>Ga0247832_1000230_pt1 | contig 115519 bp, 114 predicted proteins | sample LaCruzMarch2015__10_FD_192407 | JGI IMG/M metagenome (GOLD analysis project Ga0247832, IMG submission 192407) | Freshwater microbial communities from meromictic Lake La Cruz, Castile-La Mancha, Spain - LaCruzMarch2015_4m | ecosystem: Environmental > Aquatic > Freshwater > Lake | place: Spain... | reverse complement strand
AGACGTACTGCCCTGCAGGGCGCCGAGCATCGCGGCTATGGCGCTGTCAACCGGCAGATCAGCCGCATCATCGGTGGCATCTTGGGGCCCGGTCAGCTGCTGTCGAAGTACCGCTAGGTCACCGACGATATGCACACCGCTGGCTTCGATGCGGTTAATCATCTGGCCGGCAAGTTCGGCGGCTCGGTCCATGGCCCATTGCGGGGTCGCCATGCCGGCTTCGTCAGGGTCAGGTGCCCGGCCCTCCACCAACGCCTTGACCATCGCGGCCTGTACCCGGTTCGGGTAGGCCCGCCAGCCCTCTGAGCCGCCGACCGCCACATTCAGGCGGCGCAGGAAGGCGGCTTCGGCCAGCGTCAGCGACCTGTTCGATACTTCACCGCGCCGGTCATAAAGGGTTTGTCTCGGTAAGCCGAGGAGGTCCTCGAAATTGTGGAAGATGCCCTCGCGCGCTCGGTCATCAACCACCACCACGGTCACGTGCTCGGCACCGACAATGCCGGCCCATCTTTCAACCAACAGGTCGTGGCGGTGGCGCCGCCAAAAAATGGTGTTTCGCGTGGCCTCGTCATCTTGGAAGAGCATTCGCTGCAGCCAGGGCAAATATGGGATCTCGAACCCGGATTTTAGGTTTTGCTGCCAGGCCGAAGGCAAGATGCGGCCAAGATTGCGCAAGGTGACGACAACCCGCAGTTGCTCGCATGTCATGTCTTTGGCAATCCGGCGTACCACTTCGTCTGGGGACTCCGCGAAGAACTCACTGGAGATAACCGTGATGCCTTGGTAGGCGTGGGCCGCCTTGACCACCTGGTTCCACAGTGCCTGCTGCGGTGGCCGGGCGCCGTCGGTGCGCCAGCCAAGGGGGCGGCCCATTACCGATGAGGCCACGTCGCGATGGGCCATCAGTTGCCCCGGGTAGCGCACCTGCCAGTTACCCAAGATGTCACGGGAGTTAGCCAAGGCGGTCTGGACGGCGGTGGTGCCGGTCTTGTGGACGCCAATATGAAGGAGCATTGACCCGGGCGGGGTCCCGAGGCGTAAGGGCCCCGGTGACGAACTCATTTTGTCAGGATAGCCCACCGGGGACGGGCCCACTGGGCACGGCTCGGCAGGGGTCTGTAGGGGTCTGCCCGCCCGTGCGCTGTGGGGTATCCTCGAAAACCTGACCGCCACTTGGTCGCTCCCAGCCCAAGTCACCTGGAGATTTTGTTGCCCGAAGCAGGTAAGCGCAGTCGGGCTGTCGGTATCGCCAAGTTATTCGTCGCCGGGCTCAGTGTTGCGGTGGTGGTTGCAATTCCGGGCTTAATTGTCCAGCCATCGCCGCAGGCCACCGGGGCGGAGCCGGTAGCAAGTGCTACCCCGGCACCGCCGAGTGCAGCGCCGACACCGGATTCAAGCCGGTCGCCGGCACCTGCGATTGCGCCCGCGGGGTCAGCTGTTGATCCCGACGATGATTCTGACGATGGGTCCGGTGTAGCACGGATAAAAAACGTAGTGCTATTGCTCGCGGACGATTTGGACTGGCCGCTATTTCAGGAGGTCCCGCGGCTGACCGCGCTCGCGCAAGCCGGCACCACTTTGACCAATTTCGTGGTGACCGAATCCTTGTGTTGCCCATCACGTGCTTCAATTATGCGCAGCCAATACGTGCATAACCACCGGGTGGATTCGAATGTGCCAGAGACCGGCGGTGGTTGGGACACCTTCTACCGGCTGGGGCACCAGAAGGACAATCTGCCCACTTGGCTGAGTGCAGCCGGGGTGAGCACCGCGCACATCGGCAAGTACCTAAACGGATTCCCGGGCCGCCGACTCGACCCCGCATACCTGCCGCCGGGTTGGGATCACTTCGTGACCGCGGTTCGCGGTGGCGGCTCGCCATATGACGGTTATAACTACTCGTTGAATTCAGATGGAGTCATCAGCCGGCACTACGAGGGCCCGTATGACTTCTTGGAAGATGTGCTCACCGCCGATACCAACAGGTGGCTCGAAACCGCGACCACGCCGTTCTACCTTGAGTTCACCTCTTATCTCCCGCACGCGCCAGCGCCCACGGCGGCGCGCAACCTTGGGTCCCGGGCCGGGGCGCAAGCGCCAAGGGGCGCGGCCTTCAACGCGAAGGGCACTTTCGAGCCGAAGTGGCTGCGGTCGCTACCGCTGCTAACCCCGGCGCAGTTGGTCGGGATGGACGCGCTCTGGACCCGGCGCCTGGAATCCGCGGAGACCTTGGCCGACTCCTTTGATGCCATCATGGCCCAGTTGCGCACCACCGGGCACCTTGATGACACCTTGGTAATCATCACTTCCGATAACGGGTATCACGTAGGGAGCCACCGCATGCCTTCGGGTAAGCACGCGCCATTCCGCGAGGATTCGGTGGTGCCCGCGGTCTTGATCGGCCCCGGTATCGCTGCCGGTGGCGTAGTTAGTTCGGTGACCTCCACCATTGACCTTGCCCCTACCATCGCGAACTTGCTTGGCGCTGAAACTCCTAGCTGGGTGGACGGACGCGATCTACTGCCACTTATCACCGCTCCGACCTCAGCGCCGTGGCGTACCGGCGTCCTAACTGAAAACCTGCAGGCGACCTTGCCGGGGGATCCGGATTACTCGGACTTTGAGGCGCCCGCATATCAAGCGTTGCGCACCGAGGATTACCTATACGTCTCGTACGGTAAGAACGAAGTCGCGCTATATGACCTGCGCACCGATCCGCAGGAGATAAACAACGTACTCCGATCGACCAGCCCCGCGGTGGTGGCGAGGTTGGCCGCCCAACTTGCTGCCTTGTCAGTATGCAGTGGCCCCAGTTGCCGGGTGGCCGATACTCGGTAGCCAGTCGGCAGTTGGTGGCCAGTCGGCAGTTGGTAGCCAGTCGGCAGTTGGTAGTCAGCCGGCTTGCAGCATGGCGTCGATGACGCGCTCGGCGGCCCGGCCGTCGTCGTAGGTGCAAAACCGAGCGCGGAATTCGCTCCGCAGCTGCTCTGACCGCGGGCTGAGGTATTCACGCCCGGCCAGCACCTTGGCGAGCTGGCGGGCATTGCGCGCCACTAGGCCAGGGGGCGCTGCCAGCAGATCAAAGTAGGCACCGCGCGTTTGGAGGTAGTTGTGCCAATCATCGGCGTAGATGACAATAGGTCGATCCAAGAGTGCATAGTCGAACATCACCGATGAGTAGTCGGTGAGCAGCAGATCGGCGGCAAGGTAGCACGGCAGAATCCGTGGCACTTTCGAGCCGTCAATGACCCGCCCCGATTCCATCAGGGATCGAATCGCCTTTGTCTCGGTGGCCGTGTGGTGCGCGCGCACGATGAACACGGTGCTCTCGGGTAGTTCGTCAAGGAGAGCCTTGAGATCGATCCGCATCGACGTATCGCCCGCCGCTTCGCGAAAGGTAGGAGCGTAGAGGATGGCCGTTGCCCCCACCGGCACGCCGATAAATTCCCGGGCGGTGGCCACCTCCTCAGGAGTCGAAGTCACTAGCGCATCGTTGCGCGGATATCCAAACTCCAGCCACTCATAGCGGCATGGGTATGCGTGCGACCACATCTCGGTTGAGTAGGCGTTGGAACTGAGGGCAAAGTCCCAGCGATCGCTGCGGCGTAACAGGTTCTCGAATTCCCGCAAGGATTGCGCCGCATCAGTTGCGACCAGCCTGCCCTCGCTGCGCTTTGGCTGACGGACCGGGTCCACCGCGGTGCTTGCGACGGAGCTGCTAAGTACGTCAAGACCGCAGTGTTTCAAGGGGGTTCCGTGCATGGTCTGCAGGTGCACCTGCCCCGGGCGTTTGACTAAAGCGCCGGGGAAGTTGACATTGTTGACAAAGTACTTCCCCCGTGCGAACAGGGAGTAACGCCGCCAACTATCAGGTGCCAGGTGCGCGGTGCCGGGGGGTAAGTGTGCCGCCTGCTGCGCGGTGATCAGCCAAACCGCCTTCAGGTTCGGTGCCACCTCGGCCAGCCGCTCGAATACGGCCCGTGGATTGCATCCGTACCCGTTACCCCAATACTCGGAGAACACCACCAGATTTGGGTCAATTGGCCGCAATCGCTCGAGGAGGTAGTAAAGACGGCCGATTTCGCGCACCCGACGCACCGCTCGTCGGGTAGGCCAATAAATCGCACTCGCGGCTCGGCGGAGGCTTACGCGCATTGCGTCGAGGCGGTTGTAGAGAGTAAATGACCGGTAGGAACGACTTAAGAATAACTGGATGCGCAGGTTGCTGGCGGCGTTCTGTTTTGGTACTGCGGACCAGTCCTGGTTGTGCCTGCGGACCGACCTGCGCGCCTGCTCGTAGAACCCGGGCCGATCTGCGGGCGCGAGCCGATCTGCGTGGCGCAGGATTTTTACATAGTGGTTGACCATAATGTCGAAGATGTGCTTGCGCAGAGGTAGTGCGATACCGCGTCGATCCAATTCGTCAAACACGTCGTCGTAGCGGCCGAACACATCAACATGTCGCGGACTCGTGCTACCGAGGATGCTACCCGCGCGACGCTGTCGATACAGCAGTACGACCATATTGAGTGAGACAGCCGATGTCGCCTCGAGCAACACCGTGTAGGTAAATGCGATGTCCTCGTAGTAACCGGTCGGAAATTTCAGCCCGAGCTGTTGGAGGAAGTCGCGCCGATAGACCTTATTGCAAGCAATAGGTAGGAGGTTGAAAAGTCGGGGGTGCTCGCTCGGGATGAATACCGAAGCCGACAAACTCGCCAAGATCTCGGCGGCCCAACTGGCGGTGCGGTGCCCGTCCCACCAGGTGCGTGCGTAGTCGTAAATGAGCAACTGCGGGTAATCGCCGTATTCGAGTCGGTCAGCTATCGCTGCCAGCGAACCGGGCGCAAGGGTGTCGTCGCCGTCGAGGAAGAGTACGTACCGGCCGGTTGCTGCAGCGAGCCCTGCATTTCGAGCACCGCCGAGCCCTGCATTTTCAGCCAAGTGCAGTGGCCGAACCCGCGGGTCGCCGGCGGCGACGTCGTCAATAATTGCACCGCTCTGGTCAGGGGAGCAGTCGTTGACAGCAATAATCTCGACGTCGGCGAAGTCCTGCTCGAGAACAGATAGCAAGCACTCACGAAGATAGGCCTGCACCCCATAGGCGGGCACGATGACTGAGATCAAGGCCACGTCTGCGAATCCTACACAGGTGCGCGCCGAGCAAGGATCACCCAGAAGCTGTTATAGGGTCGGTGAGTGCCAGCCGCAAGTGTGACCAACCCAGTACTTATCGGGGGCACGGGCCGCAGCGGCTCCACCATCTTGGGGCGCATCCTTGGGCACCACCGGGATCTTTACCTCACCGATCCCGAAGAGGTGCGCTTCATCGCGAACAACCCGGGCCTGGCCGTAGCTCTCGGTACCCGGCGGTCCCGGTGGCCGGCCAGCATGCGGGCGCAGGCGGCGGCGCGCAAGGCGGTTGAGCGGGCCCAGGGTGCGCATTTTGCACGTCCCAATAACAGCGGACTGCAAATGTGGCTGACGAAGGATGAACTGCGCCAAATCGGCGATCGCTATCTAGAGCGCTTTGGGGCGGAGCCGGTATTGGCGACCCGCGAGTTCGCGCAGTCGGTGATGGACAAGGTGGCGGAGCCGGCGGCGGGCCGGCGCTGGGTTGACGGCACACCGGCAAATGCGCGAGTAACCGATCTGATCGAACCTATCTTCCCGGACTGCCAGGTAATTGCGATCATCCGTGATGGTCGTGACGTAGCGGCCTCCTTCGTCGAGCAGACCTTTGGGCCGAACGAAATATTGGGTTCCTTGCGCGAGTGGCATAAGCGCAGCTTGCGCATGCACCAGGCCGTCAAAGCCTGTCGCCCCGGACGCATTCTGACAATCGACATGCTCGACATGGTGCAGAACAAGCGCGAGGAGTCGATGACGGCGATCTGCGCGTTCCTTGGTATTAGCGTTGATCCGCAGATGATGGATTGGTTTGCCAATAATGTCAGCGTCGACCGGGCCCATGTTGGTCGTTGGCGCACCCAATTCGATCCCAAGACGACGGCCCAGATCGACGAGCTTTATTCAAGGCTGGTCACCGATCTGCGGAAGCACGGCGTTCCTATCCCGCTTGAAACTTGAAGAATCTTGTCGCGACCGCGAACCAATTGAAACCGAGGGCTGATCTTTGAATCAATTACCTGGCTCAGGGCTCAACGATGTAGTTACCACCAAGATCCCGGTGGTTTCAATGGCAAATTGGCGCGCCGGTGGCGCACAGCGCCGTGACTTCGCTGCTGATGTTGTCGAGGCCTGCCATCAGACCGGGTTCCTCTTGCTAGTCGATCATGGTGTCAGCGAGGATCTCATCAAGCGATACTTCAATGCATTGCAGATGTTCTTCGCGCTGCCGGCCCAGACCAAGGCCTTGATGGCGAAGAGTAAGTCCCGGCACTTTCGTGGCTGGGAGGCCATCGGCGCAGAACTGACGAACAATCAGGTCGACTATCGGGAACAAATCGACCTGTCCGCTGAGCATTCACCGCGACCGGCCGATGTCGCGCCGGCTTACCTGCGCCTTGACGGGCCCAACCAATGGCTGCCGGAGGAGGTACTTCCCGGTTTTCGTGAGGTCGTCACCGAATACTTCGACACGATGGTGGCACTTGCCAATGAGTTGATGGGTGTTATCGCTGTCGGCCTTGGAACTGCGGAGGACACTTTCACCCGCCGCTTCGGCGAACGCCCATTGGGCTTCATGAAACTCATCTCTTACCCCCCGACACCCAGTGGGCAGGCCGGAGTCAATGGCCACCACGATGCCGGCTTCCTCACCTTGTTGTTGCAGCATGGGATTGGTGGCCTTCAGGTGGAAAATGAAAGGGGTGAGTGGATTGATGTGCCACCCCGCGATGACGCTTTCGTTGTCAACCTTGGCGAAATGTTGCAGGCGATGACCGGCAACTATTTGGTCGCCACCAACCATCGGGTTATTACTTCAGCCCAGCGCTTTTCGTCGGCCTACTTTCACGGTCCTGATTTGCGGGCGAGCCTAGAACCACTCGACCTTGACCCGAGCTTTGCTCAGGCGGTGGCAAAGAGCCCGCGTCATAGCTCGGCGGGGTTCATGGCTAAGCGTGAGCAACTGCTCGATGGCAGTGAAGGCCTCGCCGGAGCCGCGGTTCCGATCTTCGGCGAGCAGATGTGGAACTACTACTTGCGCAGTTATCCGGATCTAGTGAGCGCTCACTACCCGGAAGTGCCCGCACCTGGATAGAGCCGCGCTGGGGTTTCGGCAGGCCATGTCGTCGCCCTCGAACTAGACAGTGCTTTCTAGATTAGGAGCGCAGGGCGGCTCGCGAGTTCGGCCGCAGCTATCGAATCATGCGCATTGGCTTCCTCGAAGAGTCGCAGGCAGCGGCGCACACCCATCTTGCGAATGGTCACCTCCACTTTGCGGAAGGTTTGTTCTCCGAGTTCGATCAGGGCCTCACGCGAGTCATCTGCTTCTGCACCGGACAGGCCCGACGGGTGTATGCCGAAGACGAGGGTCACCGGATTGGCTTTGACTAGTTCGGCTTCGTTGGCTATTAGCCGCGCAACAATGTCATCGACCGTGGCATTGCAGTTAACCAGAGCGCCCCCGGGGTTGATCTCGATGTCCTTGCCGAGCGGAAATGGGCTTTGCGCGAAAGTGGCGGTCTGACGAGCGGAGCTTAAGTAACTTGAGTGCCTAAGTGCCTTCACAACCAAGACCGCAATGGCTAAGGCCATAACTAAGGCAGCGACGGCCAGGGGCGGGGCCAGGCCAAGCCAAGGCACCCCGGTGGCTGAGTTGACTGGGTTCGATACCGATCGAATTCCTACCACGAGCATGAACGCCAACCCGATAGAGCCCAGGATTGGTCCGACCCCGACGAGTAGGAAGCCTTTCAAGCTGGCGGTCACATGCTTGCGGTAATAGACGACGCAAGAGATACCCGTAAGCGAGTAATAGAAGGCGACAAGAATTCCGATGGACGAGAGCGTGTCAGTTAGCGCGTTCTCACTGATGGCAGAAACAGCGACGTACCAGGTGGTTGCGATTAGGCCAAGAAGTAGCAGTGATGCCCAGGGAGACTTGAATCTGGGATGGGTAAGACCCAATTTAGCGGGCAGCGCTCCATGGCGCGCCATTGATAGCACCGCTCTTGATCCGGGGACCATTGTCGACTGCGTGGAGGCAAGGGCGCTCAGGGCAACGGCGACAAGATTAAGGAAGGCGAAGGGCCCGAGGACCACCTCGGACATGTCCACTATGACAAGGCCGGACTCACCTAACGGGTAGAAGCCGCTCTGGCCAAGGTAGATAACCACGAAAAATGCCACAGATACATAGGTGATGAGCAAGATCACCGTAGAAATCGCGCCGGCCCGGCCGGCATCGGCCGGTCGGCGGCATTCCTCGGACAAGTTGGTGGCGGCCTCCCAGCCCCAGAAGGCAAAAAACTCCGAGCAGCATCGCGGCGACCAACGGCTCCATGCCATAGGTGAACGGATTTAGCCACTCAGAGGTGATTGCGGGAATTGAGGTGCGGAAGGCGAGGACGGCGGCTGCGGCGGCAAAAATGAGCAGGATGGCTATTTGCACGAAAGTGAGGACGGTCTGCAGGCCGATACTTGAATCCGTGCCAGCAATTGAGAGCCCGGTCATAAACAGGATCAAGATGGCGGAGCAGGTGATGATCAGCCAGCGGTTGGCGGCGAGTGAGTCCAAGCCGAAAGTTAAGAGCCCATATTTAATCGCGGTCTCAGCCAAGGATCCAAGTACCAACACGCCGGCCGCTGCAATCGTCCACCCACCCAAGAATCCGGATCTGGGGCCGATGGCACGGGTTACCCAAGAAAACGTGGTGCCGCAGTCGGGGTCTCGTCGGTTTAGATACATGAATGCCAACGATGTCAAGGCCATCGGGATGAAGGAGATGATAAGTACTAACGGCGTCGCATAGCCCACCAGCAGGGCCATCGGAGCCAAGATCGCGGCGAGGGAGAAAGCCGGACTTGTGGTGTTGACACCGATGGCGATCGCCTGAACCAACGACAATCCAGATGTTTTTGCCTCGCGGGGGCACATGGGAAGGATTAAAGCACAATTACAGCGGCCATTCGGCAGGCTCAGACTCGCGCTGCTATTCGTCGTGCGGACCGTGGTGGATGGCCCCCGGTAGGTCAAGTGGTTCGGGTGCAACGCCGCGGCGAGGGTAGAAGAACTCGGTGAGCAGCGCACCGATCGCAGCACCTATCAACTGGAAGATGATGAACATCGGCACGGAGGCGGGTGCGATGCCCGAAAAGGTGTCCGTTAGTGAACGCCCGATGGTCACCGCTGGATTCGCGAACGATGTTGACGAGGTGAAGAAGTAGGCGGCGCCAATCCACGCGGGCACCATCGCCGCCCCAAGGTTGCCGCGACCGGTTCGGGTGAGCGCACCGATAACCAAGAGCAGTCCGGCGGTGGCAACGATCTCGCCGAGCCAGATATTGCCGCCGGTGCGGATATTGGTGGACGCGGTAACCGCGGGCAGAGCGAACATTAGGTTCGCCAGCATCGCGCCGACACATGCACCGATAATCTGCGCGGCGATATAAATTGCGCCTTCGCCGATCGGCATCTCCCGCCGTGCCATCTCGACCCCGGAGACAACTGGGTTAAAGTGCGCGCCGGAGATGGGGCCGAAGGTCCAGATCAACACTGCCAGTACAGCGACCGTCGCGGCGGCGTTGATGAGCAAGGTGACGGCAAGGTTGTCTGAAAGCAGTGTGCCCATGATCCCGGAGCCGACCACGGTTGCGACCAAGATCGCGGTGCCGAGGAACTCGGCACCTGCTCGTCGTACCAGTCGGTGGGGCATCAAGGTTGGTCCAATCCGATCCGCAAGGCGCTTTTCGCATCAAAGCTAATCAGTAGATGTTGAGTCAATTTTTATGGAAGTAAATATAGCGAACTAGGTGGCTCGGGAGCACCTGTTTTGGCCAACTAGTGGCTGCGGGTATGCCGGAGCCACCAGAGTCCGACAACCGGCAAAACCAGCGGCACAAACCCATAGCCACTGCCAAACCCGGTCCAGACGGTGGCAACGCCAAAGGCATAGGGCCAGACCAGGCTGGCGGTCCCGATTGTCAAAACGCCTACCAGTTCAATGAGGATGGCTCCGGTTGCCACCCGCCGGGAAGTTCGATCGCCGCGGGCCAAGGCGATGGTTGCGACCACGTAGATGCTGGCGGCCAGCGCCGAGAGCAGGTAGGCAAGTGGCGCCTCACTAAATTTCGTCGTGATTTGAAATACCGACCGGGCGGTGGCGGCGAGGGCGAAAATCGCGTAAATGGCGACAAGGACTCGGCCGAAGCCGCGGCCAGTGGACGGGAGCTGGGGCCGCTGCGCCTCCTCAGACACCGGATCCGGCCCAAACCTGTTGCACTCGAAGGACAATAACGGGTAGCACCAAGAATGCAACCGCGATCACGCCCAGGCCGGCCCGGCTTTTGTCGCCACGGGCCCAGATGAACGCCGCCGGCAAGATCACGGTGCCGGTCAAGAGGTAGCCGATGAACTCGGCGCGGGCGAAATCTTGTTCGCTACCTGCCATTTGGGCGATGCCGCCAATGAGGAACCCAATTAGCAGCAACTCAAGGACTACCCCACCGAGGGCGAGGACCAGATCTGGGGCCCGGCGGGTAACCAGCAGGGCGGCGCTCCAGATGACAAGACCGAGGGAAATGCCGATGATGGTGGTGGCATACCAACCCGTCATCTGGTGATTCTTGCATGCTGCTGCCACCCGGTGGCGTTACCGTATTGGCCTGAACCTACGGTATAGTAAGTTACGGTAAAGTAAGTTACTGACTGGTAACGCTGGCTGGGCCGGGCAAATTAATGGGAGACGGTTGACATGCTTGAGATAAAAGCGGGCGCGGTACTCGCCCAGCACGGCCGCGAACTGGCATATCGCGAAATTACCGGCACGGGTAGCCCAATCCTGCTGATTCACGGGATCGGGTCCAGTTCGATCACTTGGGGGGATATCCCGGAGCGACTGGCTGCCACCGGGGCCGGTGTCCTAACGGTGGATCTACCCGGCCACGGTCAATCCTCTAAGCAACCGGGCGACTACAGCTTGGGCGCTCTGGCCAGTTCCTTGCGCGATCTGCTGGATCATCTTGGTATCGCGCGCGTGCATCTGGTCGGGCACTCATTAGGCGGCGGGGTATCGCTGCAATTTGCTTATCAGTTCCCTGAGCGCGTGCAGAGCATTGCCCTTGTCTCAAGTGGTGGGTTGGGGGTAGAAGCCTTCACCGGCCTTCGCGCCGCGGCGCTTCCTGGCTCGGAGTTGGCTATTCGTTGGGCCATTAACGACCGGACCTTGGCGGCGGCAACTTGGCTGGGGCGAACGCTAAAGCGGGTCGGCGTAGCCCCGCATGCTCTGAGCCCTGGTGCCCTCGAGACAGCAAGTTGGCTGGCCGACGAAGATCGTCGAACCGCATTCCTTTCCACCTTGCGCAGTGTCGTAAACGTCAAGGGCCAACGGGTATCAGCCCTGGAGAAACTCCACCTAATTGATGGCAGCAGTGTCCTTATTATCTGGGGCGACGCCGACCCGATGATTCCGATGACGCATGGAATAAATGCCCACGCGCTGCTGCCGGGAAGTCAGTTAGTTATCTTCCCCGGTGCAACACATGAACCACATATGCACGACCCCCAGCGCTTCACCGACTTGATTGCCGAGCATAGCCAGCGCAACACATGATTCGCGTCGATCCTGCCAAAGGTGATCGGAACAGCGCTACGCTTCACTACTCTCAAAGCACGTAAAGTAATTGGGGTCGTAGTTGCCTGGACCCGAAGCAGGGCGCAGGGTGCCGCCGATACCGGCAAACTCAGGGCGAACCCAGCCAACACCAAGAATCAACCGATCACTGGCCGCGGAACTAACCGGGGCACTAACTTCACTCTTCGACATAACGTCTGTTCCCTTCCCTTCGTAGGTGGCGTGGTCGCCGCCCCCCCAATGAGAACATCAGCAACACCAAAAGGCAAGAATAAAACGCTGACAGGCCGCGAACCTCGTAAAGCCTTCGTTCCTGACCTGAGGGCTGAAGGCGAAGCCAAAGTCCAGTCGGGAGCCCCCGACCGGGTCTGTCCCGGTTGTCGTCGTTGGACATTCGCCAGTTGCCCAATTCCGGCATTGCCACGGCAGCTGCCTGGTACGGCCAGTATCAGGGGTTCAACTCGAGGATCAACTTCCCGGTGTTATCGCCGGCGAACAGCCTTAGGAACACCTCGTGGAAGTCGGTGATCTTGCCCGGCACGATGGTCTCCGGGGCGATGATCTTTCCCTCCTTGACCCAATGGGCCAAGCGCTTGCGGGCAATCGCGTATTCACTGGCGTGATCAAAGACCAAGAAACCCTGCATCGTCGCCCGGCGCACTAGCAAGGCTAGATAGTTTGACGGCCCTGGGGTAACGGATTCGGCATTGTATTGCGAGATGGCACCGCAAATGACGATTCGCGCATGCATTGCCAACTGGCCGAGTGCAGTATTTAGAATCGCACCGCCGACATTGTCGAAGTACACATCAATGCCGGCGGGGCAGTGCTGCTGGAAACTTTCGCGGAGATTTGCTTCCTTGTAATCGATCGAGGCATCGAAGCCAAGATCATTAACGACCAGACCACACTTCGTTGGCCCACCGGCCAAGCCGATGGCGCGGCAGCCGTTGATCTTGGCGAGTTGTCCGACGATTGAGCCGACGGCACCGGCCGCCGCGGAAACCACGACCGTATCGCCGGCGCGTGGGCGCCCATGGTCAAAGAAGCCGAAGTACGCGGTCATGCCGGTCATGCCCAGCACTCCTAGGTACATCGATGGGGTACCGAGTTTCGGATCAATCCGGGTTACCGCGGTGCCGTCCGAAACCGCGTACTCCTGAACGCCAAAGTTCCCCTGCACGAGGTCACCGATTTTGAACTTAGGGTGGTACGAGGTGATTACTTCGCCGACGGCCCCGGCGCGCATGACCTCACCGATTGCCACCGGGGGTAGGTAGGAGGGGCGGTCATCGAGCCAGCCACGCATCGCCGGGTCCAAGGAGATCATCGTGATGCGGACCAAGAACTGGCCGGGGCCGGGTACCGCGATCGAAGCGGCTTCGATGCGCCAATCCGCTGCCACCGGTAAACCTGCGGGTCGGCGGGCCAGTTGGATGCAGGTGTTCGAGCCAGTTTCCGTTATTCCAGGATTTTCCATAGCGAACTTTTGCACACCTTGGGCGATTTGGCCGCAGATCCTCGGCCGGGGGTCTAGATTGCCGTGCTGTGAGTGAATCGAGCCACCGGCCGACCAAGTTGGCGAAGACCCTATTCGGAATTAACGCTCTGGTGGCCTGGTGCGGGGTGCTGCTGTCTTTCTCGCTACATGCCAGCGGCTACTACCCGCCGAATACCACGGATCTAACCCAGCTCGGCAATAACCCGGTCGGCCTCGACGGTTTGGTGGGCCGGGTATTCGACTGGTTCACCTACTTCACGATTTTGAGCAATCTCGTCGTGGCAATAGTGCTGACCTTGCTGTTCATTCGTCCCGGGCGCGACAGCAAATTGCTGCGGGTACTTCGGCTCGACTCATTACTCATGATCATTATTACCGGGATTCTCTACAACCTCCTGCTGGGTCAGGGGGTTGCGCATGAGGGTTTGGACTTCTTCTCCAATGGCCTCCAGCATGTGACAACGCCGATCGTCACGGTTCTGGTCTGGCTCATTGTCGGTCCCCGAGGTTGGATTAGCTGGAAAGTGATCGCCCTGTCGCTGATCATCCCGGTTGCTTGGGCGTTTTTCGCGCTGATCCGCGGGGCGGTGATCGGCGCTTATCCGTATCCGTTCTTGGATGTAGCGACTAAGGGCCTGGCGAGCGTGCTGGTGTTTATCGCGGTGATTGCTGTGGTTGCAGTTATTTTGGCGCTGGTGCTCATGGCCATCGACGCCGCGATAACGGCACTGACCCGGCGCACGAAAACCAATTGAATCGCCACCCGAATAGGATGTACGCGGGTTAATGGTGAGCATCGGGTAAGGGAGGCCAACGAGCATGGGCGCCTTGCTCGCATTGGCTTCAAGCCTTACTTGGGGTGTGGCGGATTTTATGGGCGGGTTGGCGGCCCGCAGAGCCGGCCCGGTCCATGTGTTGGCGGTGTCATACCCGGCTGGTGCCTTGGTAGTCACCTGCTTTGCGCTGTTCTTGATCCCCGGCGAGATATCGACGGGGGTACTTATCTGGGGCACCTTGGCCGGCTTCATCGGCGCATTGGGTATCGGCTTGCTCTACCTCGCCTTGGTGCACGGGCCGATGGGCATCGTTTCACCGATCACCGCCGTGCTCGCTGGTGCGGTACCGGTCTTCGTGGGGCTGCTGCGCGGGGAGTCGCTCTCGGCCCTGGCCATTTTCGGAATCCTTTGTGCCGGGGTCGCCGTGGTGCTGGTGAGCCGGGAGACCGGCGAGCAAGCCAGAGTGCAGATATCGACCATCGGGCTGGCGGCTGCAAGCGGGGTGGCCATCGGCCTTTATCTCACCGCGATCGGCTCGGCGCCGGCTGACTCCGGGGTGTGGGCCGCCGCGCTCGGGCGCTGGGTATCCACGCTGATCTTGCTGACGGTACTAGTAGTTTTCGCTCGACCGTTCGTGCGCCGTGGGTTTCCATGGGTACTTGTGATTGCCTCGGGGATTTTGGATGCGCTCGCCAATGGGGTTTTCCAGTTGGCCGCGCAGCGCGGCCAACTATCGGTTGTTGCCGTGATTGGTTCGCTCTACCCGGTGGCCACCGTGATCTTGGCCTGGCTCATCATCAAGGAGCGACTCAATAAGATCCAGTTAGCGGGCGTGGCGCTAGCACTTTTCGCGGCCGCTACCTTGTCACTTAGTTCATGATTTGCTGACTTTGACGAAAGGGAATCGATGATCACCGCCGAGCGCCATGGCAATGTGAGCGTGCTACGCATGGACTACGCCAAAGTAAATGTCATAGACCTTGAGTTCATGACGGCCATCGCTGAGAGTGTTCGCGCGGTACCACCGACTGATGCAATCGTGCTCACCGGTAACGGCCGAGCATTCTCGGCTGGGGTGAACCTAAAGCGGCTCCTGGAAGGTGGCCTCGAGTACACCACTGAGTTCCTAGACATGTTGTCCGGCGCGGTTTTGGAAGTCTTCCTGCATCCTCGTCCGGTGGTTGCGGCAATTGACGGGCATGCGATCGCGGGCGGTTTCATACTCGCGGCGGCCTGCGACCTTCGGTTGATGTCGGCGGGGCTCACCGGCATGACCGAACTCAAGGTTGGAGTGCCGATTCCGTCAATCCTTCGCGAAATCGCCCGGCACAGTCTTGGCCACCACACCCAGTCCTTGGTGCTCACCGGTGATCTAATCGACGCACAGCGCGCGTATGAAATTGGTTTTTTGGACGCGGTAGTCGAACCGGAGAAACTCCTGGCTGCGGCGATCGAGCGCGCCAGCGCACTTGCTGCCGTACCGGCCGCCACCTATGCGCTAACCAAGCGGACCTTGAAGTTCGAGGCGCTGCAGCGAATGCAGGACGCGGGGCCGGAGTTCGATACCGAAATCCGCGCGACGTGGCACGACCCGATGATCCGCGCCGGTATTGCCGAGTACCTAGCGTCAATTAGCCGGAAGTGAATTAGAGGGCTTCGGGCCTTGATTTTAAGGCCGCCCGAATCATCGGTACCTGCATTGGTACTCGAAGCCACGCGCCGACCTTGTGTGCCGTGCTGGTGCGCTCTGAGCGCTGCACGCTGAGGGCGTACTCCCAGTTACCTACCCAAACGGCGACCAGCAAAGTCGCTGAAGCAATAGGTGCCCAGCGTTGCCGGGCTAGTAGTCCGACCCCGCAGACGATCTCGGCAACGCCACTGGCATAGATGATCTCGCGGTGCGCCGGTAGGGTCCTTGGCATCAACGGCTCAAAGATGGCGGGACGCACCAAGTGAACTAGGCCGCTGGTGAGAAATGAGCCGGCCAGAATCTTGGTACCAATTGGTAATTGCGTGGTCATGTGGCCAGTGTCTCGCGGTTAGATGTGGGCATGCACACCGACTCTGCTGATGTGGTGATAGTCGGCAGTGGCATGGGCGGTGGCACCTTGGCCTGGGGCCTGGCCCGCCGCGGCATCAGTGTCCTCGTGGTCGAACGCGGTGACTACCTGCCGCGCGAGCCGGCGAACTGGTCACCGGAGGAGGTTTTTGCAGGGCGTCGCTATAAACCACCTGACCTTTGGTTGAACGCAGATGGTGGGGAGTTTCGACCCGGGGTGCACTATGTGGTCGGCGGTAATACCAAGGTTTACGGGGCCAGCCTGCCACGCCTTCGGGAGCGCGATTTCGAGCAGACCGTCTTCCCGGCCGGGGTCTCGCGCGCGTGGCCATTTCGGTACGCCGATATCGAGCCGTACTACTCGCAGGCGGAGGCGTTATACCGGGTGCACGGCGCCACCGATGACGACCCGACCCAGTCCTGGCGCAGCCAACCGTTCACCTATCCGGCACTTCCGCATGAGCCGTACGTGCAAGTGGTCATCGATCGGCTCAGGAAGCAGGGTGTGCATCCGTCGAGCACCGCGATGGGAGTTGACCTTGCCCCGGGTGGCTCCTGCATTAGGTGCGGTACCTGCGACGGCTTCCCGTGCCGAATCGGCGCTAAGTCAGATGCGCAAACCTGCGCCCTTGGTCCGGCTTTAGCCGGCGGCCAAGTTCGCCTGCTCACAAATACGCGAATTGATCGAATCGACACCGAAGGCACCGAACGAGTGACTCGATTGGTCGGGGAGCACGCGGGTGAACCGGTCTGGATAACGGGTGGGGCTTTCGTCCTCGCAGCAGGTGCGGCCAATACCGCCGCGTTGATGCTGCGCAGCTCAGATGATCGCTGGCCTAATGGGGTTGGCAACTCCAATGACTTAGTTGGCCGCAATTACATGATGCATAACAACACCCACCTGGCCGCGATTGATCCGCGCCGAAAGAACGATGTCATCTTCCAGAAGACATTCGCTGTCAATGATTTCTATGACGACATGGGCGACGGGTTTCCGGGTGGTTCGATCCAGCTGATCGGAAAAGTACAAGGGTCCATGATGAAGACGCACGCGACCCGTGCGCCCTTGTCAGTGCTGAATAGGTTAGCCCGCCACAGCCTGGAACTGCTGGTGATGACCGAAGACTTGCCGGTGCCGACTAACCAGGTGAGTGTGACCCACACCGGGCAGATCGTGGTCCGTTGGGAGCGCACCAACTACGATCGGCACGAACTCCTCCTAGCCAAAACTCACAAGTTGCTGCGCGCGGTGGGCTACATCGGTATTTTCGAGCAGCGTTTCACCATAGACATGAACAGCCACATGTGCGGTACCGCGGTCGGGGGCGCCGACCGCGACACCAGCGTGGTTGATGGGCTGGGTCGCAGCCACGAAGTAGCGAACCTGTTTATCGCCGATGCTGCGTTTTTCCCCTCATCGGGTGCGCAAAACCCAGCACTTACGATTGCCGCCTTGTCCTTGCGGATGGCCGCCGAAAACGATTGGGCGTAACGGGCGCCCCGAGCCCAGCGGGCCGGGGGATTGGCCAGCCGGGCTTGGGCGCTGCAGTTTTTATAGGTGGCGCGCGAAAATGGCGTCGATCTCATCGCGATCAGATGGGCTCAGGGCACGGGCGCGTTGCCGATCCCATTCCCGGTGAATCTGGCGGCGCTTTGCTGCCTCGCGGCCTTGGGGTTCGCGGTCGAACATGGTTGCGAATATCTGGGCAAACGGTCTCACTTTGGGTCACTCCTTGTTAGTAACTTTCCTGCCGACCTTTTGGGGTTTTCCCAAAAGGCCTTGATCGGTGAGCGGGTTTGCTCCTTGATCAATGTCAGTCTCCCGCACATTTGTTGCGTCCTCGAACAAAACAGGGGTGTTTGTGCGTCAATTCACAAACTGTTCACGGGAAAGCCGGATTTAGCGTGTCACAAGTCACAATCGCTCCCGTCACGGCCTTTAAGACTCATACCTAGGAAGATCAAGGTGTAGGGCTTCGGCTATGAGGTAGCAAAAAACTCCTCGGGCCCCGCAAACAGCCGCCCGGCCCCGAACTGTCTTAAGAGTCTTACTCAGCCTTTAGATTAGCGGTCGGTTCGCGTTTTGCTATTGCCTTTTGGCGGGTGCGGTGTTCCCATTGGGGGTGGCTGATCTGCAGGCCGCTACCCCTTCGGGAAGGACAATTAAATGCCAAGCATTGACGTTAATTCACCAATTAGTGCCGCGCCGATTGATCGGTTGGCCCTTGGTGTTGGTTGGGTGCGCCCGGGTGCGGGTGGTATCGGCGGCACCCTAAACCCCTCGGGTATCTATTGCGCGCCCTGTGCGTGCTTTGAGGGTAATGAAGAGTAAGTAAAAGAGTTGTTGAAATTCACAACTAAGGGAGTGGAGATTACATGTCGAAGAGTGAAGTTAGTGCCCCGGTTAGTTCGGCGGCCAGTGCTCGGTTGGTACTCGGCGTTGGCCCGGTGCGCCCGGGTGCGGGTGGTATCGGCGGCACCCTAAACCCCTCATGGTTGGGCTGTTCCTTACTGCCTTTTGAGGGTAATGAAGAGTAGCAATGTTCCCTACCGTTAGGTGGGGTGTTTAAAGCCCGTTACTGGCCCCAGACCGCTGTTGGTTTGGGGCCGCTTGCTTGCGGAGAGTGAACCGGCCCATCACTGCTCGTTGCAGCGCTGGCAAGGGCCATTTGCGAGATGTGCGAAGATCTGCGCCTATAGTTTTATTGGAGGTAACGTGGGCACGGTGATCACCTACTCCCCGAAGGTGTTCATTCCGCTCACCATGCTCTGTCGTGACCGCTGCGGCTACTGCACCTTTGCCCAATCGCCAGCGCACCTACCGGCGCCGTACCTAAGCCCAGATGAAGTCCTCGAGATCGCCCGTCAAGGCGCCGCCGCCGGCTGCCATGAGGCACTCTTCACGTTAGGGGAGTTTCCCGAGGCCAGGTACCCGGTGGCGCAGGAGTGGCTCACCGCCCACGGGTACCGCACCACCGTTGAGTATTTGGCCGCCATGTGCCAACTGGTTTTGGACGAGACCGGCCTGTTGCCGCATGCCAACGCCGGTGCGCTCAACGCCGCCGACCTAGCAACCCTTCGCCAGGTGGCACCTAGCCAAGGCATGATGATTGAGTCCCTACGGGCTGACCTATCGGCCCACCGCGGCGCCCCCGACAAGACTCCCGAGCGTCGCCTGGCGACTTTGGCGTTTGCCGGAGAGTTGGCGATCCCATTCACGACCGGCATCTTGGTCGGGATCGGGGAGAACCGAGCCGACCGGATCGAGGCGTTGGAGGCGATCGCGGCGGCTCATCAACGCTACGGGCATATCCAAGAGGTGATAGTCCAGAACTTCGTTCCAAAACCTGGCACCTTGATGCGCGAGCACCCAGCGTGCTCAGAGGCTGATCTAGTTGACGCCATCGCCCTAGCGCGCAGTATTTTGCCAGCTGATGTCCACCTGCAGGCGCCACCGAACTTGGTTGATGACCCAACCGTGTTGATCGAGGCCGGTATTGATGACTTCGGTGGGATCTCCCCGGTAACCGCCGACCATGTCAATCCGGAAAAACCGTGGCCGAGTATCTCCTCGCTGCGCGCGGTGGCGCAGTCGCGTGGGATGTCACTTGTGCCGCGCTTGACGATCTACCCGGAGTTCGCCCTTGATCCAAATCGTTGGCTGGATGAGAACCTGCGGTTTGCGGTACTTGACCGAAGTGATGCACAAGGGTTCGGCCGTGATGATCCCGGGGCCACCTTCCCCGAGCGGCACGAGGCGGCCGCGAATGTCGGGACCGGCGCTGAAGTGGTGCAGATAGGGCGGCGCTCAACCACCTGGTACTCCGGTGCGGATCGGGCGCCGATGCAACTAATAGGGATGGCACTAAAAGGCGGGTCAACATCGCGGGCAGCCATTAGCGGACCGATTCGTGAAGTATTAACTGGGGCTGAGCTTGGTCAGGAACTAGATGTAGGCCAAATCACTACCTTGTTCACGGCACGTGGCGCCGAGGTCGCTGCGGTTGCAGCCCTTGCCGACCACCTGCGAGCACAGGTAAATGGCGACGAAGTCACGTTCGTCCACAACCGCAATATCAACTACACGAATGTCTGCACCTTCAAGTGCACTTTTTGCGGCTTCTCAAAGGGCCCGCTGTCCTTGAATCTACGTGGTGCACCGTACCTGCTGACCAATGACCAAATAGCTGACCGCGTGCGCGAGGCGGCTGCACTTGGTGCGACTGAGGTTTGCTTGCAGGGTGGAATCCACCCGGATTTCGACGGCGACTACTACGTCGAGGTTTGTCGAACGGTCAAGGCTGCGGTACCTGAAATGCACATCCACGGCTTCACCGCCCTTGAAGTAACCGAGGGTGCTCGCCGGCTGGGTGAGCCCCTGCGGGAATACCTAGGCCGAATGAAGGAAGCAGGGCTGAGTTCACTGCCCGGCACTGCGGCGGAGATTTTGGACGATGAAATCCGAGCGATCTTGTGCCCGGACAAAGTCAACACCGAACAGTGGCTACAGTGCCATGAGATTGCGCACGAGATCGGCCTTCGGTCTAACGCGACCATCATGTTCGGCAGTGTTGAACAGCCGGTGCACTGGGCCCGACACATCGTGCGCACCCGCGAGCTGCAAAAGCGTACCGGTGGGTTCACTGAATTTATCCCGCTGCCTTTCGTGCACATGGCTTCACCGATTTATCTGAAACGCCGGGCGCGACGTGGGCCTACGTGGCGCGAGACCGTGCTCATGCATGCGGTCGGGCGCATTGCCTACCACGGGCAGATCGACAATATCCAGGCCTCCTGGGTCAAGTTGGGTGTTGACGGCGCGCGCCAGTTGCTGCAGGCAGGGGTCAATGACCTCGGCGGCACCTTGATGGATGAAAATATCTCGCGCGCCGCTGGTGCGACCCACGGGCAAGGCCTGACTCCTGCGGACTTCCAAGCTGTCTGCGACCCGATCGGCCGCACGGCCAAGGAGCGCACGACTTTTTATGGATCGAAGGCCGTAAACGAAATAACTGCGTCCGTATGAAGGTTGGGTCGTTGGTGGCCGCCGTGCCTAAGCGCTCGTATCTCGGCACACCGGCTACGGCTCCCGGCCCGGCCGGACCGCAGATGCTAAAAGCCTTCGGCCGGATTCGCAATAACCCCTTGATGTATTTAAATGAAGTCTGGCAGGAGTACGGCGATGTCGTGCAATTTCCGATTCCCCGGCCACCTTCATATCTGGTGGTGGATCCAGCGGGCGTCGAACGCGTCCTGCTTGGCAGTGCCCGCGACTACGGTAAGTCGACTATCCAGTACCGAGCGTTATCTTTGGTAACCGGCGAGGGGCTTCTGACCGCCGATACCGAAGTCTGGCGGCGCCAGCGGCCGATGGTGCAACCGGCTTTTCACCACGAGAGCCTGGCCGCGATCGCCGGTCACATTGGCATCGCTATTGATCGCATAACCAATGACTGGCATCGGGCAGGTTCTGGCACCGTCATCGATGTTGATGCGGCCATGATGCACGGCGCATTGGAGGTGGTGGGCCATTCCCTCTTCGGCTCGGACTTAACAGGTGACGCCGAACAACTAGCCAGCGCCACCCTACGTGCTTTAGATGTAGTCATCGCCCGGGCTCGGGTGCCCATCGCCCCGCCGGGTTGGGTTCCTACCCCCGCGAATCGAATCCTCCGCCGGGCCAATGGCCAACTAGATGCCGCGGTGCGCGCCATGTTGCAGGATCGGCGTGCCCTGGCTAGGGAGCGGCCGGTGGACATGCTCGATATCTTGCTCTCGGTGCGCGATGAGGATGGTGTTGGTCTTACTGAATCCCAGATTCGCAATCAGATGGTGACCTTCATTGTTGCTGGGCACGAGACGGTGGCGAGTGCCTTGACGTGGGCTTGGGCGTTACTCGCTGCAAATCCAACATGGCAAAAGCAAATGCAGGATGAAGTTGATGAGGTGGTGGGCGCGCGTGCGGTCACCTTCGCTGATTACCCTCGGTTACCGGTCACCCGGGCAATCTTCGATGAGGTACTGCGCCTTTATCCGCCCGCCTGGTTAATCACCAGAAAGGCACTTGCGGGCGATGTGCTCGGTGGCCGGGAAGTGCCCGCCGGTGCACTAATCATCTTGAGCCCGTATCTACTGCACCGGCACCCAGATATTTGGGATCGACCAGCGGACTTCGACCCCGGCAGGTTTCTGAGTGGAAAAGTAAATCGAACCGCATTCATTCCGTACGGGTACGGGCCCCGGCTTTGTGTTGGTCGAGACTTCGCCTATCTGGAGGGGGTATTGATGTTGGCTGGTTTGGGTGGGCGCTTTGAAGTTGAATTTCCGAGCGGGGCGTCGATGCCTGCGGGTAAACCACTGGTCACGATCAGGCCACCTGCCGGGATGCCACTTGTGGTGCGCACGCGCGCATAGTTCAGTTGGCGAGTAGCCGCAACACATCGGCGTGCAGCAGCTTGTTGGTGGCGACCGCGGAGCCGCCGGTTAAGGTCGGGCCGCCGTCATAAGCGGTTATTTGCCCGCCGGCCTCTTCAACAATCGGGATCAACGCGGCAACGTCGTAGGATCCAAGATCAGCCGGCTCAACCGAGATGTCAACGGCGCCTTCTGCTACCAGCATGTGCGACCAAAAATCGCCGTAGGCTCGTTGGCGCCAGGTGGCTGCCGCCAGTCTAGGTAGCGTGTCTTCCCAGCCAACTGAATCCGAATACGACAATGACGCATCGGCGAGCGCACGCACCGAGCTAACTCGCAGCCTGGTTGCGGGTGCCCCAAATGCGGACACCCAAGCGCCGCCACCCACCCGGGCCCACCAACGCCGACCAAGCGCTGGTGCGGACACCACGCCGAGGACAACCACATCGTCTATGGCAAGGGCAATCAGGGTCGCCCAGACAGGCACCCCGCGTACATAATTCTTGGTGCCGTCGATCGGGTCGATAATCCACTGCCTGCTGGCATGGCCCGTCACCCCGAACTCCTCACCGAGGACCGAGTCATGTGGGCGCTGCTCGTCGAGTAACTGACGCAGCATTTTTTCGGTCCGAAGATCGGCTTCGGTTACCGGTGTCAAATCCGGCTTGGTCTCGATGATCAGGTCAAGTGAGCGAAAGTGTGCCATCGAAATTGCATCGGCAGCGTCGGCCATAGCTAGGGCTAGATCGAGGTCAGCCGCAAATTCAGGGGTCACGCGGTGAAATCTATCGGCCGCCAATATGTTTAGGTGGTGGACTTGCCCTTCGACACCATTTTCGGACTCCCCGTCCACGCGTTAGTGGTCCATTCGGTGGTGGTGCTCATACCACTGAGCGCAATCGGGGCGGTCCTGATGGCAGTGCGGCCTAGTTTCTCGAGGCGCTTTGGCCCGCTGGTTGTGTTGCTCGCCTTCCTTGCCGCGGGCTTTTCGGTCATCAGCGAGAAATCCGGTGAGCAGTTGGCCGAGCGTGTTGGCCTACCGCTGGTGCACTCAGAGCTGGGCTCGTCCATGCCGCTGATCGCCATCGCTTTCTTCGTGGTGCTACTTGTTTTTTGGCTATTTGATCGGGGGATCCCGCGCAACCGCCACCGGCCGGTCTGGGTTCGACTGTTAGCGGTGGTTCTGATTGCGCTGGCGGTGCTTGCGACCATCTGGGTGATCCGCGTCGGTCACTCCGGTGCGGAAGCTACTTGGTCGTATAAAATCGAGCAGACAAATAAGTGAATCGGACCAATTAACTGGTTGGGAGTGCCACCCCGGCGAGCAGTCGTCGCATAGAAGCAAGGCGTTCCTGCACGGCCGGTGGCTGACCTGGGGCCCACAGGTTCAGGCCGCAATCTGGTTCATCATGTGAACAGGCCCGTGGGCAGTGTTCGATTCCCGGTGCCAAATCCTCGAATGAGCTAATGACGCGATCGGCGTCGACATGGGCGAGGCCGAATGAGCGGATCCCTGGGGTATCGATAATCCAACCGCCACCGCCAAGTGCGATGGCGACAACACTGGTCGAAGTGTGTCGACCCTTTCCTGTGACCTGATTTACGCCACCGGTGGAGCGGTCGGTGCCGGGCACCAGGGCATTGACCAGAGTGGATTTACCAACCCCCGAGTGCCCGATGACTACGGTCACCTGATCTTGCAGGGCGGCAACCAGTGCTGGTGTCGGACATTTTTGATGAACCTCAAAAACCGGGATATCAAGTGGCAGGTACATGCGATTAAGTTCGTCGGGGGAGTGCAGGTCGGTCTTGGTGACTATCAGCAGCGGCCGGATTCCGGCATCGTAGGCGGCAACGAAGGCCCGATCAATTAGGCCAGGGCTCGGATCTGGGTTGGTGGTGGCCGTTACCACGGCAAGCCTCGTCGCATTGGCAACTATGACTCGCTCGACCGGGTCACTGTCATCAGCGGTGCGGCGTAGGGTGGAGAGCCGTTCTTGGCGACGCACTATGCGCGCCTGAGTATCCGAGGCACCACTTAGGTCACCGACGAGGTCAACTTCGTCCCCGACCACCAATCCTTTGCGCCCGATCTCACGTGCTTTAACGGCATAGATGAGCGTGCGCACTCCGCCGGTGTCGCTGCCGGCCAGTGCAACGGTGAATCTTCCGCGATCAACCGCGACGACGGTGCCGGCTTTAGCTTCGTCATGTGTGGGTCGGTCCTTCGATCTGGGTCGAGATTTACCGCGAGCGGGTCGAATCCGGACGTCATCTTCGTCCATGCGATTCATTCGATCACGCTGTCGGCTCACGCATCACCGGCTGAGGTTTTGTCACCTAACAGCTGTGCCCAGCGGCGCGGGAAGTCTGGCAGCGTCTTGTCGGTAGTTGCGATGTCTTCAATCTCAACATTGCGTACGTGCAATCCGATGACGGCACCGGCGGTTGCCATCCGGTGGTCCGCGTAGGTAGCCCAGCGGCCGCCGTGCATGAAGGCGGGCCGGATGTGCAAGCCATCCGCGGTCTCGACGGCGTCGCCACCAAGGTGGGTAATCTCATGGGCAAGTGCCTTGAGGCGATCGGTCTCATGGCCGCGAAGGTGGGCGATGCCGGTTAGGTGACTTTGGCTGTGCGCCAAGGCGGCGAGGGCTGCGATGGTCGGTGTTAACTCACCGACCGCGCCGAGATCGGCGTCGATTCCTGAAATATCGCCGGTCATCGACACCGTCAAGCCGGTGTCATCTAGCACCACTTGGGCGCCCATGCGCTCCAATAAGCCTATTAAGGCGGCGCCAGGTTGGCTGGTGCTGATTGGCCAACCCGTGATGGTGACGGTGCCCTTGGTAACTAATGCGGCGGCAAGGAACGGTGCCGCATTTGAAAGGTCTGGCTCAATTGGCCGATCCACGGCTCGGATCACTTGGTGATCGACCCGCCAGACATCGGCCGTTGAGGTATCAACTGCGACTCCATGCTCAGCGAGCATTTGAATGGTCATCGCAATATGTGGTGAACTGGGGATCGAAGCACCCACGTGCTTGATCGTGAGTCCGGTTTCATAGCGGGCCCCGGAAAGCAGGAGTGCCGAGACGAACTGGCTGGAGGCTGACGCATCGATCGTGACGAGGCCGCCGGCAACGCCGCCGGCTGCAGTGATGGTGAAGGGTAATTGGTCACCGGCGACAGTCACGCCAAGGGCGCGCAGGCCATTTAGTGTCGTTGTCATCGGTCGATTGCGCGCGCCTAGGTCGCCGTCGAAACGGATTTCACCGGTCGCGAGTGCGGCAAGTGGCGGCACAAATCGCATTACGGTTCCGGCGAGACCGGCGTCGATGACCGCGGGACCGCGCAGGGGGCCAGGGGTGATTCGCAGATCGAAGTTTCCCGAGCTGCGACTTGGGCCGACTTCAATATCGGCCCCCAGCGCCACTAAGGCGCCAATCATCAACCGGGTGTCGCGGGCATCGAGTGCATCAATGATCTGGCTCGGGCCATCGGCCAAGGCTGCGAGGATGAGCGCGCGGTTGGTAGCGGATTTCGACCCTGGCACCGAAATTTTGGCGGCTACGGGGGCATGGGAGGTGGGCGCCGGCCACAAGTTCGTAGCCGGTTTCGGCTCGTTGCCGGGGGTGTTGGCTGCGATCATCAGGCCTTAAGCCTAGGCGGTGGTCCGCCGCCGGGTGGTCCGCCAGCCGGCGGGAGCGAGACAAAACTTTGGGCGATGGCACCGGCAAAGGCATTGGGCACACTCGGGAAGGCCTCGGTGATGAAGTATGCGTAGGTACCCTTTGGGTAGTCCGGGGTAATGCAAAAGCGCCCGTTAGCCGCGTCTAGATCACCAGAGCCGGCTAGGTACTGGTAGTCCTGATTGAACCAACCGTTGTAGATCCCACCCGGACCAGATGGTCGGGTACCGCTCTTAAGCCGGTAGGAGGATTGCATCTCACGGACCTTCCCAGATTTCTTTGGGTTCGCGTAACCATGGCGCACATAAATCGGAAACCCATCACCGGCCCAACCGACAAGGGGTGAATGCCGCGAGCTGCCGAGCACATTGAGTAGTCCATCGGGGACCCCGTGGTAGTGGTAGGCGCCGGATGGCTGCACGTGAGCATGGTTAGCGTCAATCCCTAAGTTGACCCCGCCGCCCAGCGCGTAATACTGCCAACCACTGTTCCGGTCGTTGTTCCAATACTCGGCGGCGAAAGGATCGAAGAGCACTCCGTCAACTGTGATACCGAATGACTGCGGGATTTCAAATGGCGTGATCGCTGTAAGTTTTGGTCGGGTAGGCAGGGTGTATGCGTAGCTCTGGGCGCTAATGGTGTTGGGGTTACCCGAATTAGGAAAGATACCTGGCTGATAATCCGGTAACCCATTAGAGGTGATAGTTCTGATTCCCTTACGCACCTTCACGCTTACCTGGCAACCGGTATTAGCATTTTGAATGGTGTAATCACCCAGGACGTTGACCGCCCGTTCGCCCTCGGCCGCAAAGGCGCGCAGCGCTGTTGCCCCCGAAGTAGTAATTGCGAAACCTAGGGATAGGCCGGCCACGAGAACATTTCGACGACTGATTTCCGTCATGCGACGAAGCATATGGGTTCGGTCTGCTAGCACTACGCTGATGAGGTGACAAAGCGCAATGATGGGTTAGATGTGCTGCCGGAACTAAGTGTTTCCGGGGCCCTCCTGCAATCGGGTCGTGGCCTAGGCTCAATCGGCCAGGTGGTGCGGCTGACTTTGGCGATCAGCGTGTCGTGGCTGGTTGCGATCTCCCTGACGCACAGCCAGTTGGGGATCTTCGCGCCCCTGACTGCGCTGATAGTCGTTCAAACTTCGCCCTGGAGCACCGTCGGTGTCTCGGTGCAGCGGATCCTCGGAACCGGTGCGGCTGTGCTGGTCTCGGCGCTTTGGGTGAACTGGGTGGGGTTGAGCTGGTGGTCGTTCACGATCGCGATCTTGGTATCACTACTGGCGGCGCGGGCCTTGCCTTGGTCGGTTGGTGGCCAACTGCAGATTCCGACCGCGGTGATTTTCGTAATGGTAATCGGCCCAAACACCATGGCTCAAGATCTTTGGCGGGTACTTGACGTGGTCATCGGCGGGGTGATCGGCATCGCTGCGGTTTATGTCTACCCGCCGAGACCCAAGCCGGAGATTTTCGAGGCCAAATTGCAGCTACCCCGGGATGCGGCGATTGCCGTACTCGAAAGTATTGGCCTGGAGAGCGGCAGTGCGAAGGTGCCATTGGATAGTGGCGAGCTCCACAAGTACATCACGGCAAGTCGGGCCCTGCAGCCGCTGATGGCTGGTGCCCGAAGTGAGCTCGGGCGATTGGCCGAGAGCGTGCAATTCAACCCTCGGGGGGTTAAAGTCCGCGGCCGACTCGAGCAAGATGTAGTGAGACTTCGGCAAATCGGTGGCATCGTCATCCAGATTCGTGGGATCGCTGGATCGGCGAATTTGCTTTATGACCGTGGCTCGAGCCCGAGGCTCTCAGTGGCTGAGTTACGCGAAATCATCACTTTGAGTTCACACATGGCGCGGGTTTCACTGGGCGCAGGGGGCGACGCCATAGGGGTCACTGACCTGCAATTGCTAACCCAAATTGATGAATCCCTGCACGCTCTCCTACGCCGAACGGTAGATGAATTCATGTCGCACAACGACACGGTAAGTGACGCGCTCGCATCGGTTTCACTAGTCGGGCGCTTTGATAATTTCCGGCAGCAGTTGATGCTGTTTCACAATCTGGGCCCAGAGACTGAATTGGACGGTGCATAGGCCATGTGCGGGCGTTACGTGGCAGCACTTGATTTTGATGCGCTAGTCGAGGAGTTCGAGATCACTCGGGTGCCGGTGGAGCGATTGAGCGCCGATTACAACGTTGCGCCAACTAAACGGGTGTACCTGATTGCGGAGGAGCCAAAGAATGACCAACTTGGCAGGGCCCTTGAAATCGCCCGATGGGGGCTGATCCCAGCTTGGTCCAAAGACCGCTCTTGGGCCTCGCGCACGATAAATGCGCGGGTGGAGACGATTGCAGAGAAACCATCCTTTCGCAGTGCCTTCGCGAGCCGACGGTGCCTTATCCCAGCAAGCGGCTATTACGAGTGGTCCGGCCCACAAAAGCAGCCGTACTACATTCACGCGGCCGATGGTGCGCCGCTGGCCATGGCGGGCCTGTATGAATGGTGGCGGGACAAAAGCGTGGATGAGTCCGACCCGGGGGCGTGGACCCTGACCTGCTCGATCATCACCACGGCCGCCAGCTCGGAATTGACCCAGATTCATGACCGGATGCCGATCCTCGTCGCACCCGGGGATCGGGCCGGTTGGTTGGCTACCACTCGCGTTGGTCCGGCGGCATTGGCGGGGCTAACTGCGCCCGTTCCGCTGGCCGCCCACCCGGTTTCGACCGAGGTTAACAAGGTCAGCAACTTCGGCCCTGGCCTAATCGCCGGGGGCGCGGAATAGCCGGAACCGCCGCTACGTTGAGCAGGTAGTGATCCTCCTGCTGCCCAGCCCAACCGAAGCCAGCCCAACCGAAACCAGCCGCGCGCCAATAGAGTTGGCGCCAGTGGCTAAAAAAGAGTTCGATGAATCCTCGGTGACGGGCGCAGGTGCTCGTGTCGAGCGCTTTGAGCGCGACTCCTTGCCATTTATGGACCAGCTGTACGGGGCAGCCTTGCGAATGACCCGAAACCCAACCGATGCTGAAGACCTGGTGCAGGAGACTTACGTTAAGGCCTTTGCGGCCTTCGACTCTTTCACCGAGGGCACGAACATGAAAGCGTGGTTGTTTCGGATCCTGACCAATACCTATATCAACATCTACCGCAAAAAGCAGCGTCAACCATTCCAAACCGGCACTGATGAGCTAACTGACGGGCAGATTCACGAAGCCGAATCACATACCTCAAGAGGGCTGCGCTCTGCTGAGGTTGAGGCACTCGACCACTTAGTGGATGCCGAAATCGTCGAAGCCTTGGCTGCGGTACCGGAGGATTTTCGGTTGGCGGTGTACCTAGCAGATGTCGAAGGTTTCACCTATAAGGAGATCGCCGACATGATGGAGACTCCGGTTGGCACCGTCATGTCGCGGTTACATCGGGGTCGGCGAATTTTGCGTGATCAATTGACCGAGTACGCGATCGATCGCGGGCTCATTTCGGCGGCACCGACTGGGGGTCGGGCATGAGCTGCGGCAATCCACACGAGACTCCGTGCACCGAGGTACTTTCTTTGACCTATTTATATATTGACGGGGAGATTGACGAGGTGCACTACCTCGAAGTCAAGACGCACTTAACTCAGTGCCCGCCCTGTCGTGATACCTACTCGGCTGAGATCTTGCTCAAAGCGATGGTAAAACGCTCCTGCGAGGGCGCAGCAATCACCAAAGACCGCCGAGCCCGTATCGCGGCCGAACTAAGGCAGATCAGCATCACTTATCTCGACTAGTTGCCGCGCCTGGCGCCAAGTCATGGGATGATGTGCTAATTCTAGGGAGGGCAAATGTCACAGACCATACGTGCTGAGATGGTCGCATCCGTCCTTGTCGTAGTCGCCGAAGTCGGTGACGAAGTTGGAGTCGGCGATACATTGGCGATTCTTGAGTCTATGAAGATGGAGATTCCGGTAGTTTGCGAGGAAGCCGGGGTGGTAAGTGAGATCGTGGTGGCCCCCGGCGATGTCGTACGTGAAGGCGATGTAATCGCCATCGTCTTGTAGTCGGTCGGCGCCCTCAGATGCCTGACTTCGCATTCGATGAGTTACTAAACGCTCAGGGCGACGCCACGATGACGGTGCAACCGGCTGATACGGCGGCGTGGATGGGCAGCGGTGAGGTGGAGTACCTGGCGACACCGCGTTTGATTGCTTTGCTTGAAGCCGCGACCTGCGCCGCCCTTGCCGGCCGTCTGTTGCCGGGACTCACTTCGGTTGGCACGCGAGTTGCGGTCGATCATCTTGCTGCCTCGCCGATTTCTGCCAAGGTGCACGCACACGCTGAAGTGATCGATGTAGTAGGTAAGCGCGTTTCTTTCGCGGTGAGCGCGACTCACACTTTAGTCTCGGGAGAGTCAAAGCGCATAGGCGTCGGCACCGTGACGCGAGCCATCGTCGATCGGGCTAAGTTCAGTTAGGGCACTTAGCCTTAAAGCATCTTGCGATAAACCTGCAGGTTGATCCCCGGCCGCGGCGCCCAGTCACGCTCGGGTAGTCGGTCAAAGCCCAACCTTTCATAGAAGCGGTGCCCATCAGCATTGATCTCAATTGCGCAGATAACCAATTGGGTCGCCACGCCCTGCCCGCGCATTTCGCATTCGGCAACCAACCGCTGGCCAATGCCCTGACCCCAGTTGGTTGGCTCAACGGCGAGAAATCGAAACTCCAGTTCACCGGGCACGGAAATCTCGGCGTACTCGGTTCCGGGCGGACAGATAGTGACAGTGCCGACGAGTTGGCCGCCGACTTCTGCCACCAGCACCAAGGCCTGTTCGGCGCGGTTGGCGACATCTCGGATCGTTGTTGCGTACTCATTGCCGGGCTCTAGGTGGCCGCCAACCTCATAGGCTCGAACGCAGAGGTCACCTGCGGCTACGTATTCAGCCGGGGTGATTTCGCGGATTTTCAAAGGTGGCTTTCCCTCACTGGTGCGTGGGGTCAATGTAGTGTGCTCTGCACTAGCCCGCGGCAGCAGCCGTGGGTGCAGTTAATCTGGCTCCGGGAGTGCAAATGCCCACCGTTCGAATTGAAAACGCAACTGTATGGACGGGGTCACCGATCACCGGTGGCGCCATCGCTATCAGTGATTCGGTGCTATTTGAAGGTGGGCGCATTTTGGCCCTCGGGGCAACGGCTAAGCGGTTGGCGGCCGATGAAGTAATCGATGCGGCTGGTGGCTTCATTTGCGCGGGCTTTGGTGATGGCCACGTGCACCCGGTATTTGGGGGGCTCGAACCGCAATTCGCGCCGATCCGTGATCGCGCCAGCGCCCAGGAGATTGCGCAGGTGGTTGGCAAGTGGGCCAAGGAGCACCCAACAGCGCAGTGGATTCGGGGCGAGGGTTTCGACCACACCTTGGCGCCAAACGGGGTGTTTTTGGCCAGTTGGCTTGATGCCGAGGTTCCCGATCGCCCGGTGGTATTGCGTGCCACCGACTATCACACCGTGTGGGTCAACTCCGAGGCCTTGCGTCGAGCCGGGTACCAGCGTGGCCTGGTGCAACCACATGACGGTGAGATTGTGCTCGACGAATTTGGCGACCCAACCGGCACCTTGCGGGAGTGGGGAGCCTGGCGACCGGTTTATGCATTGTTGCCGGAGGTGGAGCTCAAGACCCGCCTGGCCGCAATCGCGCACGCGAACGGGTGCTTTGCCGCTGCCGGCCTGACCTGGATTCAAGACGCCTGGGTGGAGGCAACCGATGTTGACACCTGGATCGAAGCTGATCGAAATGGCCTGGTTACCTGTCGCGTTGCGATGGCACTATGGGCCGATCCGAATACGTGGCGTGATCAAGTCGAACAATTTGTCGCCGCGCGAGCGCAAGTTAGTGACGCCGGCTCGCCGAGGCTGGTGGCAAATACCATCAAGTTTTTCGCTGACGGAGTGATCGAGTCGGCAACGGGTGCACTACTTGAACCGTATTGTGACTGCCCACATTCCAAGGGTATGCCAAACTGGCAACCCGATGAACTAAAGAGCGCGGTTGCGGCGATTGACGCCCTTGGCTTCCAGACACATATTCACGCCATAGGAGATGGTGCGGCTCGGATGGCGCTGGATGCCATCGAGCATGCGAGCATAGTCAACGGTGCACGTGATCGGCGACCGGTCATCGCGCACACCCAGTTAGTTTCGGACGCCGACCTCGGGCGATTCGCCGAGCTTGGCGTGATCGCGAACTTCGAGCCGTACTGGGCAAAGTTTGACTCTTGGCAAACGGAATTAACCGAACCCCGATTGGGCGCGGAGCGGACCAACCGCCAATTCATGATTCGCACGATTTTACGAAGCGGTGCTCCCATCTCCTTCGGTAGTGATTGGCCCGTCACCACTTACGCACCACTTGCCGGTATCCAAGTGGCCGTGACGCGCAAAATGACTCCGACCGGACCTACCTGGATGCCACAGGAATGCCTGACGGTCGAGGAGGCACTACTCGCATACACCTCGGGGGTGGCCTTTCAGGCCGGGGACGAAAGCGGCGGCGTTATTCGGCCAGGTGCCAGAGCCGATTTAGTCTGGCTGGCGGCCGATCCGCGCGGCGTTGACCCGATGCAGATCGAGAACATCGCCGTGCTCGGAACTTGGGCAGCTGGCCACCGTGTTTGGCAGTGAAGGGATGCAATAAATGGCGCTGACCCCGGGGGAGTCAGATCGGCTTCTGCTTTTCACCCAATCACAGTTGGCCTGGCAACGCAAGGCGCGGGGCCTGCGCCTAAATCTTCCTGAAGCAACCGCGATAATCGCAAATGCCGTATGTGAGTTCGCGAGAGATGGCCTGTCGCTGCTCGATGCACGCGATGGCGCTGCGGGGTTACTCAAGGCTGATGATGTGCTCCCCGAGGTGCCATCGGTACTCACCGAGGTGCGGGTTGAGGCCAGATTCGACGACGGCACCCGATTGGTGATCGTGCGTAATCCATTCGGCTGCGCTGAACCGGCGCCGGCTGCCCATTCAGAAGTACTAGCGGGTGATCTCATCACGATAGTCAATGAGGCGGCGACTTCGATTGGCATCACGTCACACGTTCACTTAGCCGAAGTGAACCCGCGCCTGCGCTTGGACCGCGCTGCCGCGTATGGCAACAGGTTGGCAATCGACACCGGGTCAGTGATCTGGCTGAGCCCGAATGAGCGAATCTCCTTGCCCATGCGCCCGATTGGGGGTGAGCGCATCATGATCGGGAACACCGGCGTAATTGATGGATCATTGACTGATCCCGCGGTGCGCGATCGCGCACTTTCGACGCTGCGAGATTGCGGCTATCTAGACGTTGTAGCTGGCTTGGAAGTTGGGTCAATCGAGCGCGCGGAGTCCGCCGTTGCGAATCTAATGGGGCACCTCCGGTGAGTAATTATGGTTTCGTCACCGGCGATACTTTGAAACTTGGCGACACTGGTTTACGGCTGCGCATCCCTGATCGGGTCAAGGACGCAGGTGATGAATTCCAGGTGGGCTTTGGCAACACCGGGCGTGATGGGATTGGGCTACACCCGGTCACGACTGCTGAGTCCTGCGATGTGGTCATCACAAATGTTGTTATTTTGGATGCCGTTTCAGGTATCCGGGTAGCGAGTATTGGTATTCGCGCTGGACGGATATCGGCAATCGGGAAAGCCGGCAACCCCAATGTCGCAAGTGGTATCGACATAGTCGTGGGCGCGGGTACCGTGATCATCCCCGGCGATGGGCTAATCGCTACCGCGGGCGGCATCGATACCCATGTTCATACGCTGAGTCCGCGGGTCCTTGATGCCGAAATCGCCTCCGGGGTCACCACGGTGATCGGGCAAGAGGCGGGGCCGATGTGGGGGGTAGGAGTTAGTTCGCCGTGGGTTCTGGGGCGGGCGATGCGCGCGATGGACGCATTTCCGCTGAATATCGGCATCTTGGGCCGGGCCTCTTCATCGGTTGATGCCACCTTGACGGAAGCGGTCTTGGCCCATGTCTGCGGCCTGAAAGTTCATGAGGACACCGGTGCCACCCTGCGAACCATCGACACCGCGCTCCGTTGCGCAGCTGACGCGGATTTTCAGGTGGCGCTGCACACTGACGGCTTGAACGAGACTTTGTCGGTGGCCGACACCATCGCGGTCATCGATGGCCGAACTATCCATGCATTCCATGTTGAAGGCTGCGGCGGCGGCCATGCTCCCGATGTGCTGACACTTGCCGGCCGTGAAAATATCTTGACTTCATCGACCAATCCCACCCTGCCCTACGGGGTCAATGCCCTCGCAGAGCATCTCGACATGCTCATGCTGGTTCATAGCCTCGACCATGGTGATGATCGTGATGTCCGAATTGCCTCAGCCCGGGTGCGCGGTGTCACGATGGCTGCCGAAAACAAGTTACATGACCTCGGGGTCATTTCAATGACTTCATCGGATGCTCAGGGCATGGGTCGGGCCGGTGAAACTTGGTGGCGTACTTTTGCGATGGCTGGGGTAATGAACGCGGGTGCGGATGAGCGTGTTGACGACAACGATCGCATCCTTAGGTACCTAGCCAAGATAACCATCAACCCGGCCCTAGCCCATGGCATCGCCCATGAAGTTGGCAGTATCGCGCCGGGTTTACTCGCCGATATTGTGCTTTGGCGGCCATCGGCGTTTGCGGCCAAACCCACGTTGATCCTCAAGGGTGGTTTCCCGGCCTGGGGGGTGGTCGGTGATCCCAATGCGAGTATCGACACGGCAGAGCCCCTGGTATTAGGTGAGCAGTTCGGTGCATTTGGGGCGGTGCCAGCGGATCTGTCATTTCTCCTGTCGAACCAGCAGGCGCTAGCCGAAGGCCCCGCGCCAACTGCTCGGCGTGCGGTAGCGGTCAAGGGCTGCCGGACGATCCGCGCCAGTGACTTCATCTCGCATGGGGAACTCGGTCCGGTAACCGTGGCACCCGACGGCAGTTCAGTGTATTGGCGCGGTGAGCGGCTAGCGGGGGAGCCGGTAGCGAGGGTGCCCCTTTCGCGCCTGCATTTTTGGTAGTTCGAAGCCCGGTTAGATTCCGGTGGTGCTGCGCGGATAGCTTGCTTCAGGGTCGGTCAGGATATTGACAACGTAGGGCAATTTGGAGTTCATCGCCCGATCCAGTGCGGGCCCGATCCCTTGGGCCTCGTCAACTAGTTCACCGTCGCCACCGAGTGCTTGCATAATCGTGTCATAACGTGCAGCTGGCAGATCAGCGATGACGTCATACCCATAGAGGATTCGCATTGGCTGCTTCTCCAACGCCCAGCCCTGATTGTTGCCGATGATGATGACTACCGGTAGTTGATGACGAACCAGCGACTCCATGTCCATGATCGAGAAGCCGGCTGCCCCGTCACCCATCAGCAAGAAAACAGGTGCTGATGGATTAACGAGGCGTGCCGCCATTGCATAGCCAGGCCCGGTGCCAAGACAGCCGTACGGCCCCGGATCCAGCCAGCGCCCCGGTTGCATGGGCTCGACAAATTTTCCGGCGAAGGAGACGAAGTCACCGCCATCGCCAATCACCACGCTGTCAGGAGTCAACCGCGGTAGTAGGTCCCCGTAAATACGAGCCGGGTGAATTGGTGAGTTGTTGTCTTCGAACAGTTCATGATCATTAGCAATTGCGGCAAGGGACAGGTCGCGCAATTGTGTGCACCACCCGCTGAAATCACTGCGCGGCACGGCACTCTTGATTGCGTCCATTGCCAGCCCTAGATCACCGACGATCGTCAGCGCACTCGGGGCATGGGATGACATCTGGGATTGGGAATCCACCAGATGCAAAACTGCTGCGGGTGGATCACCGAAAGTCCCGTAGCCAAGTCGAAAATCAAGTGGCGTTCCAATGACGATAACCAAGTCGCAATGCGCAAACGCATGTGATCGAGCCCGCGTGACAAGATGGGGATCGGTAGGCGGCAAAATCCCGCGGCCCATGCCGTTGGAGATAGTTGGCAGGCCCAACCCGCGAATGAACTCTTGCGCGTGCTCAACGGCAGCTCCCTGCCAAACATCGCCGCCGATGATGACAACGGGGTGTCGGGAGTTGCTGATTTGCGCTGCGGCCGCCGAAATCAAGTCTGGGTCGGGTGCTACCTGCTGTGAGGCGGTATGCGGGGGAGCAGGTACATCGGACCAACTGAACAAGGTGTCCATCGGGACGTCTATGAATACCGGGCCACGATGCGGTGCGCGCGCTAAGTCAAAGGCCCCCTGGACTTCGGTTCGAATAGTTGCAGGATCATGGATAGTGAAAGCCCTTTTGGTTACATTCGCGAGCATTGGTGGTTGATCAAGTTCTTGTAATGCGCCAGATCCCCAGCGGGTGTCAGGGGCCCGCCCGCCCAATACCACCAACGGAGAACCATTAAAAAACGCGCCGGTGATGGCGCTGATGCCATTGGTGACGCCGGGCCCGGCGGTTAGTGCGGCAAAGCCTGGTGTTCGGGTCAGTTTGCCCATTGCTTCGGCCGCGAATACTGCGGTCTGTTCGTGTCGAACATCAATGAGTCGCACCGGCCCATCGCGCTCGGCGGCGCGCGGACTGCCAGCGGCCAGCACCGACTCTTTGCCGCCGACTGCGGCATCATAAAGCGGGAACACGTGCGCGCCACTAAGGGTGAACAGGTGCTCGACACCACTTGCAACGGCTGCGTCAATAGCGTGGGTGCCCCCGTGCCCGTTCATCCGCCAACCGTACCCAAAATGCTGTTCAATGGCGACGCCTTAGACTTCGCAGATGTCGACGGTGGCCAAACTTGCCAGTGAGCGCACAGATTTGTCGGATGCTGAGATTGATCGCCTGCACGCCATCGTCGGAGAGTGGCCACTACTCGCCGACTTGGCTTTGAGTGACCTAGTGCTTTGGCTACCGACCTGGAATGACGGTGGATTGGTTGCGGTGGCGCAGGTAAGACCGACCACCGCACCGACCCGGGTGCCAGATGATGTCGTTGGGGATTTCGCCCCTCGCGGCCGTTTCCCAGATATTGATCAGGCGCTGGCATTTGGGCAGTGCGTCGAGCATGCATACCCCGTGCACTTTGGTGATCGAGTAATTGCCGTTGTGGCTCGACATTCGTCTGCGCAACCTCGGGTGGCGGGCAAACTTGAAGAGATCTACTTGCAGTCAGCCGATGACTTACTACGCATGCTCGTTGATGGCACCTTCCCGGCGCTCACCGTCATCGACGAATCCGCGGATTCCCCGCGGGTGGGCGATGGCCTGATCCGCCTTGACGCGGCTGGAATTGTCACCTACTCAAGCCCTAATGCGGTTAGCGCGGTACACCGCTTGGGCTTGACTTCCGAACTGGTGGGCAAGGAGCTAAAACCGATCCTCACTCACCTTTCACGCCGGCCAGCTCCGATAGATGAGACCTTGATGCGGATTGCAGGTGGGCAGGTTGCCGGCCGAGCAGATATTGAAAACAGTATTGCCACTATTTTGATTCAAGGTATTCCGCTGCAATCGAACGGCCAAGTTTTCGGGACTTTGGTGCTGCTGCGTGATGTCACTGATATTCGCGGTCGGGAGCGTGCACTGGTATCCAAGGATGCCACTATCCGCGAGATTCATCATCGGGTAAAGAACAATCTGCAGACAGTTGCGGCGCTGCTGCGATTACAGGGCCGTCGGGCGGAAAGTTCCGAAACGAAGGCGGCTTTGGTCGAGGCGGAATTGCGTGTTGGTGCAATTGCGGTGGTGCACGAGATTTTGTCCCGGGAAGCAGGTGAATCCGTTGCTTTTGATGAGGTCATCGATCGCATCATTGGCTTGATGGGCGAATTAGCCCCGGCCTATGCGGTGACCGCGCCCACGATCAACCGGGTTGGCAGCTGTAGTGCATTGCCGAGTGAGCAGGCGACCCCACTGGCGATGAGTATCTCGGAGTTGCTGCAAAATGCCATCGAGCATGCACATGCAACGACAATCACGGTAGAAATAAGCCAGATCGCAGGTCAGGTGCGAGTTGTGGTTCGCGATGACGGCATCGGGTTACCCGCTGGCTTCGAAGCTGCGGACGCGGGGCTCGGGCTGCAAATTGTGCAGTCCCTTGCTACTGGGGAACTACGTGGCACCTTCTTGATTGACAATGATGAGGCTGGCGGTGCGGTCGCCCTCGTAGAGATCCCGCAACCGGCGCCTTAGACGTTCGAACGCGCGCGCAATCTGGCATTGCGGCGTTTAAGGGCGCGGCGCTCATCTTCACTAAGACCGCCCCAGACCCCGGCATCTTGACCGGTCTCCAGTGCCCAGCGCAGGCATTCGTCGACGACGCTGCAGCGACGGCAAACCAGTTTGGCTTCCTCGATCTGGACCAGGGCCGGTCCGGTGTTACCGATCGGGAAGAACAATTCCGGGTCTTCGTCACGGCAGGCGGACTCGTGACGCCAATCCATGCGCACCCACTCCAAACCGCTTCGCCCCCGGGGTCACCGGGGCTCGTGATTGCTTTCACGTGCCGGCGCGTCTTGGGCTGTTTCAGGGGTCACCTGAGTGTTCCCGGGGGAAGATCGCCGTCACATTGCAGCAAATGACTTCCTAAGGGTGTCAGACGAACCTCCTTGGAGCAAGGGGAAAGGCCGTGGAATGGCGAAAGAACCTGTCGGGTAAGTCACTTTGTGGGCTAAATGTCCGAATTATCGTGTCCGAGGAGGGCCGGCGTGGGCGTGGGCTGGGCCTAGACCATGGCCCGCAGGGCAGCGGGCACCGAGGTAAAAGTCACCTCGGTGACCTGGCCACCAGATTCCCCGTCGATTTGGATGGGAATCGGTCGGTCGGCGGTGATCGTGAACTGGTTTTGGTCATGCCAGACCACCATGGCTTTGCGGCTGGACCCGGCCCGCGCACTCATCACCATGCGCCGGGTGGCCCGCATTGCCGCCGCTATCCGCATCGCCCGGAGCGCGAAGACATCTAGGCCGGTTTCGAAGGTTGCCTGCGGGCACGGGTCAATGGGCCAGGTGCCAAAGTACGTCCACGGGGAGGTGTTTTGCACGACGGCCGTGAACACACCGGCAACGGGATCGATACCAGGGCGGTGCAGGGTAAGTGCTGGATGCTTTCGATCGGTGCGCAGGAAGTACTCGTGCAGCGCCGTGCGTAAGTAGCGGGCCGGGGTGGCGGTCTCGCCGGACCCGCGCAGTTGCTCCATTGCGGTAATAATTTCGGCATCAAGCCCGACACCGGCATTGGCGGTGAACCAACGGATCGGCTGTGGGTCGATGTTGCCACTGTCGTCGAGGCCGGTGACCGTGCCTAGCCCGATGGTGCGAAAGCGTCGTTCACGCAGTGCGTCAAGTAATTGCCCGGTCGCCTCCACCGGATCATTGGGCAGGCCCAGTGCGCGGGCGAAGACATTGCCGCTGCCGCCCGGCACGGTGGCCAGCATCGGCACGTTCGGCCCGGGCCCCTCGATTAACATGCCGTTGACGACTTCGTTGACCACTCCGTCGCCCCCGAGAGTTAGCACTACATCGAGTTCTTGAGTTCGCGCTTGGGCCCCGAGGGCAAACCCATGCCCGCGATAGTTGGTAACTGTCACATCTAGATCTAGTTCATCGGCCAAAGCGTGTATCAACACATCGGTTACCCGAGGTGAGGTGGTCGTTGCCTTCGGATTGACAACAAGAAGTCCGCGCACCAGATAACTCTAATAGCGGCGCCCGGTGGGACAAGCTGGCAAGCCCCTAGGCTCTGCCCCATGCGTTCTGAGTCGCCGGGCCGGGTGCTGATTGCATTGGCGGTGATCGCTGGCACCGAAGGGCTAGGTCTGCTCGGGTACGCGCTCTATGACGTGGTGCAGTCGATCCGGTTTGGCGCGACCGGGCCCGCGGAAGTCTCAAATGGACCGGCGCTGTTCATTCAAATTTTGATTTTCGCGGTCTTTGGTGTCGGTTTGCTGCTAGTTGCCCGCGGTTTGCTGCGGGCGCAGCGCTGGAGTCGATCGCCATTTGTTCTGGCCCAGCTGATTGCACTACTTGTTGGGTTCCCGCTCGCGCAGAACTCAACTGGTCCAGTGCGCGCAGTCGGCGCCGCATTGCTGGTACTTGCTGTAGCGGGTGGTGCGGTCGCGCTAACACCGCAAGTTGGCCGAGCGATTGCAGCGGATGACTCAACATCTGACTGAACGGCTGGCTAATTGTCGCTCATACCTGCGCGGATCTGCGCGAGACTTGTTGCCAGCAGGCGCGATACATGCATCTGCGAAATGCCCAGCTGTTCGGCTATTTGGCTCTGTGATTGGTTCTTGAAGAACCTGAGCATGACGATCTGCCGCTCGCGCTCTGGCAGTGCGGCAAGCAGTGGGCGAAATGACTCACGGAGTTCCAAGGCTTCGAGTGCTAGGTCATCGCCCCCGATGCGGTCATAGGGACTATCCCCGTCGCCACTCGCCTCGGCGGCAGCATCGATGGAAGCCGCTGTGTATGCCCGTCCTGCGTCCATGGCTTCCAAGACTTCGGCGTCTTGGAGTTTGGTGCGCCTGGCAAGTTCGGCGATCGTGGGGGGTCTGCTCAATTCGCGGGTTAATGATTCGATGGCGTGATTGATCTCAATATTTCGTTCCTGCAGGCTTCGAGGGATGTGAACGGCCCAAGCGTGATCGCGGAAGTGCCTTTTGATTTCTCCGAGAATTGTTGGCGTCGCGAAGGTGCTGAACTCCAATCCACGTGCTACCTCAAATCTATCGACGGCCTTGATCAACCCCAGCATTCCAACTTGGGTTAGGTCTTCTTGGGATTCACCCCGATCGCGATACCTACGTGCCAGATGCTCAACGAGTGGCATATGCATCTCGATCAGCTCATCGCGGACGACTTTGTGCGCAGGGCTGTCGGCTGGCAGGTTGGCCAACTCGGTGAACAGGGTGCGGGCGCGATCGCGCTTTGCCGAAGTCCAGCCGCCAGTCGAGGTGTGCGCGGTCACAACTTGAGCCATGGGGTTTGGCTAGACCGTCACCGAGGCGGGGCGGGTAATGCGCAGCTCAAGGTGAACAAGCCCGTTATCGGCGCCAGCCGTTACTTCATCAACTAATGCCGCGAGCACTAGCCAACTAAAGGTGTCGGTTGCCGGGGGTTGTCCACTTCGGGTAGTTGCTCTGGTTTGGATGACCAGCGTGCCCGCTGTTTCGGTGAAATCGCAATGCACGTGAGTTTGCTCATCGCAGTCGTTGACCAGCTGTGAGACCGCTTCGTCAATTGCGAGCCGGACGTCCTCAATCTGATCGATCGTCAAGTGCGCGCGGGCGGCCATTGCCGCGGCCATTGTTCGAGCCAGAGCCACATTGGCGGTAGTTGCTCGAAAGCTCAAGGTGACGTCACTTGGCTGACGGTTCGAATCTACATCCTCATTGCTCACGCTCGTAGCCTGCCAGATTCGCCAGGTCATTGCCGGTTATTCGCTGCACTGTCCAATCGGTCATTGGCTCGGCACCGATGCTGCGGTAGAAGCCAAGGGCTGGCTCGTTCCAGTCAAGGACCCACCACTCCAAACGCCCATAGCCATTGGCTAGGCATTCACTTGCCAGTTGGGCGAGCAGCGATTTTCCGTACCCGTGGCCTCGGTAGGGGGCCCGCACATAAAGGTCTTCCAGATAAATGCCGTGCTGGCCGAGCCAAGTTGAGAAATTCAGGAAGTAGATCGCAAATCCGGCAAGTTGGTGGCCGGGGCCCGGGTGTTCTATCACGATGGCGAAAACTGCGGGGTTGGCGTTAAAGAAAAGTTGCTGGTAACTCTCGGGCGTCGCAATGAGTTGGTCCGCGGCTTGCTCATATTCAGCAAGCTCGCGGACCATCTCCAATACTTCGTCAATGTCTCCGGGTCGGATCGGACGGATCAGGCCGGTGCTCATTGCCTAAGCGGCCTTGGTCTCCCAGAAGATTGCCGCGATCTCGTCGATCTTGGCCAGCAGCTCATCGGCCACAGCAACGTCGACGGTGCCCTTCGTGCCCCCGGCGCCAGCCAATTTGGTGGCCTGGTTGAAGAGGTCATTGAGTTGTGGGTACTTCTCAAAGTGCGGTGCCTTGAAGTAGTCGGTCCAGAGCACCCAGAGGTGTTCCTTGACCATGTTTGAGCGATCTTCCTTAATGGTGATTGCCCGCGCTTTGAAGTCGCCGTCAGCAGAAGCGTGGTACTTGGTCATGCAGGCTTTTACCGATTCGGCTTCAAGACGCGCTTGGGCTGGATCGTAGATCCCACAGGGCAGGTCGCAGTGTGCGTAAGCGACGTGACGTGCCCGAAGAAAGCGTGGGGCGAGGATGCGGTTCAGCATGGGTTCCCTTTCCAGAAGTTGGTGACCTGAGCCTAGTGCGAGTCCGGGAACTTGGCAGGGGGCAGGATGGGGTGGTGTTCACGACCGTGCAAATCATTGGTCCGTCGATGGCACCGGCCATGCGCACCGGGGACCACTGGGTGGTCTGGCGCACCAGGAAAGTGCGGCCGGGTCAGGTGGTCATGCTTCGGCATCCACTGCGCCCGGACTTATTAATCGTTAAGCGGTTGATCCACCAACCCGGCCCGGGGCTTTGGTGGGTTGAAGGTGATAGCCAGCAAATCTCAGATGACAGCAGGGCATTTGGCCCGGTGGCCACTTCCGCGATCGTGGGGCGTGTCACATTTCGGTACTTCCCACTGCGACGTCGTCGAAAGATGTGACATCATCGTATCCACCGAACCGGTGCCCTTGACTTAATCGGCCCATACCCCGGCCCGATCTCCATTACTGCAAGGTCTTTCGTACACCACACCTGCCAGCTAAGGATTGATCCGTGAGTTCGCCAGATCCGACCGACGAGGTCTTCGCCCTGCACGAGGGCGGCAAAATCGAGGTGCGCCCCACGATCGAGGTGCGCGACCGCGAAGGTCTCGCACTTGCCTATACCCCCGGGGTGGCACGGGTTTCGCAGGCGCTTGCGGCAGACCCTGAACTTGCGTACCGGTACACCTGGAAAGGGAACACCGTCCTGATTGTCACCGACGGCACCGCGGTACTTGGCCTTGGTGATATCGGCCCGATCGGGGCGTTGCCGGTCATGGAAGGCAAGGCGCTGCTATTCAAGGACTTCGGTGGCGTCAACGCAGTACCGATCTGTCTCGACACCACCGATGTCGAGGAGATTATCGAAACGGTGGTGCGAATCGCCCCGGCATTTGGTGGCGTCAACCTCGAAGACATCTCAGCGCCCAGGTGCTTTGAAATTGAGCAACGGCTACAGCAACTACTTGATATTCCGATTTTCCATGACGACCAACACGGTACGGCGATCGTAGTTTTGGCTGCCTTGCTGAATGCGGCGAAGGTCACCGGACGCACCGTCGCTGATCTTCGCGTGGTGGTATCCGGCGCCGGGGCCGCGGGCGTGGCCGTCACGAACATGCTGCTCGACGCCGGCATTGGCGATATCTCGGTCGCGGATTCGCAGGGCATCGTCTCGACCACTCGCGGTGACCTAAATTCAGTGAAGGCAGATCTCGCGAGTCGCACCAATCGCGCGGGCGTCAGTGGCGCAATTTCCGAGGCCATACGTGGTGCGGATGTCTTCATCGGCTTATCGTCCGGGAATGTGCCACCTGACGTAGTTGCCACCTTGGCGCCCAACGCGATCATTTTCGCCCTTGCCAACCCGAACCCGGAGATTCACCCGGATTTGGCGGCTAGGCATGCGGTGGTCGTGGCGACCGGGCGCAGTGACTTCCCGAATCAGATCAACAATGTATTGGCCTTCCCCGGGATCTTCCGCGGGGCCTTAGACGTCCGCGCCTCCTGCATCACGCCAATGATGCGGTTGGCTGCTGCCAATGCGATTGCCAATGTAGTTGGTGAGGATTTGTCCCCCAGCATGGTTATCCCAAGTGTCTTCGACCCGCGGGTGGGTCGCGAGGTGGCAGCTGCGGTAGCCGCGGCTGCGCGCGCCGACAAAGTCGCCCGCGCCTAGGAAAGTTGCAGTCGAACGGCTTCGACGAACTCGTCGATGTCGGCGGGTGTCGTATCCCAAGAGCAAACCCAGCGGACTTCGCTGTTTTTTTCACTCCACACATAGAACGGGGTATGCGCCTGTAACTTTGGGATGGCAGTTGCCGGCAACTGCGCGAACACCGCATTGGCCTGAGTGGGTTGGGTAATCACCAGACCAGGTAGGTCTTTGATACCGTCCACCAGGCGCTGTGCCATGGAGTTGGCGTGTGCAGCGTTCACTCGCCATAGCTCATCGCTTAGCAAGGCAATGAATTGGGCTGATGTGAAACGCATCTTGCTCGACAACTGCATGTATTGCTTGCGGATGAAACCAAGTTCGGTGCTGATATTCAGGGCGGGATTCAAAACGATAACCGCCTCTGCCGACATCGCCCCATTTTTAGTCCCGCCAAATGACATCACGTCAACACCGGCATCGGTGGTCATGGCTCGCAGCGATACATTGAAACTGGCGGCCGCATTTGCGATACGGGCGCCGTCTAGATAAAGAGCGAGGCCGCGAGCGTGTGACGCATCAGCGATGGCCCTGATCTCGGCCGGTGAGTAGCAGGTTCCGTACTCCGTTGATTGGGTGATCAAGACCACCTTGGGCTGTGACTGGTGCACATCACCGTTGCGCCACTCCACAGCATTGATCAACTCCGGGGTTAGTTTGCCGTCGGAGGTCTGCAGGTCGATGATCTTGGAGCCAAGGAGTTTTTCCGGTGCACCACCCTCATCGACATTGATATGGGCAGTGCTTGCGCAGATAACCGCCTCCCAGGTGCGCATCAGTGATTGGAGGCCGACGACATTGGCGCCCGTGCCATTGAAGGTCAGGTATACCTCAACTTCAGACCCAAGCTCCCGGCGAAATACCTCGACGACTTGTTCGGTTATTGCGTCGCTGCCGTACGCCGGGGCGTGATCAACATTCGCGGCGCTAATTGCGGCCAGCACAGCAGGGTGGATTCCGGCGTAATTATCACTCGCTAATGACCGCATGTGTCGAACCGTACCAACGGCACTACGCTCGCCGTATGTTCGCCGTCTATGCCACCGCCGTGAACCGTGATGACCCGCTGGCCTGCCTTGGGGTTGGCGAGTTTGAGCTGCCGAGTCCGCCACCGGGGTGGGTTGGCGTCCAGGTACAAGCTGCGAGCCTGAATCATCACGACATCTGGTCGCTCAAGGGGCAAGCGCTGGCCGCCGAGCGGGTACCGATGGTCTTGGGCTCGGACGCGGCGGGGATTACCGCAGACGGCCGTGAAGTCATTGTGCATGCGGTTATCGGCGATAATTCGGGCGGTGACGAAACCCTCGATGTCAAGCGATCGCTGCTTAGCGAGATCTACCCGGGGACGATGGCTCAACAGGTCTATGTGCCCGCGGGCAATCTAATCGACAAGCCAGCTGAGTTCACTTGGGCCGAGGCGGCTTGTCTGCCCACCGCCTATCTGACGGCGTATCGAATGATTGCGACCAAATCTGCCACGAGCCCGGGCGACACAATTTTGATTCAGGGTGCGGCCGGCGGAGTAGCAACCGCGTTGATCGTGCTCGGTAAGGCCTTGGGCCGGAAAGTCTGGGTTACGTCGCGATCGGCGAGCAAGCGGGATTGGGCGCTGAAATTGGGCGCTGACGCGGTGTTTGAAACCGGTGAGCGACTGCCGAGCAAAGTGGCCGCCGTAATGGAGACCGTTGGTGAGGCGACTTGGGACCATTCACTTAAGTCATTGCGGCCGGGTGGCACCATCGTGGTTTCCGGCGCTACCTCAGGTGCCAACCCACCCGCTGACCTAAACCGGGTTTTCTTCCTGCAACTAAATATCGTTGGCTCCACCATGGGCACCATCGCTGAGCTTCAGGAACTTGTGGACTTACTACTTCGCACCGGAGTTCGCCCGGTAATCGACCGCGAGTACCAGATAGGGCAGGCAGCGGAGGCATTCGCGGCCATGGCAGGCGGCGATGTGCACGGCAAGCTCGTGTTAACGGTGCGGTAGCCTTGGGCGGTTTGGCAATTAGCACGGTCACCCTTTGACACACTGATTATCTCCCTGCGCGATCGGAGTGGGTTTGAAGAAGTTCGATGCGCTTGGCTTTGCCGGCGCAATCGATTTAGCCCGGAATGAGACCCGGCAGCAGGCAGCCGTTTTCACGTCCTATTGGCGAAAGCCAAAGGCCGGGGCAGTGATATCACTTGAGGTGGACCCAGCCGATGATTGCATTACCCGGGTCCTGGAGTCTGGCCAATCCTGGGAGTCCTGGCTCACCCCCTACCTAAAGCGGTACTGCGATCCGGCCAAGGTGAGCTTGGATGTCGGTGCAAATATCGGCACCCACACGGTAACCCTTGCCGGCAACTCACTCCAGGTGCACGCCTTTGAGCCGCAGCGCCGGGTCTTTGAGATCTTGTCGCGCAATATCGCCAAGTTCGACAATGTCGTAGCGCACAATGTTGCTGCTGATAACGCGCCTGGTACCGCCCGCATGAAGGCACCGACCAAGAACGTCGGTGCCACCGAGATGGCGATCAATGGCACCGGCGAAGTGATCACCTGTATTCGGATTGACGACCTGGCTTTTCCGGCTCCAGTGGGGTTCATGAAGATCGATGTGGAAAAACATGAGATGGAAGCCTTGGCGGGAGCCCTGGAAACGGTCGAGCGTGATCGGCCGGTGATCATCATGGAGGATCAAGTCCACGCCCGAAACCTACTGGCGCCCTTAGGCTACCGATGTCGCCGAATCGCACTCGTTGACTTTCTCTGTCTTCCTGGTTAAGGCGTGGGTGGCACATGAACTAGCCTCGATGCCGTAGCCGCGACCGGTGCCTTCTGCGCTCAGAATCCTTCTTCATCGGCATAGTTGTCATCGTCATCGTCAGCTACGCGCGCCAGCCACGTCGCGAATCTTTCAATTGGAGTTTCGAATTCGGGAAACAGATCGACGAACTCGCGCAGTCGCTCGGCCAGGGCCGCGACAGCGATCGACTCATCCCCGCGCCTACTTTGTAGCTCCTCAATACCGCGATCGGTGAAATACATAGGTACCCCTGCTAGTTGGACGGCGCGAATGCGCGTTCGACCAAGGCTGCCTGCTCAACTTCGTGGCGGTGATGGGATCCGACCGCGGGGGATGAGGATTTATCCCGGCTTATCAGTGAGACCGGCCGATTGATTATCTCCGGCAGGTTCAACGCGATAAAGCTCCAAGCACCTTGGTTTGCCGGCTCCTCTTGGACCCACCGGATTTGCGCAGTTGGCATTTTTTCTAATTCCGGTGGCAAGGTTCGGTAAGGCAGTGGGTAGAGGCGCTCAAAGCGAATCACCGCGACGTCATGGCGATTGGTAGCGTCACGGTGCGCGACGAGGTCGTAGTAGACCTTGCCACTGCAGAGTAAAACGGTCTTCACGCCGGCTGGATCGACAACGGGGTCTGGCAGCATGGGCTCGAAGTGTCCGCTAACGAATTCCGCCTTACTTGAAACCGCGAACTTCGCGCGCAGAAGTGATTTGGGGGTGAAGATCACTAGTGGGCGGGTGAGTTTGCTGAGCACCTGCCAGCGAAGCAGGTGGAAGTAAGAGGCCGGCGTCGATGGCATGGCAACAGTCATGTTGTCCTGGGCGCAAAGTTGCAGATAACGCTCGACGCGAGCCGATGAGTGGTCAGGGCCTTGGCCCTCTTGCCCGTGCGGCAGCAACAAAGTGACGGCGGACTGCTGCCCCCATTTTTGCTCCCCTGATGAGATGAATTCGTCCAAAATGGTCTGGGCCCCATCGGCGAAGTCACCGAACTGGGCTTCCCAGAGGACAAGTGCATCAGGGCGGGCTACCGAGTAGCCATACTCAAATCCCATCGCCGCGAACTCGCTAAGCAGTGAGTCATACACGTACAACTTCGCGCCATCGCGATAGCACTGCTTAAGCGGCTTGTATTGCCAGCCGGTTTCCTTGTCGACGATGACCATATGTCGGTGGCCGAAGGTGCCGCGCCTTGAGTCTTGCCCAGCCAAGCGCACGGTACGTCCCTCCATCAGCAAGGAGCCGACCGCAAGTGCCTCGGCCATGCCCCAATCGATCGCATCCTCGGCAACCATCTGGGCACGGCGCTGGAGTTGGGGTGCGAGTCTGGGGTGAACCGTGAAATCAGCGGGCATAGTCAATTGCGAGGCGATGACGGTTTCAATTTGCTCGGTGGTGATACCGGACACCACCTCAGCGGCTGGGCCCTGAAGTTCAAGATCGCGCTGGCCCCCGCTGATGATGTCCTGGTCGTGGGTGCCAAATACCGCGGCGTCTTCGCTGCGGGTTTCCTGGAAGATCAGCTCGAGTTGCTCCTGGAAGTGCTTCAATGCGGACTCGGCCTCGTCAACGGTGATGTCACCACGCCCCACCAGGCCCTCGGTGTAGTGCTTGCGCACCGAGCGCTTGTTGTCGATGATCGCATACATCAGCGGCTGCGTGAGCGAGGGATCATCGGCCTCATTGTGGCCTCGGCGGCGATAGCACACGAGATCGACGACGACGTCCTTATGGAAGGCCTGTCGAAACTCAAATGCCAATTGGGCAACTCGAACCACGGCTTCTGGATCATCGCCATTGACGTGGAAGATCGGTGCTTGCACCATGCGGGCGACGTCGGTGGCATAAACCGAGGACCGGCTGTATTTCGGGCTGGTAGTGAAGCCAACTTGATTGTTCACGACTATATGGACAGTGCCGCCGGTGCGGTAGCCCTGCAATTGGGAAAGGTGCAAGGTTTCGGCTACTACGCCTTGCCCAGCGAATGCGGCGTCGCCGTGCATCAGAATTGGCAAGATGTCATAGACGCGATCAAGTGGGAGCAGGTCTTGCTTCGCGCGCACAATGCCTTCAAGAACGGGGTTCACGGCTTCTAGATGTGATGGGTTGGCTGCCAAATACACGGCCGTTTGCGCGCCACCGCGCGCGGTATAGGTGCCGGTTGTGCCCAGGTGGTACTTGACGTCGCCGGACCCTTGCACCGACTCCTCGCCGTACTGGCCTTCGAACTCGCGAAAAACCTGCGCATATGACTTGCCGGCGATATTGGTCAGCACATTAAGGCGCCCGCGATGTGGCATGCCGATGGCAACTTCGAGGATGTGCTGATTTGCTGCCTGGTCAAGTACGGCATCAAGTAGTGGGATAAGTGATTCCGCACCCTCTAGGGAAAAGCGCTTCTGCCCAACGTACTTAGTCTGAAGGAAGGATTCGAGTGCCTCGGCCTCGTTTAACTTGTGCAGGATCCGCAGTTGCTCTTCGCGCTCAGGCTTGGCATGGGGAATCTCGACGCGATCTTGAATCCACTTACGTTGTTCGGGGTCTTGGATGTGCATGTATTCAATGCCGACGGTGCGCGTGTAGGAATCGCGCAGGACGCCAAGAATTTCGCGGAGTTTCATCAATGGGCGGCCCCCGAAGCCACCTGTGGCAAATTCACGGTCTAAGTCCCAAAGGGTCAAATCATGTGAGAGGACGTCAAGATCAAGGTGATTGCGCTGTTTGTATTCGAGGGGGTCGGTGTCTGCCATCAGGTGCCCGCGCACCCGGTAGGCGTGAATGATTTCCTGGACCCTGACTGTCTTGCCTAGATCTGTCTCGTGGCTGGCCGAGATGTCCTGGGCCCAGCGCACCGGCTCGTATGGGATGCGAAGGGACCGGAAGATCTCGCCGAAGAAGTCATCGGCACCGAGAAGTAGTTCGTGGATTCGGCGAAGGAATTCACCGGACTGGGCACCTTGGATGACTCGGTGGTCATAGGTGGATGTCAATGTCATGATCTTCGAAACCGCATTGCGAGCAATGGTCTCCGCGGAGGCACCGGCCCATTCGGGTGGATACTCCATGGCGCCGACCCCGACTATGCAGCCTTGTCCCACCATCAGTCGGGGGACGGAGTGGTTTGTTCCGATGGTGCCCGGGTTGGTTAGTGACACAGTGGTACCAGCGAAATCGTCAACAATTAACTTACCGCTACGAGCTTTGCGGACGATGTCCTCGTAAGCGGCCCAGAAGGCGGCGAAGTCCATCTCGCTCGCCCCTTTGATATTTGGGACGAGTAATTGGCGGGAGCCATCGGGCTTGGCCAGATCAATGGCTAGACCTAGGTTGACGCTGGGATTTGTTACTAGTACGGGCAGGCCGTCGACCTGCGCGTACGCCGCGTTCATGGCAGGCACGTCTTGGGTGGCCCGCACTATCGCGTAGCCGATGACATGGGTGAACGAGATCTTGCCGCCTCGGCCGCGGGCGAGGTGGTTGTTTATGACCACCCGGTTGTCGATCAGCAACTTCGCCGGAACCGAGCGCACGCTGGTGGCGGTTGGCACCGAGAGGCTGGCTTCCATGTTGGTCACGACGCGCGCAGCCGGGCCTTTTAGGGCCGTGGTCGCCGTAGTGGTCGCCGTAGTGGTCGCCATGGCGGTGGACGTGGTGCCTTTCGGGTTAGCGACCGGCGCGGCGGCTGGGGTGGCTACCGGGGCTTTGAGCGGGGATTGGTCACTGGGGGAGTACCCCTCGAAGAACTCCCACCAAGCCGGATCAACACTTAGTTTGTCGGTGACGAATTGCTGGTAGATCTCGTCAACCAGCCATTCATTCGGACCGAAATCAGCTTGCCTGCGCGCACTGTTTGTGCTCCCGTCGTCCGTGACCACGGTGTCCCTTCAGGTGAGTCCAGATTCCAAGTGACCGGCCGGCATAGACCTGCACACCACCAAACTTTAGTACCCGCGCTGACCTCGGATTGACCGGACTGCCCGCCGGGAAAGCTCGTAGGTCAGGTGATGTCGCGACGCAGCGTGGTCAGGGATGCCAGGAGGCCAAACAGCACTGCATAACCAAGGAGCACGACCACCCCGATGGCCGTGGGCAAGATGTCCTCGCCACCGCGCCCGGTGACATTGGTGGTTTGGAGCACGGCATCAAGTGCGCCGCCTGGTAGCCACTTGCCGATCCAGTCCACGAACACGGTAAGCAGCGCTTCAACGATGAGCACCCACACCAAGGCACCGACGATGGCTGCGACCTGATTGCGAATGAGCGCACCTACTGAAACCCCAACGAAGGCATAGATCGCGAATGCGAGAACAACACCGCCCAAAATCTGAAGGGCGGTGACGATATCCACGGGCGCATGTTCATCGCTCATCAGTGCGATCAAGGTCACCGCGAAACTTGTGATGAAAGCAATCAGGCCAAGTGCTGCACCCAATAAGGCGTAGGTGATGCCCTTGGCGATCAGCACTCTGGGCCTCTTGGGGGTGGCCAAGAAGGTTGAGGTGATTGTCATATGGCGGTACTCACTTGTCATCCCGATGATGCCGAGGATCAAAATGAAGATTGACGAAGATCCGGCAGCCCCGAGAATGTTCGTCACATAAGCGGGATCAAGTAATAGGTTCAATTCGGGGTCGATGTCCATGGCCCGTGGTGTCAAAAAGACCAGCAGCACGACATTGAGGGCGCTGAAGGCGATCGTCGCAATAGTCAGCCAAAGCAGCACTTTGGTGGTGGTTACTTTGCGGAACTCAGAACGCACCATCGACATCATGCGGCACCACCTGGGTTGCCGCCGGCGGTTAGTTCTAAAAAGAGTGCTTCGAGGTCAGTGCCTACCGGTGTGAGCTCATGGAGTTCGACCTGTTTATGTAAGGCAAGGTTCCCGATCTCAGGCGCCGACAGGCCGCTGACCAGGATCTCGTCCGGCCCCACATCACAGATGTTGACGCTGGTGGTGCCGCCCTCGGCCACGAGGGCCGCCCTTAAGACGTCAAGATTCGGTGTTCGTACCCGAACTTGGGTGAGTCCGGCGCTGGTGAGTTCGTCGAGTGAGCCGGTCTGCACCAACCTGCCTTTGCTGATGATGACTACGTCATCCACCGTCTGCTGCACTTCGGAGAGCACATGGCTGGAAACCAAGACCGTGCGCCCTTCCTCGGCGCGGGCCCGCAGGAAATTCCGAAGCCACGCGATGCCCTCGGGATCAAGGCCATTTGCGGGTTCGTCCAAGATAAGTACGCCGGGGTCGCCGACCAAGGCCGCTGCAAGGGCCAAGCGCTGGCGCATGCCGAGGGAAAAACCACCCACCTTGCGACCGGCTGCTTCGGTCAGGCCCACGAGAGCCAGAACTTCATCGGCCCGGGCCGCTGGGAGTGCTGCCGCATCGGTAATAACCCGAAGGTGACCGCGGGCGGTGCGCCCCGGGTGAAACCCACTGGCTTCAAGTGCTGCGCCGACAATGGCCGCCGGATGAGGTAATTCGCGATAGTCGTGGCCGCCAACCTGCGCCTTGCCGCTGGTTGGCTGCACTAAGCCAAGGAGGCACCGCAAGGTGGTGGTTTTACCCGAGCCGTTGGGTCCGAGGAATCCGGTCACCCGACCCGGTTGCACCGTGAACGACAGATCTTGGACCGCCGAAACCTTGCCGAACCTCTTGGTGAGGCTCGTCACAGTGAGAACTTCGCCTTTGGGTGACATACCGGGAGCGTACCGGTCTAGATTTCGGCTATGACCCAACGCATCCCGACTCAACTCATCCCGGGTATCTCCACCACCGAAGTTACCCCCGTCCCCTTGGCTGGCGGGTTGGTCTTTGGTGCCGCGGTTATCGACGTGCAATCGCCATTTGATGGTGAACTCTTAGGTCAGGTGCCGGCATTGACCTCGGCCGATGTTGATCGGGCAGTGGCATACGCGCGCAAAGCAATGCATGAGCGGCCGTTGGCCCAATGGCAGCGAGCTGAGATCTTGGACAAAGCCGCGCTATTGATGGCCGAACGCCGCGATGACTTTGCGATTGCCATTGCCCGCGAGGCCGCCAAGCCGATCAAGACCGCACGCGGAGAGGCCGACCGCGCCGTCGCCACTTTTCAGTTCTCCGGAGCGGTGGCACGTACTCTGACTGGTGACACCGTGCCGTTGGAAGCCGCGGCGGTTGGCGGCGGCAAGATCGGTTTCACCCTTCGGGTGCCGGTTGGGGTAGTCGGAGCGATCTCGCCATTTAACTTCCCGCTCAACTTGGTAGTGCACAAAGTGGGGCCGGCAATTGCGGCGGGCTGCGCGGTGGTGCTGAAACCGGCATCGCAAACCCCGTTCTCATCAATCCTGTTGGCTCGGTTGCTCGCCGACGCCGGCTTACCCGATGGTTACCTGCAGATCGTCACGGGCAGCGGCGGCACGGTAGGCAATGCGCTGGTTGATCACCCGGATGTAGCACTTATCAGCTTTACCGGCTCACCAGATGTGGGCTGGGGGATTCGGGCGCGGGCCCCGCGTAAGCGAGTAGGCCTCGAGCTTGGCAACAACGCACCGGTGATTATCGAGGCCGATGGTGATTGGGCGACCGCGGCCGCGAAGATCAAATTGGCCGGGTTTGCCCACGCGGGTCAATCATGTATTTCCACGCAGCGGGTGCTCGTGCACCAGAGCATTGCCGATGAGTTCGTCACGAAGCTTGTTGCGAACGTAAATGAGTTGGTGGTGGGTGACCCGATGGCCGAGGCCACCGACGTATCGGCACTTATCTCCCGGGCCGAACGTGACCGGGTTGTCGGGTGGATCAGCGAGGCGGTGTCGGCCGGGGGGCAGGTGGCCTGCGGCGGAGATCTTGATGCCAATGGGGTCCTGCGGCCGACCGTGATCGTCAATGCGAAGCCGGAGATGAATATCTGCGCCCTCGAGGTATTCGGCCCGGTGGTGGCCGTGCAGACCTACGAGTCCTACGACACCGCACTGCAGATCGCCAATGACACCCGTTATGGCTTGCAGGCTGCGGTGTTCACTTCCGATATCGCCAAAGGCCTGCAGGCGGCGCGGACCTTGGACTTCGGCGGGGTACTGATCAACGAGGTACCCACTTGGCGGGCCGACCACATGCCATACGGCGGGATCCGCGATTCGGGTAATACCCGCGAAGGTCCGGCTTACTCGGTGCGCGAGATGACCGAGGAGCGGTTGATCATCATTTCGGGCTAAGTACTGGGCCAGCCCGGTGGTTAGCGCGGCCGGAAAAGTGTTTTACAGTAGGCGGGTGCGCACCCTCCTACGCCTTGCCTTGGCTTTCGCTGCCGGTCTATCGGGCATCGGCCTCATTGTGGGGCCAGCGGTGGCGGCCGAGCCATTCCCATCCACGCCATACCCATCCGCGCCGGCCATTACCTCGGTCAACTCCGGCCCGGCAGCGACGGAGCTGCAGGTTCTGTATGCGGCTCCAGTTGCCGACGGCGGATCGCCAATTACCTCGTACCAAGTCTCACTAGATGGGGGTACCAATTGGTTCACCTGCGCCGGTACCGCCGGGGTCTGCCCGTTGGGCAGTTTAACGAGCGGGCAGACCTACTCGGTCGTGCTGCGCGGGGTCAATGCCAGTGGTGCTGGTGCAATAAGCAACACCGGGGTTGGGGTCCCGGCGGGCAATGGGTCGGCGGACAAGCCCAAAGTCCTGCCCAAGCCACGGGTGCGCGTCGGTGCGACCTTCACTGCGGCAAGTAACAACCTCGGGGTGTCGAACCCAGTCGTGCGACTTGGAGTAGGCACGTTGCCGAAACTTCGGTTCAGTCGCGATATTCCCAACAAAGCGGCGGTCGAGCGAAATCTTTTAGTGACCGCCACTAATCAGGTTGGCGTAGTGCGCGGGGTTCCGGGCGCTTGGGGTTGGCTCGATGATCGCACCGCAGTATTTCGGCCGCGCACTTGGTGGCCCGGTAACTCGACCATCACCATCAAGTCAACACTGGACAATTCGGTACTGGGCCAAAGCGGGAGCACTTATTTGGTGGGCTCAACGGCGCTGGCCCGCACCTATACCTTCTTAACGGGAAATAGTGTGGTGATCAAGGTTGATGGCAAGACCGATCAGATGACCGTCAATATAGACGGAGTCAAGCGGAAATCCTTTCCCGTTTCCTTGGGCACGACCGGGTGGGAAACAACAAACGGGGTAAAGGTGATCAGTGTCGACAAGGAGCCATTGCACACTTACACGAGTGAGGCTCTAGATATCACCGACCCAGACGAGCAATACATCCTGCCTGATGTGCCCTGGAACACCCGGTTGACTCCAACCGGTGAATTCATCCATGCCGCGCCCTGGGCTTATTCGCGCATCGGGCAATGGAATGGCTCGCACGGCTGCACCAATATGTTCGAGGCGGACGCAAAGTGGATCTTTGAAAACACGGTTCCCGGAGATGTTGTCATCTACTCCAGGACGGGCGGGCAAACCGTGCAGCCTTGGAATGGCCCGGGTGGGCTCTGGAATATCCCGTGGTCAAATTGGCTGAAGAAGTCGGCGCTGCACAGCGCAACGCCGGACACGGCCGCGGTCACCGATTCCGGTTCCGCGACACCCGTAACCTCGGCAGGGGTCTAGATACCCGATAGCGTCGCACCATGCGACTCCTGCACACCTCGGATTGGCACCTAGGGCGCACCCTGCACGGCTATGGGTTGCAGGAGGCCCAGGAGCAAGCAATTGACTTTATTGTCGATCTGGCGATTTCACGTTCAGTTGATGTCGTCGTGGTCGCGGGAGATATTTTCGACCGCGCTATCGCGCCCATTGAGTCTCTGCGGGTTTTTAACGGGGCCATTGAGCGCCTTGCGGCCGCCGGGATCATCGCGGTAGTTACCGCCGGAAATCACGACAGTGGTGATCGACTGGCAATTTACTCGGGTGTTTTGCAACCCGGTGTGCATGTAGTCGGCTCACTCGACGAGGTCGGCTCCGCGATTGAGATTACCGATGAGTTTGGGTCTGTTTCGCTCTATCCACTGCCGTATTTGGATCCAGATATTGCGCGCGACGTATTTGGCACGCCGGCGGCCAAGGTGGAGCGCAGCCATGAGGCGGTGATGGGCGCGGCACTTGATCTCATCGAGGCCGATATCGCCGCGAGGAAGGTGCACCGGGCCGTCGGGATTGGCCATGCCTTTGTGGCTTCGGTCAACGTCGAAGCACAGACTTCCGAGAGCGAGCGAGATTTGACCGTTGGCGGAGTGCAGGTGATCTCGACTTCGGTATTTGCCGGCCGCGGGTTGACATATGTGGCACTTGGCCACCTGCACCGGCAACAAGTTGTCCAGCCGACGGGCCCGATGATCGCCTATAGCGGCTCGCTCCTGCGGTATTCCATCTCCGAAGCACTGCATACCAAGTGCGTTTTAGTCGTTGAGATTGGCGCTTCCGGTAATTCGCCAACGATTGAAATAGTCGATATTCCGCAGCCGCGGCCGATGAGCCGCCTACGGGGCGGCATCGACGAGTTGCTCGGTGAAAAATATGATGCACAGCGCGACCACTTCGTCGAGCTAATCGTTACTGATACGCAGTACCCGGACCGGATGCATGTCCGCCTAGATGAGGTGTTCCCGTTCGCCCTGCGCAAGCTTTATGACCCCGAGGGTCGTGACTCCCAAGCGGGCGCAGGGCGCGGTGATGCGCGGGGCAAGGACCCGCTGGAGCTAATAGGCGATTTCTACACCAAGGTCACGGGTGCACCACCGGCGGCCGATGAGGCCGAATTATTGCGTGCGGTCTATGAAGCTGTTCGCGGGCAGGCCACCTGATGCAAATCAACATCTTGCGCTTTGGCGCACTAGGCCCTTATCCGGGGGAGCATGTCATTGATTTCGACGCCCTCGGTGGCAGTGCACTTTTCATCATTGATGGCCCAACGGGAGCGGGTAAGTCCACGATCTTGGATGCCCTCGTTTTCGCGCTTTACGCAGATGTTTCGGGATCAAGTTCCGATAAGCAGCGGCTGCGCTCCAACTTTGCGGCTGCAACGAGCCAATCCTTTGCCGAAGTCGAATTCACCACCGCGATGGGCCGATATCGGGTGCGCCGGACACCAGAGTTCGGGCGCCCAAAGCTACGCGGTGATGGGCAGACCACGGTGCCTGCGACCACCATGATCGAGCGCTCGACGGGTGCGAACTCATGGGAGCCGCTTTCAACCCGACACGGTGAGGCAAGCCTGGAGATTAGTAGGGCCATCGGATTGGACAAGAATCAATTTCAGCAGACGGTGGTGCTCCCGCAAGGTGAGTTCGCGACTTTCCTGCGGGCAAAGAGCGCCGACCGACAGGTGATTCTAGAACGGATCTTCGCCACGAGCCTGTACTCGCAAATTCAGGAGAAGTTTGATGAGGAGCGGCGGGCTGCCGAGCGTGATCGCGTGGTTTCGCAGGGGCGAAAGCGCGATGCTGCCCAGCAGCTAATCGGGCGTCTTACCGCGCACGGTGCATCCGCGCCTTCGTACGCTGCGGAAATTGAGCAGATCAACTCCATCGAAGATGCCGCTAGCACAATTGTTTCGCAGGCGGTTGAGCAGCTGCTCGCGGTGCGCCAGCAGGCGGTAACGATTGCTGACGCCGAGTTGCAGGCGGCTGGTGCATTAGCCAAGAAGCAGGCAGCTTTGGTTGCCAATTTGGATAAGGCGCACGAGTTAGAAGCCAAGGCAACAACGGCGAGCGTGAAACTTGCTGAAGCTATTGAAGCGCGGGCAAGTGCCGTCGAACTGCTTGCGGAGCACCAGAACGTTATTGACGTGGTTGCAGCTGAGGTGGATTGTGATCTCGAGATTCAAAAGGTCAACGAGGCAATTGGCGCCCTAACGGACTTGCAGAAGCGGGTGGCCACGATGCCAGCGCAAAGGGATGAAATCGAGCAGACTAAGCGCGATCTTTTCGACCTGCGCCGCACCATCGAAGTCCTAAGTTCCGAGCGAGGCGAAGTCATCCCGACCAGGTTGCAGGAACTAGCCGCGCATCTACGAGGAGAGCAGCAGCGGGTTGAGGCTGAGGTAACTGCGGCGGCAGACTTTCAAAACCGGCTATTCGAGAAACGCCTAGCTGGCTTTTCCGCCGAGCTGAGCGGGCATCTAGCGGCGGGTGAGCCGTGCCCGGTGTGTGGATCCCTGGAGCATCCGGCACCGCGTGAAGCGGCGGTCGATCAGGTGTCCGAGCAAGATCTGGCCCAGGCAAGAGCGCAATTGGATAAGAAGAATGCCACCCGCCGCCAACTAGAGGGGCAAAGTGCAAAACTCGAGGTGGTGCTGACAGCGGAGCAAATCACCGAAGGGGCAGTAACTTCGACTGCCAGCGAATCGGCTGATGCCGATGAAGTTGATGTTGAAGTTGACGTTGATCGGGATCTGCGGCACCTGCAACAACGCTTGACCGGGGTAACCGAGGAGTTAAGGCAGTCAGAGCTCCAGGCGGCGAGGTTGGGTACGTTGCAGCTGGAGCAGGAGCAGGCTTACCAGCGGGGGCTAACGGAGATTGCCGACGCGCTTGGAGTGGGTGCGGATATACCGGCGCGTATTTCTGCGTTGAAGGCGGCCCGGGCAGCAATAGAAATGGTGCGCCGTACCAGCATCGCTGTTAGTCAAGCGGCCGAGATCAATGCCGCGGCGCACCAGGCCGCGTCCGAATCAATTGTTGTGGTTGACCCCGAAGCCCTCGCAGAGGCACGTCAGTTGCTAGCCGACTGCAGTGCGAGCGAGAAAGGCTTACATGCTGTCCACGCGACCCTAGTGGAGCTGGCCGATGGTGTTGAGGCCTTGGGAGCCGAATTGCTGGCGGCGGCGGTTGCAATGGATGATCTCGACGCGCGCATCGGCCCCATTATTCGAATTGCGGATGTCTTGAACGGGCGTGGAGCGAACACGATGATGCAGCCGCTGAAGGCGTTCGTGGTTCAGCAGATGTTCGATGAGGTCATCGCGGCCGCCAATATTCGCCTTAGCCAGATGCTGGCCGGCCGATTCGAGCTAGTTGATACCGAAGGGGCAACCGGATTAGAGCGCTTATTAGGACTTGGCCTCGAAGTCCGGGATCTAGTGACTGAGACCAATAGGCGGACCGAGACCCTCTCGGGCGGTGAGACCTTTTGCGCCTCGCTCTCGCTCGCACTTGGGCTGGCTGACACCGTCAAGTCCCATGCTGGCGGTATCGATATCGGCATGCTCTTCGTTGACGAAGGCTTTGGCGCGCTCGACCAGGATCGCCTGGATGATGTAATGGCTGAATTACTCAAATTGCGGGCCGACGGACGCACCGTCGGGGTGATCAGCCATGTCAGTGAGATGAAGAAGATCATTCCGGAGCGCATCACAGTGATCCCACTTGCCTCCGGTTTCGGCAGTACCCTTGAAGTCTCATGGATGTAGTGCAACCTAACTTGTGAGCAGGCGAGAAATGTCTAGTGATTTTGATCAGGCGACCGCGGTATCCGAAATCGCGGCAGACGTTTTCGAATGGGTGGTGCCCGATGGCTGGCAACAGGGCCGGGGTGCCTGGGGTGGATTACCAATTGGGGCACTTATTAAGTGTGTTGTCGCCGCCCAAAGCGGCGGCGGCTTTGGGGCTGAGTTAAATGATGACCAGCGGCTGGTGCGGTCGCTCAACTGCCAGATCTACGCGCCGGTATTGGTCGGTGCGCAGCGCGTCACCACCGCGTTGATCCACCGAGGCTCCGCGATGTCGACCTGGTCCGCCACCGTGACCGACGAAACCGGTGCACCAACCGCCCAGTTGACCGCGATCACCGGATTGGATCGCGAGCTCGTTGACCCGCCGCCGGTTTCTAGTTGGTCCACGATCATGGCCCCACAACTACCGCATTGGGAGCAGTTGCCCGTGCTGGTGCTCCCTGATTTTGCGCCCCCGTTTTCGGCTCATATTGAACAACGCCTCGTCGAAGGTATCCCGCTGAGCAATGGCGCGGCCCGGGCTTTGGGCTGGGTCCGGTTCCCGCACCAGTTGGCCTGGTCGGTCGAACAGGTTTTTGCCATTGCTGATGCTTGGTGGCCGACCGTGTTAGCACCGCTGCAGCAGATGCGACCGATGGCCACGGTAAATTTCGCCGCCCATCTCATTGCGGATCCGGCCACTATCGCGCCGGCAGAGCCATTGATCTTCGAGTCCTACCTCCTGGGGTCCAGTGGTGGATTCATGAGCGAGACCAGGCGACTTTGGACCCAAGATGGCCTGCTGGTGCTGGAGAATTTGCAGTCAATCGCCTTGATCCGTTAGGGCCGAGCCTTAATCCAGCAGGCCCGAGCCCTGATCGGCTCGTGCCGAAATGGGCTGGCAGGATACGCCCATGAAGGTCACCAAAGCAGCGAACTCAGTTATCGGGTGGCTGGGTCCAGATCGGCCACTTGCCGAGCGCGTCGCATTGTTTGCCGCCGCAGCTGCGGTTGGGCCCTCCTTCGAGCCCGGCTTGCAGCCACGCCGGACCATCGATCAAGCGATCGCGACCGGAGTGATCTCGGCAACAACCCTGTCGGCGGTCACGGCAACTCAAAGTGCGATCGGGGCCCTCGGGCGAGTAGCTACCAGGGGCCGAATTGATACCGCGGGCCACGGCGCCCGAGTGCTGTTCGCGGTGGGCACCAATGCGATCGCGGCCGTTCTAGCCGAGGGGTTGGCCCGGACCATCCCACCGCGTGCCGACGAACGACCCCGTCGCGGGCTACTTCGGGTTGCCGCACAACGCACCTCCCGGGTCGCCTTGGTCGGAGCCGCCGTGTCGGCAGTGGTAGGTGCTGGGGATGTGGTGTCCGAAAACTCGCCGCGCAACATCTGGTTGCTGCGGATTCCCCTCGCGCTTCCGGCCGGCATCGCGGTGTCCGCGTATGAGATTCACCGAGTCCATCGCAGTGCGCAGTCATTGGGCGACACGACGATAGCAAAAGTGTCAACTAGAACTTCGGTGCTAATTGCCATTGGAGTTGGTGCCGGTGTGCTCGGGCTGCAGGTTGGTGAGGATATCGTCGCAAAGGGTGTATCGCGTGGGATAAGTAAAGTCGCGCCCTCCTATGACGTGGTCTCGAACCCGGTCGGACACCTAGTCTCGATGGGTATTTTGCTTGGCGTGCTCGGCGCTGGGTATGAGTACGCGGTGCGACGGGTTGAGCAAGGTGGCGCAGCCGTTGAACCTGCGTATAGCGAACCCCCAACTAGTAAATATGTCTCGGGTGGTCCGGAGAGCTTAGTCAAATTCGACTCGCTTTCGCGCGAGGGACGTCGATTCACGAACATGGCGCTTACTCGCACGGAGATTGAAGATGTCATGGGATTACCGGCTACCCATGATCCGATCAGGGCATTTGTTGGTCTCGACACCGCTGCTGAGGTTGAAGATCGCGTAGATGTCTTGATGGATGAACTCGTGCGCACTCGTGCGTTCGAGCGCGAGGTCTTGGTATTTGCCTCGCCGACCGGATCAGGCTACGTAAATTACGTACTCGCCGAGGCCGTCGAGTATCTGACACTGGGCAACTGCGCGATTGCCGCCATGCAGTACTCAATGCTGCCGTCGTCAATGTCGTTAACTCGCACGGCGTTGGCCATTGAGCAAAATCGAGCCCTGATGCATGCCATCACGGGCTACCTGCGCGGGATGGATCCCGATAAACGTCCAAAATTTGTGTTGTTCGGCGAGAGCTTGGGCGCGCTGACAATGCAAGACATCTGGCGCCGTCGAACCCTTGAGGCGGCCGAGCGTGACTTCGTGCATTCATCCATCTTCTTGGGCACCCCCTCGGCCACTCAGTTCGCTAAAGCCTGGCGGATCGACAAGGGCCGAGTGGATCCGCGCGGGCGCATCATCGAAGTGGATAACTTCGGGGAGTACCTGAAATTGCCAGATGAACGCAAGGTGGATATCCGACACGTACTCATCAGCCACTATGACGATCCAATACCAAAGTTCGGCACCAATTTGCTGATGCGTGAACCTTGGTGGTTAGGGCCCGAGGAGGAGCGTCCGCCACGGGTGCCAAAGTCATCAAAGTGGCGCCCGGGCACCACCTTCGTCCTGACGGCAATTGATTTGGTGAATGCGATGGAGGTTGTTCCCGGTGTATTTGGCCGCAGAGGCCATGATTATCGCGAGGACATTGCCCGTTTCGTCTCGGTCGCATATGACCTGCCGGTGACGCCAGCGCAGTTGCTGTCACTTGAGAAGGCGCTTCGTGAACGTGAACTGCAATGGGCGCAGCGTCGGGTGGTATCAGAGCAGGTGGCACGTGCCAAGGAGGCGGTCTTCCGCGAGATGAAGTCGTGGGGGGTAAATAGCGGCACCAATGACCCAGCTGCGCCTTGGCTGCAGCAGTTTGCTCCAGAAGCGAAATGACGACAGGACCACTTTCCGGATTGAGTTTTGTGGAGATGGCCGGCATCGGTCCGGCGCCGTTCGCCGCCATGGTGCTGGCTGATCTTGGAGCTACCGGTGTGCGGATTGAGTCGCCGGTGCCGCACTTCCCCCTCCTGAGCGCGCAGTTCGACATCACGCGGCGCGGTCGTCCAGCACTGCAGTTGAACTTGCACGAGGAGGCGGATCTGGCCACCGCCCGCGATCTAATTGCGGGAGCCGACCTCGTAATCGAGGGTTATCGGCCCGGGGTGATGGAGCGACTAGGGCTGGGGCCGGCTGATTGCTTTGCCCGCAATCCGAAATTGGTTTTCGGTCGAGTGACCGGCTGGGGGCAAGAGGGTCCCTTTGCGCTCCGGGCAGGGCATGATCTTGACTTCATCGCGGCCGCCGGTGTTCTGGCGCATCTTGGTCGCCGCGGGCAACCGCCAACCCCGCCGCAGAACTTGGTGGCGGACTATGGCGGCGGAGCCATGTTGCTACTTGTCGGAGTTTTGGCCGCCCTCTGGGAGACACAGCGTTCCGGCATGGGGCAAGTAGTTGATGCGGCAATGGTTGACGGCAGCGCGCTCTTAACGTCCATGATGCGAAGCCTTGCCGCGCAGGGTATGTGGTCACCTGATGTCGGGGTCAACATTCTTGACTCCGGTGCCCCGTTTTACGACGTCTACGCCACCGCGGACGGCAAGTGGTTGGCGGTGGCCTGTCTGGAGGCGAGCTTCTTCGCTGAATTCGTAAAAGTTTGTGGCCTCGAGACCTCCTGGCTTGAGCGGCAATACGATCCATCGTGCTGGGATCAGCTGCGAATGGTGATTGCGGAGGTTATCGCGACGCGCACCCAGGATTCATGGGCTGAAGTATTCGCGGAGATAGATGCCTGCGTGGCTCCGGTATTGACAATGGCGCAGGCGCCATTGCATCCGCAATTGGCTTATCGTGAGACGTTCGTAACCATCGACGGCCAGGTGCAGCCGGCGCCCGCTCCGCGCTTTAGCCGAACGCCGGCGAGGTTGAAAAGCGATTAGTCACCAGGTGATTAGTTTCGCGTTCTCGAGGATTTTCTTTACGTAGTTAATCGTTTCCGGAAACGGGGGCACCCCGTCGTACTTCGTCACCGCACCGTACCCAGCGTTGTAAGCCGCGAGGGTGTTCGCCAGCCGATCCCCGGGCACATCCTTGACCAGTCGCCTGTTGCGGCAATTGAGTTCAGCCGCCGAAGCCAAGGCGTCGGCTGGATCCCAGATGCTGGTCTTGCCGTCGTTATTGGCGTCGATGCCGTAGGCCTGCCAGACCTCGGGCATGAACTGGGCAACACCGCGGGCGCCGGCGCCACTTGCGGCCCGCGGATCCCAGCCGCTCTCGGCCTCCATTTGGGCGGCAAAGATGGCGAGTGGGATAGCTGGGCACCGGGCAGCCGCCTCGATCACCAAGTCTCGGTAGTGGGCGGGCACCGGGGTTGGTCCGATCAGCCCGCGCTGTTGGGCGGCGCCAAATACCCACCAACCGCCTGCGCCAACCAAGGCGACGACGACCAGGAGAACCAGGATTGACCGGAGCGCACGACCCCCATTGCTCCTAGCCACTAGGTCACGGTAACCCGAAGGCCTCCGGGCGGTGCTGGCGACATCCGGGTACGGTGGACAAGTGGCCGGCGATTCCAGCTCGAAAGTCCCTGATCTAGACCAAGCTCAGGTCGAGACCATGTTTGAGCAGAAACTGGCCGAGGCATTCGCCGCCCTGGGTACTTTCAATCTCGCGGTCTTCGGCAAGACCGGGGTCGGCAAGTCCACCTTGGTCAATGCGGTATTCGGTCGTGATGTTGCCCGCACCGGAGTTGGTCAACCAGTTACCAAAGGCTTGGTCTACTACCGTCACCCAGATGGCTTCCTTGGTCTTTATGACGCAGAAGGCTTCGAGACCGGCACCTCGGGCAATGTAATCCTTGAGGGCCTGCGCAAGTTGGTCAGCGATCATGGTCAGCGCGCCATCGACGAACGCATTCATGCAGTCTGGTACCTAGTCCGCTGGTCGGATCGTCGATTTGAACAGGCGCAGGCAGGGTTCGTGCGCGCCTTACATGATCTTGGGCTGCCGGTAATAGTTGTCATGACCCAGGTTCCTACTCGCGACGGGCAGATACACCCAGAAGCCCTCGAATTTGCGGCGTACATCGAAAGTATGGGATTACCACTTGCTCCCGCCGGTCGAGTCGTTCTCACCAACGCCTTGGTTGACTCCTTCACCGCGGCACCGGTGTTCGGCCTTCAGCACCTACTGGATGAGACCTACGATGTGGTTCCGGTTGCGGCCGAGCGCGCCTTGACGGCGGCTCAGGTACTTGACCTAGGACGTAAAAAAAAAGCCGTCGCTGGCATCGTTAATCAAGCGGCGGTCCTAGCCGCCGGGATCGGTGCGACACCAATCCCGTTCGCCGATGCCGCGCTGCTTGTTCCAAACCAGGTTGCGATGATCGCTCGGATCACGGCTGCCTACGGATTGCCACCGAGTCGGACCAGGGCGCTTGCAATTGCCGGCTCCGTCGTCTTGACCGGCGGCGCCACGATGGCGGGTAAATACGCGGTTACCAATCTTTTGAAGTTTGTGCCAGGTGGTGCCATCGCCGGCTCGGCGATTTCGGCAACCGTTGCCGGTGCTCTCACCAAGGCGGTGGGGATGGCATGGGCAAGGGTCTGCGAATACGCAATGAGTTTGACCCCAGAAGGCCGGGATGCTTTTCTGGCGAGTTCTGAGGTCACCGAGAAGTTCGTCGGCTTCCTGAAAGCCGGGAGTTCGGCTTCCGGGATCGCTAAAGCGGCTAAGCGCGCTCTAACCTAAGGTAATGACTTAGTCCGCACCACGCCGAGGAAGTAACCAGCAAAAGGAGAGTCCATGAAAAAAGTGCTCCTAGCGCTCGCGGCGGCCGCTGGTGCCGCCGCCGGTGTAATCATCTGGAAGCGCCGTGGCTCCGTCTCAGCACTAACTGAGGTGCCCGAAACCTGGCCGAAGTCAGTTGCCTCGACAGCCGATGTCGCTACCAAGGTGGCCGATCGCTCAGCGCAGGCGGTCACCGACACCGCTGCCAGTGTTGCTGACACCGCGGTGGCTGCGGGCGCCTCGGCTAAGAGGGCCGCAAAAAAAGCTGAGACCAAACAGGGGACCGCTAAGAAAGCCGCTGCCAAGAAAGTGGTCGAGCCCGAGGCGTAATTGACCGGTGCCCGTGCGCTTTGAGCGAACTGGGGCACAGCGGTTAGGCCAGGAGTAAATGGTTGATGCACAATGTTTGCTAGAGATCAGTAGTTTTCGGGAGGTGGGTCGTGCGGTCGCCGGAGTCGTTGTACACCATTCACCAAGATCCAGCCGCCTTGGATCGACCGGTGCTTGTCTACGCTTTCTCTGGGTTTGTCGACGCCGGTGGCGGGGTTCGCCTCGCGGCTGCGCATATCTTGGAAACGTGTGAACATACCCTGATCGCATCATTCGATATTGACGAGATTCTTGACTACCGTGCTCGGCGCCCACGCATGTCTTATGTGGTCGACCACTTTGCCTCCGTAGAAATGCCGCAGGTTACCTTGCATGAAGTCATCGATGCGAATGGTGAGTCCTTTCTCTTACTGGTTGGCCCTGAGCCCGATTACCAGTGGCAACGATTCATCGCGGCGATTGAGGGTTTGGTGCGACGCTTCGAGGTTCGACTCGCGGTCGGGCTCTCCGCCATCCCATGGCCAATTCCACACACGCGACCACTAGCCGTGACCGTGCACGGCAATGAGCCGGCACTCCTAAGCCCTTACACATCTGTCCTTGGTGAGATTGAGGTTCCGGGTCACCTCGGTGCAATGCTTGAACTACACCTTGGCGAGCAGGGGATCCCTTCGATGGGGATAACGGCGCAAGTACCCCATTACCTTGTGCAGTTTGAATTTCCGCGGGCGGCTCAAACCTTGCTCAACGGAGTAGCTGCGCTAGCAGGCCTAGTTCTACCGACCTCGGATCTCCAGCCGGCTGCGGTGCGCGCTGAGCGTGAGGTCGCGGAGCAACTTGACGGCAATGATGAGTTCGCGACGGTTGTTGCGGCTTTGGAGCAGCAGTACGACCAATTGAATGCTCTGCAGCAGGGCGCAACCGGCGGTATTTCCGATCTCACTCCGGCGGGCGGAGTTCCGACCGGCGATGAGATTGCGGCTCAGGTCGAAGAGTTCCTGCAGAGCCTGGCCGAAGGTGACGAGCCGAAAGATCCAGACAACTAGTCGAAACTATTTGCAGATCTTGCCGCTGGTTGGTGCCACCCCGGTTATTAAGAAGTTGTCAATCAGCTGATCAATGCATGTTGACCCGGCACCGTATGCAGTGTGGCCATCGCCGACGTACGTTAATAGTGAGCTTGTGGGCAGCTGCTCATGCAGGGCCAATGCCCACGAGTACGGAGTCGCCGGGTCGTATGTTGTTCCGACAACCAAGATGGGCGCGGTAGTTTTTGAGGTAACCGGCACCGGTTTGCCAACTAAATGATCAAACCAGTAAGTACACGGCGCATTTCCCCAAGCGATCGCCCGCGCCATTTCCGGAACCGCGGCATTCTTTGACCATGACTGCGCCGCGGCGGCCAGGCCAGTGCGGCCCGGTGTCGCGGGTACGTCTAGACAGGAAATCGCATAGAAAGCGGAGTTTTGATTACTACCGTATCGGTTCTTGCCGATTCGGTCGGTGGCCTGATCAGCCAGCCATTGGAGGTATTCGCCGCTGCCGCGCTCGGCTTGGCGCAGTGCCGAGCGCAATGAGCTCCAGAACTGGGGTGTGTACATACTCCAAAATAACGCGGTCACCGCCTGGGCCTGGTTTAAAGGTTCGTACCCATCGGTTGGTAGCGGGCGTTGTTCCAAGGTGGCGAGGAGGTTATTGATACCGGTGAGCACATCTTGTTTTGTGCCGGTGTATGGGCAGTTGCTGCGCTTGGCGCAGTCCGTGGCAAAGCGCACGAGGGCGCCTTGGAAGCCGGCAGATTGCCCCTTGGAGATCGCCATGGCGTCCAAACTTGGGTCGACCGCGCCATCGAGCACCATCAGGCCAACTTGTGCCGGGAACTCCTGGGCGTACAGGGCACCCAAGACGGTGCCATAGGAAAATCCCAACAGATTTAGTTTCTCGTCGCCAAGTGCAGCCCGCATGATGTCAAGATCACGGGTGGTGTTTGCTGTCGAAACATATGGAGCAATTCGCGGCGAGTAGCGCAGGCACCCCGAACTGATCGCACCGGCCAACTTCAGCAGTGCGTTCTGCTCGGCTCGGGAATCAGGTGTTGGGTCTGACAAAAGCCAACGGGTAGTTTGTGTTCCGGTCATGCAGGTTACCGGTGCCGAATCTGCCACACCGCGTGGATCGAAACCGACGATGTCGAATTGGCCTCGCACCTGCGGTGCGACGATGTTCGCAACCGAGGTCGCGAAATCGGTACCGGCACCACCTGGCCCACCAGGGTTCACCACGAGTGACCCTTTGAAATTAGTGCCCGTGTGCGGTACCCGGGCGAGGGCAATTTGGATGTCGCCGGCGGCTAAATCACCGTAATCCTTGGGCACGGTCAACTTGGCACACTGCCGGCCGCCGGCACATTCGGTCCAGCTAAGGCGCTGCTGGGTGTACTTGGATAGCTCGGCAGCGGCCGCCGGGGGCAGCGCGAAGGCGAGCAGGGCCGCACCGGTCGCCAGCAGCACCGTCTGAGCAATGGGCCGGCGCCAGCTCGGGGGTATCACATAGGCACCGTACGTCACGGTGTGCCGGTTGGCGTAAATTTGGTCCCCGGTCGCTCTACCGTGGCGGGCATGGCAGGCTGTGGGGGCTTGACAGTCGTTCTTTGAAGGGAACTTAATGACCGGCAACGCCACATTTCGCTACGCCGATACGGCAATTTTGGCGGTATCTGTTGCCGATGCACCAATTGTTGTCACCTCTGCCGAGATTGACAATCAACTCCTCGACACCTACGCCCGGGTTGGTCTTAAGCCGGGAATGCTCGAGATGCTGGCGGGGATCTCCGAGCGGCGCTGGTGGCCGGTTGATGTCACCTTTGCCGACGCTGCGGCGATGGCCGGTGCGAAGGCGCTGGCCGATGCCGGAGTCGATCCAACCCAGGTTGGCCTCCTTATTGACACCTCGGTTTGTCGTGATGCGCTGGAGCCAAGCGCCGCGGTCGACGTTCATGCGCAATTGGGTCTGAGTTCATCCTGCTTGAACTTTGACCTGTCCAATGCCTGCCTCGGCTTTATTAATGGCATGCAATTAGCGGCGATGTTCTTGGACTCAGGGCAAATTGACTACGCGCTGATCGTTGATGGCGAAGGCAGCAGGCGACCACAGGAGTCAACGATCACCCGACTGCAGCAAGCGGGCACCACCAAGGACGACGTCCTCGCGAACTTCGCGACCCTTACCCTTGGCTCTGGCGGGGCGGCCATGGTTCTCGGCCGAGCCAGTGAGCATCCAGAAGGACACCGGTTTGTCGGCGGGGTTTCCCGCGCGGCAACCGAGCACAACAAACTCTGCGTTGGCGATATCAACGGGATGAGCACCGATGCTCGCGGCCTGCTCGAGGCGGGTGTAGCGCTAGCCCGGGACGCGTGGGCGGAGGCGACCGAGGTGTTCGACTGGCAAGATCTTGATTGCTACATCATTCATCAAGTCTCCCAAGTTCATACCGCGTCGATCGTCGATGCGCTTGGCATTGATAAAACCAAGGTCCCGGTCACTTTCCCCACCCGCGGCAATGTTGGACCGGCGTCTGTCCCATTTACCCTTGCCCATTTTGCGGCTGATCTTGTTTCCGGACAACGCGTGGCCTGCATGGGCATCGGCTCGGGGTTAAACGCGGCAGTAATTGAAATCACTTGGTGAACCAAGGCGAGTCGGCATCCTTGCCGCCGGCCGGTCTGCTTGACCTAGACCCCAGTTGGTCGCGCCTAGTGGTGGCCTTGGACCACATTGGGAGAAGTTGTACTTGGCACCTCCTTGATTCATTTGCCACCCGACCCGATGCCACTGCTCGCCTGACCTTGCTTTGTGTCCATGGCAATCCGACCTGGTCGTACCTGTGGCGGCACCTGGTTCGACTGGCCCCGGCCGATGTGCGGGTGATCGCAGTTGACAACCTTGAGATGGGTTTCTCCGAGCGCACTGGCACCCACCGCCGGCTAGCAAACCGCGTTGGGGACCTGAGCGGGCTCACCGAGCAACTTGGTATTACCGGGCCGGTGGTAACGGTTGCCCATGACTGGGGAGGTCCGATTTCCCTAGGCTGGGCCCTAGACCACTTACCCCAGCTCGTCGGTGTAGTTCTTCTGAACACCGCGGTGCATCAACCAGCCGGCGCCCGCGCGCCGGCGCTGATTCGGCTGGCGCGCAGCGGCCCGTTGCTGGCATTGAATACGGTACGCACGACCGCCTTTTTGCGTGGGACTACGGCACTTAGTGGCTCGAAAATGACGAAGGAAACAGCCAGGGCCTTTCGGGCACCGTACCAAACCCCCGGCCGGCGAGTGGCTATCGGTGATTTCGTCGCCGATATTCCCCTCGAACCCGACCATCCAAGTGCCGATGCGCTCAACTCGATAGCCAATGGTCTGACCAAGCTCGGGCCGGTGCCCATGTTGTTGCTCTGGGGGCCGGGGGATCCGGTATTTAGCGATCTTTATCTAGGCGATCTCATGATGCGGGCGCCGCATGCCGATGTTCATCGTTATGAAGGTGCTCGACACCTGGTAAGTGAAGATGATGATCGAGTGGTGCCGGATCTATTGCGTTGGGTTTCGGAACTTTCCACGGGCGCGCTCAACAACTCACAGCGGCTGGCGGCTGCCCCCGCCAACCAAGTGCTCGGCACCAGACTTTGGGATGGTCTACACGATGCGGCGACGCGAGGGCCAACCAACACGGCGATTGTCGAAATGTCAGGTGCCGGTCGCCGCGTCACTTGGCGCCAGCTCGCCGATAAAGTCGATGAATTGGCCGGCGGCCTGCACGCGCGCGGCATTAACCCCGGTGACCGGGTGGCCCTGCTCATCCCACCCGGCGCCGATTTGATCGCGGTCGTCTACGCCTGCTGGCGCATCGGTGCCGGCGTTGTCATCGCTGACTCCGGATTAGGGGTCAGCGGAATGCGTCGGGCCATCCGGGGCGCCGCACCAGATCACGTGATCGGGATTTCTCGCGGGCTGGCACTGGCACGAACCTTGCGTATCCCGGGCCTACGACTTTCGGTCAAGGAACTGGCTGCGATCGCGCGACTGGGTGCGCCAATACCGCCGGAGCCAGCATCGTCTGCCACCGCCGTCATCGTATTTACCTCCGGGGCCACGGGTCCGGCTAAAGGCGTTGTTTACCAGCAAGCGCAGGTCGCGGGTACCCGCGATGTCTTACGAAGGCATTACGCAATGACATCAAGTGATGCGATTGTCGCTGCGTTTGCACCCTGGGCGGTGTTCGGCCCAACCCTTGGGGTGGCATCGGTGATCCCCGATATGGATGTCACCAAGCCGCGGACTTTACAAGCCGTAGCACTTGCCGAGGCGACCGCCGCGGTCGGCGGCACGTTGCTGTGGGCTTCCCCGGCAGCATTAACGAGTGTGATCGAAACCGCTAGCGAGTTGTCGACAGTGCAACGGCAGAGTTTTAAGTCCCTGCGACTGGTGCTGGCGGCCGGTGCTCCGGTGCCATTGCAATTACTTGAACAAGTTCAGGAGTTGGTGCCCGCTGCCGAAATCCGAACTCCATACGGAATGACCGAGGTACTGCCGGTTAGTGAATCAACGCTGCCGCAGATTAGGGCGGCCGCAGGTGGCAATGGCGTGTTGGTGGGTCATCCAGTCAGCGGTGTCAAGATTGCGATAAGCGCACTCGATGAGCAAGGCCGGCCGGCTGGCCCACTGAGTACCGATATTGAAGTCACCGGGGAGATCTGTGTACAAGCAGCGCACATGCGCGATCGGTATGACCGGTTGTGGGCTACTTCCGCGATGGCAGCCCGTGATAGCGGCTGGCACCGCACCGGTGACATCGGCCATCTTGACACCAGCGGCCGGTTGTGGGTTGAGGGGCGCCTCGCGCATCTGATTGTCACGGCTTCTGGCCCTGTTACCCCAGTTGGTGTGGAACAGCAGGTTCAGCAATTGCCCTTCGTGCGGCTGGCGGCGGCGGTTGGCATTGGCCCGATCGGCAACCAGCAGGTCATCGTGATCGTCACCACCTGTGATCAAACTGCCAAGGGGTTACTTGATGTTGACCGAACGCAACTGGTGCGGGCGCAAGTCCGGGGCATTGAGATCGCAGCGGTCCTTGTGCGCGATGAGCTACCTGTTGACATCCGTCATAATTCAAAAATCGATCGAACGGCCCTTAGTAGATGGGCTGATGAGATCTTGGCCGGACACCGCTGATGCGAGTACTCGTTACCGGAGCTAGTGGGTTACTGGGTGCAGTGACCGCCAAGGCAATCGCGGGCAGAGGCCACGAAATTGTGGTGTTTCAGCGTCGGCCAAGCGGCCTGCCATTTGACGAAGTCAGAGGCGACCTACTAGACAATGAGGCGCTCGCGCGTGCACTTGTGGGCGTCGATGGGGTGGTGCACCTGGCCGCCAAAGTGTCGATCACCGGATCTCGGTCGGAGTTCGAGTCGGTAAACGTGGAAGGCACCCGTCAACTGCTTCGTTTCGCGAAAGCGGCGGGTGTCCGCAATTTCGTCTACGTTTCGTCGCCATCGGTTGCCCATGACGGGCTGCCGATCATCGGATCTGGTGCGTTGCCGGCTAACCCGCAGACGGCGAAGGGCTGGTATTCCGTCACGAAAGCTCAGGCCGAGATTCTCGCGCTGGCGGCAGACGAGCCTGATTTCGCCGTGGTCGCAATTCGTCCGCATCTGGTCTGGGGGCCAGGTGATGAGCAGCTCATTGGGCGCATCATTGCGCGAGCGCGCGCCGGGCGTTTGTTTTTGATCGACCATGGTGTTGCGCTCATTGATACCACTTATGTCGACAATGCGGCATCGGCGCTAGCCGCCGCCATCGAGCAGGTGGCCGAGCCCAAGGTGCACGGCCGGGCGTTCGTGGTGACAAATGGCGAACCGAGAACCGTTGCGGAGTTACTAACGCAGATAACCCGGGCGGCTGGGTTGCCAGCCCCGACCCGAAGTGTGCCATTTGGTGCGGCATATCGGGCTGGACAACTGGCCGAACGGGCCTGGGGCAGCCGGGGCGCCGAACCACCACTTACCCGGTTCCTAGTCGAGCAATTGGCCACCGCCCACTGGTTTGATCAGCGCCAGACGCGCGCGGCACTGGCCTGGACCCCGCAGGTGCGCATGGCAACCGGTTTCGAGCTCCTGATGAACTGGTATCAGCAGCGTTGACCGCGGCGTGGCGCTGCTACCTCACGGGCGCCGGTACCCTTAGCATGAGAAAGGCCCCTCAAAGTATGAGTTTGAGGGGCCTTTCTGTGAAGCCAGTTGCCTTCTGCCCGATTGCTCGGGGCGCCTGCGTCCTGTGCAGCTCCGCCGCGCTCGCTCCCCGTTTCCGGTTCACCAGTCGATCTTTTCTGACCTCTCACACCGTGTCCTGCAACCAACCCCGCCAGCACGCAGAGTTCCGGAGGTCAAGCCTTCGGTTCGGCTGTCATTCTTCGATCTGACCCTTGCCTTTCGGCTCGGTAGGTAATTTCTAACAGTACGCAAGTCAACACGCAAGCCAAATTCAAAAATATTCTGAAATAATTTTTTTTGAACGCCTCACGTTTAACACAGGCAACGTCAGCACATCAAACCACATGAAATTGCTGTGAATACGCACGGCACGGCGCACGTTGATTCGCCGGGCACATCTTTGGTCCACCTGGCATCAGGACCAAAGCCTCCGCACAGCCGGTGCAAAAACCTTTATGCTGCAAGGGATATTGGCAGTTGTCTAAGGAGGAGATCATGGGCAAGTTGGACGGCAAAGTGGCGATCGTGACCGGCGGCGCCCAGGGTATGGGGGCGGCCGATTGCGCGATCTTGGCAGCTGAAGGTGCAAGGGTTGTTGTGTGTGATGTGCTTGATGAACAAGGTGCGGTTGTTGCCAAACAGGTGGGCGGTGAGTATCGCCACTTGGATGTCGCGGACGAGGATAACTGGGCAGCGGTGGTGGCCGAGGTGGTAAAAGAACTTGGGCCGGTCGACATCTTGATCAACAACGCGGGCGTTGTTGGCTTTACCCCGGTCGCGGCAACTGCTCTTGCGGAGTGGAATCGGGTGATCAGCGTCAACCTCACCGGAGTGTTCCTCGGTATTCGGGCGGTGGCTGCCTCGATGAAGGCAGGTGGTGGCGGGGTCATCGTGAACATCTCGTCAACCGCTGGCCTGACGGGCTACCCGAATCTGGCGGCTTATGTGGCCAGTAAGTGGGGCGTCCGGGGTCTGACAAAGTCGGCGGCCCTGGAGCTAGGGCGCGACAATATCCGGGTGGTCTCGGTGCATCCAGGCGGTATCCGCACCCCGATGACGGCCGGCCTGGAGCTCGGGGAGATGTTTGCCAGCCAGCCCATCCCACGGATCGGCGAGGCCGATGAGGTGGCGAAACTGGTGCTCTACCTGGTGGCTGATGCGACCTACTCAACCGGCACCGAGTTCGTCATCGACGGTGGCGCGACCGTCGGTCAGGCGCTGACGGTCGCGGTGGACCCCGAATAGCCCGCACCGGTCGCGTTGCCCGGGCAACCCCTTTGGCATATAGTTGAAATCTTAACTAACCGGAGGAGTTGCCCATGCCCGCTGTTAGCGTTGCCGATGTTTTGGTGCTGCCACGTATCAGCGAACCCGATGCGACCGCGGTGGTGCGTCCGGTTAATCAAGTGGTGACCGCACTGGCCACTTTCGAGGGCGAAGGCTTTCCGGTGCGCCGGCCATTTCCTGGGCGCATGTCACTTCGACAGTCCGATCCGTTCTTGCTGCTCGATCAAATGGGAGCGGTTGAATGGGGCGCCGGTGAACCCAAGGGCACTCCGTGGCACCCGCATCGCGGCTTTGAGACCGTTACTTACATCATTGATGGCGCATTCGAGCACCAAGACACCGCCGGCGGTGGTGGCCTGATCGCCGACGGTGCGACCCAGTGGATGACCGCTGGCTCGGGTCTGCTGCATATCGAAACCCCGCCGGAAGCCTTGGTTAGTTCTGGTGGTCTTTTTCATGGGGTGCAGTTGTGGGTTAATTTGCCGGCCGCCTTGAAGATGACCGCGCCCAGATATCAAGATATTTCTGCGTCCTCGGTAACTTTGGCGGCAAGCCACGACGGCGGCGCATTGGTTCGCATTATTGCCGGCGAGCTCGGCGGGATTTCTGGGCCGGGTGTCACCTGGACGCCAATAACTTATGCGCATGCAACGGTGCAGCCGGGGGCCAAGGTCACGCTCCCTTGGAACCGAAGCTTTAATGCGATGGTCTACGCACTCTCAGGCCGAGGATCTGCCGGTGTCGAAAACGTGGCTTTTGGTGAAGGTCAGTTAGTCGACTTCGGGGCGGGTGATGCGATCACTTTCGCAGCCGATACGAAACAGGATTCAAAATCCCCGACCCTTGAGGTGTTAATACTCGGCGGTAAGCCCATTGGTGAGCCGATCGCGCACCACGGCCCATTTGTAATGAACACCAAAGACGAGATCAATACCGCTATCGAAGATTTCCAAGCAGGTAGGATGGGGCAGATCCCGGCAACTGCGCGTCGCTAGGTAAATTCAAACTTCATTCAGGGGGCGCCATGACCACCCGCCGGTTGCCGAGGTGGCATGAGGTCAAGCCGCTTCTTGGTACCGAAAACCCATTCGCGAATCGACGGGCTCATGCTCTGGCGCGCGCGGCGAATATTTGGGATCTACGTGCATTGGCTAAGCGCCGTACGCCCGCGGCTGTATTCGACTATACCGATGGCGCCGCCGGCGACGAGTTAGCGCTTACGCGGGCCCGTGAGGTGTTTGGCCGTCTGGAGTTCGAACCACGAGTCCTGCGCGATGTGTCGAACCTCGATACCAGCACTGAAATTCTTGGTGCTGTAAGCGCATTACCCATCGTGCTGGCGCCAACAGGTTTCACCCGGATGATGCACCACGCTGGTGAGCCGGCGGTGGCAGCGGTGGCCGCAGGCATCGGCATTCCGTACTGCCTTTCCACCCTTGGTACCACCTCCATCGAGGATTTGGCGAGCGCGGCGCCAAGTGCACGACGGTGGTTTCAGATCTATCTAATGCGCGACCGAAGCCTGCGCACAGGTTTGCTCGAACGGGCGGCGGTTGCCGGCTACGACACCTTGATGCTCACAGTGGACGCTCCGGTAGCAGGGATACGTAATCGCGATATCCGAAATGGCTTAACCGTCCCACCAAAGCTGTCGCTGTCGACACTGGCCAATATGTCTCGGTACCCGAGTTGGTGGTTCAACGTGCTGACCACCGAGCCACTGGAGTTTGCAACGTTTAGAAGTTCAGAAGGCACGGTCGCCGACCTAATGAACAAAGTATTTGACCCATCGTTGACTCCGGCCGATGTCACTTGGGCCCGCGAGACTTGGCCCGGCAAACTGGTCGTCAAAGGGGTTCAGTCGGTTGCTGATGCGATATTGCTAGCCGACCTGGGGGTTGACGGCATTGTCCTTTCGAATCACGGCGGCCGACAACTAGATCGAGCCCCGGTGCCACTTGAGCAACTCCCACAAGTAAAGGCGGCGGTCGGTGGGCATGTCGCCGTTTTCATCGACGGTGGTGTGCTAACTGGTGGCGATGTGGTTGCGGCGGTGGCACTAGGAGCCGATGCGGTGCTTATTGGACGGGCGTATCTTTATGGATTGATGGCTGGCGGGCAGGCGGGCGTGCAGCGTGCCATTGACATCCTGCAACAAGAGATTCGTACGACGATGGCGCTGTTAGGCGCGCGCAGTATCAGTGAGCTAGATCCCGGGAGCGTCAGGATACTCAGCTCAAATCAGGGTGCTGCTTTAGCTTGATCCGCTCTTGCGCCGGTGCTCGCGCTTACCGCCGGCTTTACTTGATTCGTCCTTGACCCCGCCAGTGTCGGCATCGCGGTCGGCACCAGAGTGCCCACCCTTCTTGTTCTTGGCCTCAAGTGCCAAGCGGAAGCGTTCCTTTGGGTCATTGGGGTCGGGAGTCTGGGGGGTCTTCGCGGTTGCCATGGGTCAATTCTTGCACTCGATAAAATGGCGAATGTCATGGGTGCCCGTGGTTGAATAGCAAGATGCGAATCACCAAGGTGCTACTTGGGGTTTTTGTGCTTACGGTGGCCACCACCGCTTGCCAGTCGACGGCGGGCCCTTTGGCCAGCGTGCTGCCCGCTGATGCGACAGTTATCTACAAATTCAACGATGCTTCGGTACCGCCGGCCTACCACCGCAGTTTCGAGTTGACGATAACCGCAGCGCGGGCGCGGTTAGTTGTGGATAGCTACGGTGACATCCTCGCCGACGAGGAGGTAAGTGGGGTTGATGAGGTGGGCGACGCTTGGGCGAAACTAGTTGAAAACTATGCGCAGGTTACCGCCACTTCAGGCGCAACACCGGAGGCGGGATGTGTTGGCGGTACCAGTCGATCACTTGAGATAACTCAAGGGGAGGTGGTCCTCAAGGATATCTTCATCGATGATTGCGCTGGGGTTAATGAAGTTGCAACGGCCGAGCTGGCCAATTGGATTGCGCCGGCGCAGCAACTCTTCCCCACGATTGATGTGCTAGCGCCAAGTTGATGGCGCCCATTTATCTCCGTCTGATTGGATGGCGGCGTGATGCGGAAGAACATATTCGAAATTAGCGGACGGCTAGCTCCCAAATCCGGTCACGGTGAGCCACTGGGCAGGGTGGGTGTGATCAGCACCCCGCACGGGCAGATTAAGACTCCGGCCTTCATTCCGGTTGGAACGAAGGCGACCGTAAAAGCGGTACTGCCAGAGACTATGAAGGCCCTGGGCGCCCAAGCGATTTTGTCGAATGCCTACCACCTCTACTTGCAACCGGGTTCGCAAATACTCGACGAAGCCGGTGGCCTCGGCGCCTTCATGAATTGGCCTGGCCCGACATTTACCGATAGCGGCGGCTTTCAGGTGCTCTCGCTCGGCGTCGGATTCAAGAAAGTGCTGGCAATGACCGCCGACACCGTCCGGTCCGACGACGTTATCGCCGCAGGGCGCGATCGACTGGCCCATGTCGATGATGAGGGCGTGACTTTCAAGTCGCATTTGGATGGCTCTATGCATCGTTTCACCCCGGAGGTTTCGATGCGGGTGCAGCACGAGATCGGTGCGGATATTATCTTCGCTTTCGATGAGTGCACCACCTTGTTGAATACTAGGGAGTATCAGGAGCGGTCCCTAGATCGCACTTACGATTGGGCCGTTCGCTGTATTTCCGAGCATGAGCGATTGACCGCCGAGCGGGCGAAGAAGCCCTACCAGGCACTTTTTGGAGTAATTCAAGGTGCGCAGTACGAGGATCTGCGGCGAAAGGCAGCGCGCGACTTGGGGGGCCTCGCTTTTGATGGTTACGGCATCGGGGGAGCGCTCGACAAAACCCAACTCGGCACCATTGTGCGCTGGGTTAATGAGGAACTCCCAGTTGATAAGCCACGCCACCTACTTGGTATCGGGGAGCCAGATGATCTCTTCACCGCTATCGAGAATGGCGCCGATACTTTTGATTGCGTTGCGGCATCTCGCGTAGCCCGAAACGGGGCGGTCTACAGCCGAACTGGCAGGTTTACCGTCTCAAATAGCATGTACCGCAGGGCTTTTGCGCCGATCGACGATGAATGTGACTGCTACACGTGCGCTAACTACACCCAGGCCTACCTGCATCACCTGTTTAAGGGCAAGGAGATCCTCAGCTCAATGCTTGCAACGATCCACAATGAGCGCTTCATCGTTCGATTAGTTGATGAGATCCGAGCCAGCATCTTGGCAAATACGTTTTATGAGTTCAAGGATGATTTTTTGGGCCGCTTCTACGGGAATCAGCATTGATTCTGACTGAAGTCAGTAGGTGGGCTCGCGCTTCTTGACCGCAGAGATGACCCGATAGGTGATGGGGAGAAGAACTACTTCGAGGAGAGTCTTGTAGAGGTATCCAATGATCACGTAGTTGATGAATTCGCCCCCGGTGATAATTCCGTAGAACGCAATCGTGCAAAAGACCACGGTGTCGGCTAATTCACCGATGACCGTCGATCCGATCAAGCGCAGCCATAGTGCTTTTTCCTGAGTGCGCTCCTTGATCTTGACGAGAACATAGGCATTCAGGAGTTGCCCGACCAGGTAACCGCAAATACTGGCTAGCACAATCCGGGGCACAAATCCCAAAACGGCCTCGAAAGCTTCTTGGTTTACATAACCGTTTGCTGGCGGGGAGATCTGCACCAGCCAAAAGGTAAATGCCGCAAGTACTGCGAGGGCGAATCCGAGGTAGATTGCCCGCCTTGCTGCTTTGAGCCCGTAAACCTCGCTGAGTACGTCGCCGGTGATGTAGACGAGCGGGAATAAGAAAGCGCCGCCATCGGTGATGATGGGCCCGAACTCAATTAGTTTGGTAGCACCGATATTTGAGATGAGTAGCAGTCCGCAAAACACAGCCACCACGATCGGGTAGTAGCCGGTAGTTACCGTGGCAAAATGGGGGGTGGTGGCCGTTCTATTCATTAAAGACACTCACCTCGTAACGCTGCCCCATTGCATGATCACGATGCCGGCAATGACGATGCCCATTCCGCCGATGGACAGCGTGCTCATCTTCTCACCGAAAATCAACCAGCCACCCACCGCGGCACCAACTGTGCCAAGCGCTGACCAGGTGGCGTAAGTCGGCCCAACCCCGAGGCTCTTTAGGGTCTGGGCCAGCAAAGTGAAGGCGAGGCCGTAGCCGATGACCACGACCACCGAGGGCCAAAAACGCGTGAAGCCATCACTGGCCTTCAGTGACAGGGTGCCGATCACCTCGCTGATGATCGCGAGCAGAAGCAGTAGATAAGGCATGTACTTGGCTCCTAGTCTCGCTGCTTTTCATCGTGCCCCCGGCAGGATTCGAACCTGCGACCGTCGGTACCGGAAACCGGCGCTCTATCCCCTGAGCTACGGAGGCGCAGAGCGACTTCGCTCAACGGCACATTGTGCCGCAACTGCGGTGAGCGGAGTTGGTGGGGTACTTCGGGCAATCTCAGGAGAGATTCTGGGTGTCCAACCCAGTATGTCCATCCCCGGCATCGTCATATGACCTTGGGTCTTCGCGGGGCTCAAGGTGCGTCTGAATATTGGCCCCCGGCAGGGCGGTCGCTATTGCGGCCTCGACCCGCTCGACTAGATCGTGCCCTTGGGTGATTGTCCAGGCACCTGGAACAAGAACATGCATGGAGACAAATCGCTGCTGACCAGATTCGCGGGTCTGAAGTGCGTGGAACGCCAATTGCCCATCGGGGTATTCGGCGAGAAATGAGTCAAGTACGGAGACGACGCGCGCCTCATCTCCTGCGCCCAAGGCCCGGTCCATCAGTCCATGTAATGAACTGCGCATTAAGCCGAAACCCGCCCACAAGATATTAAGGCCGACGGCGATCGCAACAATTGAGTCGAGCGGCAGCCAGCCGGTCAGCGCAACAAGGCCAACACCTATGACAACGCAGGCGGAGGTCCAGACATCGGTCAGCAGGTGCTTGCCATCGGCGACCAAGGTCAGCGATCGGTGGGCGCGTCCGGCGCGCAAGATCAGCAGTCCAACGGCGGCATTGATCGCGGTCGCTAGCACCGTGATTAAAAGTCCAACCCCTAGTGCTTCCAAAGGCTGCGGGTGCAGCAGCCGGTCAATGGCCGAATAAACGATGACGATGGCGGCAGCGAAAATCATCAGTCCTTCGATACCGGCCGCGAAGTACTCCACTTTTCCATGGCCGAAGTGGTGGGTGCGATCAGCGGGGCGGGCGGCGATGATCAATGCGATCAGCGCGATGATCGCGGCGACCAAATTGACGACGGATTCCAGTGCGTCAGAAAGCAGGCCCACCGAACCGGTCAACAAGTAGGCCCAGTATTTGAGGGAAATAGTTGCTATCGCGGCGGCGATGGATAACCAAGCCCACCGAAGCAGTGCGGGGGACCTGTCGCCGCGTACGGCTAGGGCGCCAATGCTCACGCGAGCATCATGTCAGAGTATTCGAGGCCCTCCGGTAATGGTTTTGGTCCCGAGCAGGCGCAGGTGCAACGATGGGTTGGTGCACCCAAGGCTCACGGCGGTCATCGACCCCATGAAAGACCTCGGCGAACGGTTCACCGAACACCGCAATTCCCTCGCTGCCGGTGGCTTGGCCTACTTCTTGGCACTTGCGGTAGCACCGGCAGCGATCGTGATTGGTGCTCTAACGGGGCTCGTCCTTGGCCCAGATCAGGTGCGCTCGGCCATTAAGGGGATGTCGGAGAATGACCCGCTTCAAGTCGAGGCACTTAAGCCATTGACTGATTCTTTGGTGACGGCCACCGAGCATGCGTCGGTCAGTGGTGTGACCGTCACCTCGCTGGTGGGTTTGGTTGTGGCCATCTACGCCGCTTCAAAAGTGGTTTACGGGCTTCGGCTGGCGCTCGATGGAGTATTCGAAACAGCTCCCAAGCGCCGCGGATTGGTCGGTCGAATCACCGCAACAGTGATCACGCTGATCGGCATGATTGTCTTGGTCGGCGCGTTGGTGGCCTTAGCGGTATTGCCGAGAGTTTTGACCTGGCTGGGCTTTGATCAGGTGCGCATCTTTTCCGGGATCGGCGTGGTGGACTGGATAATTAGTGCGCTATTGATCTGGTTGGCGACCAGGTGGGTGCTGCGCCATGCACCCAATAATCCAGAGCCGATCCCCTGGTGGGGGCTGGGCCCAATCTTCACCACCCTTTGGCTGCTTTTGGTAAGTGCTGGTCTGGGTGTTTATGCGAACTTCTCAACAACCCTCGGGTCGGCAATCGCGGTATTCGGTGGCGTGGTGGTTTTCCTGCTGTGGTGCTACCTGGGTTTCCTCGGCTTGTTACTTGGTGCCGAGGTCGAAGCCCTGCGTCAACGTACTTCGGCAAAAAAATAGTTTGAAATTACTGTGACAATTGTGACGAGAGTTCATTTGTGTTGCGAACCCTGACCGATTGCTTACAAAACTCGCCGAATCCGATGTTTGACTTGCGCGGGATCGAGGTACATCACTAGATGTCACTACCGAATCGGGGGATTAGGCAGTGACACAAGTGAAGGGCCCCGCCAATCGGCGAGGCCCTTCACGTAAATCAGGAGCAATTAGCCAACGGTAACTTTGTCGGCCTGTGGGCCCTTGGGGCCCTGAACGATTTCGAACTCCACTGCCTGATTCTCTTCCAGTGAACGGTAGCCGTCCGACTGGATTGACGAGTAGTGGACGAAAACGTCCGGTCCGCCGTCGGCCTGAGCAATAAAGCCGTAGCCTTTTTCAGCGTTGAACCACTTCACGGTGCCTTGAGCCATGGTGCACATTCTCCTTGCGCGGAACGTCGCGACGGACGGTCGCCCGTCGCGTGGCCTAGCCGTTCAAACCTCGTCCCGGCATCTGTGCACGTGCTCAGAAATCCGACACCCACCGAGGTGGGCACTTTAGAACGGTGGTGCTGATCTGGCCTTGCCTAGGTCGAGCATAGCCCCCTGCCCAGTGATAGCAAGCAAAATGGAGTAGATACCCTCACGGAGTGAACCCTGAAGTCCTAGCCACGAGTGTGCGTGCGGTGGTTGAATCCTGGGTCGCCGAGGCCGGATTAGGGATCGAAATCCCGGCTGAGCTGAAGTTGGAACGCCCAAAATCGCGTGACCACGGGGATTACGCGACAAATATTGCCTTGACGCTGGCAAAGGCGGCCCGCCTGGCGCCGGTGGTGATCGCGGCGGCGCTGGCCCCCAAAATCGCCCAAATTCCGGGGGTGGGGGCCGCTGAAATTGCCGGTCCGGGCTTCATCAATATCCGCCTTGAAAGTGCCGCCCTGGGGCAAACCGCCCAAAATATCGTCGAGGCGGGCTCGGCATTTGGCACCGGTTTGGCCCTGTCGGGCCGGCGCATCAACGTTGAGTTCATCTCGGCGAACCCAACCGGACCACTGCACCTCGGGCACACCAGATGGGCTGCGGTTGGCGATGCCATTGCCCGGGTGCTCGCCGCCGCCGGTGCGCAGGTTTCGACCGAGTTCTACATCAATGACCGTGGCGTGCAGATGGATAAGTTCGGCGCATCTGTCATGGCGGCTGCACATGGCGAGAAGATCCCCGAGGATGGGTATCAGGGCGCCTACATCCATGACCTTGCTGCCGCAATCCTCATCGCACGCCCCAATATCAAGGAGCTCCCGATCCCGGAGCAATTCACCGCATTTCGTGAAGCGGCATACGCACTTCAACTAAAGCAACAGCAGCAAGTGCTGGAGCAGTTCCGCACCAATTTCGATTGTTGGGCATCGGAGCGGGCCCTGCACGAGTCCAACGCGGTGGAACACGGTTTGGAACGGCTGCGCGAACAAGGCCATGTCTATGAACTTGACGGCGCAATCTGGTTACGCACTACCGATTTCGGCGACGACAAAGATCGAGTCTTAGTCAAGGCGGATGGTGAATACACCTACTTTGCGTCCGACACCGCCTACTACGTCAACAAGCGTGAGCGCGATTTCGACCTGTGTATTTACCTGCTTGGCGCTGATCACCATGGCTATGTGAACAGGCTCCGCGCGGTTGCCGCTTGTAACGGTGATGACCTAGACCAAGTTGAAGTACTGATTGGTCAGTTGGTGAAAATCACCCGCGGGGGTGAAGAGGTAAAGCTCTCCAAGCGGGCCGGGAATATCGTCACCCTTGACGAACTAGTCGACGAAGTAGGAGTCGATGCCGCGCGTTACTCACTAATTCGGTACCCGGTTGACTCCCCGCTGACCCTTGATCTTGAGATCATCACGTTGCGCACCAATGACAACCCGGTCTTCTATGTTCAGTACGCGCACGCCCGCATTGCGTCGGTGCTACGAAATGCAGCCGAACTTGGCATTGATTGGCGGAACCTGAGCTTTGACGCTGCCCTGCTCGGGCACGAGCGGGAAAATGAACTCCTTGGCGCGTTAGCGGAGTTCCCGCGGGTGGTGGCTGGGGCCGCCGAACTGCGTGAACCCCATCGGGTAGCCAGATACCTGGAGGAGTTGGCCGCCGTCTACCACCGGTTCTACGACAGCTGCCGGGTCTTGCCGCGCGGTGACGAAGATTTAGCCCCGGAGCACGTGGCCCGGTTGTGGCTGTGCGCCGCCACCCGTCAAACGATTTTCAATGGCCTGCAGTTGCTCGGTGTCAGCGCACCTGATCGCATGTGACCGGCGTCCAATACCCTGCGCCTGTGCAAAGAGAGAAACCCCCGGGCACCTTGGATCAAGCCATCTGGCCGGGATCGGCTGTGCGTAACTCGGCAGGTGCCTTGGAGATTGGCGGGGTGGATTGCCGAGATCTGGTGGCGCAGTATCAGTCGCCCGTCTATGTGCTGGATGAAGCCGATGCGCGATCACGGGCCCAGGGATTTCGAGATGCTTATGAAAGTGCTGGCGCCGCCACGGTCTACTACGCGGCGAAGGCATTCTTGGCCACCGCGGTTGCCAAGTGGGTAACTGAAGCCGGGCTCGGTATCGATGTGGCTTCTGGTGGTGAACTCGAGGTGGTGCTGCGGACCGGCGTGCCAGGGGACCAGATTTTGATGCACGGCAATAACAAGTCGATGGCCGAAATCGAGTTGGCTCTGACCGCCGGGGTTGGGCGCATTGTTGTTGACTCCTTTGACGAGATCGTTCGACTTGCCGATGCTGCGGGTCGCCTTGGCATCGTGCAGCAGGTGTTGGTCCGAGTGACCGTCGGGGTCGAAGCCCATACCCATGAGTTCATCGCAACCGCACATGAGGATCAAAAATTCGGGCTGTCGGTTGCTTCAGGCGATGCCGCGGAGGCCGTTCGACGGATCGCAAAACTGCCGGCACTGGCATTCGCCGGGCTGCACTCCCATCTTGGGTCGCAGATATTCGATGCGGCTGGCTTCAACGAGGCTGCTGCACGAGTTGCGGCATTCACAAGATCACTACGTGATGAGCAAGGGGTAATCGTCCGGGAGCTGAACCTTGGTGGTGGCATGGGCATCGCCTATGTCGATGGTGATGACCCGCTCGATGTCGCGGAGATGGCTCGGCAAATCTGCAGTGTCGTAAGAGCCGAATGTGACCAAGCCGGTATCGAAACGCCCGAGTTGGCATTTGAGCCCGGTCGCGCGATCATCGGCCCCGCCGGGGTGACCATTTACGAGGTGGGCACCGTCAAGCCGATTGAACTTGATGACGGAATTGTGCGCACTTACATCTCAGTTGATGGCGGCATGAGCGACAACATCCGCACGGCCCTTTATGGCGCCCAGTACACGGTGGTGCTGGCATCACGGCTGTCAACGGGTGAACCAATGTTGTCACGGGTAGTCGGAAAGCACTGCGAATCAGGTGACATCGTGGTGCGCGATACTTGGTTACCGGCTGATGTGGTGCCCGGTGATCTACTTGCGGTCGCTGCCACCGGTGCTTACTGCCGCTCGATGTCTTCGAACTACAACTACCTGCCGCGGCCGGCGGTCATCGCAGCGCTTGCCGGGAAAACTGCGGTGGTCTTGCGTCGCGAAACCACCGAAGATCTACTGGCTTTGGATCCGGGGGCCTGACTTACTCGCGTTCTGAGCCCGCCACTAATTCCTCTGGCATTTGCGCGGTCGTGCGGGTGCTCATCCAGATGACCACGGCGATGACCGAGCCGACTAGAGGTGCTAAGAGGAACAGCCAGACCTGGCTCAGAGCCTGCCCACCGGCGAAAAGGGCGGGGCCAAATGAGCGGGCCGGGTTCACCGAGGTGCCGTCAAGCGGGATCCCGACCAAGTGCACGAGGGTCAGGGTGAGTCCGATCGCGATACCGGCGAAGCCAGGTGCCGCGACCCGCTCGGTAACCAGCAAGATCACCAGCACAAAGGCGCCGGTCAGCAGTACTTCGAGCAGGAAGGCACCGGCCATGTTGATATTTCCGTTGTCGTACGAATTGGTGCCTAGGCCACCGGTGTAGTCGGTGACCCCGAAGGCGGAGACGAAAAGTTTGAGCACCGCGCCAGCCAAAATGGCCCCGAGGAATTGGGCTATCCAGTAGGCGACCGCATCCTTGCCCGTCATTCGCCTGCTCAGTGCCATGCCCAAGGTCACCGCGGGGTTTACATGCGCACCGGAAATCGGGCCAAAGGCGTAGGCGACACCAAGCAGTACCAGGCCGAATGCCAATGCAACGCCGACCACGCCATTGCCCGGTCCACCGCCGGCTACCCCAACTTTTGCTGCGATTCCGAACACAGCTGCACCGACGGCAAGAAAGACCAGCATGAAGGTGCCGATGAACTCTGCCAAGAGTTTTCGGGTAAGTGTGGTGGTCATGGGGTTCCTTCCGCCTGGGTCGTGAATGGACATGCGTTTGGAGGTTAGGCGGTTTGGCAAATGGATGCGCGCAGACTCGCCGTTGCAGCCCAGATGGGGGACACCGTGGGTGGACCTGAGAGGCTTTGCACATGACTGGACCTTTGACCGTTGCACTACTGGGGGGTGGCACTGTTGGTGCCCAGGTGGCCCGCCTTATTAACGACAGTGCCGCTGACTTCGAGCAGCGGGTGGGCGCACCGATCCACCTAACGGCGGTTGCGGTCCAGGACACCACGAAGCCCCGCCCGGGGGTGCCAGCCGGTCTGATCACCGACGATGTGATGGCGGTGGCGACAAGCGGTGTCGACATCATCGTCGAAGTCATGGGCGGCATCGAGCCAGCCCGATCGCTGATCTTGGCAGCGATGGCCGCCGGGTCAAGTGTCGTTACCGCAAACAAGGCGTTGCTGGCGGCCGATGGCGCTTCATTGCATGCGGCAGCCGCCAAGCACGGCGTCGATCTTTACTTCGAAGCTTCGGTTGCCGGCGCAATCCCGTTGCTACGCCCGCTGCGGGAGTCTTTGGCCGGCGACCAAGTCATCAAAGTGATGGGAATCGTCAACGGCACCACCAACTACATGCTTAGCAAGATGGATGAGGAAGGCGCGGACTACGACGATGTATTCGCCGAGGCTGAGGCATTGGGTTACCTCGAAGCAGATCCGTCATTAGATGTCGACGGGCATGATGCAGCCGCAAAAGCGGCGATCCTTGCGGAGCTGGCATTTCACACCAAGGTGACCCTTGACGATGTTTATTGCGAGGGGATTTCTAAAGTCACCGCCGCTGACATCAGGGCAGCGCAGCAGATGGGTTTCGTGATCAAGTTACTCGCTGTTGCCGAGATCAAAGGGGATAACGAGGGCGTGATTGTGCGGGTGCACCCGTCGATGGTGCCGCGGGATCATCCGCTGGCGAGTGTTCGCGGTGCCTTCAATGCGGTGTTCATTGAGGCGCAGTCAGCTGGGCAGATGATGTTTTACGGCAGGGGTGCTGGGGGAGCGCCGACCGCGAGTGCGGTGCTCGGCGACGTTATTTCGGCGGCACGTAACCGAGTTACTGGCGGCCGCGGCCCGGGGCAGAGCACCTACTCGAACCTCGCGGTCCTGCCAATAGGTGAGGCAATGACTCGCTACTACGTTAATCTTGACGTCACCGATCGTCCAGGAGTATTGGCGACAATCGCCGGGGCCTTCTCCGATAACGGCGTGAGCATTCAAGTAGTCCGACAAGATGGCCACGGAGATGAAGCCGGTTTGCTATTGCGAACCCATCTGGCAAGTGATGCCTCGTTGCGGGCGACGGTGGATCAGCTCCGTGAGCTTGACACCGTCAAGCGCGTGGTCGGGGTAATGCGCGTCGAGGGTGAGGCCGGAGCCTAATCATGGTGCACCAGTGGCGCGGGCTAATCGAGGAATATCGCGATCGGTTGCCGGTTAGCGAAGCAACCCCGGTGGTCACCTTGGGGGAGGGCGGTACCCCGCTTGTATACGCCTGCAACTTAAGTGAGCTGACGGGCTGTTCGGTATGGCTCAAGTACGACGGCGCTAACCCAACCGGCTCCTTTAAGGACCGCGGCATGACGATGGCGATCTCAAAAGCGGCAGAGGCGGGAGCGCGTGCGGTGATCTGCGCATCAACCGGTAACACCTCGGCCAGTGCCGCCGCCTACGCGGTCAAGGCCGGCATGGTCTGTGCGGTCTTGGTACCGCAGGGCAAAATAGCCATGGGAAAACTCGCCCAGGCCCTCGTGCACGGTGCCACCTTGCTGCAGGTTGATGGTAATTTCGATGATTGCCTGACCATTGCGCGGGACCTAGCTGACAACTATCCGGTCGAACTCGTTAACAGCGTGAACCCGGCACGGATCGAAGGGCAAAAAACGGCGGCATTTGAGATTGTCGACATGTTGGGATTTGCTCCTGATATCCATTGCCTGCCCGTCGGCAATGCGGGCAACATCACCGCCTATTGGCGTGGCTACTGCGAGTATCACCTTGATGGCCAGATGCCAGCGCGCCCGCGGATGTGGGGTTTCCAGGCTGCTGGCGCGGCGCCATTAGTTCACGGTGCACCGGTGGCGAACCCAGAGACGATTGCTACGGCGATTCGCATCGGTAACCCAGCGTCTTGGGAGCAAGCTATTGCGGCTCGAGATGATTCCGACGGCTTGATCGACTTAGTGACCGATGATGAAATCTTGTCGGCCTATCACCTTGTGGCCAGTCGCGAAGGCTTGTTCTGCGAGCCAGCAAGTGCGGCGAGCGTGGCTGGGCTGCTTAAACTGCACGCATTGGGCCAACTGGATGCGGGCCAGACCGTGGTTTGCACATTGACCGGTAACGGACTCAAAGACCCGCACTGGGCACTTGTTGACGCGAAAGATCCCCTGGTGGTGCCGGTAGAGGTCAAGGCCGCGGCGCAGGCCTTGGGCTTGGATTCTTGATGGCGGCGTTACTGCGCCGAGATCCGGTCCGCATTCAGGTACCGGCATCAAGTGCGAATCTTGGCCCGGCATTTGACTCTGCGGGACTAGCGCTCGACATCGTCGACGATCTAGTGGCAATGCTCACTGATGATGACGGTGTATTGATCGAAGTTGCAGGCGCCGGCGCTGACAGTGTGCCACTTGATGGTTCGAACCTGGTCGCGCGTTCGATGGCAATTGGGTTTGCGGCAATGGGAGCGCAGCCGAGGGGATTCATTCTTCGGTGCAATAACGCGATCCCTCATGGCCGCGGGTTGGGGTCATCAGCCGCGGCGATCGTTGGTGGGCTGGCCCTAGCGCGAGCGTTGGTAGTAGAGGGCGAAACCTTGTTGCCTGACTCGATGCTGCTGCAGATTGCAAAGTCAATGGAGTCGCATCCGGATAACATTTCCGCAGCCCTTTACGGCGGCCTGACATTTGCCTGGACCGATGAGGCAGGTATGGCCGGTCACATTCGCCTGAACCTACATCCAGATATTCGCCCGGTGGTTGCGGTGCCGGAGTCGGGCCTGCCGACCGCAGACGCTAGATCGGCGTTGCCACTTGACGTTGCTTTCGAGGATGCGATATTCAATGTCGCGCGATCCGCATTGCTGCTACATGCGCTAACGGCTGAGCCTTGTCACTTGATGGAGGCCACGGGCGACCGACTCCACCAGACTCGGCGCCGCCCGATGTACGGGCCATCATTGGATCTAGTCGAAGTGCTAAGGGCCAAAGGTGTGCCGGCGGTTATCTCCGGGGCCGGCCCCAGTGTGCTGGCGCTGGCGTCGGCACAAAACATGGGGCTGGTGGCGGAGCAGGCGGGGACCAACTGGCAGGTTCTGCCGGTCGCGATGGCTGGGCACGGGGTCCGCACCGTGCCAATTGGGTTCTGACCCCAGATTGCTTGGTTTATCGGGGGGTGTGTTATGGTCAGAGCGCTCCGATGGCGACGGCTAGGTTAAAGCCAAGTTGCCGTACTTCTCCAAGTACTAACAAGTGACATTTACTAGTGACATTTTCGAAGCCCTTTTCGGGTATTTAACTCCGATGGTTCCTCGGACGGTCACTGGTAAACCTTGTCGGAGCTCCCAACGAATAAAGGAAATGTGTGACCGAAACAACGTCCGCCGCAAAATCAGCCAATGGCAGCGGCAGTGACCTATCAAAAATGCTGCTCCCCGAACTGAAGCAGGTGGCGGCCAAATTAGGCATCACCGGCTCGGGCGCGATGCGCAAGGGTGATTTAGTAGCGGCAATTAGTGAAAAACATAAGGGCGCAGAGCGCTCAAGCGGCGGCACTCGTGCCGCACGCACCGCTGTCAAAGAAACAGGAGGCACCCGTCAAGGAGCGGAGCCGGTGAAGTCACCGGATCAGCCAGCGGCGCCAATGGCGCCGGCAACCGACGACCCTGCTGCGCGCACCGATAGCCGCGATAACCGCGAAAATCGAAATAGCGGTGACCGCAATAATCGGGGCTTCAACAATAATCGCGATAATCGAAGTGGTGATAACCGAAATAGTGGTGACCGCGATAACCGTGGTGTCAACAATAATCGCGATAATCGAAGTGGTGATAACCGAAATAGTGGTGACCGCGATAATCGTGGCGGCAATGACGGCAGCCGCCGCCGTGGCCGGGAGCGATCCCGTGACCGTGGGCCGCGCCGGGAGGGCGGTTTCAACGAGGCCGAGCTTGAGATTTCACCCGATGACATCTTGACTCCGGTAGCCGGCATTCTCGATGTGATGGATAACTACGCATTCGTGCGTACTAGTGGCTATATGCCAGGGCCAAATGACGTCTATGTCTCGTTGTCTCTCGTGCGCAAGCATGGCCTGCGTAAGGGTGATGCGATCACCGGATTGGTAAGGCAGCCACCAGATGGCGAACGCCGGGAGAAATTCAATCCACTTGTTCGCATCGAGACTGTCAATGGTGGCGATCTTGAAGCCGCGCGCAATCGCCCGGAGTTCTCGAAGTTGACACCCCTCTACCCACAAGATCGTCTGCGCCTTGAAAATGATCCAAGTAATTTGACGACGCGGGTGATTGACCTGGTGTCACCAATTGGCAAAGGGCAGCGCGGCTTGATCGTCTCACCGCCAAAAGCGGGCAAGACGATGGTGCTGCAGGCCATTGCAAATGCGATAACTGCAAATAACCCGGAAGTCCACCTGATGGTCGTCCTAGTGGACGAGCGCCCGGAAGAAGTCACCGACATGCAGCGCTCGGTGAAAGGCGAGGTCATCGCATCCACATTTGATCGGCCGGCCGAGGATCACACGATCATCGCTGAACTATCAATTGAGCGGGCTAAGCGACTTGTCGAACTGGGCCACGATGTGGTTGTTCTACTCGATTCGATGACCCGCCTTGGCCGTGCCTACAACCTGGCTGCACCGGCATCGGGTCGAATCTTGTCCGGAGGCGTCGACTCAACGGCGCTGTACCCACCCAAGAAGTTCTTCGGTGCGGCCCGCAATATCGAAGGTGGTGGGTCACTCACCATCTTGGCGACGGCGCTCGTTGAAACCGGCTCCCGGATGGATGAGGTGATTTTCGAGGAGTTCAAGGGCACCGGCAATATGGAACTCAAGTTGGATCGTCGCCTTGCCGATAAGCGGGTCTTCCCGGCGGTAGACGTTGACTCTTCCGGAACCCGCAAGGAAGAACTCCTCATGACCTCCGAAGAGCTCAAGATCGTCTGGAAATTGCGGCGGGTCCTTCACGCACTAGACCAGCAGCAGGCAATCGAACTCCTGCTGACGAAATTGCGTGACACGAAGACCAACACCGAATTCCTGATGCAGATCCAAAAGACCACGGCATCGGGCAATGGTGAGGACGACTAACGGCTAGTTGGCGCGGACCCCGAAAAAGCCCGATTTCGCACTCGTGGACCGGGGATGCAATAATAACGGCGCTCCGGTTCACGGTCCCGATCACTCCGATCGGGCAGCCGACCCGGGGCTGAGGCAAGGAGTTAGCTGTGAAAGCAGATATTCACCCGGCGTATGCCGAAACCACGGTGACATGCACCTGTGGCAGTACCTTCACCACCCGCAGCACCGCGAAGAACGGCAGCATTCATGCCGATGTCTGCTCGCAGTGCCACCCTTTCTACACCGGCAAGCAGAAGATTCTTGATACCGGCGGCCGGGTCGCTAAGTTCGAAACTCGTTACGGCAAGGCGGCGGATCAATCCGCTGATAAGTAGCTTCTGATCCCGGGCGCCGGCCCGGGATCGACCGCGTGTCTCCCCCGTCATGCGGTCGGTCCCCGACCGGCGCCCGGGATTGTTTTATTCCGGGATTGTTTTGCTCTGGTTGTCTTGGCAATACCAATGTCGTGCGGAAGGCGGACCAATGTTCGAGTCATGTGCTGAACTCAGTGCTGAGTACAGCGATCTCGAGCTGAAGCTTGCCGACCCCGCCGTGCACGCGGACCAGTCGGTGGCGCGGCGGTTCGGCCGTCGGTACGCCGAATTGCGCCCGGTCATCACGGCATATCGTGACTGGGCGACCTTGGCCGATGATGTAGTTGCGGCTACCGAACTCGCTGAAGTGGATCAATCATTTGCCGATGAACTGCCCGGCTTGGTGGATCGCGAAAAGGCGGCGGCCGAGCACCTAACTCGATTGCTATTACCGCGAGACCCACTTGATGACAAGGATGTCATCTTGGAGGTTAAAGCAGGGGAGGGTGGTGAAGAGTCGGCACTTTTTGCCGCCGATCTGCTTCGCATGTACATGCGCTATGCCGAGCGCCGCGGCTGGACCACCCAGATCATTGATGCGGTTGAGTCTGATCTGGGCGGCTACAAAGATGTCGCTCTGGCGGTCAAGGCAAAGGGAAATCCGGAGCCTGGTGATGCCCCTTACGCCCGTCTTAAGTACGAAGGTGGGGTCCACCGCGTACAACGGGTGCCGGTGACGGAATCCCAAGGTCGAATTCACACGTCCGCGGCCGGTGTACTCGTCTTCCCGGAAGCCGAAGACGTAGACATCGTGGTAGACCCGAATGATCTGCGCATCGATGTCTTTAGATCCTCGGGTCCGGGTGGGCAGAGCGTCAATACGACCGATTCGGCGGTTCGTATTACCCATCTGCCAACCGGGGTAGTGGTCTCCTGCCAGAACGAGAAAAGCCAGTTGCAAAATAGGGAACAAGCGATGCGCATTTTGCGAGCGCGCTTACTAGCGGCTGCTCAGGAGCAGGCGGCGCAGGATGCCTCAGATGCCCGCAGGCAACAAGTGCGAACGGTTGACCGAAGCGAACGCATTCGAACTTTCAACTTCCCCGAGAATCGCCTGGCCGACCATCGTGTTGGATTCAAGTCCCATAACCTGGATCAAATCCTTGACGGCGACCTTGACGATGTGATCAATGCCTGCTTGGAGGCAGATAACGCGGTGCGATTGGGCGACACCCCATCGTGAGCTGGGAAGTTGACCACACCACCGGAGGCCGCGTCACCGTCCGTGATGTGCTCACCGACGCAGAGCGGCGCCTGATCGCGGCCGGCGTGCCATCACCAAATGTCGATGCCGCTGAAATCATCGCCTTCGTCTTAGCGGTGCGCCGTAATCGAATGATCCTGCAGGATGCAATTACTCCGGAACAACGGGTGCGAGTCGAGCAGCTTTTGACGAAGCGCATTTCCCGGGTGCCGTTGCAACACCTGCTGGGTGTCGCCGCATTTCGCCATATTGAACTGCAAGTCGGACCGGGGGTCTTTATCCCGCGTCCGGAGACCGAGCTCGTTGTCGAGGCCGGGATTCGTGAGTTGCGTGAACTACCGCCAGCAGAGCGCATCGCGGTCGATCTTTGTGCCGGAAGCGGCGCTATCGGGCTTTCGATGGGCGTCGAGGTGGACGGCTGTTCGGTCTATGCCGTGGAAGTCGACGATGAGGCGGTGCGTTGGACAAGGAGAAATCTGGCCGGGCAGGAGTCGGCGTTGGCCACGGCGGGCTCACGAGTTGATGTGATTCATGACGACGCGGCAGTGGTTGCCAATGCCGGGCATGCGCTAGCACGGTTAGCCGGAAGGGTCGCAGTGCTCGTCTCGAATCCGCCCTATATCCCGGCGCAAATGGTGCCTAGGGAACCGGAAGTCCGTGATTATGAGCCGAAGGTGGCACTATTCGCCGGTACTGATGGCCTTGATGTCGTGCGCGGGGTACTGCGAACCGCAGCTATCTTGCTGAAGCCCGGTGGGCTCGTGGTGATCGAACATGCCGACGTCCAAGGGGTGAGCGCGGGCCTTGGCGGAGTCGCCGGTCTAGCCCAAAGCCTGGTGGCGGATGAAGATCTGGCGCCGATAACCGGTCTGCCTGTCGGCCATATCGTGTGGAGTTCGATCGATGATCGCCCCGACCTAAATGGCTTGCCGCGGTTTACCATGGCCCGGCGAGCGACTGCGAAAAGGGGCTGATGATGTTGCGGTTAGCCTGCGGATCAAGTGCCGATCACCCCGATCGGGCTCGCGCCATTAGCGCGGCCGCTTCCGCGGCGCGCCGCGGTGACTTGATACTGGTCCCGACCGAGAGCGTTTATGCCCTAGCGACGGATCCTTTCAGCGTCCGTGGCGTGGCCGCCTTGCGCAAGGCCAAGGTCCAGTCCAATCAGGTGCCGGTGCCGATCATGGTGCCGGCAGCCGCGACGATGAACGGCTTGGCGGTGCACGTGGGGTTGCCGGTGGCCCGAGCGCTAATGGCGAGTTTTTGGCCTGGCTTATTGACGCTGCTCTTCGAACCGCAATCGACTTTGGCCTGGGACATGCCGCCGGATGCACCGTTAGCCGCGCGAATGCCGTTACACCCACTGCTGCTCGAGGTACTGCGCGCCACTGGCCCGTTGGCCGTAACCGGGGCAAACGCGGCCGGCCTGCCCGCTGCCACCACGGTTGACGATGCAATGGCCCAATTTGGGGAGGCCATAGTCCTGGCCCTCGACGTCGGTGAGCTGGGGGCGGGCCAAGACGATGCTGGGGCGGGCCCAGGCGATGCTGGGGCGCGCTCCGGCGGCGGCAGCAGTACGGTGGTTGACCTGCGGGGGTCGGTCCCAGAACTAGTGCGGGCCGGGGCGGTTACGGTAACCGAGCTGCTGGCGATTTGCCCGGATTTAGTAGATGCGACCGGGGGCTCGTTGCCACAGTAGCCAAGGCGGCATTGCGTAGAGTGGTAACACCGAGGATTAGGGAGTTCGATGACTAGCACGCCATTTTGGGGTCCAGATTTCGACGCATTGGCCGCCGAGGATCCACAAATCGCCGGGGTGGTACTGGCCGAGCTCGAGCGCCTGCGCAGCGGCCTGCAACTAATTGCGAGTGAGAACTTCACCTCGCCTGCGGTGCTGGCGGCCTTAGGGTCCACGCTTAGCAACAAGTACGCCGAAGGCTACCCGGGGCGCCGGTATTACGGTGGCTGCGCCGAAGTTGATGTCGCAGAGGAAATCGGGATCGCGCGGGCCAAGGAGTTGTTTGGCGCTGACCACGCAAACCTCCAGCCACATAGTGGTGCCAGTGCCAATATCGCGGCCTACGGCGCCTTCGTAATGCCGGGCGAAACCGTGCTCGCGATGAGTCTGCCGCACGGTGGTCACTTAACACATGGTTCCAAAGTCAATTTCTCGGGTAAATGGTTCAACATAATTTCGTACGGAGTGCGCCAGGACACCGAGTTGATCGACTATGACGAGGTGCGCGCGCTCGCGGTTGAACACCGGCCCAAGATGATTATCTGTGGCGCTACTGCCTACCCGCGACTGATAGATTTTGCGGCGTTTCGCGCTATTGCCGATGAAGTCGGGGCCATCTTGATGGTTGACGCGGCCCACTTCATCGGGCTAGTCGCCGGCAAGGCCATTCCCAGCCCGGTGCCCTTCGCCGATGTCGTCACTTTTACGACCCACAAGGTGTTGCGAGGCCCGCGCGGCGGCATGATCTTGTGCCGGGCCGAACACGCTGCGGCGATCGACAAGGCGGTCTTCCCGATGATGCAAGGTGGCCCGCTGATGCACGCGGTTGCGGCCAAAGCCGTTGCCTTGAAAGAGGCTGCGACTTCGGAATATCAGCAATACGCCAAGCAGGTGATAATCAATGCCCAAGCCCTTTGCGACGGCTTAGCGGGCGAGGGGATGCGCCCGGTCAGCGGTGGCACCGATACCCATCTCGCCCTCATTGACCTACAGCCCCTTGGGGTCACCGGGGCCGAAGCCGAAATCCGCTGTGATGCAGCCCGCATCACCTTGAACAAGAACTCGATCCCATACGATCCGCAACCGCCATCGGTTGGGTCCGGGATTCGCGTTGGTACCCCTGCGGTCACGACACAGGGGATGGCGGCGGGCAATATGAAAGAGATTGCGACATTAATAGGTCGAGCGGTGCGCGAACCCGACGCTGCTGCAGAGGTTGCCGCTGACGTCCTTAATTTAGTGACAAGGCACCCGGCCTACCCAGTGGCTTAGTCCAGCGAGGTCGGAGCGAAAGGAGGGGCTGTGCGCGAATACCTGCTTTGCTTGCTCGCCGCCGCCGCGGTCACCTACTTGACCACCCCCCTTGTCGAGCGCTTTGCGATTCGCTTCGGCTTCATCGCGGAGGTGCGAGATCGCGATGTGCACGCTGAGTCCACCCCGCGCTTAGGCGGCATCGCGATGATGCTGGGCCTATTGACCGGCCTCCTGCTCGCCAGCAAACTCCCCATGATGGGTTCGGTTTTTGAAACCGGTAGCGCTCCACTGGCCCTGCTATCGGGGGTCGCGATTATTGTGTTGCTCGGGATAGTCGACGACAAATGGGGGCTGGACGCACCGATAAAATTGGCCGGTCAGGTGTTGGCGGCAGGGGTGATGGCCGCACAAGGCATTGCGGTCATTTGGCTACCGATCGGTGGCACATTCGTGCTCGATCCATTAACCAGCGTGCTTTTTACGGTCATGATCGTTTTGATCAGCATTAATGCAATTAACTTCATCGACGGTCTAGATGGCTTGGCGGCCGGCATTGTTGCGGTGGCCGCCGGGGCGTTCTTCGCCTACTCCTACCTGCTCTCGGTGGTACTCGGCGTTGAGCGCGCGACCTTGGCCACCTTGGTATCGGTACTGCTCGTCGGCATGTGTATCGGCTTCTTGCCCCACAATGTTTTTCGGGCCCGCATTTTCATGGGGGATACCGGCTCGATGATGCTGGGCCTGCTGCTGGCGGCAAGCACGATCACGTTATCCGGACAGGTCGATCCAAGCTCACTTGCCGGCCCGACGATTATCCCCACCCTGCTGCCTGTTTTGCTGCCGGTTGCCGTGCTGGCCGTGCCGTTAGTTGATCTACTGCTAGCGGTGGTGCGCAGAACCCGCGCCGGGCGAAACCCCTTCGCACCCGATAAGCAACACCTGCATCACCGACTCCTTGAGATGGGCCACTCCCAGGCCCGGGCCGTGTTGATCATGTACGCATGGACGGCACTTGTCGCCGGCACGGCGGTGGCCATCGCATTCGTGCCGGTGCCTTATGCGGTTGGCGGATTCGTGGTGGGGCTCGGCCTATTGATCTATGTGGTTCGCCGCCCACCGGCGGCCCCGATGGCGCAGGTCCGGCACCTGCGCAGCGGCACCCGAGGCTAGGCGCGCGGGCCGATACCCCGGCAGGTTAAACCTGCTGGCCCGTGATACCTTTTCGTCCGCGGTCAACGTAGTGTTACTTCAGGCCGCCACAAATGCAGGAGGATCATTGTCGGCGCCAGTTGATGAGACGCCCTTTATTTTACCCTCCTTGATTTTCCGGCCGGCCCGACTGGCCATATTTTGCATCGTCTTAGGCGCCTTGGCGGTTGTGCTTGCGGCCCTTGCCGGAGCCGTCATGTTCGGCGTTTTCTTTGCGATCGGCTTGGGCTTGGGCCTGCTGAATGCGCAGGTGGTGAGTTGGTCGGTGGCCACGATCACCGCCAAGGATCATCCGCTCAAGCGCGGAATGGCGCTGAACTCTGCAACCCGACTTCTCGTTATTACGGTTATCGCACTTATCCTGGCGTTCGTATTTCGGCCCTTTGGATTTGGCGTGCTATTTGGCATAGCGCTGTTTCAGGTGGTCTTAGTTTTGAGTACTGTGATCCCGGTCTGGCGAAAGCTGCGTAAGGGTGATCCAGATGCCGCCGGCGAGCCGGACCAGACCGGCGCATCAAGTGATACCGCCAGCGCAGAACCTGAGGGTCGGAGGTAGTGACGATGGTAAACGCGATTTTGCCCGTAAGTTCGATCGAGGTCGGTCATCACACTACGGCCACTTGGCTGGGCTTGACCGTGAACACCGACACGATCTACGCGACCCTCGTCGCTGCCGCGGTTACCCTCGTACTGGCATTCATCTTGCGCGCCAAGGTCACCTCCACCGGTGTGCCAAGTGGTGTGCAGTTGTTCTGGGAAGCAATAACCGTGCAAATGCGCAGCCAGGTCCAGTCATCAATGGGACTGTCACTGGCACCATTCGTACTGCCGCTAGTCGTGAGCCTGTTTGTTTTCATTCTGGTAGCGAACTGGATATCGGTGCTGCCATTGCAGTACACGTCGGCGGATGGTGCGACGCTGGAGCTACTAAAACCACCGGCATCCGATATCAACTTCGTACTGGCCTTGGCTCTCTTGGTTTTCATTTGTTACCACGCGGCGGGTTTCCGGCGAAGTGGCATCATCGGCTACCCGATCAAGGTAACCAAAGGCCATGTTGCATTTCTGGCGCCGATCAACCTCGTTGAGGAGATCGCCAAGCCGATCTCTTTGTCGCTGCGGCTCTTTGGCAATATTTTTGCCGGTGTCATCATGGTTGGTCTGATCGCCTTACTCCCCACCTACATCATGTGGGCTCCAAATGCCATCTGGAAAACGTTCGACCTCTTCGTCGGACTGATCCAAGCATTCATCTTTGCGCTATTAACAATTCTTTACTTCAGCCAGGCAACCGAGACCCAAGACGCACACCACTAGGCTATAAATGCGAAAAGTCGAAGCACTAGTTCCAACCCAGCAGTGACAGCAAACCGACAAGTAATCAAGGAGGAAGAGTAATGGCAGACCCAACAATCGTCGCCGGTGCCCTGATCGGCGGTGGCCTCATCTTGGGAGGCGGCGCCATTGGTGCGGGAATCGGTGACGGAATCGCCGGCAATGCGCTGATCTCCGGCATTGCCCGTCAACCGGAGGCACAGGGCCGGTTGTTCACCCCATTCTTCATTACCGTCGGCTTGGTGGAGGCGGCATACTTCATCAACCTTGCTTTCATGGCGCTTTTTGTTTTTGCCACACCAGGGGCTTAACGATTCGTAATGGGTGAAGCAGTGATTTCTGGCGCGACCGTTCTGGCGAGTGAGGCTGAATCCGGCACCACTAACTTCCTAGTCCCGAACGGTACCTTCTTCTTCATTTTGGCGATTTTCCTTGTCGTCTTTGGCGTGATTGCCAAGTTCGTGGTGCAACCTGTCCAAAAGGTCCTCGATGAGCGCGTCCGCTTAACTGCTCAGACGGCTTTGGATAACCGGCGTGCCGCCGAACAAGATGCTGCTGCTGAGTCGGAGTTCAAGCAGGAACTGACTTCCGCGCGTTCAGAGGCCGGTGGGATTCGCGATCGCTCGAGGGCCGAGGGTCGCCAAGTGGCCGATGAGTTGCGCGCGGTGGCTGGCGCGAAGGTGGCCGAAGAGGTACGGCAGGCCAGTGAAAACCTCGAGGCGCAAAAGGATGGCCTCACCCCCACCCTCAACGCCTCGGTCGAAAGTTTGTCAGTTGCGCTGGCAAACCGGATTATCGGCGTGGATGGTGGTCGATAGTGGGAACGTTCATCGGGCAACTAATCGGCTTTGCCGTAATCGTTTTGATCATGGTGAAGTACGTAGTCCCACCCGTGCGAAAAATGATGCTCGAGCGGCAAGCCGCGGTGCGAGCAGAACTCGAGGAAAGCGCCAACGCTGCCAAGCGACTTGCCGATGCTGACGTCTTTCGGGCTCAGCGTGTGGAGGAGGGGCGGCTGGAGGCCAGTCACATCATCGATGAGGCTGAATCGGATTCGGTTCGAATCGCCGAGCAATTGCGGATTCAAGGTGGGGTTGAAGCGGAGCGAATCGGCGTGCAAGGCGGCCAGCAGGTGCTGCTCCTGCGGTCCCAACTCGTCCGCGAACTGCGCGGTGAACTTGGTGCGGAGGCCCTTGGCCGGGCGGGCGAGATCGTCAAGGCTTATGTAGCAGACCCGGTTAAACTCTCTGGCACCGTTGACCGGTTCCTGGATGAGTTGGAATCGATGACCCCGAGGGTTATGGTTTCGGTGGTGGGTCGCACCGACCTTCGTCCGGCGAGCCGTGATGCGCAGGCGGCCGTGTTAGCCAGGTTCAATGAGCTGGTAGCCCCCCTGGGAGTTGATGAGCTTTCGCGGTTCGCCGAAGAGTTGGCAGCGGTGTATTCGCTGTTGCTGACGGAGCCGGTTTTAGCCCGCCACCTCGGGGAGGCCGGGGGTGGCGATGAAGCCAAGCGGGAACTGCTGAACCGGTTGTTGGCCAACCAAGTTAGCCCGGTGGCACTTGCCATCTTGGGCGCCGCGGTTTCAGCGCGCTGGTCGGCGACCAATGATTTCGTCGCCTGCGTTCAATACCTAGCCAGGTTAGGGTTGCTGGAGCAGGCCGAGCGCGAACATCAGGTTGATGAAGTAGCGGACCAGCTATTTCGTTTTGGGCGGGTGCTCGCAGCCCAGCCGCGGCTGACTTCCTTATTGAGTGACTACCAGGAGCCAGTCAATGCCCGGGTTACCTTGCTTGATTCGATCTTGGGGGCCGGCAGCGGCGTCAATCCCACCACCAAGGCATTGCTCACTCAGACCGTGACTTTGCTACACGGCGCCCGAGCCGATGATGCCGTGCTAGACCTCGCCGAACTTTCGGTCGCCCGCAGCGGCGAGATCGTCGCCGAGGTTAGTGCGGCGGCTGACTTAACCGCTGCCCAGCGGATTCGCCTTACCGAGTTACTCACGCGCATCTACCACAGCCCCGTGTCAGTGCATCAAGTAATCGACCCTAGGCTCCTTGGTGGGTTGACTGTCACGGTCGGGGACGAAGTAATTGAAGGATCGCTTTCGTCTAGGCTGGCGGCAGCCGCGACGAAAATACCCAACTAACGGTGCCTAATAGCCAACTACTAGGACGAAGAGGAAGACGAGCAACATGCCAGAGTTGACAATCTCCGCTCAAGACATTCAGGGCGCGATCGAGAATTACGTATCGAGTCTTGAGGTCGGCACCGGTCGTGAGGAAGTCGGTAGCGTGATCGATGCCGGCGACGGTATCGCCCACGTTGAAGGACTACCGTCGGTCATGGCCCAAGAGTTGCTGGAGTTCTCCGGTGGCGTGATGGGGATGGCACTCAACCTCGACGAGCACCTAATCGGCGCGGTGATCCTCGGTGACTTCTCCAAGATCGAGGAGGGCCAGTCGGTCAAAGGCACCAAAGAAGTGCTATCGGTTCCGGTGGGCGATGGGTTCCTTGGACGGGTAGTCAACCCATTGGGCGAGCCTATTGACGGGCGCGGCGAGATCGTCGCCGAAAGCCGCCGTCCACTTGAGTTGCAGGCACCCTCGGTGGTCCAGCGCCAAGGTGTCCACGAGCCACTGCAGACGGGCATCAAGGCCATTGACGCGATGACCCCGATCGGACGAGGCCAGCGTCAGCTCATCATCGGCGACCGCAAGACCGGCAAGACCGCGGTGTGCGTCGACACAATTCTCAATCAGCGCGCGAACTGGGAGACCGGGGATCCTACGAAGCAGGTGCGCTGTGTGTATGTAGCGGTAGGTCAGAAAGGCACAACCATCGCGAGTGTGCGCCGGGCCCTTGAAGAAGGTGGGGCGATGGAATACACGACAATCGTCGCTTCGCCGGCATCGGATCCGGCCGGTTTCAAGTACCTCGCCCCATATACAGGTTCGGCCATCGGCCAGCATTGGATGTACGACGGCAAGCACGTGCTGATCGTCTTTGACGATCTCACCAAGCATGCCGAGGCTTACCGCGCCATTTCCTTACTGCTGCGCCGGCCGCCGGGCCGTGAGGCCTACCCAGGCGACGTCTTCTACTTGCATTCTCGCTTGCTTGAGCGCTGCGCGAAGCTATCGAATGAACTCGGTGCCGGGTCCATGACCGGCCTGCCGATCATTGAGACTAAGGCGAATGACATCTCGGCATATATTCCGACGAACGTCATCTCCATCACTGATGGTCAGTGCTTCTTGGAGACCGACCTTTTCAATCAAGGAGTTCGTCCGGCCATCAACGTCGGCGTCTCGGTTTCCCGGGTGGGCGGTGCGGCGCAAATCAAGGCGATGAAGGAAGTTGCCGGTTCGCTCCGGCTCGACCTTTCCCAGTATCGAGAGTTGGAGGCTTTCGCGGCCTTCGCGTCAGACCTTGACGCGGTTTCCAAGGCTCAACTCGAGCGTGGTTCACGACTGGTGGAGCTGCTTAAGCAAGGGCAGTTCAGCCCAATGGCCGTGCAGGATCAGGTGGTGGCGATCTGGCTCGGAACCAGAGGGCACCTTGACTCGGTCCCGGTGGCAGATGTCACCCGCTTTGAATCTGAGTTCATTGAGCATTTGAAGGTGTCGCGGGCGGGGATCTTCAACGACATCAAGGAGACCCTGAAACTCACCGAAGGCACCGAGGAACAACTCGTTGCTGCTGTGGCTGACTTCAAAAAAGGTTTTGCGACCACTGATGGAAGTTCCGTTATCCCCAATGCCCATGTTGAGGCACTGGCGGAGGACGAGGTGGAGAAGGAGTCAGTCCAGGTACGCAAGCCGGCTCCGAAGAAGAAGTAATGGCAGCCACGTTACGCGAACTCCGCGGGCGAATTCGCTCAGCGGAGTCAATCAAAAAGATCACCAAAGCCCAAGAGCTCATTGCGACATCGCGAATTGCTAAGGCGCAGGCACGAGTGCAGGCTGCGCGCCCGTACTCAATTGAGATTACCAATATGCTGTCAAATCTTGCGGCCGAGGCGGCTCTTGACCATCCACTGCTCGTGCCCAGGGTGAACCCGAAACGAGCCGGAGTGCTCGTGGTGACTTCAGATCGTGGTCTCTGCGGCGGATACAACGCGAATGTCCTCCGTCTTGCTGAGGAGTTGATAGCGCTCCTTCGCTCGGAGGGTAAAACCCCAGTCATCTATGTGATCGGGCGTAAAGCACTGGGCTATTTTAGTTTTCGCAATTGGGCCATAACGCATTCGTGGGTCGGGATTTCGGAGCGGCCAACCTATGAGAACGCACGGGAGGTTGCCGACTCATTGGTAGCGGCCTTTGTTGCCGGGGCCGACGACGATGGCGACTACCCGGGCGCTGACGGCATCCTAGGGGTCGATGAGTTGCATATCGTCTTTACGGAGTTTCGATCCATGTTGTCACAGACCGCAGATGCCCGGCGGATTGCACCCATGGAGGTGGAGTACGTCGAGGGGGATCACGGTCCGGCAACCTTGTTCTCCTTCGAACCCGATGCAAACACCCTCTTCGAGTCGCTCCTGCCGCGATACGTTGCTACCCGAATTTTCTCGGCACTGCTCGAATCCGCCGCATCTGAGTCAGCGTCCCGTCGCCGCGCAATGAAGGCGGCCACGGATAACGCGGATGATCTAATTAAGGTGCTCACTTTGATGTCCAACCGTGAGCGTCAAGCCCAAATTACCCAGGAAATAAGCGAAATCGTCGGCGGGGCGAACGCCCTGGCTGATGCCGTCCGATAGATCACGAAGGAAGCGAAGAGGACAATGACCGTCACCCAAGAGACCGGCAGTACCCCCAACGGCACCTACGACACGGCTGGGCGCGTGGTTCGCATTACTGGTCCCGTTGTTGACGTGGAGTTTCCTCGGGGCTGCGTACCGGAACTGTTCAACGCACTGCGCGTGGAGATCAGTTACGGTGCGATGGCCAAGACTGTCACCCTAGAGGTTGCACAGCACCTCGGCGACAGCCTCGTGCGCACGATTTCGATGCAGCCCACCGACGGTTTGGTGCGTGGTGCAGAAGTGACCGATACCGGTGGCCCCATCACGGTTCCGGTGGGTGACGGAGTCAAGGGATACGTCTGGAACGCACTGGGGCAATGCCTGGACGAACCCGGCTACGGAGCGGATTTCGAGAGGTGGCCGATCCACCGTCCACCGCCCTCCTTCGATGAACTTGAACCGCGAACCGAGATGCTCGAGACCGGCCTAAAGGTCGTCGACCTGCTGACACCATATGTGCGTGGCGGTAAAATCGCCCTGTTCGGTGGCGCGGGCGTTGGCAAGACAGTGCTGATCCAGGAGATGATCAACCGCATTGCACGTAACTTCGGTGGCACATCGGTGTTCGCCGGGGTGGGGGAGCGCACCCGTGAAGGTAACGACCTCTGGGTGGAGTTGCGCGATGCGAATGTCCTCAAGGACACCGCCCTCGTCTTTGGCCAGATGGACGAACCGCCGGGCACTCGTATGCGGGTTGCGCTTTCGGCCCTGACCATGGCCGAGTATTTCCGTGACGTGCAAAAGCAGGATGTGCTTCTCTTCATCGACAATATCTTCAGGTTCACCCAAGCGGGGTCCGAGGTCTCGACCCTGTTGGGCCGGATGCCCTCGGCGGTGGGCTACCAGCCGACTTTGGCCGATGAAATGGGCCAGTTGCAGGAGCGAATCACCTCGGTTCGTGGTCGGTCCATCACCTCAATGCAGGCCGTTTATGTTCCCGCTGATGACTACACGGACCCGGCACCGGCCACCACCTTCGCCCACCTTGACGCCACCACGGAGCTATCGCGCAAGGTGTTCTCCAAGGGCATCTTCCCGGCGGTGGACCCATTGGCATCTAGTTCGACGATTTTGGACCCGGCCATCGTGGGTGAGGAGCACTACCGCGTTGCCCAGGAGGTAATCAGGATCCTGCAGCGGTACAAGGATCTGCAGGACATCATCGCGATTCTCGGTATCGATGAACTGTCCGAGGAGGACAAGCAGCTGGTCAACAGGGCGCGACGCATCGAGCGGTTCCTCAGCCAGAACATGATGGCGGCTGAGCAGTTCACCGGTCAGCCTGGTTCCACGGTGCCACTCAAGGAGAATATTGAGGCCTTCGGCAAGCTCTGTAAAGGCGATTTCGACCATGTGCCGGAGCAAGCCTTCTTCTTGATCGGCGGTCTGGACGACCTAGCAAAGAAGGCCGCTAGCTACGGCGTCACCTTGTGATGCGAACTTGGCTGAGTCGAAGGGTGCGGTGAGATGGCAGAGTTGGATGTAACTATCGTCGCTGTTGAACGCAAAATCTGGTCCGGGAAGGCGACTTTTCTCTTCACCCGCACCACCTCCGGCGAAATCGGAATCCTACCCCGCCATATTCCGCTGGTGGCCAGGCTGGTTGACGATGCGATGGTGCGGGTGGAGCGCGAGGGCGAGGAAGACCTGCGAATCGCGGTTGATGGTGGCTACCTGTCGGTAACCGAGGCTGGGGTGACCATTCTCGCGGAGTCGGCCGAATTTGAGTCGGAGATCAATGCAGACTCGGCACGTGCCGATGCATCCTCGGACGATTTGCGTACCGCCGCTCGCGGCCGGGCGCGGCTGCGCGCCCTTGGTCAACTCGTTTGAAAGCCCTTCCCCTCAGCGATTAGCTCCTGGTTGCCACAGGACATCGCCGCCGGCTTGCTTGTTTGCAAAGCGGGCGAGGATGAAGAGCAGATCACTTAGTCGGTTCACATAGGTTGCGGTGAGGGCGTTCATGCCCCCGTGGTAGGTGTCCAGGGCGGCCCAGATCGATCTCTCGGCGCGGCGCGTCACGGTGCGAGCCACATGCAATTGCGCGGCAGCGCTGGTGCCACCGGGCAGGATGAATGAACGCAAGGGCTCGAGTTGATCGTTGTATTGGTCGCAGGCCTGCTCTAGGTATTCGATATAGCCCGAGGTAACACGAAGTGGCTCGTGCACCGGGTTGTCGACCACTGGGGTGCATAGGTCAGCGCCGACGTCAAAAAGGTCATTTTGAATGCGCAGGAGCAGCGCGCGAACCTCGGCCGAAACCTCAGTAGCGGCCAGGACCACACCGATGGTGCAATTTGCCTCATCGACATCGGCATAGGCCTTTAGGCGTGGGTCGTTCTTGCCGGTGCGACTCATGTCGCCGAGTGAGGTTGTGCCGTCATCACCGGTACGCGTATAGATTTTGGTCAGATTAACCATGGGGGCTCCTTTGCTTGATCAGACCCTATGACACCTTCGGCGCTGGCGCTCGTGCGCTGGTGGCGATGCGTACGATGAGTAGGTGGAGGTTTTGAGCATCGTGGGCGGCCAGCGCCTCCACGGCTCCGTCCGGGTTACCGGTGCCAAAAACTGTGTCCTGAAGCTGATGGCGGCCGCGCTGTTGGCCCAAGGCACCACCACCTTGACCGAGGTCCCCGACATCTTGGACGTCGAGATCATGGCTGAATTGCTCCGCCGGCTCGGTTGTGAGGTCGAACACGACAGCCCCGGTCGATTGGTGCGCATCACGGTCCCAGAAGTCCTCGCCCACCGTGCCGATTACGACCTCGTGCGCCGGATGCGGGCATCCATCTGCGTGCTCGGTCCGCTACTGGCCAGGTGCGGTGCGGCCGACGTGGCGCTGCCCGGCGGCGACAATATTGGCTCACGAGGGCTGGACATGCACATCGCAGGTTTGCGGAAGCTGGGGGCCGAAGTCACCAATGAGCACGGTTACCTGATCGCTACGTCTGACCAGCGGCTAACGGGCGGCTCAATTTGGCTTGATTTCCCGAGCGTGGGCGCCACCGAGACTTTGGTGATGGCAGCGGTCACGGCTAGTGGGGTCACGGTAATCGACAATGTCGCCCGCGAGCCAGAGATCGTCGATATCTGCCAGATGCTGATCGACATGGGTGCCTTGATCGATGGGGTTGGCACCTCAACTTTGACAATCGAAGGCGTTAGTCATCTTGAGCCAGTAGTGCACCGAACGGTGAGTGATCGAATTGTGGCCGGCACTTGGGCGGTAGCCGCGGCAATGACATTAGGCGACATCACGGTATTGAATTCGAATCCGGAGCATCTGCAAGTTGCCCTCGACAAACTACATAGTGCGGGGGCCCAGATCAGCACCTTCGAGGATGGCTTCAGAGTAATAATGGCGAGCCGGCCGCTCGCAGTAGACGTCGTCACCTTGCCCTACCCGGGATTTCCTACGGACCTGCAACCACAGTTCATCGCCTTGAACTCAATTGCCAGCGGTGCGGCTTTGGTAACCGAGAATCTATTTGAAGCCCGCTTTCGCTTTGTGCAAGAACTCGCCAGACTCGGAGCCGATGTTCGCACCGACGGCCACCATGCGCTCGTCCGCGGCCGCTTGCAGTTATCCGGCGCGCCGGTCGAGGCTACCGATATTCGCGCGGGTGCCGGTTTGGTGCTTGCCGGTTTGGTCGCAACCGGGTGCACCACCATTTATGGGGTCTCGCATATTGACCGCGGCTATGCCGAGTTCATTCCAGCCTTAACCGCCTTGGGTGCGCAAGTTGAGCGAATCGAAGCCGAGTCGCTATTTACTTAATGCGGGCCAATTCGCGTTTTGCGTCCGCCACGTCTTCTGGCCAGACCATCAGCCTGGGCCCGTCGCTGGTTTGGGCGAGGTTCGCGCGCAGGCCGGCCGCCACCAACTCCCGGCGCCACATTTCACCTTCGATATAGGTACTCGGTGTGGCGACGGCCACCAAGATCCCGTAGTCGGCCGGGTTCCCGGGCCGGGGCGCGGCCGCAACCACCGAGTTGCCACGACCAAATGCCCAGCGCAGGATGAAAATGAGCAATACCAGGCCCAGTAGGGCAAATATTGGGCCAAAAGCAAAGGAGTAGGCGTTCCAAGCGGGCACGGCCTAAGTCTCGGGCAGGTGCGAAGTTCCCGCATCTCGAACCCACGGCGGGGTCTCGCTACCCTTAGTAGGTGCCCGAAGCCATGGATCCAACTCGACCCAAGGACAAGCCGTGGCTGATCCGGACCTATGCCGGCCACTCCTCCCCGAGCGAGTCCAATGCCCTGTACCGGCGCAACCTCGCCAAGGGGCAGACCGGGCTGTCCGTCGCCTTTGATCTACCGACCCAAACCGGTTACGACCCCGATTCGCCCATGGCCTTGGGTGAGGTTGGCAAGGTTGGGGTGCCGATTGCCCACCTAGGCAATATGCGGGCACTGCTCGAGGCAATCCCGCTGGACAAGATGAATACCTCGATGACGATCAACGCCACCGCAATGTGGATGCTGGCCTTGTATGTGGTGGCCGCTGAAGATGCTGGCGTATCAGAAAATTTATTGCAGGGTACTACCCAAAACGACATCATCAAGGAGTATCTCTCGCGCGGCACCTACATCTTTCCGCCCGAGCCCTCACTGCGCTTGATCACCGACATGGTCACCTACACGGTGCAGCACATTCCGAGATGGAATCCAATAAACATCTGCAGCTATCACCTTCAAGAGGCTGGCGCCACTCCCGTGCAGGAGATCGCCTACGCAATGAGCACTGCCATTGCAGTGCTTGATGCGGTCCGCGACAGCGGGCAGGTGGCTCCCGCTGACTTCGGCGATGTTGTTGCGCGCATGTCTTTCTTTGTTAATGCTGGGGTTCGCTTTGTCGAGGAAATGTGCAAGATGCGGGCTTTCGCAAGGATGTGGGATCGCATTACCTTGACCAGGTACGGCGTTCAAGATCCGGAGCAGCGCAGGTTCAGGTACGGGGTGCAGGTTAATTCCCTCGGCCTGACCGAGGCGCAACCGGAGAACAACGTGCAGCGAATAGTTCTTGAGATGCTGGCCGTCACGTTGTCGAAAGATGCTCGGGCCCGGGCCATTCAATTACCGACGTGGAATGAGGCTCTGGGCTTGCCCCGGCCGTGGGATCAGCAGTGGTCATTACGCATTCAACAGGTTCTGGCATTTGAGAGTGATCTTCTGGAGTACGGGGACCTATTCACCGGATCGGTAGTCGTTGAAGGGCTAGTCGACGAGATGATTGCCAACGCCACCACTGAGTTGGACTACGTGCTCGATCTGGGCGGCGCGGTCGCGGCGGTCCAGAGCGGTTACATGAAGCAGCAAATGGTGCAGGCTCACTCCGAGCGTCGTGCGCGCATTGAATCTGGCGCCCAGATCGTTGTTGGTGTTAATGCCTTCCAGGAAAGCGAAGCCAACCCGTTGCTTGCCGATCTTGATGCCGCGGTGCTCGTCGTAGATCCCGAGGTTGAGGCTCAGGCAATCGCAGACCTGCAACTGTGGCGAGCCGGGCGTGACGAAGTGAAGGTAATGACGGCGCTAGCTACGCTTCAGGACCAGGCTAAAACGGAAGCGAACTTAATGGCGGCGACGATCGAGTGTGTCCGGGCCGGGGTTACCACCGGCGAGTGGACTTCCACCCTGCGCGAAGTTTTTGGTGAATACCGGGCCCCAACAGGTATCGGTGGCGTGGTCGGTGCATCCAGCATCGATTTGGATGAGGTGCGCCGCGCGGTGGCAATGACCTCGGCCGAATGCGGATCGCCACTTCGCTTGCTGGTGGGCAAGCCAGGCTTGGACGGGCACTCAAATGGTGCTGAGCAAATCGCTGTCCGGGCCCGGGATGCGGGGTTCGAAGTCATTTACCAGGGCATCAGGTTGACCCCGGAGCAGATCGTTGCGGCGGCGGTGGCCGAAGACGTTGATGTCGTGGGCTTATCCATTCTCTCCGGCTCCCATCGCGCCTTGGTGCCGGCAGTTGTTGAAGGGCTTCGTGCCCGCGGCCTATTTGATGTCCCGGTAGTGGTCGGTGGCATCATTCCGGATGCTGATGCCACCTGGCTGCGGGAGCAAGGAGTGGCCGCGGTATTTACTCCCAAGGACTACGACGCAACCGTCATCATGCGAAATATTGTTGACACGGTCCGTGCGGCAAAGTCACTGTTGCCGCTACCTAGTCCGTGCGGATAGTTATTGCCCGCTGCACCGTCAACTATGTCGGTCGATTGCGGGCCTACCTGCCGGCGGCGGATCGGGTGATCATGGTCAAGGGCGATGGTTCGGTTCTGATTCATTCCGATGGTGGTTCTTATAAGCCGCTGAACTGGATGAGTCCGCCGTGCACCACCCGGATTGAACCGGGGGTGGGTGCGGGAAATACCGACAGCATCTGGGTGGTCGAGAACAAGGCCGGTGAGCAATTGCAGATCACCGTCCACGAAATCTACCTGGACACCGAGCATGATCTCGGCGTCGATCCGGGTTTGCAAAAGGACGGGGTTGAGGCCCAACTTCAGGCCCTGCTGGCAACCCACGTGGGTGTGCTCGGCCCCGATTGGACCTTGATCCGCCGGGAGTACCCCACGGCCATCGGGCCCGTGGATCTGCTCTGTCGAGACGGGACTGGGGTCACGGTGGCGGTCGAGATCAAGCGACGCGGAGATATTGACGGGGTCGAGCAGTTGACCCGGTATTTGGCCCTGTTGAACCGTGACCCCCTGCTGGCGCCGGTGCATGGGGTATTTGCCGCCCAAGAGATCAAACCGCAGGCCCGGACGCTGGCGGAGGACCGCGGGATCAGATGCGTGGTCTTGGATTACGAGGGGCTTTTGGGCACCGCAGATCCAAGTCTTCGACTGTTCTGACCAACTGACACAATCCACCCATGAGCGACTCCTCGAGCCCAACCACTGTCAATTCGATCACCAAAGTCGGAGTCATCGGACTTGGCACCATGGGGGCGGGTATCACCGAGGTTATCGCCCGCAGCGGGTCGCGCGTCTGGGCCGTTGAGACCTCGGAGGCAGATCTTGCGCGCGGGGTTAAGAACGTCGAAGGGTCCACTAGCCGGGCGGTTGCCAAGGGCAAGTTGTCCGAGGAGGAGCGCGCCGCACTCCTAGGGCGGATAACTTTCACCACTAGCTTGGCTGACCTAGCCGATGTTGATTTAGTTGTTGAAGCCGTACCGGAGAGTATGGAGATCAAGAGCGCATTATTTGCCGCCCTTGATGAGATCACCCCGGCCCACACTATTTTGGCAAGCAATACCTCCTCACTTTCGGTCACCGAGATCTCAGTTGCGACCGGGCGTCCTTCCCAGGTGGTGGGGTTGCATTTCTTTAACCCGGCACCGGTGCAGGCCTTCGTTGAGATTGTCCGCACCGTAGTTTCATCCCCTGAGGTTGTCGATGCGGTCGCCGAATTCGCCCGGGGGCTGGGCAAGGAACCGGTAGTAGTTGGCGACAAGGCAGGCTTCATTGCAAACGCACTGCTCTTCGGGTATCTAAATCATGCCGTAACCATGTATGAGCAGAAATACGCCACCCGCGAGGACATCGATGCCTCGATGCGTCTTGGCTGCGGCCTGCCGATGGGCCCGCTCGCACTCCTTGATCTGATCGGTCTCGACACCGCCTATGAAATCCTCGACACGATGTACAAAGAAGGTCGTGATCGGCTGCATGCGCCGTCGCCGATTCTCAAGCAGATGGTCACCGCTGGGTTGCGTGGGCGTAAGTCTGGTCGTGGCTTCTATACCTACGAGGCACCGCACTCACCGGCGGTGGTTGTCGATTCACATACGCCGAATACCGCGGGAGACGCTGTCGCAACGCGGGGGATTGGCTCCGTTGGGGTAGTTGGCAGTGGCACGATGGCAACCGGCATTGCTGAAGTGTTCGCCAAGGCGGGTCTGGATGTCATCTACGTCGCCCGTTCGGCGGATAAGGTAAGTGCTGTTAGGGCAGCGATTGAAAAGTCACTTGAGAAGGCAGTGCAACGCGGCAAGTTGGACGCAGCCGGGCGCGATGCCGCGCTAGCCCACCTGACCGGGTCGACGAAACTCGATGATCTTGCCAAAGTTGATCTAGTTGTCGAAGCGGTGGTCGAAGAGCTACCCGTGAAATTGGCACTCTTTGAGAATCTTGACGAAATCTGCAAGACGGGTGCGATCCTTGCTACGACAACTTCGAGCCTGCCGGTGGTTGAAATGGCAGCGGCCACCTCGCGGCCGCAGGATGTCGTTGGCCTGCACTTCTTCAACCCCGCCGCGGTCATGAAACTGGTAGAGATAGTCAGTACCGTCGCAACCGCCGACGAGGTAATCGCGACCGCACGTGAACTGTGCCTGCGGATCGATAAGCACCCAGTCGTTTGCGCGGATCGTGCTGGCTTCATCGTCAACGCACTGCTCTTCCCCTATCTCAATGATGCCATCCGCATGCTTGAGATGAACTATGCCGATGCCGATGACATTGATCTTGCAATGAAGCGTGGCTGTGGTTATCCGATGGGGCCATTTGAACTCCTTGATGTGGTTGGCCTTGATGTCTCACTTGCCATCCAGCAGACCCTTTATCGCGAATTTCGTGAGCGCGGATTTGCGCCAGCGCCGCGACTTGAGCACCTGGTGACCGCTGGCTACCTGGGCCGTAAGACCGGTCGCGGGTTCCGGGTCTACTCCTAGGTTTGGCTGGCTGCCATGGGGCGCAAACACCACCGGAAACCGGGTGCATCTGGCGCCGAGCGCGGGCCCGGAGGCCTAGGGGCAAGGCGTGTTGAGGATTATGACGGTGAGGATTGGGTAGTGCAGTCCATCACCGGTTCTAGTTCGACCAAAACCTATCGCTGCCCAGGGTGCGACCAAGAAATCCGACCGGCGACACCACATGTGGTGGTTTACCCGGCCGATGGCCTTGGTGGTGTCGAGTCGAGGCGCCATTGGCACACTGCATGCTGGAGTTCGCGTCACAACCGCGGGCCGCGCACCATGCGGTCAGCGGGCGGGCCACGTTACTGACGTGACCACCTCAAATATCGTCGCGAATTCAGTGCTGCCGGCGCTGCGAATACCACTAACGCTGACGACCTCGGACGGATTAAGACTTGTTGGTGAGTTAGCAATGCCCGAGAGCAATACGCCGTTAGCCTCGATCATCTGCGTGCATCCGCTACCTACGCACGGCGGGATGATGGATAGCCACGTATTGCGCAAGATGGCCTGGCGGTTGCCGGCGCTCGCCGATGTTGCGGTGCTGCGATTCAACACCCGAGGAACCCAAAGTGCAGCTGGGCAAAGCGAGGGTGAATTCGACAGCGGGCGCGGTGAGGGTTTGGATCTATTAGCGGCCATCGGGGAGATCGAGGCCCGGTCACTTCCCGCCCCGTGGCTGGTGGGTTGGTCATTTGGTACCGATGTGATTTTGCGGCATGGCAATGTGGATCCGGTGCGCGGAGCAATTTTGCTGTCGCCACCGCTGCGCTTTGCTACCGATGCGGATCTGGCTGGTTGGTCGGATTCTGGTCGGGCTCTGACCTGCGTCGTGCCTGAACTTGATGACTATCTAAAGCCGGCTGCTGCCAGGGCAAGGTTCGCGGCTATTTCGCAGGCCCAAGTGATTGGTATTGCTGGGGCCAAGCACCTGTGGGTGGGGGAGACCAACGTTCGCGCCGCCATTGACGAGATCGTTAAGCGGGTCGCACCTCTTGCTTGGCCACTGCCGCACCAATGGGCCGGGCCAATGGAACGCTGGAGTGATCTATGAGCGGACCAACAGTGGTGTTATTGCACGCATTTCCCTTCGATGCCCGGCTTTGGGACCCGCAAGTGGAGGTACTTGCTGCCGGTGGCTCGCAAGTGCACGTACCGAATCTGCCAGGCTTTGGTGGCACGGACTTGTTGCCGGGGGCTCCCAGTATTGACTCGGTAGCGGATGCGATTCTTGCGGACTTGGATCACCGCGGGATCGACCGTGCAGTACTCGGTGGGATCTCACTTGGTGGATACGTCGCCATGGCAATGCTGCGCAAAAGTCCCGAAATATTTGCAGCAGCCATCTGTTGCGACACCAAAGCCAGTGCCGACACTGAGTTAGCCCGCGAAAATAGATTTCGGATGGCGAAGGCCGTCACCGATAACCCGCAGGAGTGTGGTCGGATTTTGCAGCAGTCCATGCTGACCGGGCTGCTTGGCCAGGTAACGCGTGACACCCGCCCGGAGGTAGTTGAGCAAGTCGCTGGCTGGCTTACTGACGCTGACCCGCGAACGGTTGCGTGGTATCAGCAGGCGATGGCCGATCGGGCAGGCTCACTCGAGGTACTTGGTGAACTTGATATCCCGGTGCTCGTGATGTGGGGTGCGGAAGACACAATGAGTCCGGCAGCCGACCAGATGGCGATGCTGCAGGTCCTGCGCAGCGGGCAGGAAGTGAAAATCTCCGGGGCCGGGCACCTAAGTATTGTCGAGCAACCCGCTGCCACCGCCAGGGCCATCGCGAAATTCATCGCTGTCGCATGAACGCCCGGTCAATTGGAAGGTAAAACCTAGCGGCACTAGCGAATCGTTGGGCGTTTCGCTATTGCTATCTGGCAAATTCGGTGTTCTCATTAGCTGTCGGATTCTGACCTTATGAGGGAGATTACATGTCGAAGAGTGAAGTTAGTGCCCCGGCTAGTTCGGTGGCCAGTGATCGGTTGGCACTTGGTGTTGGTTGGGTGCGGCCCGGTGTGGGTGGTATCGGCGGCACCCTAAACCCCTCCTCCACGCTACCTGGTAATGCGTGTTATTTATGTATTTGCTTTGAGGGTAATGAAGAGTAAGTAAAAGAATTGTTGAGTGGTGAGTTGTTGCAAGAAAATCTGCGATTTTCTTGCAACAACTCACCACTCAACGGAAGAAAGCTACAACTAAGGGAGTGGAGATTACATGTCGAAGAGTGAAGTTAGTGCCCCGGTTAGTTCGGCGGCCAGTGATCGGCTCGCACTTGGTGTTGGTTGGGTGCGCCCGGGTGCGGGTGGTATCGGCGGAACACTAAACCCCTCTTATTATATGTCCGCCTTGTTGTGCAGTTGTTTTGAGGGTAATGAAGAGTAAGTAAAAGAGTTGTTGAGTGGTGGGTTGTTGCAAGAAAATCTGCGATTTTCTTGCAACAACCCACCACTCAACGTAAGAAAACTACAACTTAAACGGAAGAAAACTACAACTAAGGGAATGGAGATTACATGGCGAAGAGTGAAGTTAGTGCCCCGGTTAGTTCGGTGGCCAGTGATCGGTTGGCACTTGGTGTTGGTTGGGTGCGACCTGGTGTGGCCGGTATCGGCGGCACCCTACGCCCGGGTGGGTCGGGTTACGGGGGGGTGTCTAAGAGTTACTGTTTTGGGAACGAAGAGTAAGTAAAAGAGTTGTTGAAATTCACAACTAAGGGAATGGAGATTACATGTCGAAGAGTGAAGTTAGTGCCCCGGTTAGTTCGGCGGCCAGTGATCGGTTGGCACTCGGTGTTGGTTGGGTGCGGCCCGGTGTGGCCGGTATTGGCGGCACCCTAAACCCCTCTCTGGTAATATGCTGTGGGACCCTGTTTTGGTGTTTTGAGGGTAATGAAGAGTAGCACGATTCCCTGCCACTAGGTGGGGTGTTTAAACCCTGTTGCTTGTTGCTGCTGGCCCCTGACCGCTGTTGGTCGGGGCCAGTTGTTTGCCGTAGTGAACTCGAACACCCCAGGTGGTCTAAGTGCTGGCCAGGTGTCACTGGTAGCGGGGGTAGCGGGGAAAGTGCCTGGCACCTTTCCTTCAAGCACGTTTCCTTGAAGCAGTTCGGTGAATATCTCGTATTGCCCAGGTGTTGGGGTGCGCGGGGCCTGCCGCCGGATTGCGGTATTTGGTTTTCGGGCCAGTGCTGCGCCGCGGTCAGGAAATGAAAATCGCCGGGGCCGGCCACCTAAATATTGTGGAGCAACCAGCAGGCACCGCACGGGCGATCGCGGGTTTCATCGCCGCAGTCCGCAGGCCCGGTTAGGTTCGTTAGCGTCTTGCCGGTCACCGGGAGTTGTTTAGCGTTTTACTATTGCCATTTGGCGGGTTTGGTGTTCCAATGAAGAAAGTGGCCCATCTTGGCGCCGCTAGCCTTTCCACAATTATTGAAAGGACGTAAACCTGATGGCAAATATTGATATTGCTACCCCAGCAAGTTCCGCGCCAACTGATCGGCTCGCACTCGGTGTTGGTTGGGTGCGCCCGGGTGTGGCGGGTATCGGCGGCACCCTAAACCCCTCTGCGATTGGGTTGTGCTATAGTTGCTTTGAGGG
>Ga0247832_1000222_pt1 | contig 117254 bp, 101 predicted proteins | sample LaCruzMarch2015__10_FD_192407 | JGI IMG/M metagenome (GOLD analysis project Ga0247832, IMG submission 192407) | Freshwater microbial communities from meromictic Lake La Cruz, Castile-La Mancha, Spain - LaCruzMarch2015_4m | ecosystem: Environmental > Aquatic > Freshwater > Lake | place: Spain... | reverse complement strand
TGCCGGAATTCCTCCAGAATCGTGTGTATTGTCTGGGGCTCTGGCGAGGGTGTTTGGGAAGCGCTTGTTTGCTCTGGCATGAATTCGATTGCTTGTAGCTGGCTGGCGCGTGAAACGCGATTGTTTTCCCCAGAGGTGGGGATTCCTGACGGTCTGCCGAAAGGGAAATGACCACCGCCCGGAGGGCGCGTGCGCCGAAGGCGCGGCGGCGAAGCCGAGGGAGCGGAGGGAGTGGGCCGGAAGCGTGGGGGCGCAGGGCGTAGCTTGCCGGACCAGTCCCGGAGCGGAGGAGGCTTGGCCGCAACGGGAGTGGTCAGGGAGTCTCAAAAAGAACAGCGGGGGTGGTTGGGGCTGTTTTTTTGAGTCTCCGGCCGCAGGGCTTGAAAAACCGGGCGGGCTTGCCCGCGTAGATCGGGCGATTTTTCTCTGGAGTCGCAATTCCGGCCTGAGATTGACGTTCGAGGTGGCGTTCTGGAGCCGGGCCGCGCTTTGGCGGCCGGGCGGGGCGTAAAGTAACCAGGCAAAGCCGGGTGCGCGGGTGAGAGAGGAGCTTGCGACGAGCGATGCCGGTCACCGGGCTTTGCCTCCGCGCTTCGCGGGTAGATTCTCTACGGGGTTGCTCCCTGGCGTGGCAAGCGGGCGCGTAGCGTTTTCCGGGTTACCGGAAAATTACCCGCTGCCCGAATCTGGGGTAAGGTTCATTTCTTGCTCTAGTGTCCTTGTTTCTTCAACTCGATGTGAACGGTTAGATAATTCTCGTCGGAAACCATGTCGACGTAGAACGCGTCGCTGCTGAATTTTCTAAAGCGGGCAGATGGTGATGCATTGAGCCAACTTGCTGGAAAGTAGGTTAGGAGATTTCCGAGGATGGTCCTTTCTAGTGCAAGATACTTCTCTATCTGTCCTTGCCTTGCCTGTTGGATTTCGGAACGGCGCATTTTCAATTCTTCTTGTAGTAGTCCTTCGGCAAGGCTTGAGTCTTTATTTTTTCGTCGCTCGCTTTGCAGTTTGTCGGCTTGGGGCGTTCGGATGGGCGGCGCCATGAGGTAGGAGATCTTGACCAGTTGAATGGTGGTGTTCCCGGATTTGTTATGGGCGGTGACTTTCTGGGGGACGGCTCCAAAAAGCGGCTTCTCAATGTTTTGTGAATATTCGGTTTCGGATCGAGCCCAGAATTCCGGTGCGAGGAGTGCAGCCGCTGAGTCGCCGGTTTCCGGTTTGATGGCTTTTGCGGATTCGTTTGCGGGAGCGCGACGACTGATGGTTACCCCGAAGAAATCTGGGTTGGAGCCCGTAGCGTCTGTGCCGGCATGCATAACCACCATCAGGTTTTTGTCGCCTAAAACATTTCCGCCGAACTTCCACTTGTCGTCGGGGTATGCACGGCGGAGGGCCGAAGAGATGGGCAAAACGATTTCCTCCGTTCTTTTCTGTGTTCCATGGATGTAGTCTGATGCAACGGGGCGAGTTGCTGCTTCGAGCCGTTTTTTTGCGTCGGTGAAGTGTTGGCTGTCAAAAGGGAAGGTTTTGTCGACTTCCTCGATCTCTTTTCCGATTTTCAGCATTTCAGGACTGGGAGGGAATGGCGCAAATCGGTCGATGAAACTCAAATCGATTCTGACCAGTTTCCCATCGCGATATTCCGCCTTGCCGGTTAGGGGGGTAACTCCAAAGAATTGTTCTGGTTTTATCCATGTTTTGATCTGCCAGTTCTGTCCGGACGCCGTTTCTTCCCATTCGCCGGGTAATTGGCCTCCGGTCCAGACGGATGGCGAAACCAGAGGGTCTGTCGTTGAGCCCTTTTCGGCGGATGCTGTTTTAACTGGTGCGGGTTTCTGGATGACCTGCGCGTCCAGAGAGACGGTGTGCGCGACGGTGGGAGCTGGCTTTGGTTGCACAGTTTCCGGGACCGGTGGAACTGGCGTGCTCGCCGGTATTGGTGTGGTTGGGATTGGGGTAGTGGTAATTGCGGCGGAGTCGACCCAAGTTTCTCCGGTGGAGTTTTTTATCAGGGTTTTTGCACCTTCTTTGCGTAGCACTTGGACCTTTGTTCCTGCTGGTAAGGTCAAGTTTCCGATTTGCTTTCCTTGAGCAGTGAGGGGCATGGTAACTGGCGACAGGAGAGTTCCCTCTTCTGTGGCCGATAGAATCGTCTGGAGAGAGAGGAGCACAACCCAAGTTACGAGGTGCCTTGTTATGGAATTTGTGGAGGCGAGCATGGCCTGTTTTCTGGTGACGGCTTTTTGTTTGCTGGTGTTCGCCTAGCAGCGGGATGGATCTGACAATTAGCAGGTTGGAGAAGATTGTCGAGATGGCGGCAAGCAAGCATTCACTCCTGACGGTCCGCCGACAGGGACATGACCTCCGCCCGGAGGCTCGAAAACCGGGCGGGCTTGCCCGCGTCGATTGGCAATTTTCGTCTTTGCTGCTGCAGTCGGAATCTTGTCTGGGAAGAGGAAGGTGAGTTTTAGGGAACTACGGAAAGCTCGATATTTCGGACATCGACGGTAGCGGTGGAGCGGAAGGTTCTGATTACTAAAGCAAGTGGGTATCTTGCATTGTCGTCCGGCGCGACAAATTTCAACTCCCCTGAGACAGGCGTCCAGTTGCCAGGTTGAATGGCCGTTGCAGGTCCGGTCTTCTCGTTTGCGGCCTCCTCAGGGATGACAGTGATTACGACGCGGCCGCCTCCAAATGCAGAGGTTAAAGTGATAATAGCGGAGTCTTCCACGGGCATGAATTTTTCCACGCGGATTTCAGCTTTGATTGTGGCCTTTATGGGCGTGCTTGTGGCTGTGCCTCCAAGGGCAAAAGAAGCATTTGGGTCATGCTTGCCGCCGGATGTCGGTGCAAACCTCCAGAAGAAGGAGTTAGTGTCCTGATAGATTGCGGTTTTGTGCTGCGCCTCCCCGGCCCTGATCATCCCGGCTTTGGACAAACTTCCCCCCTCTTGAATTCTCGCAGCCGTGTCAATCGGCAACCCGTCGGCTTTGATGACCAAGTTCCCGACAGTTGCTTTGGTGGTTTTCTTTGCCGAATCCTGGGCATGAGCTACAACGGCGCAGAAAAGGACGGCTACTATAATCAAGGGGATATGTTTCATGTGCGCGAACTCGTAGCATGCAAGTGTGAAAGATTAAAGACATTTGAGATGGCCGCCCACGCTGAGGCGAGAATTTACGCCGACGGGGGCGAAGCTGGGGCTGGTATGGGGTGCGTTTCTTCCGTCATAACCTCCGCCCGGAGGCGCGCGGCGAAGCCGAGGGAGCGGAGAGATGAGGCAAGCGGGCGCGGAGCGTTTTCCGGTTTGCCGGAAAATTACCCGTTGCCCAAAATCCGGGGAATGTTTCGTTTCGGTTTTTGTTCTCTCTTATGCCAGCAAAGTTCGCTTGTCTTTCCTCCCGGCTCAGATTCCGTCAACCCCAAAGCTTCCGGTCCAGCGTGCGGTATTGGATCGCTTCGCCGATGTGGGCAGAAAGGATATTCTCCGCTCCCGCAAAATCGGCGATCGTGCGGGCGACTTTGAGGATGCGGTCGTAGGCGCGGGCGCTGAACTGGAGGTCCTCCATCGCGTGGTGCAGCATCTCTTGACCGGAACTGTCCAGCGCGCAGAATTTTTTGATCTGGTTGTGGCCCATTCGGGCGTTGCATTTGGTCTTTTTCCCCGAGGCAAACCGTTCCCTCTGACGGTTGCGAGCCTCGATCACGCGTCCGAGGATCGCAGCCGATGACTCGGCGGGTTCGTTGCTGGAGAAATCTTTGTAGTTCACGGCGGGTGCCTCGACATGAATATCAATCTGATCGAGGAGCGGCCCGGTAATCCGGGCCCGGTAGTTTTCGACCTGTCCCGGCGAGCACCGGCACTCGCGGGCCGGATCTCCAAAATATGAGCACGGGCAGGGGTTCATGCCGGCTACCAGCATGAAGTCCGCAGGGAACGTCATTGTGCCTGCGGTGAAGGGGATGACAACTCTGCCGTCCTTCAGGGGGTTGCTCAGAGCCCTGAGCGTGGAGCATTTGAATTCCGGGAGCTCGTCAAGGAAAAGGACCCCGTTGTGGGCGATGCTCACCTCGCCCGGAGTCGGGTTTGCTGAGCCCCCGAGGAGGCCGGCGTCGCTGATGGTGTGGTGTGGGGAGCGGAAGGGACGGTGGCAGACAAAGGCGTTCTTTTCGTTCAGCAGCCCGCAGATGCTGTGGATCTTGGTCGTCTCGACCGCCTCCTCCAAAGTCATCGGGGGGATGATTGTCGGAATTCTTTTCGCAAGCACGCTCTTGTTTGCCCCGACCGGACCGATGATCAGGAGGTGGTGGCGGCCCGCAACCGCGACTTCGATGGCGCGTTTCACCTGATATTGGCCTTTGACCTCAGAAAAATCGGTCTCTTTAGTGCTCATGGCAGGCGGGGTGTTGGTTTCGGTCCCGGCACAGTTTTTATGTCCACCGGCGAGGAGTGGTTGTCAGGATTTTTGGCATGGTCCCTTCCCTTGTCAGGAATGTCTCCCTGCGTCAATTTATCTCCACCTCTGTATCTCCACCTCTGGGGCTACTCAGAGCCGAGGAGGATGGCGGGGTGATTTATTCTCCATAACTTCTGTGGTAGTCCGTCCAAGCTCTCCACCAGATGCCGACAGGGACATGACCTCCGCCCGGAGGGCGCGTGCGCCGGAGGCGCGCGGCGAAGCCGACGGAGCGGAGGGAGTGGGCCGGAAGCGTGGGGGCGCAGGGCGTAGCTTGCCGGTTCAGTCCAAGAGCGGAGGAGGCTTGGCCGCCAATGGGAGCGGTCGAAGAGTCTCCCCCAAAACCAGCGGGGGCGGTTGGGGCTGGTTTTGGGGGAGTCTCTGGCCGCAGGGCTCGAAAACCGGGCGGGCTTGCCCGCGTCGATAGGCGTTTTTTTGGTCATTTGCCCCGAAGTCAGAATTCTGACCGGTGGTTACGAGCGGACGGTGGGCTTCGGGAGCCGGGAGGCGGGCAGCGCTTCGCGGGTCGATGTTCTTCCGGTTTGCTCGCTGATGTGGCAAGCGGGCGCGTAGCGTTTTCCGGGTTGCCCGGAAAATTACCCGCTGCCCGAAATCGGGGGATGCTCCGTTTCGGGTTTGATGCCCCTTTTCCACAGAGTGAAGGAGGGAAGCTGTTTGTCCTCTTTATTGGGCCTGTTTCGTGGAAGCAAGTGTCACCTTTGCCGGTGCTGCGCAGGCAACATCAGGGCGCGACCAGGGGAGCGATGGCGGCGAACTTGGTCGGTCCAATGCCTTTGACTTTTTTTATGTCATCAACGGCTTCAAATGGGCGTGCCGCAATAATACGACCCGCAAGCTCCGGCCCGATACCGGGCAAGTTTTCCAAGTCTGCTTGGCTCGCCGTGTTGAGGCTGACTTTCAAAGACTTTTCTTTCGTGGGTGCCTGCTCGGAAGTCTTTGGCTTCGGTCTCCATCCCGGAATTTCGGAATAGTCATCCTTGGGAATGGTGGCCGCAGGCACGGTCGGGATTCGATTCAGCGGATCGAGGTCGCCGAGAATTTCAGCGGTGGTTTTATCATCCATGCCTGGTTGCGATTGCGGCGTTTGTGGTTTCCCGGTTTCAGGGCCTTGCATGTGGGAACGCGGCTCTGTGGTAGGTTCCTCATCCCGGCGAATGGCTGGGCCGTTGCCCCATGCTCCAAGTTTCTTACGTTTTGCATCGGATTGAAGTGAATCGTAGCGGGAGCGTAATTCGGCGATTGTTGCCTTCGGTGGTGCCCCTGCCGTGCCAAAGGCCCTAGCAAGGCCAGACGATACAAGAACCTCCCCCAAGTCCATTTTTTCTGAAGTCGTGATGAATGCGTAGTAACGAGGGAGATTGCTACGCCCCATTGCGTCCTGATATTTTGTTGTCACTGTAAACGGTCGGGAAAGGAGTTGGGCGGTAGCCTGCTTCGCATATCGGCCAATTTCAATCGCTCGGATTGGCGTGATGCCGAAGTGAGCGGCTTGTTGTCCCACACGTTCAGGCAATGAGTTTTCGCTTTCCGGCGTGTCCACGAAATAAAGGCGAAAGATAAACTCCTTTCCTTCACTCAGAACGTGGAATGAGTCGCCGTCATTATACTCGTTCGGGAGAAAACGGCAGTTCGAGAGAGTTTCCCATTCAGCACCGTGTAGCAGGGCAAACGAGAGGAGGAGTGCAAGAACCGTTCGCATCGAAGGATGCAAGCTAAACGAATCCCATCATTTCGAGCTAGATATTTTGTGGATGATGGCTTTCAACGTTTTTTTTCTCTGGGCGTTTAAACGACACCTTCCAATTGTTGCCGAAGGGATTTGACCACCGCCCGGAGGGCGCGTGCGCCGAAGGCGCGGCGGCGAAGCCGAGGGAGCGGAGGGAGTGGGCCGGAAGCGTGGGGGCGCAGGGCGTAGCTGACCGGACCGGTCCCGGAGCGGAGGAGGCTTTGCCGCAACGGGAGCGGTCGAAGAGTCTCCAACAAAACCAGCGTGGGTGGTTGGGGCTGGTTTTGGTGGAGTCTCTGACCGCAGGGCTTGAAAAACCGGGCGGGCTTGCTCGCGTCGACAGGCGCTTTTTTTTCTTTTCGCCCGCAGTCAGAATTTTGCCGGGTGCCGATGGGCGGGGGGCTTCGGGAGCCGGGCCGCGCTTCGCTGGTCGATGTTCTTCCGGTTTGCTCGCTGATGTGGCAAGCGGGCGCGAAGCGTTTTCCGGGTTGCCCGGAAAATTACCCGTTGGCCGGATTCGCGGAAACCTTCGTTTCGATTTTGATGCTTTTTATCCTCAGAGTGAAGAGGAGAAGCTGCTGTGCCTGTTTAGTGGAAGAGAGTGTAACGAGAGGTGCCGCGCAGGCAGCAGTGGTGCTTTTCTCCGTATCTGCTCTGGTGGTCCGCCCAAGTTCTCCACCAGATGGTGGGGTTTCTCGGACGCAACGATCCGACGCACCCCAATTTTCGCCAGATTTTCAAAAACGCCTTTCATGCGTTCAAGTTACGACAGCCGCGCCAACAGCAGCGAGGTCGGAGTTACTTTGATACGGTAGAGCGAGCCGTCTTTTCTCGTTCGCCAAGTTCTTTTTGGAGGTCATCTGCAAGTTTTTGAAATCTATCCCCGACGCTATCTCCCCAAGGATACCCGTACTCGCCAACAACCATTTTTCCGTCCCTGTCAAAGATGAGCAGCATCGGGCTCATGATCTTTTCGGGGGCAATCAAGGTGGAGTTCACTTTGTCGAAGTCGATTGCGGGGAATGGCACACTTTTTTCTTCCATCATTGCGAGCATCTCCTTTTCGGATGTGTCGGTGGAGTAAAGCACGAGCCCCGCTCTCCGGGCGAGTTCCGGCTCAGTGCTGAATGTGGCAAGCACCTTTTTGAGGTATGCACCGCAGGCCCCACAGGTTTTATTGGCGAAAAACACAGCGACGTAGTCTTTGCTGGCGAAAGCTGGGCCATCGTATTTTTTTGCTCGCCCATTCTTTGGCACGACGAGTTTTCCGTCAATTGATAGCCCGACCTTGTTGGGGAGAGGAACGGGCGTCGGTTCGGGTTCAACGTATGGAAGGAGGGCTGCATCGGTAGCGTCGAGGGGCACCTTTACGACCCACTGATTGCAGGAAATTGTCGCCACGTCGCCCTCGACCTTTTTAAGGCAAACTTCCCTGGGTGTCTTTAAGTCGCGCGTTATGGGCTTACTCGATCCCACATCGAAGCTGATTGTGATCGGCTTTATGGTTTTTACGGTTTGCGGCCAGCGCATGAGGCCGGAGAACACAGCCGGCGCGGCTGATGGCGTCTCGCTCGTGAGCGGCTGGGCTGGGGGCGCCTGCTTTGGGGCTGCCTCTGGGGTAGCCGACGGTTCAGCGGCAGGGGCCGGAGTGGATGCCACTCGCGCTGACTTCGTCTCGACGTCGGTATATGAGATTGGGATCTTCACGTCATTGCCGGGACCGACTTCGACGGTGGCTGTCTCGGTGTCGCACACTTTCAGGGGCAATAGGCGGCCGGCAGCGACCGTCATCTTCCCGACCGGTTTTCCGTTTACGACGATGTTTGCCTCAAAAGGCGTCGTAATTTTAACCCGTTCGGGCAAATTTCCAGCCCAAGCGCGGGCTACAAGAATCGCGAAGAAGAGGGACAAAACGGAAATTCTCATATTTCAAAAATCAAGTTCAATCGCCAATGTATGCTGGCCGCCCGCGCGGAGGCGAGAATTTATGCCGACGGGGTGTGAAGCTGGGGCTGGTTTGGGGGGAGTGTCTTATCGCAGGGCTCGAAAACCGGGCGGGCTTGCCCGCGTCGACCGGCGTTTATTCCGTCATCTCTGCCGACAGGGAAATGACCTTCGCCCGGAGGGCGCGTGCGCCGGAGGCGCGCGGCGAAGCCGAGGGAGCGGAGGGATTGGGCCGGAAGCGTGGGGGCGCAGGGCGTAGCTGACCGGCCGATCCCGGAGCGGAGGAGGCTTGGCCGCAACGGGAGCGGTCGAAGAGTCTCCAACAAAACCAGCGTGGGTGGTTGGGGCTGGTTTTGGTGGAGTCTCTGACCGCAGGGCTTAGAAAACCTGGCGGGCCTGCCCGCGTCGATAGACGATTTTCGCAATCTTCGCGAATGCAGCCGTGGCGCCCCGGTGGGTGACTTTTTCCCCGGCCTTTCTCGATTCTTGCTGGTTGGCTGACGCATCCACCATGCGAATCATTATGAGATACCATAACCCACTTTTCTTAAATGTCAAAAAAAACCGCTCTACCCCCTGAGGGATAGAGCGGCGCGGTAATCAACTGTGCGTCGATTACATTTCCAGCGTTTGACCGTCGTCGTGGCCGCGCTTTTTCATCTGGATCTCGAACGATCCCTCGTCCCAGCAACCTCCGGTAACGATGCGGAAGACGCCGATCTGGCGATCTTCATTCAGGCTCCAAAGCAAGGTTTTTTGCTTGATCGCATTGCCGAAGGTGCCATTCCGGGATGGGTGTTTGGCCAAGTCGGCGGCGTTGTTTTTGAGATTCAGGAACTTCCTCCGCTCGGTGTGCCCGATTTTGTATTCCGTTCCCTTTTCATCTGCGACCGTGTGGTGGTGGCGATTTTTCGAGGCATTGGTGCACAGGTCTGTGACCTTGTAATCAGTGCCGGTTTTGATTTCTGTGTTCATGTTTTTCGCTGCGTTGCATTCCGTAGAATGTTGTGAACGAGACGCCCTCCTCCATTCTCCGCATCAGCGCCTGCTGCCGGTGAAGAAGATTATTCTCAGTCACTCAGCGTCTATCTGGTAAATGTGCTTTCGGGTCAATTTTTTCATCAGTTGTAAACATATGACTATGAGATACTTAAAATTTTGCTGAAAGATTTCTAGAAATCGAGATTGATTGTTTTTCGGTCACTTGACCGCACGAGCCGAAGGGATTTGACCTCCGCCCGGAGGGCGCGTGCGCCGGAGGCGCGGCAGCGAAGCCGAGGAAGCGGAGCGGAGGAGGCTTGGCCGCCAATGGGAGCGGTCGAAGAGTCTCCCCCCAAACCAGCGGGGGCGGTTGGGGCTGGTTTGGGGGGAGTCTCTGACCGCAGGGCTCGAAAACCGGGCGGCCTTGCCCGCGTCGACAGGCGATTTTTCGCCCCGTATTTTATTGTTGGGCTATGACATAGTTGAGAATCGCTCTCATCATACCTTTAACATAAGGCCCAAGGTTCGTTTACTGGTTGGCAGTTTTTTTCGGGCGGTTTCTTTGGGGTGCTGGTGTCATTGATTGTCCTCGATTTCATACACTTGTAGAACGCTTCACGGGTTTCGTTTTTCTTGGGTTTTCGAAGGTGACACTTTGAACCGTTGGCAGGTTGCCTTTGTTCAGGGTTACGCGGATTATGCGGGTGGCACCGTTCACGAAATAGATGGAGATTTGGAACGAATGGGCATGAGTAACCCTGTCTCGGTGGTCCTTCTTCGGGGCAGAAACCTTGCGCCAGAGTAGGATTGATTTGATGCGCCGGGCGATCTCGGCTCGAAGTGCGAGCCTCACCTCACGGGCTTTCGGGTCGTGTGCTGCTTCCTTTATGGACAGCGGCACGTCAAGCCCCCGTTTTGAAATTTCCATGTCCGCCAATTCTCTTCTGGCTTCGGTGGCGCTGTCCCTTGCCGCTTTTCGCTCATCCTCCAGTTCCGCTAGTCTCCGAACGAGACTGGGGAGCGGTGTTGTTGCGATCACGTTCGCCAGATTTTCGCATTTTTCGCTCAATCCCTCAGCGGTTCTTTCAAGGGCTGCCACGCTGGACGCAAAAGCGGTATGCCTCGGCGAATCGCCATGACCAGCCACGGCTTTCCAATCGACTTCCTGTAGGGTTTTCAGAATTGCGAACTCGACGGCGGGGTAAGGCCAGCGGGCGGGCTCAACCTCGTTTTTCTGTTTCCGTTTCTTGTTTACCGCGTCCACCTCGGCTACCAAATATCTACCGTGACCGTGACTTCCCTTTGCCTTGTATCGGGCAGGGACTTGAACTGTAGGGGGTGAACCTGGTTCTTCCGGGGCTGGAATGATTGCAACCGGATCTTCCAATGCTCCGAAGGTTAGGCCGGGGAATAGATTGGAAACCTGATTTTGGATTCGGCCACCAGAGATGCCACGGACGGTTTGACGGTTGGTGGTCTGAACGCGTTGGAACGTGTCTAAATCCACAACTGCGGGGTAGTAGTCTTTAAGAATCTCGCCGGTCGGCTTGCGGACTTGGATTTGCTCAGATGGGTTGGTCGGGTCTGGCTCGTTTTCGAGTTTATGCGGATGAAGTTCCCCGACTACGCTAGGATTGTGCAGGATTTTCTGGATGTATGACGGGTGCCAGTGTGTGGCAACACGTTTCCCTCGTCCCCAATTCGTGATTTTTGCGTCGTTCAGTTTTTGGGCGATTGTTCGGTTGCCGATTCCTTGGAGGTGCCATTTGAATATCTGGCGGACGATTTCTGCTCTGTCTTCGATCAGCACGAAACGGCGGTTTTCCTTTTCTCCTGTTGTGCCAATCCATGCCGGGGCGATTTCCGTCATCACCTTTCCCGATTGCGTCGCCTCATTCCGTTTTTGTTTCCAGTTATCTGCGCCAAGCTCGGCTTTCCGGGCGGATTCGCCTGACGCCCTGCCAAGTTCAAAGACGAGGCTCATCATTGCCATTCCGGATTTATCCCCGCGAACGATCTCCTCGGAAATCTCTTGGGCTGGTTGCTTGTCCTTCAGAACCACGATTGTGATACCGGCTGAAATAATTTGGCGAACCAGCACTATGGAGTCTATGGGGTGCTCGCGTGAAAGCCTGTCTAAATTCTCCACGACAAGCAATGAACCGCGAGCGATATGCCCAGCTTCAATCTGGCGTATGAATTCCCCGAGGGCACCTTTTTTCCGGTTGGTTCCTTTGAAGCCAGACCGCCCACGGTCGGCGTAGGACTTGTTGAGTTTTAGTCCTTTCGTTCTGGCCCAAGATTCGGCAGCTTCGATCTGCCGGCGCTCTGAATCTCCTAGGGCTTGGTCCGGTGTTGAGAACCGGATATAGGAGTATGCGACGGGATTCATGTCTGAATTGTCGGCGCAAGGTGGGTTAATGTCAAATATGTTGCTATTTATTGGCCCCCCGGGCTCGGGCAAGAGCATGCTTGCGAAGCGGATTGCGACGATCATCCCTCCGATGAGTTTGGAAGAGGCGGTCGAGACGACCAAGATCCATAGCGTGTGCGGACTGCTCAGCGAAAAGCTGGCGTTTGTTTCAAACCGTCCGTTCCGCTCCCCGCACCACACGATCAGCGACATCGGCCTGCTGGGCGGTTCGGCAAACCCGACGCCGGGCGAGGTGAGCATCGCCCACAACGGAGTTCTTTTTCTGGACGAGCTCCCCGAGTTCAAACGCTCCACCCTCGAGGTGATGCGACAGCCCCTCGAGGATGGCAGAGTCACGATCTCGCGTGCGGCCGGCACGATGACGTTCCCGGCCGACTTCATGCTCGTCGCCGCCATGAACCCGTGCCCATGCGGTTTTTTTGGGGATCCGGCCCGCGAATGCCGGTGCTCGCCGGCGCATGTCGAACGCTACCGCTCGCGTATCTCCGGCCCGCTCCTCGACCGCATCGATCTCCATGTCGAAGCTCCCGCCGTCCACTATCGCGACCTCTCCAGCAACGAACCGGCCGAGCCGTCGGCCGCGATCCGGGAGCGCGTCATCGAAGCCCGCGGACGCCAGGCCGACCGGTTCCGGGGCGGACGGAAAACCGCCTGCAATGCCCGGATGGGTCACGCCCAGATCAAGAAGTTCTGCGCGCTCGATGCCACCGCGCAGGAGATGCTCCGCCACGCGATGGAGGACCTTCAGCTGAGCGCCCGCGCCTACGACCGCATCCTCAAGGTCGCCCGAACGATCGCTGACCTCGCCGGAGAGGATAACATCCAACCCGAACACGTCGGCGAGGCGATCCAATACCGGACGCTGGACCGCAAGCTGTGGTCGTGAGGCACAAGCATCCGGCCAATGGAACAGAGATTCTTTAAAAAAATGAAAATAGGAAAGGGTCGCCCCCTTTGCTGGCTCATTCTCATCCATAAATGGCGCACCATCCCCGATGGCATCGATCTCATCGCCCGGGAACCCAACCCCCGGGCTTCTGGCGGCGCCTCGTCATCAAATCTCGCGCCGTCCACCGTCCCCTGCGGCCATGAAGCTTTTGCAGAAAACACCTTTTTTCCCACGCAGCCCGGAAGGTTCCGGAGCACCCCGCATGCGGAAATGAAAACCGGAGACGGGGCGGCCGGATGGATCTATGCAGCGTGCCGCGCATCGCGCGACGGCTTGGGTCTGCATGCACAAAAGCCGCATAAATTTGACCGAGGTCATCTCTTGGCGAGAAATGTTCCCGCATTGCTGCGGGGGGGAAGATTTGGGGTCGTCAGAGGTCTGCCCGGGCGGATACAGTGATGGAGCTCTCCTTTCTCCTTATGAACACAGCAGACGCGCCCGCCAAGTCCCCGGAAGAGATCCTCAAAGAGTTGCAGGCCGATCCGGCCAAGGGCTTGAGCTCGGGCGAGGTGGCCGGGAGGCTTACCAAATTCGGTCCGAATGCCTTGGAGGAGGAGAAGGTGAATCCGCTCAAGAAATTTGCCGGGTACTTTTGGGGTCCGCTGCCGTGGATGGTCGAGGCCCCGGCGGTGATGGCGCTGATCATCCAGGACTGGGTGGATTTTGGGATCATCACGTTCATGCTCGTCTTCAATGCGGTGCTGGGATTTTGGGAGGAGAGTGCCGCCTCGAGTGCGCTGTCCGCCCTGAAAAATTCCCTCGCTCTCACGGCCAAGGCGCTCCGCGACGGGACGTGGGGGGAGGTGAAGGCGGCGGATCTTGTGCCCGGCGACATCGTCCGGATCCGCCTGGGCGATGTGGTTCCGGGCGACGGGGTGCTCCTGGAGGGCGATTACCTCAGCGTGGATCAGGCGGCGCTTACGGGCGAGTCGCTGGCGGTCTCGAGAAAGCGCGGCGATACGGTTTATTCCGGATCGGTCGTCAAGAAAGGCGAGATGACAGCGGTGATCACGGCGACCGGGGGGAAAACGTTTTTCGGGCGGACCGCCGGCCTCGTCGCCTCGGCCGGCACGAAGTCGCACTTCCAGCAGGCTGTTGTCGGGATTGGAAATTTCCTGATCGTCCTCACGGTCGCGCTGGCCGCGATCCTGGTGATCGACCGTCTGGCGGCGATGGACCACCATTTTTCGAAGAATGCGATTTTCCAGCTTGCGGAGTTCGTTCTTGTGCTGCTCGTGGCGGCGGTGCCGTTCACGACGCCGGCGGTGCTTTCGGTGACGATGGCGCTTGGGGCGAAGAAGCTGGCTTTGAAGAAGGCGATCGTCTCGCGCCTCGAATCGATCGAGGAACTTGCCGGCATCGACATCCTCTGCTCCGACAAGACCGGAACGCTGACGCAGAACCGGCTCACGCTCGGGGAGGTGCTGCCGTATGGCGGAGCCACCGCGCAGGATGTCATCCTGGCCGGCTCGCTGGCCTCGAAGGCTGAGGATAAGGACCCAATCGACCTGGCAGTGATGGCCGGGCTCAAGGATCCCGCGCTGCCCGGCACCTACCGGCAGACCACCTTCGTGCCCTTCGATCCGGTCTCGAAGCGGACCGAGGCCACCCTCGTCGATCCGGCAGGGAAAACTTTTCTGACCACGAAGGGGATGCCGGCCGTGATCCTCAAACTCTGCCACCTGCCGGATGGCGAGCAGGCGAAGGTCGAGGCCCAGGTCGAGGCGCTGGCGGTCCAGGGCATGCGAGCTCTCGCCGCAGCCCGCTCGGATGACGGCGCAACCTGGACGTTCCTCGGCGTTCTTCCGCTCATGGATCCTCCCCGCGAGGACTCGAAGCAAACTATCGCCGAGGCCGGCGAGCTTGGGGTCCAGGTCAAGATGGTCACCGGCGACGATGTGGCGATCGCGCGGACGATATCCGGCGAGCTCGGCATGGGCACCAATATCCAGCTCGCCTCCGACCTTTTCCCGGCGGATTCCCTGAACGGTGCGCTGCCGGCCGATGCCGCGGATAAAATCGTCGCCGCCGACGGGTTTGCGCGGGTTTTCCCCGAGCACAAATACGGGGTGGTCAAGGCCCTGCAGGCGGCCGGCCATATCGTCGGGATGACCGGCGACGGAGTCAACGACGCCCCGGCGCTCAAGCAGGCCGACGTCGGCATCGCAGTCTCCGGCGCAACCGATGCCGCCCGCGCGGCGGCGTCGCTCATCCTCACCGCCCCCGGGCTCTCGGTGATCATCGATGGCATCAAGGAAGCCCGCCGGATTTTCGAGCGCATGATGAGCTACATGCTCTACCGGGTGGCGATGACGATCGCGATCATGTTTTTCGTCGTCTGCTCGGTGATGTTCTTTGACTTCTTCCCAATGACCCCGGTGATGATCATCGCGCTCGCCCTGCTCGACGATCTGCCGATCATGACGATCGCCTACGACAATGCCCTGGCCGCGCCGAAGCCGGTCAAGTGGGATATGCCGAGGGTGTTTCTCATCTCCTCGGTGCTCGGCCTCTTTGCGGTGGTGCAGAGCTTCCTGCTGCTCTTCCTCGGGCGCAACCTTTACCATCTCGACAGCCAGCACCTGCAGACGATGATGTTCCTGCAGCTGGTCGCCGGCGGCCACCTCCTCCTCTTTGTCACCCGCTCGGTGGGGGCCTTCTGGAAGCCGCCGTTCCCCGATCCCCGGCTCTTTTTCGCCATCGTCGGGACGCAGATGATCGCGGTGCTGGCCTGCGGGTTCGGCATCGGCTCGGTCGTCCCCGCCCTGCCGTGGACGATCATCGGAATGGTGTGGCTCTACAACATCGCGTGGATGTTCGTCCTCGACCTCGTCAAGATGGCCCTCTACGAAATTCTTCAAGGCCACAGCCTCACCCACCAGGGCAACTCCCTTCTCTTCCGGCGGCTGTGGCACCCCCTCCAACCCTATGGCGGACTCCATCGCTTCCGCCGCCGCAAGCCCTAAACCGTAGCAGAGGCATCCTGCCTCTCGTCCCATAAGTCGCATAGGCAGGATGCCCATGCCACTTGAAAAAAATGAAAAGCCCCTCTCAGGAAGCCGTCGCTCAGTTGATGTTTTGGAGCGGACTGGTCTCCTTGCCAATAGCAATCGTTCTGGCGATTGTCGGTGCCTGGTGCAGAAAGGCCAAATCAGCCGCAATTTTGTTTCTCATGGCCGGATTCGCGTTCACCCACTTTCTCTGGTATTTCAACGTGCTTGGAGGATCGCTGGGAACGAAAGTTGGAAATTTTTTACCTCCCTCGTGGCATTCGTTTTTACCATACGGGCTTTTGCCAGCCGGAGGGCTTCTTTTATTCTGGTTTTTATTTAGAAACCTCACGGTCAAGAGCTCTAACAATCCGGGGTGAACGAATATGTGTTTTGCCAGTTGAGAACAACGCCCTGCTCGACACGGCGTCGTGTTGAGAGAGGGCGGTCGGGAGCGCCGGGCGGATTCTTGCAGCCAAGAATGACGCTCGGGGCCTTGATGATTGCGACCGCTGAGCTTCAGAGAGGTTTTGGGATGGCAGGATGCGTGCTGCCGGGGCCAAGCCTGGTAAGGATAAAGAGGGCGAGGCCGGAAATGGCCACGATCACGACCGAGAGAACGAGCGCGCCGCTCAGATCGCCTCCCTCGGCATGAAAAAAGATCGCGATGGGGATCGTCTGGGTGCGTCCGGGGATATTCCCGGCCAGCATGAGGGTGGCTCCAAATTCGCCGAGGGCGCGGACGAATGTAAGGATCAGCCCGGCGAGGATCCCCGGCCACGCCAGTGGGACCATGATGTTCCAGAGGATCCTGCGCTCCGAGTATCCGAAGACGCGTGCAGCATCGAGGAGTTCGCTGTCCACCTGGAGGAATGCGCCCTTCGCCGTCTGGTACATGATTGGGAACGACACGGCCGTCGCGGCGATGACGGTCGCTTTCCAGGTGAAGAGCACGCTGATCCCGATCCCCTCGAGCGCCTGGCCGACCGGCGACTGACGCCCGAAGATCATCAGCAGAACCAGGCCGACGACGGTGGGGGGAAGGGCGAGGGGAAAGAGGAGAACGCCGTCAAGAAATTCGACAAATGGTCCGGCTCGGCGAACCCTCCACCGGGCTGCAAGGACGGCTAGGACAAGGGTGACTAGCGTCGCGCAGAGCGCGGTTTGCAGGGAGATGACTACGGGCGACCAATCGATCATGGCGCCGGATGTATCACAAACCCGGCGGCTTTGAACAGGGCGGAGGCAGCGGGCAGGCGTAGAAAATGATTGAGCTTGTCCGGGGGCCGGGTTCGATTACGACTCGTCGTCGGCACCCGCCGATGACCTTATGATCCCATTTCGCAACCTTGCCGAGACACGCACCCCGGACGGCTCCCGGTTTTCGCTCCACGAGCATGACGGCGACTATTTTTTGAAGCTCAACGGGCGTCAGCTGATGGGCTCGAACTCGACGGTGTCCGAGATCCTGCTGGCCGATCTGGCCTGCCAGTGGCGCACCGTCCCCTCCCGGCCCTCGGTGCTGATCGGCGGGCTCGGGCTGGGGTTCAGCCTGCGGCGGGTTCTTGAGGTGACGGCTCCGGGCGCGGCCGTGCATGTCGCCGAGCTCCTGCCCGAGGTCATCGCATGGAACCGGTCCTTCCTGCAGGGTCTGAACGGAAAGCTTCTCGACGATCCCCGCACCTCGGCCATCGCGGGGGATGTGTTTGACTGCATCCGCAAATCTCCGGCCGGGTACGACGCGATCCTGCTCGATGTGGACAACGGCCCGACGTCGTTTGTGCAGGCAAAAAACTGCCGGCTCTACAACCGGGACGGGCTCTCGCTGATCCGGCGTGCGCTGCGACCGGGCGGCCGCGTCGCCTTCTGGTCTGCCGACCGGGAGCCGGCATTCCTGCAGCAGCTCGGGCGGTCGGGGTTCGCCGCCAGCGAGCATGAGGCAAAATCCCACGAGCGCGCGAAGCGGGCCGCCCACCGGATCTATGTCGGCGAGGTGCCGGCGGCCTGAGCAGGACCGCTACGCGGCGGCCAGCGGAAGGCCGGACCCCGAACGGCGGAACTCCATGACGTTGATCGGGGGAAAATTCAGCGCGCAGAACGACTTCCGGTCGAGGTCAAAAATGTCGTTGTCGTCGCAAAGCTGGGTGGTGAGCTGGTAGGCGATGAACCGGGCGTCGCGCGACATCGCGGCCGCGATCCGCTTCAGGATCGTCGTGCGCGCAGATTTTTCGATGACGGAAAACGGGATCCCCGAGACGACGTAGTCGCATTCCTCGTGGCCGAGCTCGCGGAGCGCGGTTCCGATGTGCAGCGCGTCGGTCTGCAGGACGGTGACCCGCCGGTCGTTTCGAAATTGTTTTTTCAGGTGGCGGACAAATTCGTGGTCGAGCTCAAAGAGGATCAGGCGGGAGGCGGCGTCCATGCGTCGCAGGATCTGGCGGGTGTGGCAGCCCTCGCCGGGGCCGAGCTCGACGACGACGCGCGGCCGCGAGAAGTCGAGGCGGGAGGCGGTCTGGCGGGTGAGGAACGGCGAGCTGGGGACGAGGTAGCCAACCCGCAGCGGGTTGGCGAGGACACGTTTGAGGAAGAGGAGGCTCACGCGAGATTGGTATCTGGCCGGGCCTCAGGCGGCGGGCAGGCGGGTGAGGATGTCTTTCCCCGCAGCCTGCTCGTAGGCATCGGCGATCCCGAGCAGTCGGGATTCATCGAGCGGCTTGCCGAGGAACTGGAGCCCGACCGGGAGCGGTTTGCCATCCTCCTCGACGAGCCCGCACGGCACGCTGATCCCGCAGATCCCGGCCAGGTTGGCGGCGATCGTGAAGATGTCAGCGAGGTACATCCGGAGCGGATCGTTGACGCGCTCGCCGATCTTGAACGCAAGGTCGGGCGAGGTCGGGCAGATCAGGGCGTCAACCTTTTCGAACGCGCTGGTGAAGTCCCGCCGGATGAGCGTGCGAACCTTCTGGGCGCGGAGGTAGTAGGCGTCGTAGTACCCGCTGGAGAGCACGTAGGTGCCGAGGATGATCCGGCGCTTGACCTCGCTTCCGAACCCCTCCTCGCGCGTGCGTCGGTAATGGTCGAGGAGGTCGGTCGGGTTTTTCGCGCGGTGGCCATAGCGGACGCCGTCGAAGCGCGCCAGGTTTGCGGACGCCTCGGCGGTCGCGATGATGTAGTAAACCCCGACAGCATATTCGGTATGCGGCAGCGAGACCTCGACCAGCTCGGCACCCAGCGATTCGCACTGCCGGATCGCCGCCTCCACCTTCTCCCTCACACGCGGGTCCATGCCGTCGACAAAATATTCTTTTGGGATCCCGAGCCGGACCCCGCGGAGGTCGCGCCCGAGCTGCGAGGTGAAATCCTCCTCCGGAAGCTCGAGCGAGGTCGAGTCGTGAGGGTCCTTCCCGGAAATCGCATTCAGGATGGCCGCGCAATCCCGGGTACTGCGGGCAAACGGGCCGATCTGGTCGAGCGAGCTGGCGAACGCGACGAGCCCGTAGCGGGAGACCCGCCCGTAGCTCGGCTTGAGCCCGACAACCCCGCAGAGGGCGGCCGGCTGGCGGATCGAGCCGCCGGTATCGCTGCCTAATGTGGCAAACGCCTCGCGCGCGGCGACCGCCGCCGCCGAACCTCCGCTCGAACCGCCGGGAATCCGGCTGTGATCCCACGGGTTCCGGGTAACTTGGTAGGCGGAGTTTTCCGTCGACGATCCCATTGCGAACTCGTCCATGTTCAGCCGCCCGAACGGGATCGCTCCCGCAGCACGCAGCTTGGTGATGACCGTCGCGTCGTAGGGGGCCTTGTATCCTGCGAGGATCTTCGAGGCGCACGTGCACTGCTCGCCGAGCACGTTGATGACATCCTTGATCCCGATCGGGACCCCGCCAAGCGGAAGCGAAACATCGGCCTTTTCGGCCGCCGCCAGAGCGGAATCAAAATCACGCGCCAGGTAGGCTCCGATCGCGGGGTCGGTCGCGGCGATCCGATCCTCCAGGGCCCGCACGGCGTCCGCCGGGGTGAACGCCCCGCTGCGGAAGCCGGTCTGAAGTTCGGAGATGGTCAGGTTGGCAATCTGGGACATGGAAATTATTCGATGACTTTGGTGACGACGACCAGGTTGTTCGCGGCGTGCGGGGCATTCGCCAGCACGGCGGCGCGCTCGAGCCCTGGACGGGGGGAATCCTCGCGGAAGACGTTGAAGACCGGGTTGGCATGAGCGGTGGGCTCGACATCCGAGACGTCCAGCTTGCCGAGCTGCTCGACATATTCCAGGACGCTTCCCAGCTGCGCCTGGAACGTGGCGGTTTCTTCGTCGGTCAATTCGATGCGGGCCAGGCGGGCGACATCGCGGACATCAAGGATCGGGCGGCTCATGTGCGCCCTTTGGTAGTTTCCCGGAGCCGATTTGTCCAGCATCCGCGACAGCATCCGCGGCGGCGGGGCGGTTTTCCTCCGCCTCGTCCGGGGTCTCAAACGAGAACCCGTGCAGCTTTTCCGTCTCCTCGGGAGTCGTAAACACTTTCCAGAGGCACCAGAAGAAGAGGACCGTTACCGAGCCGACCGAGACGATCATGACGAACCATCCGCCCAGGGTCATGGCAGCTCCTCCCTCGGGATCGGCCGGCTGTAGGCGGGCGCGCGGGCGCAGAGCAGGGCGACAAAAAGTGCGAACGCGACGACCAGGCCGACCGACATCCAGGCGACCGGGTCGGGCGCGATGAAGAGGTCTTTGACGTACCCGCTGAACTCTGCCGGCCGCCCGCCAAACGTGACCCCGAAGACATTGACGAGCACCCAGAGGCAGAAGACCGTGATCAGGAATGCCGGGCAGAGGAATTTCATGACTGGTGCGAAGAAGCGGGGGATCGGGAAGGCGGCCCCCCGGTCGGCTTCCGCCAGCCCGCGATCAACCCCGAAGCCCCAGGAAAACACGAGGATCTGGATCGTCGCCAAAATAAAGATCAGGAACGTTCCGACCCAAAAATCCAGGGTATCCAGCGCCTTGAGGTCCTTGCTGAAGTAGACGACAAAGGCGGAGCCGGCGGCCGTGATGAATCCGAGGATCGCCACCGATTGGCGCCGCCCGATTTTCAGCGCCTCCTCGAGGAACGCGATCCCAGGCTGCAGCATCGAGAGCGAGCTGGTGATCGCCGCAAGGAATAGCAGGAAAAAAAATACCGATCCGAAAAACCATCCCAGCGGGAGCTTGGCGAAGACGAGCGGGAGGACCTGGAACCCGAGCGCAAACGTCCCCATCCCCGCGACCCCGGCAACCCCGAGGAACGCAAATGCTGCCGGCAGCGTGATCAGCCCTCCCAGGCCGACCTCGCAAAACTCGTTGGCGCTCGTCGCGGAGAGCCCGCTGAGCACGATGTCATCCTTTCTGGAAAGGTAGCTCGCATAGGTGAGGATCACCCCGAACCCGACGCTGAGCGAAAAGAAGATCTGCCCGGCGGCAGCCAGCCAGAGCTGGGGTTTCAGCAGCTGTTCGATAACGCCGATCGTGCGCAGGCGGGTGGACGGGTCGGCGCGGACCCCGGCCCCGGCAGCCGCGATCGCGCTCGTCCCGACGACCTCGCGCTCCTTCACCCAGGCCCCCTCGACCACGCGCTCGACGACGACCTTTTCCGGGTTCCACATAAACCCGAGGCCGTTGACCACGTTATAGTCCGGGTGCGCCGGGTCGGGAGCCCCCAGGGTCAGCACGCGAACCAGAATGACCAGCGCCAGCACGAGCAACGCCGGCATCGCCCAGTTGCAAAACCATTCGATCCCCTTGGCAATACCGCGGTAGATCAGAATAAAGTTCAGGACGAAGACGAGGATCAGATAGTTCCCGACCTGGTCGAGATGGAACCCGACCGAGAGACCGTTTTCCTTCATCCCGATGAATGCCGCAAAAAAGTCGCCGGCCGCCTCGACGGAATGGAAGTTCAGCCCGCCGGTGAGGAAGTTGACTGCGTACCCGAGGCACCACGACTCGATGACCACGTAGTACATGTAGATGATCACCGGGACGACGACCCCGATGACGCCAACATATTTTCCCCAGCGGGGGCGCAGGAAATAGTGGAAGACGCCCGGCGACGAGTGGAGCCCGTGCTGGCCGGCCAGGCGGCCCATCGTCCATTCGGCCCAGCAGATCGGGAGGCCGATCACCAGAAGCGAGATGAAGTAGGCGATCATGAAGGCGCCGCCGCCGTACTGCGCCGCCTGGCCGGGAAACCTCAAAAAGTTTCCGAGCCCGACCGCGCTCCCGGCGACCGCCATAATGACCCCCAGCCGCGATGACCAGCGCTCTTCCGCCATGCGCGCGAAGCTAGGATCCGCCGCGCGGGGTGGCAACAAAATTAAGAAATCCGGAGGCGTCCCAATCTTTGGCGTGGAGGATTATTGTCCGGAGCGATGAGGAACTCCGCCAAGTCGTCCGGCAATCCGGAGGACCAGGCGAGCTGCTCACCGTTCCAATCGAGGGAAAGATGGGCGGAGTGGAGGGCGTGCCGGGGAAGCAGGAGGCGTCGGGCGAGCGAATCGGTCCAGCCGGTTTGGATGAATTCAAGGTAGCAGTCGGGCGAGGGCCCGTAGATTTTGTCGCCGACGACCGGATGTCCGGCATGCGCGGCATGCACGCGGATCTGGTGGGTGCGGCCGGTGATCGGCGCAGCCTCGAGAACCGCGAAGCGCCCGCCGTGACGGACGAAGCGCTCGAGGACCCGGAACTTCGTGTGGGCCGGAGCCCCCGAAGGGTGGACCGCTCGCTGAAGGTGGATCGTCGTTCCGGCAACATCTCCGAGGCGCGCGATCGGGGCCGCCACCTCAAAGGCGTCGGCTTCCGGCCATTCGTGAACGAGCGCGAGGTACAACTTGCGGATCCGCCCCTCCTGCATCGCCATCGCCGCCTGCCGGGCGGCGGCGGACGACTTCGCGACGAGCACGATCCCGCTGGTCTCGCGGTCGAGCCGGTTGATCAGCGACACCTGCCCGCCATTCGCAAGCTCGAATCCAAGGAGCTCCCGGAGCCCGTCCCAGAGCGTGCGCGGACCGCCGGGCTTCGTCGGGTGCACGAGCAAGCCGGCCGGCTTCTCCACAGCCAGCAAGTCCGCCGTTTCCCCCAGCACCGAAAACTCGCCAATCATCTCCCTCGAGCAAACCACACAGCAGGGGGAGGGGGCACGGCAATTTCTCCCGGCCATGGGTCGGGATCTGTGGAGAATTCAGTGAAATTTTGCGGCTTCCGTCGGCCGGACGGATCTGGGATGCTGGTCGGAACATGATCTCGCTGAACCGTCTCACCCGCACGTTTGCCTCTGGAAGCGGGGATGTCCGTGCGCTTGATGACGTCTCGCTCGAGGTGCCGGCCGGCGAATTTGTGACCGTCACCGGCCCGAGCGGGTGCGGAAAAAGCACCCTTCTCAACCTGCTCGGAGGGCTCGACCGCCCGACCTCGGGCGAAATTTTTGTCGACCGGATCCCGCTCCATTCCGCCGGCGAGCGCGAGCTGACCGCGTACCGGAGGTTCACGCTGGGGATCGTCTTCCAGTTTTTTAACCTTCTTCCGGCGATGACCGTTCGTGAGAACGTCGAGCTCCCGCTGCTCTTGCGCGGCGAGCCCGCCCGCTCGGCAAGCCCGCGGGTGCGCGAGATGCTCGCCCTTGTCGGCCTCTCCGGCCGTGAGGGCCACTTTCCCCACCAGCTCAGCGGGGGGGAAATGCAGCGGACCGCGATCGCCCGCGCGCTCGCAGGCTCCCCAAGGCTCCTCCTCGCTGACGAGCCGACCGGGAACCTCGACTCCGCAAATGCCGAGAGGGTCTGCGAAACACTCGCAAAGATTGCTTCCCAAAAAATTGCCGTGCTGGTTATTGTCACCCACAGCGAGGAGGTCGCCGCCCTGGCCCCGACCCGCATCCACATGCTCGATGGAAAAATTGTCAAACATATCAGCCACAACGCTTCAGGCGGATGACCCCGGCCTCCAGAGTTTCTCGCTCTTTTCCGGCCTCGGGCCGAGCGAACTCACCGCGCTTCTCAAGCTGACCGATACCCGGGAATGTGTTGCCGGCGAGCGCATCGTGAGCGTCGGCGAACAGGGGCTCTGCCTCTACGTCCTGCTCAGCGGCCGCGCGAAGGTCAGCGTCGGGGCGGATGGCGGGGAGATCGTGCTCGCACACATTGAGAGCGGGGATTTTTTCGGCGAGGTCTCGCTCGTGGATGACGGCCCGCGTTCGGCGGACGTCACGGCTCTCGAGCCGTGCACATTGCTCCGGATCACGCGCATGACGATCGGCGTCCTGGGCGGCCTGCAGCCATCCGCCGCAATTCAGATCCTCGGTGCCATCGGCAGCGCCCTCGTGGCGCGGCTTCGGGCCAGCAACCAAAAATACCTCGACATCCTCCTCCGTAAAGGCGATCAGGCCTGACTCTTTTTTTTATATCAAGCAACGTGGAAAACCAACGCACTCTCGCCTCTCCCGCAGTCCTGACCGGCAGCGCCCTCCATACCGGTGAAAAAGTCACCCTGACGATCCTGCCGGCCCCGGCCGGGTACGGGTTTAAGTTCCAGCGGGTCGACCTGGCGGACGAGCCGATCGTCGATGCGGCGGCCGCCTTTGTGAAGACGGTCGAGCGCGCGACGACCCTGGTGCAGGGGATGGTGAAGATCCACACCGTCGAGCACGTGCTCTCCTCGCTCACCGGGCTGGGCGTGGACAACGCGCTGATCCAGATGGACGCCAACGAGCCGCCGATCGGCGACGGCAGCGCCGCCGCCTATGCGGAGATGATCGTCAAAGCCGGGATCGTCGAGCAGGAGGCCCTGCGCGTCTACTTGGAGATCACCGAACCGCTCACGATCGAGTCGGGCGAGTCGATGATCGTCATCCTGCCAGATAAAAAGTTTCGCATCTCCTGCACCCAGGCCGGCCCGCAGGGTCGGTTCACCCAGTTCCTGTCCGCCGAAATCACCCCGGAGTTCTACGAAAAGGAAATCGCGCCGGCCCGGACGTTTGTCTTTTACGAGGATGTGAAGCCGCTCATGGACAAGGGGCTCATCAAGGGGGGGAGCTTGGAAAATGCGATCGTGGCGCGCGGCGAGAGCGTCCTGAGCAAGGAGCCGCTCCGGTTTCCCGACGAGTTTGTGCGCCACAAGATCCTCGATATCATCGGCGACCTGGCGCTCTGCGGACGCCGCCTGCGCGGGCACGTCATTGCGGTCAAGCCGGGCCACGGGATCAACACCGAAGCGGCGAAGAAGCTCGCGCTCCGTGTCGCCGAGGTTGCGGCGATCGCCCCGCGCCCGGTCCCGGCCGGAACCGGCACCATGGATATCAACGAGGTCATGCGCGTGCTCCCGCACCGCCAGCCGTTCCTCATGGTCGACCGGGTCATCGAGTTTCAGGGCGAGACGAAGGCGATCGGCGTGAAGGCGGTCACGATCAACGAGCCGTTTTTTCAGGGCCACTTCCCCGGCCATCCGGTGATGCCTGGCGTCCTCCAACTGGAGGCGATGGCGCAGGTCGCGAGCATCGTCATGATGCGCAAGACCGAAAATGCCGGGAAGATCGGGTACTTTATGAGCGCGGATGAGGTCAAGTTCCGCAAGCCGGTGATGCCGGGCGACACGCTTTTCATCGAGTGCGAGCTGGTGAGCGCGAAGAAGCGCCTCGGCAAAGCGGTCTGCCGCTGCCTCGTGAACGGGGAGGTGGTCTCGGAGGGTCAGCTCCTGTTCGGGCTCGTGGATCAATGACGTCGATTCATCCCAGCGCGGTGGTCGATCCCTCGGCTGTGATCGGTGAGGGGACCCAGATCGGCCCGTTCTGCCACATCGGGCCGGGCGTTGAGCTGGGCGAAAATAACGTCCTCCTCGCCCACGTCACGATGGCCGGACCGACAAAAATCGGGGCGGACAATACATTTTACCCGTACGGCTCGATCGGCCAGCGCTCGCAGGACCTTAAATATTCGGGCGAGCCAACCCACCTCGAGATCGGCTCGCACAATTCGTTCCGTGAATTTTGCACCGTGAACCGCGGGACCCTCCCCGGAACGTCGACCCGGATCGGCAACCACGGGAACTTCCTCGCCTACTCGCACGTCGCGCACGACTGCACGGTCGGCGACCATGTCATCTTTTCGAACAACGGGACGATCGCCGGCCACGTCACGGTCGAGGAATACGCAGTCATCGGCGGCCTCTCGGGAGTCCACCAGTTCTGCCGGATCGGCCGCCATGCCATCATCGGCGGCTGCACGAAAATCGTCCAGGACGTCCCGCCGTACATGATTGCCGATGGCAACCCGGCCGAGATCCGGGGGATCAACCAGATCGGGATGGAGCGCCGCGGGTTCGGCGCGGCCGACGTGCGCGCGCTCCGCGAGGCGTACCGGTTCCTCTACCGCGCGAACCTCAACGTCAAGCAGGCGTGCGAAAAGATCGCGGCGGAGATCCCCTCGTCGGACGTCCGCGACCACCTGCTGACGTTTATCGAATCTTCGCAGCGGGGAATCGTTCGTTAGGCCGCATGCTGACGATCAAGGATCTCAAAAAGAGCCACGGCGGTCGGGTTCTCTTCGAAGACGCCTGCCTCCAGGTCAACTACGGCGAGCGCGCCGCCCTGGTCGGCCCGAACGGCGCCGGGAAGTCCACCCTGTTTTCCCTCATCCTGAAAACCGACGAGCCGGATTCGGGGAGCGTGCAACGGGACGAGTGGACGATGATCGGCTACCTGCCGCAGGAGGGGGAGGCGGTCGGGGCGGAGAGCGCGCTCGACATCGCGACCGGGCGGGCCGGCGAGATCCCCGCGCTGGAAAAGGTTCTGGCCTCGCTGGAGTCCCAGGGGGTCGTGGATGGGCCGGAGTACCTGGAGGCGCACGCCAAGCACGAGGCGCTCTCGAACCCGCATGTCGAGGCCAAGGCGCGCAAGATGCTCAAGGGGCTCGGGTACCGGGATGAGGATTTTGATCGTCCGGCCAAGGAGCTCAGCGGCGGCTGGGTGATGCGCGCGCACCTGGCCCGCCTGCTCGTCATGGAGCCGGACCTCCTCCTTCTGGACGAGCCGACAAACCACCTCGACCTGCTCTCGCTGCTTTGGCTGCAGAAGTACCTGATCAACTACTCGGGCGCGGTGCTGCTGATCTCGCACGATCTCGAGTTCATGGACGCCCTCGTCGAGAAGGTGTTCGAGATCAACAACCGGAAGATCGTCACCTACACCGGGAACTACTCGGCCGCAATGCGCCAGCGCGAGTCGAACTACGACCAGCAGGCGGCCGCATTCAAAAACCAGCAGAAGGAAATTTCCGCGCTCCAGGAATTCGCCGACCGCTTCCGCTCGGTCTCGTCGAAGGCGGCGCAGGCGCAGAGCAAGCTCAAGCAGATCGAGCGTATGGAAAAAATCGAGCGCCCGGAGCCGCCACGCAAGCCGTTCCGGTTCCGAATCCCCCAGCCCCCGCGCGGCGGCCAGAGAGCGATCAGCCTCGAGGGGGTCCACATGGCCTACGGCAAACACCCGGTCTATCGCGGGCTCGACCTCCTCGTCGAGCGGGGCGAGCGGACCGCGCTCGTCGGCCCAAACGGCGCGGGCAAGTCCACGTTACTCAAAATCCTCGCCGGCATCGTCCCATTTCAGAAGGGCGCCCGCCAGGAGGGGCATAACTCGAAAATCGGATACTTCAGCCAGCACCGCTCGGCCATGCTGGACCCGAATAACTCGGTCATCGACGAGGTGATGGCCAGCAACGGAACCCTCCGCGAGGAGGATGCCCGCGCGATCGTCGGCTCGTTCCTCTTCCGCAAGGACGATATCCACAAAAAGACGTCCGTCCTCAGTGGCGGTGAAAAGACCCGCCTCAACCTGATCAAGTTCCTCGTCGATCCGCCGAACCTCCTCCTCATGGACGAGCCGACAACCCACCTCGACATCCTCACCGTCGAGTCGCTCGTCCTCGCCCTCGAAGCCTACGAGGGGACGCTCGTCTTCATCTCCCACGACGTCCACTTCATCCGCAAGCTCGCCAACAGGATCCTCCACATTAATGCCGGCACCGTCACCTCGTACGCCGGCGGCTACGACTACTTCCTCGAGAAATCCGGACTCCTCGGCTCCGAGCGCTTCGCCCTCACCGCCTGAGGCGCTGATCTGAATCCGGCCCAGGGTCGCCCTTAAGCGGGTGTGAATCAGCGGCTGGGATCCTGGCGTGGGATGGTTCTAAGCATGGGTGACGGATTTGACGAGAGCATGGAGGACTGGGAGGGCGAGGTTACCCCGAAGGTTGCGAAACCTGGGCGGGCACTGTTTTGAAGTCTCCCGACTGCCGCTTCATCACCGGGATCCGTTTGATCGGATGCTGATTGCACAGGCCATCACGGAGCAGCGAACAATATTGTCGTGCGATTCAAAATTTGACGCTTACCCGGTCCGGCGGGTTTGGTAGCCCGCCGCCGGATTGCCTTGAGGCTGGTGCGGCTTGTCGTTGCTGAGGTGAAGCCGCATGGCGGCTGCAAGGATCGGCTGCGCCCAATCGGGCGCTCCCGAGAGATCCTTCGGTGCCGTGATGCGGCCCTGCCTCATCTCCAGCCAGAGGACTGGACGCGGGGGCTTCCCTGCGGCCAGGTCGGCTTCAACTGAGTTATCAAAAAGCCGAAGGTGGTGGATATATGGCAGGAGGCGGATCAGGTTGAGGCGGCTCTGCGTCCACCGTTCACGGATTTTTTCGACCGGGATATCGTGGCCGCCGGACGCCACGCGCGCCCGCACCCGGCGGATATGCAGCTCCGGGCTCCCAAGCCCGCAGAACCAGACGTGCAACCGGTGTCCGCTCCGTGCCGCCTGCTCGAGCAGGCTGGCGATGGTGGCTCCGCCCAGGGTCGTCTCGAACCGGTATTCGCTTCCCTGCGCAATTGCCTCCTCAAGGAGGGATTTGCCAATCTGCCAGGCTTGGCCATTGGCAAGCGCGAGCGTGATCCCCGGATGGAGCGCGCGGATGCGCTGGGCGATGGTGTCCGGGTTGTAAACCACCGCTCGCTTGCCTCCAAATGTCGATTCGCCAACGCTGGACTTGCCGGCGCCATTGACCCCGGCAAGAACGAACAGGGATGGCTGGCGTTTCATTTTGAAAGGGGGTTTTGTTTTCGCGCCGCCCGTACGGCAGCAGCTCCTAGCTCTTCCGGCGATGCGTTGAATGCGCGCAGCGCCCCGGCCCGTTGCTCAGGCGACTGCATTTTTGCCAGCATCCCCCGGTATTCCGCGTGCAGCTCCGCCAGCCAATGCGTCTGGCCCGCCAGGAGGGCGTCGTAGTGGTCGACTGTAAGCAGCACCGCCCGGGGCTTGTTGTGCCGGGTGATCGCCACCGCCCGGTCGGGAGCGAGCTGGTCAAGGACGTCGGCTGTGGAGTTTTTCAGCACCGTGGCCGAAATCGTCGGAAGTTCCTGAACCCGAGACCCCGGATTTGCCGGAATGGAGTGTTTCTTGAACATAATAAATATAATATACAAAATAAGCAAAACATCTATAAAAAATGTGCCCGCAGCCTGGCGACGGGCGCATCTCCGAAAATTGCATACCTGTCAGGCGAGGGGCTTCCGGGTTCGGAGTTCCGCCTTTAGGCGGTGCCTTTTGGGCTGCCGCCTCACTCGCCAGCCGCCTAAAGGCGGAACTCCAAACAAGATTCCTTGAGGCGCAGCCCGTTTTGCAACTTTCGGAGATGTGCCCGCAGCCTGGCGACCAGGACCTTTTTCCCATCGGTGATGGGAGGGTGCAGATTATCCGTGCGGCCGCATTAAGAATATGTATCATCGTGTGACGCATACTCGTGCATATGAAAGCCAGAACCGAGTTGATTCTTTATCAGTGCCTGTGGATGGCCGACTTGCTGATGCGCCCGACATGGCGAAACATGACGGGATCGTTTGAGGAGTGGTCCTACCGGAATGGCTTCCTGCGCCAGATACAGACCCTTGAGGAGCAGGGGTGTATCGAGTCGATGGAAGGGCATGACCGCATGAAGAGGGTCCATCGGCTCACGAGCAAAGGTTTGCTTCTTGCGCTGGGAGGGAGCCTTCCGCCGGAGCGCTGGGACCGCGGCTGGGACGGCAAGTGGAGGATGGCGGTTTTTGATCTGCCCGAAGACCGGCGGGCGCTGAGAAACGAGTTGCGCCGGCAATTGCGCAAGGCTCGGTTCGGAGGTTTGCAGGGTAGTGTTTGGGTCAGTCCCGACCCTCTGGGGGCCATCCGGGATCAGCTGAAAAAGACCGCGGCCGAGTGCGGTGTTTTGACATTTTTTGAGGGAGCCACCTGCGGCGGAGAGAGTGCCGAAGAGGTGGTTGAGAGCGCTTGGGATTTCGCGGCGATCAAGAATATCTACTCGAAATACCTCGCCCACCTAGAGGCTCTTCCGATCTCTGGAACTAGGGCGATCCGGGAAAATCTTCTCGCCTGGGGACAGACGGAAAAGGCCCTCTGGGCGGCATGTCTCGCCTCCGACCCTCTGCTTCCCCGGGAGCTCTGGCCGAAAGCCTACTCGGGCGCGCGAGCCTGGCAGCGAAGGATCACCCAGCTGGGCAAGGCTGGAAGACTTGCTTGGCAAGAGTTTGCAGATAAATGATGCGGCCGCATCATTTATTTGTAAGCGGGATCGGCATCGAATTGAGGGGCCGTCTTGTCGAGGTTGACAAGCTGGGGAGGGGGGCCTTGGAGAAAGAACCATTGTGCGCCTGCGGCGCGGAGTCCGGATTCCCAATTCGGCTCTTGGCGGAGGGCGCTTTGGAGCGCCTCCCATTGATTTCGATAGTTGAGCCCGTGGCTCCAGAGGTGGCCTTCGTACCCGCAAAGGACCGGGCGGCCAAGGAGGATGGCCGGGTTGTTAAAATGCGGCTTCACGGCGACGCGAACGATTCAAGCCCGCCTAACGAGGAAGCGTCTTTAGCTGCCTTATCAGCTCCATAGCTTTTTGAGAAAATCGTGACAACGGAACGCTGGGCTCTCCCCCGACCCGCGCGTGGAACTGGATCGGAAAGACTCCTTGACGAACGGACGAATCCCGCTGAAGAAGCACGGCCAATGCAATGTTTGCTAGAAAAAAATCCTCTGGAATTCTGTCCAGATACGAGCGCAAGTTATTCGTTTTCATGAGCCGAAAAGGAACATTTGCGTCTCGGCAGTGGCAGCCGGCAAACACAAAAATTACAAGGCGAAGAATCTTGCTTGCGAGCACTCTTCGCCAACCGTCCGAACGTTTGAGGCGGTTGCCGTAAATGACATCGAAATTCCTCCGATTTTTCCAGAATGAAGGGAAGTCATCGGGATCACACTGTCCGTCGGAGTCTATCTGAAGAACAAAAGGAATGCGGCAATGACAAGCGTGCCGGTATGCAAGCAGACATGTTCGCCCATGTCCTGCATTCGGCTGGTGGATGACCTCCAAGTGCGGAGAAAAGCGCGATTTTAACTGCTCGAGAATCTGACCGCTCTCATCTGTCGATCCATCATTGATCGCTAGAAACACAAAACTCTTCGTTTCTCTAGCGATCGCTGGTATCCAGCTTGCGAGCGTCTCAGCTAGCGAGGCAGACTCATTAAAAACTGGAAAAGCGACAAGGAGTTCAAGGGGTTGAGGAGAATGCAAATGTCCGGCCCTATTATTGCCCCGCCTGGTAAAGTGCTAGGATTTCCGAGTCAGGAAGCGCTCGATTATGAAAAGAGACCTCATCTAGGGCACCGATGAAGCTGTCGGCGGCAATGCCCTGGTGTTTTGCACCTATCACGAAAGGTTGCTTGGTGGAGTTTGGCACGCCATGGGTATTTTTCATGATTTCCATTTTTCCATCCACATAGAGCTTTAGCGTTTGTCCGTCGAATACGCCAGCGACATGGTGCCACTCGTTCGCCTTGAACTTGGTAGCAGAGTCAATTTCTTGGTATCCATCTTCTTTACTGAAAAATCCACATCGAGCTCTCCCCCAGTAAAAAGTCAGCCAAAATGAATTGCTCGCACCTTTTTCTACTATCCGGCCGCTGCATCGTTCCTGCTCTGGGCAGGCCCATGCGGAAATCGTCCAGGCGGGGGATTCGAAAAGCCGTGAGTGGGCGACTTCAATGCTTGAAGAGCCGCGAAATGTCGCCGCCTTGCCCGCAGTTCCGGGTTCATAGGCAATCGGGCCTATCAATTTTGCCTCTATTGCTGGCTTGGAGTCGGTTGAGTTCTCAAAAGAAAACGTCACGTTTGATGTCTGAGCAATAGCTGCAGATTCGAACATGGCGCAAAACGCAAGTGGAAGGAGGAAGCGGTTCATATGCGGCATAGCACGGTGTATTTATAGCGCATGTGTCCTTTGGTACAATCGAATTCAATGAAAAAATCTTATCCCGCAGGCTGGCCACAAGTGGGGCAACAGAGGCTGCTGTTACTGGTGTTTTTTTGCGCGCAATCTGAAAATCTTGCGTCGATGATGCAGCTGCCCAGGGCCTTGAAAGCCAGGCTATTCGACTTTGATTAATTCATCCTTGTCGCGCAGGATCCACTTGGCATTGATCAACCTGGCCTTTTTCATTCCAAGGTCCCTGCCAGCAAGGACATCATTTAGGCACTCAAAGGTGGATCGGTAGTCTAGGCCGTGGGCCCAGAGCATTCCCTCGTAGCCGCACACGACTGGTCGACCAAGCAAAACCGCCGGGTTGTCAAACGTCGGCTCTGTCGCGATACGGTCTTCAAAAGGCACTTGCGAGAGAATTGCCTCTGCTTGTGCGAGTTCCGAGCGGTTAACTAGCCGGTAGCCATGCCTTCCATCCAAACCTCCCATGAGCGAGAGAGTGCCGGAGAAAAAAAGGGCTGTGCATGTAGCCAACCTGACCGCCAACGGCCAGCAGGAAATCGTACTCCAAAGATACGGAGCACAGCACAGCCACGCCCAAATGAAAAATTTGGTATTATCCCATTCCCATGGTGCGAAGCGAAAAAAGCAGCTTGCGGCAAAGAGGAGAAGGCTGGGGGCGGCAAAGCTCAGAAGCTCTAAGCTTCTTTTGCGTGCCGTCTGCCATGCGAGTATTCCTAGTAGGGGCAGGGATACGCCAAAGTTGATCACCCAAAAAAGAAGTTCAGGGAAAGGAGGGGGGAGGGGGGGGGCTGGTTGAAGCGTCTTGTTCAGCCACTCGATCCAATCTGGACCGGCCTGCATCCATCCTGGATGCCAATGGGCAGCAGCCTCTTGGCTGAACCCGCCAGTGACAAAATAGACGAGTGCGCTGGCGACGGGAAATGCCGCCGCTACGAAAAGGAAGAGCGGCCGACGCGCGACGGGAAGAACAACAAAAATGGCAGCTAGCACCAAGCTTAGGAAGGCGAAGGCATGGATGCTGAATATTGGCATGGTGGCATACAAAAGGTATGCAACCCAGCGAGGGATCTTCATTTCGGACCTGAAAAACGAGCCGCGCCAAGAGCTGAGCAGAAGAAACGACGCTGGAATGGCAAATAGCAGCGCGCGCTGGGTCACGAACATCGACAAAAAGAAATTTTTCCAACCTAGTTCGCTTTGGAAGTCTCCCAGCTGTCCGCCCCGAAAAATCAGCAAGCCCGCAAGCCCACCATTGAAGAGGAGTGCGGCAATGGCAAACGCGCCTCCCCATCTCCAAAGCGCCCAGGCCGAAAGGGCGGCTCCGCAAAGTCCGACCCAGACAAGGCCTTTTTCTAAAGGAATTCCAACGCAAAGGAGGAGAGCGTTAAATAAGTCCGTGCCTAGGTAGTAGCTCAGCGGAACACTTGGGAAAAATGGGGATTCCGGCCAAAATTCCACGCCGTTTGCGAGATACCGAATGAAATGGATATGCTTTGACAGATCGCCGAGGTTATTCGGCGAGAGGACCCGCCACTCATCGCCGACCGGGTAGATGAGCCAGAGGAACGCGCGGAGCGAGGCGAGGGCGAAAACGCAGAGCAGAAGGATGTCCCATGCGGTCGGGGCCGGGGATTTTTGCGAGGGGGTTCCGCGCCAGGCGGCGACGGCTGCGGCGGCTCCGATGGCGAACGCCGTCCAAGCGAGCGCGGGCGAGAGGCCGCCAAGGGGGAATGCAAGAGCGACAGCCGCCGTCACGCTCGCGGCGACAAAGACCAGGATCGCGACCGGAAGCCTCATAAAAAATTCCGAGGTGCGGACGGCCGCCGGGCGGCTGGTGGCACAGGATTCATTTGGCGGCTATGCCGGGCTTTCGGACCGCGACAAATTTGCCGGGGTTCAGGATCCCCTCGGGGTCGAGCGCCGCCTTGAGGGTGTCGTGAAGCGAGCGGGTCGCGGGCGAAACCGCCTGGTTCCACCACGGCATCTTGGCCAACCCGATCCCGTGCTCGCCGGTGATCGCCCCCCCCCACGCGAGGACCTGCGAAAAAATTTCATCGAGCACCGCGCGCGAATGCTTTTTGACCGCCGGGTTTTCCGGGTCGGCGACCATGATGTTCGTGTGGATGTTTCCATCCCCCGCGTGACCGAAGCAGGCGATCGGGAAGCCGGACTTTTTTTGGAGGCGGGCTGCAAATTCGACCATGTCGACGAGGCGGCCGCGCGGGACGACGATGTCCTCGTTAAGCTTTTTGAGGCCGGTGGCTTTGAGCGATTGCGAGTACACGCGGCGGAGGCCCCAGAGGCGGGCGCACGCCTCCGGGGTGGTCGCACGATGGACGGCAAGCGCCCCGGCTTCCTTGAGGATTCTTTCGAGCACCTTCGCCTCGCTGCGGACGCTGGCGACCTGGCCGTCAACTTCCAGGATCACTTGGGCATTGCCGGGGGGGAATTGCGCGCCGGGTTTGAACGCGCGCGCGGCGTCGAGGGTGAACTTGTCCGCGACCTCGACGGCGGCCGGCAAAAATCCGGCCGAGAAGACCGCTTGAATCGCGGTGGCGGCGGCGCGCATTGAGGGAAACCCGGCCGATAGGGTTGCGCGGGCGGGGGGCAGCGGGACGAGCCGGAGGGTCGCCTCGGTCACGATCCCGAGCAGGCCCTCGGATCCGGTGAAAAGCCCGACCAAGTCGAATCCGGTCTTATTTTTGTGCGTTCGTCCGCCGCAGCGGATCACCGTCCCGTCCGAGAGGACGACCTCCAGCCCGAGCACGTAATTCCTCGTGACCCCGTATTTGAGGCACCGGGGGCCGCCGGCATTCGTGGCGATGTTTCCGCCGATGCTGCAATCCTTGAGGCTTGCCGGGTCCGGCGGGTAGAGGAGGTTCAGGTCCTTTGCTGCCTGCTGCAGGACGCCGGTTACGACGTTCGGCTGGACAACCGCCACAAAATCCTGCGGATGGATTTCCAGGATCTTGTTCATCCGGTCGAGGGCGAGGACGATGCCTTTGCGGACCGGCGTACAGCCACCGACATACCCGTAGCCGGCCCCGCGCGGGGTGACCGGAACCCCGGCGCGGCTGGCCTCTCGCATCACGTAGGAGACCTCGGCGGTCGAGGACGGGAACACAACCGCATCCGGCTTGCACTGGGCAAACCACTTGTCCCCCGAATACTCGGGCGCGGCTTCGCGGAGGACCGCGTCGGCCCCCAACTTTTTTGTCAGCTTTTTGAGAAGGGCAGTGGTCATAGGTGAAAGGTCCTCCAGGCTTCGGCGATCCCGTCGGCCGCCGGAAGCGATGCGACGTGACCGCCGGCCAGCTCGACCGCGCGCTTGACCTCGGGGATCGCATTCGACGGGCAGCAGGGGAATGCGGCAAACCGTCCGTCGAGCATCGGCAGGTCGTTAAAATGGTCGCCGGCGGCCAGGACGTCCTCGCGTCCGATCTCGAGCAGGCGGCAGAGCTCGCCGAGCGAGGAGCCCTTGTGGTATTCCCGGTGGCAGAACCTGAGGTAGACGGTATTGCGCTGGTAGGAAAACTCGGGGAAGTCCTCGCTCTCGCGGTCGATAAACGTTGCGACCTCGTGCATGACCTCCTCGCTCGTCGTGACGAGCCCGATCGGCCGGTCGCCTTCCTCGATGATCGTCACATCCGCAGAATCTTTTGCCAGGCCCTGGATGCTCCCGATGACCGCCCCGGCTGACTCAAAAAGCGCATCGTGGCGCGCGTAGCAGAGGTCGTTCCACTCGGCATGCGACGACCACGAACCGTCGCCGCCGCGAGAAAAGATCTCGCGCTCGTTCGTGAGCAAAAAATCCGGCTCGACCGGAGCCTGAAAAATTTCGAGCCCCTCGATCGCGTGGGCGAGGCCGCGGCCGGTATTGAGCGCCCAGATCCCGCCCGCCTGCCGGTGGCGGCGCAGGACCTCCGCAAACGCAGGGGAGCACCTCCCGTCGGAGGGGTGCGAGATCAGGGTCCCGTCGAAATCAGTGCTGAGAAGCCGGAAGCGTGACATGTGGCCCGCCACTAAACACGCTCGCGGGCGCGGCTGCAATTTTTCTGTCGTTTCTCCCCCCATGCTGGCAGGATCCGGGGATGAAATCCGCCTACGAACTCGCCATGAGCCGGCTCGAAAAATCCGCCCCGTCCCACACGCTCACGGACGCCCAGAAGCTCGCGATCGCTGAAATCGACAGCGAAATCAATGCCAAGATCGCTGAGAAAAAAATCTTCTTGGACGGCGAGCTCGCGAAGGCCGACCCGGCCGGGCAGGACCAGATCCGCCGCCAGCTCGCCTCGGAACTCGTCCGCCTGGAAGAAAAGCGCGAGCGTGAGAAAGAAAAAGTTCGCACGTCGGCCTGATCAGCTCTCGAGCACGTCGGCCATGGCCCCGGTGACCTGCGAGATCAGTCCGAACATCCGGAAGACGACGAGCGCAACCACGACGAGGTAGAGGATCCGCGGCAGCCACTCGGTGAGGGCATCGATTCGCCGGAACAGGCGGTCGCGAAAAATTCCCGCCCAGCGCGCGATTTCCTGGTCGAGGCGTCCGGAAACTTCCGCGACGCGGAGTGCACGTTCGAGATCGGCGGGGAACGCCCCAGCAGCCTGCAGCGCGGCAGCGAGGCCCTCGCCGGACCGGATGTGAGCGATGGCAACCCCGGCGGCTCCCCGCAGGCGGGCACTTCCCGAAGCCTCGCCGGCCCTGGCCAGCCCGGCCAAAAATCCATCTGCAGAGCGGATCCCCAGCGAGAGCACGAGGCAGAACCGCGCCAGCGCGCCGTCCCGCAGGAGCGGTCCGATCACCGGAACCGCCGAAATCAGCCGGTCGCCTGCGGCGCTTCGCGAAAACATGCGCGCCGCCAGCCACAACAGAATTCCGATCACGCCAACAATCGCGTACGCGGTGCCAAGGAACACCGCGACCTCGCGCAAAAACGCCGGAAAGTTTCCCTGCAAAATCGCGGGCGGGATCGAGAGGAGGATCGCTCCAAGGTGGAGGATGAAAACCGGGTACGCGGATGCGGCGAGCGCGCGGCGCTGGCCGGAGGCAAGGTGGGCGTAGTAGCCGGCCAATTCGCTGCAGGCTTCCACGAGCCGCCCGCTTTGCTCGCCAGCCCCGAGAATCCCCGCGTCGAGCTCGGAAAACCCAGCCTGGCGGAAGGCGTCCGTGGGCCCGGCATCCAGGACTCCCGCCACGCCGCGCGCGGCGTCCGCCCCTCGATCCCGCCCGCTCCCCATGTGTTCCAGCGCCCGCTGCAAGGGAAGCCCGCTCTGGAGCATCTGCGCGAGCTCGTGGAAGAAATGTTCTTTATCTCGGAAGCGAAGTTGCACGATGCGGGCGGTTGTGGATGATCATGATTGAAATGGGGAACACGCGCGAGGACATAAAATGGATGAAGGCTGCCTTGGCTGAGGCTCGTCGTGGTGAGGGACGCACGCATCCGAACCCGTCCGTCGGGGCTGTCTTCGTCAAAAACGGCCGACTTCTCTCGGCTGGATGGCACCGCGCTGCCGGGTTGCCGCATGCCGAGATCGAGGCGCTTTCTGCGCTCTCGAATCCTGGGGCTGCGCGAGGGGCGATCCTTTATGTCACGCTCGAGCCCTGCAGCACGCACGGCCGGACGCCTCCCTGCACGGCCGCAATCATTGCGGCTGGGATCTCGCGTGTCGTGTACGGCGCAAGGGATCCCAACCCGAAACACGCCGGGCGTGCGGACAAGATCCTTACGAAGGCTGGGATTTCCGTGACGGCCGGCGTTCTTTCGGAAGAATGTGCTGCCCTGAACCGCGCCTGGAACAAATGGATTGCCACCGGGATGCCCTACGTGATCGCCAAGGTCGGGATGAGCCTGGATGGCCGCATCGCTTCACCGCCCGGGCGGCGATGGCTCACCTCGGAGGAATCCCGCCAGGATGCGATGTCCCTCCGGGCGGCCTGCGGGGCGGTCCTTGTCGGCGGGGAAACGATCCGAACCGATAACCCGAAGCTGACGCTGCGCGGGATCCGGGGGATTCCACAGCCGCTCCGAGTCGTCTGGTCGCGCACGGGAAACCTTCCGCCGGAAAGCCGGATCTTCACCGACCGGTTTCGCGATAGGACCCAGGTTTTCTGCGGCACTTCGCTGCGAAACGTCCTCCGCTCGCTCGGCCGGAGCGGGGTGGCGGCCGTGTTGATCGAGGGTGGCGGGCGCACGCTCGGCGAGGCGTTTGACCGTGGGCTTGTGGACCATGCTGTCTTCTATGTCGCCCCGGTCCTGACCGGCGGCGGAGTGCCCGCCGTTGGCGGCATCGGGGCCGGTTCGAATGAGGAGGGCTGGGAACTTGCCAACGTCACCTACGAGGTGCTCGGGGGCGACCTGCGCATCGCCGGGGATGTTGGGCCGAGATCGGCTGGCGGGACGTCGGACGAGTAAGACGGGTCGGACGGGTCGGACGGGTCGGACGGGTCGGACGGGTCGGAGTCAGTTGGCGACGGTCGTATAAGGCTCAGGGTTTTTTCAGGGCCTCTGCCGCCCAGGCGGGGAAATCTGGCGGGACCGGCGCGACAAATTCGACCGGCTGGTGGGTGGTGGGGTGTTCGAACGCGATTTTCCAGGCATGGAGGAAATGCCGCTGGTGGGTACCCCGGCGGCCATAGACCGGATCGCCGACGATCGGGTGGCCGAGGTGTTTGAGGTGGACGCGGATCTGGTGGGTGCGCCCAGTGCGCGGATGGCACTCGACCAGGGCCTTGCCCTCGAACGACGCGAGGACCCGGTATTTGGTCTGCGCCTCGCGGCCGCGCTCGCTCACCGTCATCTTCTGCCGGTGCACCGCGTGCCTTCCGATCCGCGCGTCGATCAGGCCGTGCGGCATCCGGGGGACGCCCTCGACGAGCGCGAGGTAGGTCTTGGCAATTTTGCGGTCGGCGAACTGCTCCGAGATCGCGCGGTGCGAGCCCTCGGTTTTGGCGATGATCAGGCAGCCGCTCGTCTCCTTGTCCAGGCGGTGGACGATCCCCGGACGATCCTCGCCCCCGACCACACGGATTCCTGCGCAGTGGTGGAGGATTGCGTTGACGACCGTGCCGTCGGCATTTCCAGCGCCCGGATGCACGACGAGGCCGGCTGGCTTGTTCAGCACCAAAAAATCGGCATCCTCCCAGATGATATCGAGCGGGATATCCTGCGGCGGGGTGGGGGAGGGCGTCGAGACCTGCGGGATGGCCACGTCCACCCGGTCGCCCAGGCGAAGAGGATGCGAGCAGCGGGTGGCTTCTGCATTGACCCGCACGTGCCCGTCCCGGATGAACCCCTGCAGCCGTGACCGCGAAAACTCCGGGATCCAAGTGGTGAGGAATTGGTCCAGCCGGGACCCGGCATCCCCGGCGTCCACTATTCGAAAATCCTCAGTCATTCAGGGTTTTGCATTGCGGGTTCCTTCGCGAATCGTTACTCCAATGGAAAGCTTTTTCGTGAATCCGTAGCTCATGTCGGAAAACCCACCCCCCCCAACTCCTCCCGAAGAACCGCAACTGCAAGCCCCCCCCTCTGCTCCGACGCCACCCGAGGCACCGGATCCCCACGAGGAGATCGACTCCGCCACCCCGGTGATGGCCGGATCAGAAAACGTCTTCGAGTCCTGCCCGGCGTGCCAGACGCTCATGGACATGTCCGACGTCATGCCGTTCACCGAGGTGATCTGCCCGGGGTGCGGGCACGCCATCCGGGCGCGCCTCAAATTCAATCATTTTACGCTGATCGAAAAAGTCGGCGAGGGCGGGATGGGAACGGTCTACAAGGCGCTCGACACAAACCTCAACCGCTACGTCGCCTTGAAAATCCTGAAAAAGGAAATCAGCGCCAACGAGGAGGAGCAGGAGAAGCTGGCAAAGGAAGCCCGTATCACCGCGGCGGTCAACCACCCGAATGTGGTGAAGGTTTTCCATTTCGGCCGCGACCACGGGCAATTTTATCTGGCGATGGAATTGGTTGAGAAGGGGTCGCTCGACGAGCTGATGGGGATTCAGAAGCGAATCGCCGAAGTCCAGGTGCTCGAGGTCGGGGCGCAGATCGCCATGGGGCTGGCCGCCGCGCTCGAACTCGACCTCATCCACCGCGACATCAAGCCCGGCAATATCCTCTTCCAGGACGCCCACACGGCAAAGCTTGTGGACTTTGGCCTCGCCATCATCATGGACGAGGAGGCCTCGGTGCGCGGCGAGATCTGGGGAACCCCGTACTACATCGCCCCTGAAAAGCTCGACAACCAGCCGGAGGATTTTCGCAGCGACATCTACAGCCTCGGCGGCACCCTGTTCCACGCGCTGGCGGGCCGTCCGCCCTACGAGGCCGAGTCCGCCTCGATGGTCGCGCTCAAGCAGCTCAAGAGCCAGCAGGTCAGCCTCCAGTCGTTTGCTCCCGATGTGTCCAGCGAGACGGCCTATGTCATCAACCGCATGATGGCAAAGCACCCGGACGAACGCTACCAGTCGTACGAGGAGCTCATCGGCCACCTGACGTACGCCCGGGAAAAGCTGCTCGAGCGCGCCCGCAAGCCGCTCCAGCCGAAGCAGCGCGTCGTCATCGAGACGGCAGAAACCAGAAAGTTTTCCGGTTTGATCTCGCTGATCCTGCTCGGCGTCGTCTTCCTCGCCGGGGCTGCGCTCTTTGTTTTCCGCGATCAGGTCTTCCCTCCCGAGGCAACAAGCTCCACCCAGACCGCCGGCCCTCGAAAGATGAGCGCGGAGGACGCGCAGTCCGCGTTCCTCTCCGGGGTCTCGACGCTGGCGGACGGCGATATCGAGGGGGGGCGGTCCGAATTCCAGCGGATTGCCGCTGAGGCTGGGATGCCTCAGCCGCAGAAGGGGTGGGCGATTCTCAACGGGGCGCTGGCTTCGCTGCTGATGGGGGAGGCCCAGCCCGCCTTGGCCCTGCTCGGCTCGCTGAACAAGGCCGGCCTTTATTCCCAGGATCCAGCCGAGCAGACCACGGCCAACCTTTTCCTCGAGGTCAGCCGCACGCTCCTGGCGAAAAAGCCGGTGAACGCATCGATCCAAAACCTCTACACGGATAAGAAGGAGGTCTTTGCGCTTTTGATTTTTGGGGTTTGGGATTGGGAAATTCAATCGGATTTCGAGAATGCCGGCACGCTTCTGGCCGCCTTCAACCGGCGGGCCACCGCCTCGTCCTGGGAGGCCCGTTACAAGCCGCTCACAGAAAAATATGTCTCTGACTGGAAAATCTTGAAGCCGATTGAAAAGGCGTTGGCCACGGCCTCGACGGCCGCCGAAGCCACGACCTTGCTCAACACCGTCCGCGAAGCACGGCCGAACATGCAGACCGGCACAAAAGTCAACGAGCGCCTCGATGAGATCGAAAAGGCGCTCGTTGCCAAAGGGGCGACGTCTTGAACGCCAGCCCCAAAAAAATCCGGACGCCGAAAAATGAATTCCTGAGCGTGACTTGCTCAAAAGTCTGCCTACGATCTCGGGTCCGGTTCGCGCCCGCATCCTGGCCGCTGGGGGGGATTTCCCCTGGCTCGCCAGCTCCGGGCGCCATCGCAACGACTCCATGAGATACCTCAAAGCTACCATTTTGATCGGCACGGTTTCGGCCGCGCTCGTGCTTGTGCTCTACGCCACCGGCTGGCTGACGAACACGCTCGATCTCGTCCTCCTCCAAGCGTACAAGCTCAAGAAGCCCCTGGTGACCCAGCAGGGGGTACATGTCCTGCTCATTGCGGCGCTCGCATTTGGGGCGGCCTGGACGACGGTTGATATCACCCGGCCGATCCTCAAGACGATCGTCGCTTTGGGGGCGGTCCTCCTGCTCCTTACCGGATCGATGGTGCTCGCGCTCTACAACGTATTTTTCTCCCCATTTCCCTCGCTCTTTGCGGTGCTCATGAGCTTTTTTATCGGGCTGGCATACGGTCGGACCGGAAGCGGATCGCGCAAAAAGTTGATGGAGCGGCTCTTTGGGCAGCGGCTGTCGCGCGGGGCATTTAGCCAGCTGGTGAACTCGGAGGTCCCGCTGGACTTCCCCGGTGCTCTTCAAGAGGGAACCGTCTTGGTGGTGGCCGTGCACAACCACTCCGAGCTCATGGAGCTCCTCACGCCGGAGAACTACGCCTCGATGACGAACCTCTACCTGCGCACCGCATCGGATTATCTGGTCGAGGTGGGCGGGTACCTTGACGAGTGTGGCGGGGAAAGCGTGCGCGTCGTCTTCGGCGCGCCGGTGCCCGACGAAAAGCATGCCGCCAAAGCCTGCCGCGCGGCAATCGACCTGGCCTCCCGCCTCGACGATCTGAACAAGGAATGCGACGCCACCTGGCAGCGGCGGCTGGATTTCCGAATCGGGATCAACTCCGGCGAGATGATCGCCGCTGCCTATGGCGGAAGCCGTTTGGGAAGCTTCAGCGTGGCCGGTCCCGTCGTCGAATTTGCCCGCCGGCTCTGCTCGGCGTGCGCCACCTACGGAAGCCGGATCCTGATCGGGCCGGAGACGTACGAACCCGCCGCGGATACCTTGGAGGTCCGCCCGATCGAGGTCATCAAAACCTCCGGCGAACGGCGCCGCGTCGAGCTTTACGAGATCCTCGCCCCCAAACACGGCCTCTCGCCCGAGCGCGAGCGCAGCCGCAACCACTACTGGACCGGGGTCCTTCACTACCGGGACCGTCAGTGGGACAAGGCGATCGAAGAGTTTTCCAAGGCCCGCATCACCGGGATCCCCGACCCCGTCCTTGATTATTATATCCGGCGCGTCGAGCGCAGCCGCCGCGGCGAGGAGGAGGTCAATAAAAACCAGATGCTCCTCTTCAGCGCGGCTTAGGACACTTTATTTTAAAGCAGGCTGATTTTTCCGGCGGATGGCAGCATACCATCCGTGCAGGACCGGGTCGCTATAACCCGTCCGAAAATCGAAGCGGTCCCATGGCATCACGGAACGCAGGCCGTAGTAGGGGTCAGCGATCTCGATCGCTTGGTCGTTGATGCCCTGCAAGACAGCATAGTGGCCACCTCCCTCGACGGGCTCGCGGAAATTGATCATGACCAGATAGCCCGCGCCAAGGAGCCCCTTCAGATTCGCCATCTCGCGAGCTTTCTCAGCCGCGCGCTTCCCGGCCGGAATGCTCTGTCCTTTCGGATGGGCGGAAGTGCAGCCCGTTACCACCTCATATCCGTTTCCAAGTGATTTCAGAACATCAACCACACGGGCGTTCTCAGCCCCCTTTCCCTCGACAGCTCCCATCCGCCTCGCCACCTCTTCCAACGCAATGTCTTTTTTCGTCAGTGCGCGGTAGATCATGACGTAGGATGAGGCGTTGCACGTCCAATCATTGGGCTGAGCGCAATACTCATTCCTGCCAATCTTGTGCGCCGACCAGACAGTGTTCCGGCCTCTCATCAAATCCGGATTCTGGCCGGGATAGCCGATCAGCGGGCGATCCACGGTTTGCTCCAGAGGCGGCCTTGTTGTGCAGGAGGCAAGCGCGAGCAGCGCGAGCAGCGTCATTGTTAGAGAGCGGGAGTTCATGGTTTTTAAGACCTAAGGCCATTGGCCTCGGGGGTATGGAACAGGGCACGGTCGGGCGGCGGCGTCAGCCTTCGGTCTCTTCGGGGGCCTCATCGTCATCCTGGTCGCTGACGACCGGGGCGATGCCTTGGAGGTTTTCGCCGTCGCGGAGGTCGATGAGCTTGACGCCTTGGGCGTTCCGGCCGGTCTCGCGGATTTCTTTGACGCGGGTGCGAACCATTTTTCCCTTGTTCGTGATGAGCATGAGCTCGTCGGCATCGCGAACCGTGAGGGCCCCGGCGACCCCGCCGGTGCGCTCGGTCGTCTTCATGGTGATGACTCCCTTTCCGCCGCGCGCCTGGATCCGGTAGTCCTCGAAGGTCGTCCGCTTGCCGAGGCCGTTTTCTCCGGCGACGAGCAGCATGGCGTCCTTGTTGACGAGCGCGGCCCCGACGATGTAGTCATTCTTGTCCGGGCGGATCCCCCAGACGCCGACCGTATTGCGGCCCTGGTCGCGGAGCTCCTCCTCGTTGAACCGGATGCTCATCCCCCCGTGGGTGATGAGCACGATCTCGTCGAGTCCGGTGGTGAGCTTGCAATCGATCAGGCGGTCGCCCTCCTCGATCTGGATCGCGATGATCCCGCCCTTCCGGATATTTTTGAAGTCGTTGAGGTTGGATTTTTTGACGATCCCGCTGCGGGTGGCGAAGACGATGTGCAGGTTTTCGTTCCACGTTTCCTCATCCGTCTTCTGGCCCTGGACCCGTATGGTGGCCGCGATTTTTTCATCGCTGCGGAGCTCGAGGAAGTTGGCGATCGAGCGGCCCTTGCTGGCGCGCGATCCCTCCGGGATCTCGAAGACGCGCTCGACGTAGCAGCGCCCGCTCTCGGTGAAGAACATCAGGTAGTCGTGGGTCGTCGCGGTGAAGAGGTATTCTACGAAGTCGCTGTCCTCCGCATTTTCCGACTCGCGGGCGGTCATTCCGATGACGCCTTTGCCGCCGCGCTTCTGGGCGCGAAAGGCGCTGACGAGCGTGCGCTTGATGAACCCGTTGTGGGTGAGGGTGACGATGACCCCGTCGTTGGCGATGAGGTCCTCGATCGCCATCTCGCCCTCGGCGGGGACAATCCTGGTCCGGCGCGGGGTTGCGAATTTTTCCTGAATGGCGCGGAGCTCCTGCTTGATGATCGTGAGGACGCGCTTCTCGCGCGCGATGATGTCGAGGAGGTCCTTGATGGTGGCGATGAGCGCGTCGTATTCCTTTTTGATGCTGTCGCGCTCGAGGCCGGTGAGCTGGTAGAGGCGGAGGTCGACGATGTGGCCGACCTGCTTTTCCGTGAGCTTGTAGTGGCCGTCCACGATGCGGGCCTCGTTGCGGATGAGGATGCCGAGCTGCTCGACCGTCCTCTGAGGCCAGGAGAGGGCGAGGAGGCGGTTCTTCGCGTCGTCGCGGTCGTTCGAGTCCTTGATGATTTGGATAAAGTCGTCGATGTTGGCGAGGGCGATCAGATAGCCCTCGAGCTTCTCGGCCTCTACCTCGGCCTCGTTGAGGAGGAAGCGGGTGCGGCGGAGGATGACCTCGCGGCGGTGCTCGATGTAGCAGTTGATGGCCTCCTTGAGCGAGAGGAGCTTCGGCTTGCCGCGGTCGATCGCCAGCATGTTGACGCTGAACGACGACTCCAGGGCGGTGTGCTTGTAGAGGTTGTTGATGAGAACCTTCGGGTTGCCGTCGCGCTTGAGCTCGATGACCACGCGGGTGTCCTCCGCGCTCTCGTCGCGCACGTCGCTGATCCCGGTGAGGACCTTCTCGTTCACGAGGTCGGCGATCCGCTTGACGAGCTCCGCGCGGTTCACGTTGTACGGGATCTCGGTGACGATGATGCTTTCGCGCCCGCCCTTCCCCTCCTCGACCGCGACGCGGCCGCGCACGCGGACCTGCCCGCGTCCGGTTTCGAAGTACTGCCGGATGCCGGTTGTGCCCTGGATCAGGCAGCCTGTGGGGAAGTCGGGGCCGGTGATGTGGGCCATGAGGCCGTCGATCGTGATGTCCGGGTCGTCGATCTGGGCGCAGATCCCGCTGATGCATTCGCCGAGGTTATGCGGGGCGATGTTCGTCGCCATGCCGACCGCGATGCCGGTGCCCCCATTGACGAGGAGGTTCGGGAAGGCGGATGGAAAGACGGTGGGTTCGGACTCCGTCTCGTCGTAGTTTGGCACGAAATCGACCGTGCCCTTATCCATATCCGTCATCAGGACGGCGCCGAGGTGGTCGAGGCGGGCCTCGGTGTACCGCATCGAGGCCGGGGGATCGCCTTCCACCGAGCCGAAGTTGCCCTGCCCGTTGATGAGCATTTCGCGCATCGCCCAGGGCTGGGCCATGTGGACGAGGGTCGGGTAGATCGCCTGGTCACCGTGCGGATGGTACTTGCCCATCGTCTCTCCAACGATCCTCGCGCACTTGAGGTGCTTGCGGTTCGGCTGGATGCCGAGCTCGTTCATGGCGAAGAGAATCCGCCGCTGGGAGGGCTTGAGCCCGTCGCGGGCGTCGGGCAGGGCGCGGGAGATGATGACCGACATCGAGTAGTCGAGAAACGACTTTGACATCTCCTCGGCCACGTTCACGGGGTCCACTTTTTCGTTTTGCGTATACATGGGAAATCAGTCTGCGGGGAGGGTTTCGGGAAACAGGGGGATTTTCAAAAGGGACGCCGCCTCGCGCATCCGGCGGTCGGTCGTGCAGAGCGGAAAATCCTGGCTCAGGTCGCAGGCGGCGAGGTGGATCGCGTCGAGCGTGCGGAGGGGGACGCGGGGGTGGCAGGCTTCCAAGAATTGTCGTGCTTTCCCGAAGGCCCCAATATCGACCGGCAGGATCTCGATCTGCTTCAGGGCCACCCGCTCATTAAAAAGACTCCATGCCATCGAGCGCTGGGAATGCGAGATCCGCTTGGTGCGCTCCTTGGACAGAAGGGCAGAAAACACTTCCGGGTGCGAGAGCTCCGATGACCCGAGAATCTGTCCCTGAAGCGCACGCTGGAAGAAAGCGGTATCCTCCTCCTCGGTCAGCAGTTTGACGATGATGGCACTGTCCAAATACATGGGCTACCAACCCCGACCGTCGCGGTCGGCCCGGATGATTTCGTCGGCAGTCGGGCCGCCGTCCCATTTGGGCATCTGGGCCAAATGTTCTTGCGTGCCGGTGAAAGGCACTCGCTTTTGGGATTTTGTCGCAATCCTCATGAGACGGGCTTTTGGTTTTCCTGAGCTGGTGATTGTGATCTCGCGGCCGGATTCCACGAGATTGAGGAGAGCCGAGAGGTGGGCCTTCGCCGCACGCACGCTGATCGTTTCTCCCAGGCCCGGAAGCGTGGTAACCTCGCGCAAAACGGGCGATGCCATCAGAGGCTCACCGTCCGTGATTCGGGATGTTGGCGATTCCTTCATGCGGAAATGTAGTCACGCGTAGTCGCGCTTGTCAAGCCGTCAGACATCGAGCCTGGCGTTGAGCGCGTTGTCCTCGATGAACTGGCGGCGGGGTTCGACGACGTCACCCATGAGGATCGTGAACATCCGATCGGCCTCGACCGCATTGTCCTCGTTGAGCTCGACCTTGAGCATCTTGCGCTTTTCCGGGTTCATCGTGGTCTCGAAGAGCTGTTTGGGATTCATTTCTCCGAGCCCCTTGAACCGCTGGATCGAGAGGCCGCGCTTTCCGATCTCGATGATCTTCGTGAGGATTTCCGGGATCGCGAAGAGCGGGTGGGTGACCGCCTTGTCCCCATCGCCCTCGATGAGCTCAAAGATCGGATGGTCGCTATCCGCATAATGTTCTATTTTGAGCCCCTTGCGGGCGAGCTCGTCGATGAGCTTTTGGGCGGATGTCGACTCGTGAAGCTCGATCAGCTTCGCGCGGCGGCGGCTGGCGTCCGGGGACTTCTTGACCGCCTTGGCGGCGGGTTCGGCGGTGAGGGTGAGGTCGCCTTCGACCGGCTCGGGGGACGGCTCGTCGTAGAGGTTGAGGTCGCGGTTGCCCTCGTGGAACTCCCGCACCTCGGCCTCGCCCGGGAAGTAGGTCGCCCATTCGGTGTTGCCCTCGCGGACCTTGACCATGAACGTCGGGAGCTTTCCGGTCCGCGGGTCGCGCTCGGCGAGGTAGGCCTCGAAGTCGCCGCCGTGGCGGCGGATCGCGTCGCTGAACTTGGCAAACCGCTCGAGGAGCTCGAGGATTTCCTTGAGCTGGACGGTCGAGAACACTTTCCCGTCGGCGAGGTTTTTGACCTTCACCTCGTCCGCCCCGATCCCGATGAGGATCTTGTTGAGCTGGGCGTCGTCGTCCACGTATTCCTCGCGCTTCTTGCGCTTGATCAGGTAGAGCGGGGGCTGCGCGATGTAGATTTTCCCCTGCTTGACGAGCTCCGGCATCTGGCGGCAGAAGAACGTGAGGAGGAGGGTGCGGATGTGCGAGCCGTCCACGTCGGCGTCGGTCATGATGATGATCCGGCCGTAGCGGAGCTTGGCCATGTTGAACGTGCCCTCCTGGTCCTTTTCGCCGACGGCGGTTCCGATGCCGGTGCCGATCGCCGTGATGAGGGTCTGGACCTCCGTGTTTTGGAGCACCTTGTCCAGGCGGGCCTTCTCGACGTTGATGATTTTTCCTTTGATCGGCAGGATTGCCTGGAACCTGCGGTCGCGGCCCTGCTTGGCCGAGCCGCCCGCCGAGTCGCCCTCGACGACGTAGAGCTCCGTGAGGGCCGGGTCGCGCTCGGAGCAATCGGCCAGCTTGCCCGGCAGTCCGCCGCCCGTGAGGGCGCCCTTGCGCACGGTCTCGCGAGCCTTGCGGGCCGCCTCGCGCGCCCGCGCCGCCATGAGGCACTTCTCGATGATCTTTTTCCCGACGTTCGGGTTTTGGTCGAAGTGGAGCATGAGCCCCTCGTAGCTGATCGACCCGACGATGCCGTCCACCTCCGGCGAGATGAGCTTGACCTTGGTCTGGGATTCAAAGCGGGGGTCCGGGTGCTTGACGCTGACCACGGCGGCGAGGCCTTCGAGCACGTCGTTGCCGGTGATTGGGACATCCTTCTCCTTGAGTAGGGAATTATTTTTGGCGTACTGGTTGATCGCGCGCGTGAGCGATCCTCGGAACCCGCTGCTGTGCGTGCCTCCATCCGGGTTCGGGACCGCGTTCGTGTAGCAGAGGAGCTGCTCGTTGTACGTATCGGTGTAATGCAGGCCGATCTCGACGATGATCTTGTCACGGGTCCCCTTGATCATGATCGGCTTCGGGTGCACGATCGTCTTGTTCTCGACGAGGCGGCCGACAAATTCCTCGACCCCCCTCGGGTGGACGATCTGGACCGGACGCGCGCCGTCCTGGCGCTCGTCGAGGAACGTGAACGAGAGCGGGGCGTTGATGTAGGCGAGGTCGTTCAGGCGGGTGATGATCCGCTCCGCCTTGAACTCGATCGTCTCGAGGAAGATCTCGGTGTCCGGCATGAACGTGATCAGCGTGCCGGTCTGCTTCTTCGACTTGACCTCGGCGATGACGTGGAGGTTCTGCTTGGTGGCCCCGCGCTCGAACGACATTGCGTGGATCTTGCCATCGCGGGTGACCTCGACCTTGAACCACTCGGAGACCGCGTTGACGCACTTGGCCCCGACCCCGTGGGTGCCGCCCGAGTACTCGTAGTTGCCCTGCCCGTATTTTCCGCCCGAATGCAGCCGGGTGAGGACGAGCTCGACGCCCGGAATCCCCTCCTCCTTATTGATATCGACCGGAATGCCGCGGCCGTTATCCCGGATCGAGATCGAGCCGTCCGCGTGGATCGTCACGTCGATGTGGGTGCAGTGGCCGGCGAGGAATTCGTCCACCGAGTTGTCCAGAACTTCGCTCACGCAGTGGTGGAGGGCGCGCTCGTCGGTGCCCCCGATGTACATGCCCGGCTTTTTGCGCACCGCCTCGAGTCCCTTGAGGGAGCTCAGGTCATCGGCGGTGTATTCGCTGGCCTTAAATTCAGGCACCGGCTTGGCGGCTTTCGGAGCGGCGGGTTTGTCGAAGGGAATTTCGGGAAGTGGTTCGTCGGGCATCTGGTTCAAATGGTGAATGACGAGGGATCCCCGCCATCCTCGAAGAGGTTAGCCAAACCGATGGGGGAGGCAAACAATTTTAGCATTTTTCTGGCCTTTTACACAGGATGTTGCGATTTAGAAAATTCGTCTCCACAATATGTTGGGTGTCACCTCGCATTTCCTCCGCCGCCTGTGGACACCCTTGGCCTGGGTGATCCCCCTCCTTCTTCTTGGATTGGGATGGGTGGCCTACGGATGGAATCACGAATCGGTTTTTTTTGGTGGGAGCACGTATTTTGTCGATGGCGACGGGTATGCGAGGATGACCCGGGTTCGAATGCTGCAGGAGGCACCGTTGGTTCCGGTGCGGGACCATGCGTTTGAAAATTTCCCGATCGGGACGGTCCCGCACACGACGTCTCCGGTCGACTACCTGATCTTCGGGGTTGCGGCGGTTTTTTGCGGGTTTTCAGCCGACCCGTTGTCTTTGGCGGGGGCATATCTCTCGCCGCTGCTCGGGCTGTCGACGCTTGGGCTGCTTGCGGTTTTTTGGCTCGGGCGGCCGTATGTGCCGGCGGCGTTGCTTTTGCTGGCGGTCTCGCCCATTGCGGTGCAGGGATTTTTGCTCGGGCGACCCGACCATCAATCGGTCCTCATGTTTTTGTTTGTGGCGGCGCTTCTGGCCGAGGTCCGCCTGTGGTCGGAATCCGGCGGCGGATACCTTTCGGCTTTTGCCTGGGGCCTGGCGCTGTGGGTTTCCCTCTTCGAGCCAACGATCCTGCTGGGGGCGATCCTGCTCGCGCGCTTCGCGGCAGGCCGGCTGCGGCTGCCGTGGAAGCGAGCAGTGAATGCCACCACGTCAAGGGGGCTTGCGGATGCTGCCCCTGCCGGGCAGAACTGTATCTTACCTGCGACTCAGGGCAGCGCTGGCGCTTGCCCTGGGCTAACGGATGTTGCCCCTTTGGGGCGGAACCTGGCGCCATTCGGGCCGGCTGCGGTCTTCCTCGGCATCTTGCTTTTCGCCGGGCTTTGGGATGGGTTCCGGGTGGCGGCATTTGATGAGCGGTTCCCGCGGTGGGCGCTGAATATCGGCGAGCTTCGCGGGGGATCACTGGACCTGCTGTGCTCCTGGGTTGGCTGGCTTGTGGTCCCTGCTCCGGTGCTGCTGATATGGAGATACCTCCGCACCCGCGACCCGGTCTGCCTGCTGTTTGCCGGATTGCTGCTGCTGCTTGCCGGCCTGGCATTTTGGCACATCCGATGGGGGTATTTCCTTGCGTGTGCCTTTGCGCTCAGCCTGCCATACCTGCTTCCGGCCCTCCGCTGGCATGCGGTCGCGTGGGCGGTCTTCTTGGTTTCGCTCTGGCCGGTTGCCCGGGATTGGGACGAACGCCTCTACCCGGATGACGAAGTTTTTCGCGCGCGGGGTGAGGCGGTCGCCGATGCGGTGACCCTGCGCGAGGCCTCGCTTCACCTGAAGGACCTTCCAACCGGCGGCGTGATTGCGCCGTGGTGGCTCAGTCCGGCGGTCGTCTGGTGGTCCGGCCAGCCCTGCGTCGCCGGCACCTCGCACCAGAGCCTTCCCGGCATCGCCGATACTGCTGCCTTCTTTCTTTCGGAAGGTGAGGGGACTGAGATCGTGCAGCGCCGGCAGGTGCGCTATGTGATCGCCTACGAACCCGAGCGCGTCGTCTCAAACTCCGCCCAAATCCTCGGCGCGGAGGTGCCGATAAACCCGCTCGTTACCCGGCTCTACCAGAAGCCGTCGTCGGTCGAAGGATTCCAGCCGATCTTTTCCAATCGGTACTTCCGGGTGTTTTCGGTTGAGAGCTTCGAGTGACCCGTGTAGCTGCGTGCGGATGAGTCACACGAAGACACGAAGGCACTAAGAAAAGAAAAAGCCAGGTTGTCGCATACCCGACCCCTCCGTGCCTTTGTGGCTTCGTGTGGGACCCAGCGTGCTGGAGTCGCTGCTGTGTTTCCGCAGGGGGTCAGGCTTTCGCCTTGACCAGCGCCTTGGTGAGGCGGCTTTTCTTGCGATCGGCCACGTTGCGGTGGATGATCCCGCGCTTGGCGGCCTTGTCGAGGGCGGAGGTCAGCTTGACGAGCTCGGCCTTGGCGGAGTCTGCATTCCCGCCGGCCAGGGCCGCGCGGAATTTTTTCTGCTCCGTTTTGAGGCCGGTGATGACACCGGCGTTACGTTCGCGGCGGACGATGCTTTTGCGTGCGCTCTTTGCTGCTGATTTGGTATTGGCCATAAATAGTTATTGGTGCCAGAGGGGAGAATCGAACTCCCGACCAAGGGCTTATGAGTCCCCTGCTCTACCGCTGAGCTACCCTGGCGTGGGGTGAAGACAATACGGGAATTGCGCGGCCGGACAAGCCGCAAATTTCGGGAATTTCGCATTTGTCAATTGAAGCCGTGACGGATCCGGCGCGGGAGGCTAGGATCCGGCATGACGAAGAAAAGTTTCAGCGAACTAGGGATTTCTCCCGAGGTGCTCAAGGCGATCGGGGATCTGGGTTTCGAGGAACCGTCCCCGATCCAGGCTGCGGCAATTCCGGTGCTTATGGAAGGGCACGATGCGGTCGGCCAATCGCAGACCGGCTCGGGCAAGACCGCGGCGTTTGCGATTCCGGCGATCGAGCTTTGCCAGGGTTCGGACCGCTCGGTACAGGCGCTCATCCTCTGCCCGACGCGCGAGCTGGCGACCCAGGTGGCGGATGAGGTCCACAAGCTTTCCGCGCACAAGAAGGGGATCCATGCGGTGCCGATTTACGGCGGAGCATCATACGAGCGCCAGTTCTACGAGCTGAAGAAGGGGGTGCAGATCGTGATCGGCACGCCCGGGCGGATCATGGACCACATGGACCGCGGGACTCTGATTTTGGACCAGGTCAAGATCGTCGTGCTCGACGAGGCCGACCGGATGCTGGACATGGGGTTCCGCGACGACATTGAAAAGATCCTGCTGGCGACGCCCTCCGAGCGCCAGACGGTGTTCTTTTCCGCGACCGTCTCGCGCCAGATCCGCGATCTCATCGAGCGTCACTCGCGCGAGCCGAAGTCGGTAAAGATCGAGCAGCGCGAGCTGACGGTCCCGACCGTCGAGCAATGGTACTACGAGGCCCCGCAGCGGATGAAGTTCGAAGCGCTCCTCAGGCTCATCGATTTTCACGCGTTTAAGCTCGGCATCATCTTTTGCAACACCCAGCGGATGGTCGACGAGCTGGCCGACGATCTGATCGCGCAGGGGTTCTCGGCCGACCGGCTGCACGGCGGGATCGCCCAGGCCCAGCGGACGCGGGTGATGAACAAGTTTAAGAAGGCGGAGTTTGAATTCCTGGTGGCGACCGACGTGGCTGCGCGGGGGATCGACGTCGACGAGCTCGAGCTCGTCGTGAACTACGACCTGCCCTACGATGCGGAGGATTACGTACACCGGATCGGCCGCACCGGCCGCGCCGGCAGGAAGGGGATGGCGGTGACGTTTGTCTCGGGCCGGGATATCTACAAGCTTCAATTCATCGAGCGCTTCACGCGCACGAAGATCCGCCGCGGAACGATCCCCACGCACGGGGAGGTCGAGGAGCGCCGGGTCGAGGGGTTCCTTGGAAAAATCCGGGACGTTCTCGCGCGCAGCCCGCTGTCCTCAAGTGCGGTCGACCGGCTGTTGGAGGAGGGATACAATTCCACAGACATCGCCGCCGCATTGTTCGAGATTTTGGCCGGTCCGGCCAATGCCAGCCCAGCCAACGCCAGTCCCTCTGCGCCGGCGGCGCCGGCCAGCATGCCAGCCCAGGCACCTGCCAATAAGCCGATCCCCGCACCCAAGCGGGGACCCGCTCCGCTGGGATCCTCTCCGAGCCTGCGCCCTGCGGCGCGTGGGATGCAATGGGTGCGCCTCAATGCCGGCCGCGAAACCCGGATCTCGCCCCGCGATATCGTCAGCCTTTTGGAGGATGCTCTTGGTCTCCCGGGCCGTTCGGTCGGAATGATTGAAATCTCGGATGGCCAGTCGTTCGGACAGGTGCCCCAGCAATTTCTCGATGTGCTTCGCGACGCCCCGAGGATTATCGAGACAAACAGCGGCGACATCGAGGTCTCGCTGCTCCCCCCGTCGGAAAAAGTACCTTACGAGCGGAAGGCCGCGCGCACGGGCGGCAATAAGGAAAAATTTCAGAAGGGACGCAAGTCGTACTGATCGGATTCGTCGGGGATCCCGGGCGGCACCGGCCGTCTCCCCGTTGGCCGGGCGCTTTACGCTCCCGGTCCGATCGATGCAAAAATCGCCTCGAGGCCGGATTTTTCCAGCGCGGAGATCTCGATCGTTGCGACCTTCGGGAACTTCGTCCGGAAGGCGGCGAGGTTTTCCGCGTAGTCCGGGAGGTCCGACTTGTTGGCGATAACCGCAAAATCTTTTTTGAGGAGCGTCGGGTCGTAGAGGCCGAGTTCCTTCCGGAGCGACTGGTAATCGGCGATCGGGTTGCGGCCTTCGCTTCCCGCCATATCGAGGACGAAGAGGAGGATCCGGCAGCGGACGATATGGCGCAGGAACTCGTGCCCGAGGCCCTTATTTTCGTGGGCGCCTTCGATGATGCCGGGAATATCGGCGACCGTCAGGCGGCGGTATTCCGGGAGCGTCACGACCCCGATGACGGGGTGCAGGGTGGTGAACGGGTAGGGGGCAGTTTTCGGATGTGCTGCCGAGATGGCACCCAGGAGCGTGGACTTGCCCGCGTTCGGATAGCCGACGAGCCCGATGTCTGCGATCGTTCGCAGCTCAAGATAAAACCAGCCCTCTTCCCCCGGGTAGCCCTTGGTATGCTGGCGCGGAACGCGGTTGGTTGAGCTCTTAAAGTGGGTATTCCCTTTCCCGCCGTCGCCGCCTTTGCAGAGGAGGAACTGCTGGCCGTGCTCCGTCAGGTCTGCGATCGGTTCCTCCTCGGTCGGATCGTCCTGCTGCTGGCCGGCCCGGTGGATGATCGTGCCCACCGGAACCCTCACGATCGTCGGCCCGCAGCTTCGGCCGTGCTTGTTTTTCCCCTTCCCGTGTGCCCCGCGCCCCGAGCGGACGAGCGGCTCAAAAAAGAGGGCGACCAAGTTGTCGGTATCATGGTCGGCCTGGAGGATGATGTCGCCGCCCGTGCCACCGTCGCCTCCGTCCGGCCCCCCATGCGGGATAAATTTTTCCCGCCGGAAGCTGCAGCATCCATTCCCCCCGTCGCCGGCTTTGGCATGGATGCGAATCTGATCAACAAATCTCATGCCGCACAGGGTGCGGGAGAATCCGCAGCGAGTCGATTCCTTTTCCGGGCAGGAGGATGCAGCGGAGAGCGGGATTCAGAAGTATTATCCCGTGCACCACGCGTTGACTTGATAAAGTTCGACTGCCCGGGACCACGGTGTAAAATCCCTTAATCATGCCGGACATCATCGTCTTATCACCCGGGTGCCGTCCATGACTGCTGCTGCCGGTATGCCTGTTCAGCCGAAGGGCTCTTCTGCTGACGTGAGGGACCTCTCGAGCGCGGGACGTCAGCCCGCGAGGACGTTCTTTGCGCTCCTTGACGCCACGGTGTGGAACCAACTCGGTATGGGGGTGCTCTATTTCCTCAAGGCTTTGCCGAACCTTCTGCTTCCCGTCCTGCTTGCAGAGTCCATCCGCCTGGTCGGCAGCTCTGCTCCCGGAGCTGGCGTGCGCCTTGCGTGGATGTACGGCGTCTTCGGGGTTCTGCTCGCGGCCAACATTCCCCTCCACATGCTTTACATCCGGAGGGCCAGCAAACGGCTGCGCGCGATGGAGCTCCGCCTGCGCGCCGCCCTTGTGCGGCGGTTGCAGCAGCTCTCGATGGCCTACCATGCCGGGCGCGAGTCCGGCCGCCTCCAGAGCAAGGTGCTGCGCGATGTCGATGAGATCGTGAGGCTCGGGGATACCTATTTTCAGCAGATTATCGGGGCGGTCGTCTCGCTCGTCTTTGCGTTTGCCTTCACTATCGCGCAGGAGCCCCTCATGGCCCTCGGGTACCTGGTGGCTGCGCCGATGGCCGTCGGCATCATGCATGCCTTCCGCAGCTCGATGCGGCACCGCAATGAGGCGTTCCGCCGGGAGGTCGAGTCGATGTCTCAGCGCGTCAGCGAGATGATTGGAATGGTTCCGGTGACACGCGCCCACGGCCTGGAGGAGGTGGAGATGGAGGCGATGAACGTCCGGTTGGAAACCGTCCGCACGACCGGCCGGGAGGTGGACAACGTCAACGCCTTCTTCGCCTCGTCGTCGTGGGTTGTCTTCATGACGGCGGTCACGCTCGTCATGGGCGCGGCCGCCTGGCTCGCGCTGAGCGGGCAGGTGACAGTCGACAAGATCGCGCTTTACACCGCGCTGTTCCAGACCGTGGTGTTTTCGCTGAGCAACCTGATCAACATGATGCCGCAGGTCTCGAAGAGCCTTGTGGCGATCCGATCGATTGGCGAGGTCCTGGAATGCCCGGATATCGAGGCAAACGAGGGTCGCCAGGTGGTCCGGCATGTTGAGGGCCGCATCGAATTTGAGAACATCACATTTACTTACCCCGGCAAGGGAGTGCCGGCCGTGGACCGGTTCTCGCTCGCCATCCGGCGCGGGGAATGCGTGGCATTTGTCGGCGAGTCGGGCAGCGGCAAGAGCACGCTCGTGCAGCTCGCCATCGGCTTCCTGCGTCCGCAATCCGGCCGCATCCTCCTCGACAGCGCGCCCATGGAGGGACTCGACATGCGCACGTGGCGGCGGCACATCGCCGTCGTTCCGCAGCAGACGATCCTCTTCTCGGGCACCCTGCGGGACAACATCACCTACGGCATGGCGGGATACAGCGCCGGGCAGATCGAGGCGGTCCTCGACGCCGCCCGCCTGAGGGAATTTGTCGGGCAGCTCTCGGAGGGTTTGGATACTCCTGTGGGAGAGAACGGGGTCCGGCTCTCGGGAGGCCAGCGCCAGCGCATCGCCATCGCCCGCGCGCTGATCCGCAACCCGCGCATCATCATCCTGGACGAGGCCACCAGCGCCTTGGATTCCGTGTCGGAATCGGCGGTTCAGCAGGCCATCAACGAGCTCGTGCGCGACCGCACCACGCTCATCGTGGCCCATCGCCTGTCCACGATCCGCGATGCCGAGCGGGTCGTCGTGATGGCGGGCGGGCGGGCGGTCGAGTCCGGAAGCCCGAAGGACCTCGCCTCGCGCAACGGTCCGTTCGTGGCTCTGGCCAAGGCCCAGTTTGGCGCCGCGCCGGACCAGTTTTTTAGCTGAGCGATGCGTCTGCGGCGGTTTTCAAGCCGCAGGTCCAGCGGTTATCGATGCCGTTGGCTGCGGCGAGAAGCGAGCCGACCACGGCACCCCGGTGGCAGTTGTCTCCTCCGGCCATGGCATTCGCGATAATGCCGCCATCGAACTGATCATGGTATTTCCATGCCAGATAGAGGGCGGCCGGGAAGGCCTCGTCAATGTAACAAGCGGGGCTCAGGACGCTGCCAATAATCTCATCATCCGGCCGCATCGCCCAGCGCCCGGCTTTGGTGCTCGAAAACCAATCGCCCGCTTCCCGCTTGAGCGCCTCGCGCAGCGAGGTGCCTGCGGTGATGGATTTGAGCAATCTGGCAAGACAATCGGCCGCTCTTCGGACATTGCTGTTGCGGTGCGTCAGGGCGAGATGTTCCTGCGTGGCCGAGCGCCCATCGGCGCCCTCCGGCAGAGCCGCAAGCAGGGCGGGGATCTGGGCGAGCCCGCCGATATGAATATCCGGAATTCCGCATTTGGTGACCGCCTTGCCCTGCGCATAGCGGGTGAAAAATCCGCGATGGTATTCTTCAAGGTAGGTGTCGCGATGCCAGCCTGCAGTGAGCATGCATTCGATGTAACGGTGCGCCCAGCGGCCGGGATCGTAGCTGCCATGGGAGCGGACCTGATCATGCAGCTCGGTGGCGAGCCGGAAGTTCACCGTATTTTCACCCGCCTCAAGGAACTGATGATAATGGACACCGCGCTGGCCCCAAAAACCCGCCTGCTCACGGAGGATGTCCCCCCGTTCATTGAGCGGGTGGTATTCCGAGCGCCAGAGGATGCTGCCGGGGTGGGGGTTGTGCGGAGCCTTGAAATGATCCAGCATCCCGTAGTCCCGCCGGAGAGCTTCCCGGTCGTAGTACCAGTGGCCCGGCATCGCCAGGGCGTCCGCGACCAGGGAGCCCAAATAGGCATGGTGAAGAGTCATGCTGGGAGTTACGAATGCCGGCGCGCCGGCTGCCAAAGAATTTTCCTCTCCGTAAAAAACCACCTCGCTGGAAAACGGATTATTCGTTGTTTTGTCTGTACCGGGCTGGACAGCAGCAAGGGGCCACGAATGGCACGAAGTACACGAATGGGTAGAGGGAATACCCCGCTGTCGGATTAAAGTCCTGCGGGCTTAGTTGGGAGGGGGAGTCCTTGCGCGAGGGCGGCGGCGGCGGTTGCGAAATCGGATGCGGTCAGGTCGCTGCAGGAGGCAACGGCGATGACGTGGACGCCGGATGTTTTGCCGGGGAGCAGGGTGGCCCAAACGTAATCGGCGTGCGATGAGATGAGGCCCTGGGGGAGGAGAAAAAACTCTTTCATCCAAACCTCGCCGTCCGTCATCACCGCCGAGTTTTCAGATGCGGGACGCAATTCGATCCCGCGGTATTTCATGCAGACTTTGAGCGTGTGGTGGCGTTGGCTGCCGGACGGGAGGTACCAGAAGAGGCCGATGGTTTCGGGTTGGCCAGGCAGGCGCACCTGGTATCCGTCGCCGGGAATTTCGCGCGTTGTCGCTGTCGCCGGCGGGTGGAGCGTGACGCGTTCCGGTGTCACAAAGGTCGAACCGAGGAAGGGGAGGCAAAAGGTGGCGGCGGCGAAGGGGATGGCGAACTGCACCGGGCGTTCGGGCCGGGTGAAGCCTGCGGCGAACGGGAGAGATTGGGGAGTTTTGAGGAGCTGCCATCCGGCCAGCGCGAGGCCGAGCCATGTGACGGCTTCGCCGAATGGCAGCAGGTGGAACATCGGCTGCGAACCCGCAAGGAGGATGATGCCCGCTACGCTGAGAATCCATGAGCGCATGATCAACAGCGGGCAGACCAACAGCCATGGGAGCCAGAACGACTCGATGCCGGCGAGGATGATGGCAAGGGCTGTGATCAGCCACGCCGATGATGCGATCCAGCGGAACCGCGTAATCCGGGCGGGCAGGCGGCAATGGGCAAGGGTCAGCACGGCGGCCAACGTCAATGCCAACCCGCCGGGAGCGTCAGCCATTGGCGCGACGAGGGCAAGAACGGCAGCGGCATGCATCAATTCAAACGACGTGACGAGGCGGCCCCGCGCATCCACGGGCACGAGGACCATGGCAAATGGCACCAGCCATGCCAGCCCGATGAAGTAGTGAAGTTGCGGGCTCTCAACGGATGGATAAAACCACGCGCGGTAGGCGACGACGGTGAGAACCCGCGCAACGTTGGCAGCCAGGGCTGCGGGGATGGCAGCGGCAACGCGAAGCCAGAACCCCACATCCAGCCGGCGATGGCGCTGCATCCACACCGTGACCGCGAGAAGCACGACGAGCAGGTTCAGGCCGGCGCAGTCGCGGCTCCACGGGACCTCGAGGGCGCCGATGGTGAGCATCCCCGCCGCCTCGCCTGCCTGGAGCCCGCATGCCCTGAGTAGCGCGAGCACCATCGGCTTGGTGACAGCCCCGAAGAATTCCTGTGCGGCGGTCAGCTGGGCCAACAGCGCCACGGCAACGACCGGAATGAACAACCGCCACGACCCGATGCCGCCCGGTGCCGGGGCAGGCGCTGAGGGGGCGGTCGTGGGAATCATGAACCTGCGGCGCCGGAACGTCCGGCCCGGGCCGGCATAAGATTTCGCCCGCGAAGGATTGCGACCACGGCGAAGGCAATCAATGCGTAGACCGGCGGGATCGGGGCCGCTGGGGCCTGCCAACGGTCGGGAAGGACGTCGATTTTCGACACCTTCGTTCCTTCCACCACGGCCACCGCTCGCCCGGAGATGGCCCCATCCTCTTTAGCGCTCCATGCCTGCTGGCGCGACGTGTAGTTATCGGATTCAAACCCGGAGCTGCTGGTGTTTGAAAAGACGACTTTGTCCCACGAGGTCGCGCTGTCCCCGTAAAAGTTGATGAAGCCATAGGGTTCGCCGGGGTTGAGCCGGCGGTCCAGTGGATTGCCGTAGTATTCCTTCGGGAGCAGGTTCATCAGGTTCGCCGTGGTGAACTCGGCCACGAGCTCCTTGCCATTATAAAACGACATCCGGTTTGCTGCGTCGCCGGCGGACCAGAAGACACCGAAATAGGAGCTGGGCGTGTCCAGCGTGAGAACGGTTTGTTTGACCGGACTGCCGACACCTTGCACCGAGTAGGGGCTGCCCTTGGGCTGGGAATCCGATGGAGCGCCGCCGTATTGATTCGCATTCAGGACGTAAAGCTGGTCAAATGTTCCGACCCCTTCCCAATTGACCCCGCGATTCAAACCGGTGTTGAGGCTGTCAAAATTGTAAACCGAGGTGTTCAGCAACGACGAGTTGTAGGTGTTCGGGTTCTCCGCGATCGTGACCATGGTCGCGGCGTGAACGGCTGGCGCGAGAAAACCTGCGGTGATGAAGCCGAGGATCAGGGGTTTGGATGGAATGTTCATGAGTTGGTTTCTGGTTTGTTTGAGCGCCGGGTCGGGTTGCCTGTGACCGTCCTGCTTGTCGACGAAGTTATCACCTCCGCCAAAACCGGCAATTCCCGCAATTGGGGGATGCTGCGCGGGGTTGCATTATTCGCATTCATCCTGTCGAGCCGGCCCCGAGATACCTCAGGACGGCCTCCGTGCGGCTGCGGACATGGAGCTTGCGATAGATGCGCTTCAGATGGTCGCGCACAGTCTCGTAGCTCATGAGGAGTTCTGCGGCAGCCTCTTTGGGAACCCTGCCCCGGGCGAGTTGCTCAAGGATCTGATGCTCCCTCGGGCTCAGCGAGGGCAGGGGGAGCCCGGCGCGGCGGGCTTTGGGTTTTGTCAGGAAGGCGCTGATGACCAGCCCAGCCACAGCCGGACTGAGCGGAGCCCCGCCATCATGGGCAGCCGTCATGGCCGAAACGAGTTCCTCTGGCGAGGCCCCTTTAAGCAGGTATCCGTTTGCCCCGGCGCTCAGCGAGTCAAAAACCCGCTTGGGATCATCGTGCGCCGTAAGAACCACGAGAGCCGTCCCAGGCAGGAGAGCCGAAAGGGCGCGCAGGCAGTCCTCGCCAGGCATCCCCGGCAGTTCAAGGTCGACGAGCATGACGTTTGGCCTGAGCACCGGAGCCGCTCGAAGCGCATCCTCAGCACTCGACCAAGCCCCGACGCACTCGAACCCGGGCTGTGTTTTTAGAATTCCAAGAAGGAATTGGCGGGTGACGGCGTTATCCTCAACAACGCCCACGCGTAAAGAAGGCGGGCTCCCGGCACCAGACGGACACTCGCGGCGAGGTCTCATGTTGCGGTGAATCCTGCTCGCCTGTTCCCTCGAAAACAAGAACCATTCTCCGGAACGGAAGGTTCGCCGCTACGGAATTTTCCACGAAAAACGATCCAGGGCTTCGCCACGGCCTGGCCCGGCGACCCAACCGACCTCGGGCCGTCCTACAAGTCGCGCCCTGTCAACTCCCGGCAGTTCGCCCCGTAGATTTCCATGGGATGCTTCGCTAACCAGTCGGCCCGGGTGGCCGCTCGGTAGACTGCCGGAGGCAGCCCTTCGGGTGGGACGCCGGGGCCGGCCGAATCAACTGATCAGCTTCCGTCGAGAAAAGTCGGCGGTTTCGGCGAAGCGCGCCCTACCGGCGATCAGAATTGTTGGCAAGGGCTTCTGCGAATTCTGCGAGCTCCGCGGCGCGCGCGGGCGACCGGGACGCGAGGGACCGGCAGCGGGCGACACCTTCGGCAATATCCGGGGACTCGAGGATCTGGCCCAGCTTTCTGGAGGCATCGCGTACGCACGGTCGTCCCTCGACGCCGGCGCGCAGGCGGGCGACGCGAGCGGCGTTGTCGTGCTGGTCGTGGGCGAGGGGGAGGATCATCTGCGGGATTCCTGCGGCGAAGGCTTTTGATGTCGTCCCGATCCCTCCGTGGTGGACGACGGCGCGGCAGCGCGGGAAAACATCTTCAAACGGAACGGCCGGGCAATGGAACAGGGCATCCGAAAGCGGGAATTCTGGCGCGACGCGGCCGACGAGCAGGGCGCGGCCGCCGATCTTCCGGGTGACATGAAGTGCGAGTTCCTGCGCCTGTCGGAGGTGGACATTCGCCGAGCCATGCGTCCAGAGCACCGGCGGAGGGCCGGAGTCGAGCCAGTCGCGGAGGGCATCGGGCAGATCGGCCACTGCGGGCACTTCGAGCGGGAAGTCAAACTGGTGGACGCCCGGCGGCCAGTCCGGTTGCGGAGGGGCGAACCAGTCTGGAAACAAGAGGGCAACCGCGTCGGATCGCATCAGGGCATCGCGGTAGAAGTCGCCGAGGCGGGGGAGTCCGAGTGAGGCGCGGAAATCGTTCAATGGCGGAAGCATCGTTCGGTTCAATACGGCGTCGACAACGCCGAAGGCGGCATCTTGAAAAAGCTTGGGAGCCTGCGGGAACCACCCGGCACCGGGACCGGGAACCGGCATGTCGCGATGGCTGCGGAGGACCATCGGCTGGAGGTGGAGCATGAGGCGCGGGATGCCCCGGGCCTCAGCGAGCGCCGATGCCCCCAGGGCAAACGAGGACGTCACCAGAAGATCGAATCCGGAACCTGCCGCCTCGAAGGCGGCGCGGCACGCCGGCAAGGATTGATGCATGGCGCGGGCGACCCGCCAGGTCCCCCGCAGCGGATGCCAAAGGGCCGGATCGCTTGCGAGCCGGTGGAAGTCCTCCTCCGTGCCCAGATCGTGGCAGAGGAACCCATGCTTGCGCGCGCGCGGAGCGTAGTGCGGCGAGATGAGGAACTCGACCCGGTGGCCGCGGGCAGCCAGGAGCTTGCCCAGCCAGATCAGCGGGTTCACATCCCCTTCGCTCCCGAAGGGTGCGAACAGAATCCGCCTGCTCATCAGAGCCGCTGGAGCGCCGGCAGAGAATACTTCCGGATCAGGGCGTCGCGGTTCGCCTCGATCGCTTGCGCATCTAAAATGATCAGGCCGGGGTCCTCTTCGAGCTCGATTTTTTGGAATCCATCGACCGGGGATTGTGCGGCCGAGACGACGTCGTCAAGCGTGCGGATCTCCTGGCCGTTGAGCTTCGTGACGACCAGGTTCTCCAGGTTTTCATACCCGAGCGTCATCGGGGTCGGGAGGATCTGCGAGATGAAGACGATCTTGTCCTTTCCCGCCGGCAACTCGTTTTGGAAAGCGTCGAGGAAGACCAGCCTCTGGGGCGCATCTTTCGGCCAGTCCCCGCCCCATTCCTGGAGGTAGGCACGGGAGAGCTCCATGAAGACGACCCCGCCCAGGATGACATACCGCGGCGCGCGGTCGACGATGTGCGACTCGCTGATGATCTTCGAGCGGTCGCGCGGCTCCAGCTTCACCGGCACCTCGAGAATCGTCCCGTCCCGGAACACCCGGAAGTTTGCCGTCTCGCCCGGGTGCTTGATCGTGTTCGTGATGTGGCTGAATGCGATCCGGCCCCAGTCCGGGTCGTCGTAGTTTCCGTCCTGGTCGATCGCGCGCCCATCGACGGCCAGGATGACATCGCCGACCCGGAGTCCGGCCATCTCGGCCGGGCCGTCCTTGAGCACTTCGGTGACGTAGACGCCGCCGGGTTCGTTGAGGCCGACGAACCGGCGGAGCTGGGGGTCGCGGGTCGAGGAGAAGGCGATTCCGGCCCGCGCAAACCCTCCGTAAGCCGGCTTGGCGGCCTCGGCGAGAAAATGCGAAATGACCGGCGTCGAAATAATATCCGCCGTCTGGCTGCGGGCATCGTACCGCATGAGGACTCCGAGGAGTTTGCCATTGCGCACGACCGGGAGCGTGAAGCTTCCGTCGCGCTGCTGCATCGGGGCGCTGAGGCGGAAGATCAGGAGGCCGAGGTTGTCGAGCGGATACCCGCTCACCAGGATCGAGGTCACCGTGCCGATGGTCTGGGCGATTTCGCCGTTCTGCTCGAGCTGAAGGACGGTGGCGCGGTCGCCGACCCGAACGCCCTTATCGAGGGCGAGCGGCTTCATGCCTGCCAGAAATGCCGGATCGGCAGGCTTGAGGATGGCGAGGTTGCTCTCGTAATCGACCCGTTCGACGGTGGCGGAGGATTTTTCCGCGGTCGCCGCCTTTTCCAGCTCGATGAACGTATGGTTCGCGATGAGCTCGGCGGTCACGAGGATCCGGTCGCCGTCGATCAGCGTGCCCAGCCCGCGCCGGGTGCCCGGCGACTTTTTCGTCCAGGGCCGGAAGAAGTCGTACGCCTGGCTCGTGGCGTTCACGCGGATGACCGACCGGTTCGTGGCCTCGATGGCCGGTTTCGTTGGGTTCGGCTGCGGCGTGACTCCGGCAAAGGCGGGCAGGCAGAAGGCGAGGACGACGAGTGCGGTGCGCGCGATCATAGGTTTTGCTCCTTGGTGACGCCGTATCGGGACAGGATCCTTTCGCGCGCCGCCTCGACCGCCTGGCGCTCGAGGACGATCGGGCGTCCGACCCCGGCCATCTTGATGACGTAGTACTCGGCCGGCTTCGCAAATTCCTCCGCCACGTCGGCGAGCCTCCGGATTTTTCTGCCGTTGATTTCATCGACGATCCCGTGCCGGAAGTCGGAGGCAAACGCATTGACCGGGTCCGCGAGAACCCCGCTCAGGACGACGATCTCCGGGCGTTCCTTGTAGAGCTTGTCCTCTGTGAAAAAGTCAAACGTGTAGCGGAGGCGGAGGTCGGCCGGCTCGTGGGCGGCCATCCAATTTTCGTCGACCGGCTGGAAGATGAGGCCGCCGAACATGACGAACTTCGGATCCTCGTCGTAGGCGTTCGCATGAAGGGTGAACGGCCAGGGGCCGTTGAGCGGGACCGTGACCTGGAGCGGCTTGCCGGCGCGGAGGATATCGAGCGTGACCGAATCGCCCTTGAACTTTCGTTCGACGACCTCGGCAAGCGGGACGGAATCGTTGTCCATCGGGATCGTCGCGTCGCTGGCGATCGGGAGGCCGTCGATCGCGAGAAGGACGTCGCCCGGAAATACGATCCCCTCGGAGGATCCGCCGCCGAAGACGCTGCCTACCAGGACGCCGCGGTCGTCGTCGGCGAGGCCGAGCGCGCGGCGCGCCGCCGGGTTGAAGAGGCTCTGGTAGCTGAGCGCCAGATCCACGTAGCGGTCATAGTGGCCATCCTCCACATCCTTGAGGAAGCGCCTGGCCACCGGGGTCGGGATCATGTAGCCGACGTTCTGCGCGACGTCACCGCTGTACCCCTGGAAGGCCACGCCGACGACCTTGCCGTTTTGCATGACCGGTCCGCCGCTGTTGCCGGGGTTGATCGCGGCGTCGATCTGGATCGTCAGGTGCGAGTCCATTCCGGAGTGGGAATACGCCTGGAAGTCGATCCGGGACACGATCCCCTGGGTCACCGAGAGCCGGCTGCCCCCGATCGGATACCCATAAACCGAGACCGTCGATTCGATGAGCGGGATGCCGCCAAACTCGAGCGCGGTGGTCCCCTTAAAAAATTCCGGATCCTCAACGGTCAGGAGCGCGAGGTCGCAGTCGTGGGCGATATGGAGGACCCTTGCCGGGAACGGCCGCGGGTCGCCCTCCTTCGAAACCGTCAGGAAGCGCGCGTTGCTGACCACGTGGGCGTTCGTCATGATCCGGTTGCCGGAAATGATAAACCCGGCCCCGACGCCGCCAGAAACTTCCCCCGGGTTCCAGGGGGCCTTGTAGTTCGGCTCTTGCGAGGTCGCCTCGATGCGCACGAGGCTGCGTGCAACCGGCGCGGAATAGGCGGCCCCGGTAGCGAGAAAAATGAGGATCAGGATGCGAAACATCGCGGTCAACGTACGCACGAAGCGGGGAATGACAACCCGGATTTCACGATGCCGTCAGCACCGGGCTGCCCGCGGGCGAGAGGGCGCGAAGCTTTTCGACGACCTGCGGGATCACCTCGCACGCGCGCTCGATGTCGCCGGCCGAGTTGAATCGGCCAAACGAAAACCGGAGGCTTGCGCGGGCCTGGTCATTGGAAAGCCCCATCGCCCTGAGGACGTGGGAAGGATGGACCGACCCGCTCGTGCAGGCGGAGCCGGCCGAGCAGCAGATCCCCTGCTGGTCGAGGAGGAGGAGCGCTCCCTCGCTCTCGATGCCCGAAAACGAGATGTTTGTCGTATTCGGCAGGCGGTGTTCGAGGCTGCCGTTCACCGTCGTGCCCGGGACCGTCGCGAGCAGGTGCGCTTCAAACGCATCCCGCCACTCCATGACCTGGCGGCTGCCGAGGTGGGAGCCCGCCAACTCGGCGGCCTTCCCAAACGCGACGATCGACGCCAGGTTTTGCGTCCCCCCGCGGCGCCCGTTTTCCTGGCTTCCGCGGAGGAGCGGGGTGAATTTCACGCGGCGGCTCACGTAGAGCCCGCCGACGCCCTTCGGGGCATGAAGCTTATGGCCGGAGACCGAAAGAAAATGGATGCCGAGATCCCCGAGGGAGAGGGGAAGCTTGCCAAATGCCTGGACCGCATCGACGTGGAGGAGGACTTTCTTTTTCTGCGTGATCGCCGCGACCTCGTGGATCGGGAAAAGGACGCCGGTCTCGTTGTTTGCCCAGAGCAGGGTCACGAGCGCGGTATCCGGGCGGATCGACGCTTCGAGCTTCGCCAGGTCGAGGAGGCCGCCGGCATCGACCGGCAGCCAGGTGATCTCATAGCCCCGCTGGGCGAGGTATTCGCAGAGTTTGATCGTGGCCGAGTGCTCGACCGCCGTGGTCACGATATGCCGCTTGTCGGGATCGAGCGCGAGCGCGGCCTGCACGGCGGTGTTGATCGATTCCGTCCCGCAGCTGGTGAAGAGGATCTCCTCTGGCCGGCAGCCGGCCAGAGCGGCGACCTGCTCGTGCGCCACGTCGAGCGCTGCGGCGGCCCGGCGCCCGAGCCCGTAAGCGCTGGACGGATTGCCGTAGCCATCCTCTCCGAGCCACGGAAGCATCGCCTCCAGCACGTCGGACGAGACGCAGGTGGTGGCGTTGTTATCAAGGTAGATCGTCATGGGAGCTAGAGCTTGGCCAGGATCCCATTAAGCGTCGCGCTCGGGCGAAGCGCGGCGGATGCGAGGGCGTCGTCCGGCTGGTAGTAGCCGCCGATGTCCACCGGCTTTCCTTGCACGGCCACCAGCTCGCCCACGATCTGATCTTCGTTTGCGGCGAGCGCCTGCGCGGCCGGAGCGAAGATCGCCTTCAGTTCAGGGTCGTCGTTCTGGGCTGCCAGGGCCCCGGCCCAGTAGAGGGCGAGGTAAAAGTGGCTGCCCCGGTTGTCGAGGCCGCCGACCTTGCGCGCAGGCGACTTGTCGTTTTCAAGAAATTTCCCCGTCGCCTCGTCGAGCGTAGCGGCGAGGACCTTGGCCTTCGGGTTCGAGAACGTTTCGCCGAGGTGCTCGAGCGAAACCGCGAGGGCGAGGAATTCGCCGAGCGAATCCCAGCGCAGGTAGTTTTCCTGGACGAACTGCTGGACATGCTTCGGGGCCGACCCGCCGGCACCGGTTTCGAAGAGGCCTCCGCCGTTCATGAGCGGCACGATCGAAAGCATCTTCGCACTCGTGCCGAGCTCCAAGATCGGGAAAAGGTCGGTGAGGTAGTCGCGGAGCACGTTTCCGGTCACCGAAATCGTGTCCTTGCCCTGCACGATCCGCTCGAGGCTCGCCTGGCAGGCAGCTGCCGGCGGGAGGATTTGGATATCGAGGCCCGTCGTGTCGTGGGCCGCGAGCTCGGCCTGGACCTTGGCGATGACCTGCGCGTCGTGCGCGCGGTTTTTGTCCAGCCAGAAGATCGCGGGTGTTCCGGTCGCACGGGCGCGGGTCACTGCGAGCTTCACCCAATCCTTCACCGGGGCGTCCTTCGTCTGGCATGCACGCCAGATGTCGCCAGCCTCGACGGCGTGCTCGATCAGGGTTTTTCCGGCAGCGTCGACGACGTGCACCGTTCCGGCGGCTGGAATCTCAAACGTTTTATTGTGCGACCCATATTCCTCGGCCGCCTGGGCCATGAGCCCGACGTTCGGGACGCTGCCCATCGTGCGCGGGTCCAGCGCGCCGTTGGCCTTGCAGAAATCGATGGCCGTCTGGTACACGCCGGCGTAGCAGCTGTCCGGGATCACGGCGAGCGTGTCCTGCGGCTTGCCCTCGGCATTCCACATCTGGCCGGACGTCCGGATCATCGCCGGCATCGAGGCGTCCACGATCACGTCGCTGGGGACGTGAAGGTTCGTGATCCCCTTGTCCGAGTTGACCATCGCCAGCGCGGGGCCGGCGGCCAGAACGGACTGGAGGTCGGCCTCGATCGCCGCCTTCTGGTCGGCGGGAAGCTCTTGGATCTTGGCGACGAGGTCGCCCAGGCCGTTGTTCACATCGACCCCGAGACCGCGAAGGACGGCGTCATGCTTGGCGAGGAGATCCTTAAAAAACACGCGCACCGCGTGGCCGAAGATGATCGGGTCCGAGACCTTCATCATCGTGGCTTTCATATGCAGGGAGAACAGGACGCCCTCCCGCTTGGCCTTTGCGATTTGCTCAGCAAGAAACGCCAGGAGCGCCGATTTCCGCAGGACCGTCCCGTCGAGGATCTCGCCGGCCAGAAGCGGCGTCTTTTCCTTGAGCACCTGCACGGAGCCGTTGGCCGCTACAAATTCGATGCGGACCGACGTCGCCTCTGGCACGACGACCGACTTTTCATTTGAGAAAAAGTCATCCTTCCCCATCGTGACCACCGACGTTTTCGAGTCCTTCGACCATTTTCCCATCGAATGGGGATGCTTCCGCGCATATTCCTTGACCGCCTTCGGAGCGCGACGGTCGGAATTTCCCTCGCGGAGGACCGGGTTCACCGCGCTGCCCTTGGTCCGGTCGTAGCGCGCGCGTGCGTCCTTTTCCGCATCGGTTTGCGGGGCGTCCGGGTAGTCGGGGAGGGGGTAACCTTTTTTCTGAAGCTCGGCGATCGCCGCCTTCAGCTGCGGGAGCGAGGCGCTGATGTTTGGAAGCTTGATGATGTTGGCCTCGGGCAGAAGGCTAAGCGCCCCGAGCTCGGCCAGCGCGTCATCCACCTTTTGAGCTGGGCTCAGAATCTCAGGAAATTGGGCGAGGATCCGGCCGGCCAGCGAGATGTCCCGGGTCTCGACAGCAATCCCGGAGTGCTTGGTAAACGACTGGACGATCGGGAGCAGGGAGTACGTCGCGAGCGCAGGGGCCTCGTCGGTCTTCGTGTAGATAATCGTGGGAAGCTTGGACATGTTGGCAAAAATATTGTTCCCAGCGTGTTAAGGCATTGCCCGTGCCGGGTCAAAAGCAAATCTAACTCTGATATAGGCCCGGCTGGGCCGTAATGATATTAGCCGGTGGCGTAAGCCACCGGAAATTATAGAATGCGATTTGCCCCGGCAGGGGCATGGGATTCCGGTGGCAGGGAATGCCGTGCATCCACCATTCACTGCATGGCCGTCTCGTTTCACCATAAAGTCCATCGGCATAGTCGCCGCCGGGTGGAATGAAGAGCGTTTTTGTGGTGAGGTGAGGCCTCCCGCCCCGCCGGGGCGGTTCGTATCTCGCAACACCCGGTGGCTTCCGCCACCGGCTAATGTCCAGGGCACCTCCGGTGCGCTCGGGGCTTTGTCGCAGCCCTCTTTCGGTTTTTATCCAGCCGTCCGCTCGCCGCGGGCGAGCCAGACGCCGAGGAGGGCGATGTCGGCCGGGGTCACCCCGCTGATCCGGGCGGCCTGGCCGAGGGTCTCCGGGCGGATTTTTGAGAGCTTCTGGGCTGCTTCCGAGCGCAGGCCATTGATCTGCTCGTAGGCGACCCACGCCGGGATGGCCTTTGATTCCTGGCGTTCGGAGCGCGCGATCTGCTCCTCCTGGCGGCGGAGGTAGCCTTCGTATTTGAGGTCGGTTTCGACCTGGTCCCAGACGTCCGCCGGGTAGGCGTCGCGGGTCTCGGCGGGCAGGGCCGGCCACGAGTTTTCGGCCCGCTTGAGCCATCGCTCGAGCGGGAGCGCGTCAACTTTGATTTCGCGAAGGCTCTCGCGCAGCGCGGCGACCAGCGCGGATTTTTTTTCGAACCTGGCCTGCCGTTCTCCGGTGACGAGGCCGGCTGCGATCGCCTTGGCGGTGAGGCGGAGGTCGGCATTATCCTGGCGGAGGAGGAGCCGGTATTCCGCGCGGCTGGTGAACATCCGGTACGGTTCCGGGGTCCCGCGGGTGACCAGGTCATCGAGGAGGACCCCGATGTACGCCTCGTGCCGGGCGAGGGTGAACGCCGGGCGTCCGAGCGATCGGAGCGCCGCGTTGGCCCCGGCGATCAGCCCCTGCGCGGCGGCCTCCTCGTAGCCGGATGTCCCGTTGATCTGGCCTGCAAAATAGAGGCCTGCGACCCGCTTGGTCTCCAGCGTGGTGTGCAGCTGGGTCGGCGGGCAGTAGTCGTACTCGACCGCGTAGCCGGGTCGAAGGATCTCGGCATTTTCGAGGCCGGCAATGCTTCGGATAAACTGGTACTGGACGTCGAACGGAAGGCTGGTGGAAATCCCGTTTACGTAGATCTCTCCGGTATGCCGTCCCTCGGGTTCGAGGAAGAGCTGGTGCTGGGGCTTCTCAGAAAACTTGACGACCTTGTCCTCGATGCTCGGGCAGTACCTCGGGCCGACCCCTTCGATCACGCCGGCATAGAGCGGGGACTTGTCGAGGTTCGCACGGATGATCTCGTGCGTCCGCTCGTTTGTGTACGTGATGTGGCAGGGGATCTGGCGGGCTTGGAAGGTTCCGTCCCGCCATTCGTTGAGAGTAAAGATGTCATCCTCCCCGCGGCGGATGGTATCCGCCAGGTAGCTGAAAACCGGCGGCGGCGTGTCGCCCGGTTGGGGCTCGCATTGCGTGAAGTCGATGCTGCGGGCGAGGAGCCTGCAGGGGGTCCCGGTCTTGAAGCGTCCGACCTCGAACCCGAGGTCCCGCAGGCAGTCGCTCAGCGTCGAGACCGTATCGCCGAGGCGCCCGCCCGCCTGGTTACGCAGTCCCACGTGCAGGAGCCCGCGCATAAACGTGCCGGTCGTCACCACGACCGCCTTCGAGCGGAACGTGAGCCCGAGGTTGGTTTCGATTCCGGTCACGGCATCGCCCTTCACGACAAGCCGCGTGACGTTTCCCTGCTTCAGGTCGAGGTGCGGCTCATTCTCCAGGATCGCCTTCATTCGGAACTGGTACGCCTTTTTGTCGCACTGCGTGCGGGGTGCGCGCACGCTCGGGCCCTTGGTGGCATTGAGCATCCGAAACTGGATGCCCGTGGCGTCGGCGTTCAGGCCCATGGCTCCGCCGAGGGCATCCATCTCGCGCACCATGTGGCCCTTCGCCAGCCCGCCGATGGCCGGGTTGCACGACATCTGGCCGACCGTATCGGCATTCTGGGTCAGGAGCAGCGTCTCGCTGCCCAGGCGCGCCGAGGCCAGCGCCGCCTCGATCCCCGCATGTCCGGCCCCGATGACGATGACGTCGTACGGCTTCGGATATTCGAAGTCGCTCAAAATCCTACTCGGTGGGGATCCCGTGCTCGGACAGCTTTTTCATGAGCTCCGAGGTCTGGAGCTTGTTGCTGTTTTGGAGGACGACGTCGCCGGCCACAAAGTTGTCGAACGTCCCGCGGATCCCGACATTTTCTCCCTCGACGATAAATGCCCGCTCGTTCGTGAGTTCGCCCTGCCAGTTCCGGTGGAAGACGTCCGCCTTCGTCTGGTTTGATGCGACGCTCACGTTGTTGGTCGGGACATCATCGGCTCCGAAGACGGCCTTCACGTCCGGGGTTGTCTGGTTCGGGAGCTGCATGAAGACCGTGAGCGGATCGCCATCGGCGTCCTGCGACTGGGTGACCTGGCCCACGCGTCCATAGACGAGGATTCGCATGCCATTGTACTTCTGGAGCGCCGCGTCGGGCGCAGAGGAAAAATCCGTAACGATCTGCTGGAGCGTCACAAACCCGTCCGGCGGCAGGGGGGGGAGCTGACCAGACGACGCGGTCTGGGCGGTGAGGGGAGCGACAGCCAAGGCGGTGAGAGCGAAGGAGATCAGGATGGAATTCATGGCGTACGCAGCATGCCGGAATTCGAAGGATTGCACAAATTGAAAAATTTCTGAATGGTGGCCGGCATGCAACGCGTCGGGTTCGCTTTTCTTTTCCGGAAAACTTCCTCTGGATCCCGCCCATGAGACTTCTTGTGATCTTCCTTGCCTTTGGCGCATTGGCGATGGCTCAGGACGTCCGCCGCGCGCTGCCCGCTGAATCCTCATGGGATGAGACGGCCAAGTTCCTGGCCGGGTATCCTCTGCCGCCCGAGAAGAGGTATAGCCCGCTGCAAACAAGCCCTGCAGGACGATTTCACGCCGCGGAATTTGAGCGGCTGTGGGCCCGGTACAACGAGTATTACTTCACGCCGATGCGCGCCTGGTCGGCTGCCGAGCTTGCTCCGAAGATTTCCGGAGCGGCCCCGGTCCTGTACTTTTTTGGCGGTCCGGATGCGATCTCCGCGCTGGCCCTTTACCCCATGGCCAGCGACTACATCCTGGGCGGGCTGGAACCCGTCGGGACCCTTCCGGAGCCACTGTCCCTCCCTGCCGGGCGGCTGGAGCCGGCGCTCGCCAACCTTCGCGGCTCGACGGACGTGATCCTGAGCTACGGGCATTTTATCACCAAGGAGATGAAGGCCGACCTCGACGCCACCGAGTTCCGAGGGGTCCTTCCGGTCGTGCTTACATTTCTTGGAATGTGCGGCGCCGAGGTCCTGGACGTGCAGTTCTTCGGAGTTGATGCAACGAGCGGAGTTGAGAAGGAAGCCGGGGCGTCGGGCGGCTCCTTGCTTCCCGGCGTGCGGGTCACCTTTCGCCAGGACCCGCTCTCCGCGCCCCAGCGGATCCACTACGTCCAGGCGAATGTGGCGGACGGCAGCCTGCGGGACGGGCTTTTGCGGTGGACCTCCGGGTTTGGAAAAGGCAACGTCTATTTGAAGGCGGCATCCTACTTGCTCCATGAGGAATCATTTTCTCAGATCCGCCAATTCCTTCTCGGGCAGGCCCTCTCGGTTCTGCAGGATGACTCCGGGTTTCCCATCTCGTATTTTCTCGATGGGTCGTGGCGGCTTCGATTCTTTGGAGCGTACCATGGGACGCTCGAAATCTTCAAGAAGTACCACCAGGAGGCCTTGGCGAACGCCTTTCTGACCGAGCCTCTGCCGCTGCCATTTGGAACCGGCTACAAGTGGAAGCGCGGCGAGTCGAACCTCCTTCTCGCCATCCGGCAGGAGCCGGCGCGGGCCGAGCCGGTCAGCGTGCCGCCGGCGTACTGAGAAGCGCGCGCAGGAAGTCGGGATCGCGAAATCCTTTCGGCTGCCCGAGCCGCACAACGACGGCGCCGAGAGAGGGGAAAACGTAGACGCGCTGGCCGCCGGAGCCCGCCATGCAAATCAGGTCGGCGGGGGCCTTGCGGGAGAGGCAGGTCGCCTGCCAATCGGCGCGGCTGAGCCCGCCCCGGAGCGCCTCCTCGATATCCCGCTCGCGGGCATTGCCGCGCGTATTCGGGTTGAGCCAAAACCCCAGCCCGTAACACGGGTTCGCCTCCGACCCGCAGATCGCTTCCCGAAACCTCTCCGTGGAGACGGCAGGAAAAAGTCCGGAACCGCGGGCGCGCCCGAGAACGAACCGCCCTAGGCGGAGGAGATCCAGCGGCGTCAGCACCGCCCCGGCCGAAAGGTACGGCTGCCCGCGCCGGTCGGTGCGCCACCCCGCCGGGGATACGCCCAACTTTTTTAGAAGAAGGGTCGGCGGAAACGGTCCGCCCACCGGAAAGAATTCCGGGACGTTCCCGAGCATCTCGTAGTGCGAGGGGCCGTAGGAAAACCGGTTTCCAGCGGCGGATTCCGCTGGCACTGCGGCCGCCGCCTTCCGGATATCCGGAACCGACTTCGCGTAAAGCCGGTTGTAGCCGGGGGCAAGCCCGGACGTCTGGCTGAGCAGCTCGCGAAGCGTCACGGCTCGCGCCCCCGCCCCGACGGTTTTCGAGAGCCGGGCCTGGGGAGCGGCCAGGCAGCTGAGCGCCACGATGCTTTTTGTGATGCTGTAGGCGGGCAGGGGCGTCCGCTCGGAAATTCCCTTTGCAAAAGACTGCCCCTCCATGCGGCCATCCCTCCACACCATCAGGGCAAGCCCACCGGTCCGGGACGAATAGCGCTCCGCCGCAGGAACGTTCCACCCGGCCGCACGGGCAAATCCCGGCACTGCGATCAGCAGGCCAAGCGCGGCGGCAAGTGAGCAGGGGACGCGAAGGGACTTCCCCACAGCGGACTAGACGGGCAGGTGCTGGCGATTGCGCCTCGGCGGCAGCCCCTTGGGAACATATTCTTCCTCGTCGGTGGTCTTCATCCGCAGGTAGGAGGAAGCCTTCCAGATCCCCCAGCCGGCCTCCCACTGGGCTCCGCAATTTGCGCAGACCTTTTCGTCGGACCGGGTGGGAACCCAGGGATTTTCCGTCGAGCACTTCGGGCAGATGTTGACAAATGCGGGCTGCGCCTTCAGGACCGCGTCCGCCAGCTTTTCCACCGTCACGTCGATGTCGCCGGCCTCCATCGGAAGCTCAAAATTTCGTTCCCGGCTGCAGCGCTCGTAGTACCGCTTCTGGGCGGCGTCGAGGAGCTTGGCGACCCCCCCGGAATTTAAGAACCGACGGTCCCGCCGGTCGTGCATCATGTGAAGCGAGAGCAGGATCTTGATCCGGGCTTTTGTGGTGAGCTGGATGTTCAGGGCTGCCGCCTGCGCGGCAAACATCTCGGCGACCTCGGGCGGGGAGGGGTGGGAAAAATGCAGGGTTGCCCGAAATTGCTCCTCGGTCTCCGGGGCGTTGCAGAGCACGGGACGCACGCTGTCGCGGGGGCCCACAAAGATGAGGATCGGGTCCTCCCCGCATTCCTCCAGCACCTGGCGCAGGATTTCCCTCGTGCGGGCAAACGAAAACCGTGAGTCCCGGCGGTCGAGCAGTTCCGGAGCATGCAACATGAGCACCCCGCCTTTGGCCGAGGCAACGGCATCGGAACTGCTGAGGGCTCCGGTGAGGAGGTCCTCCATCTGGATTTCGATCACATCTCCGCTTCCCTGCAGCAGTCCCAGACCCTTGAGCGCTTTTGCCAGGATCTGCGCCGCATGCCGGCGGCCGCTCCCGACAGGGCCTTCAAAAATGCAGTGAAACCGCAGGGGGGGGACCGGCAGCCCGCGCTCCCGCCGCTGGATCGCGGCGTGCGCCTGGTGCAGGATCGTCTCCATGATCTCCTTGGATTCGCTCATCCCGATCACCTGGTGGATCTCGGCGACGGCCGCCAGAAAGAGGTCGTCTTTCCCCCGGGAAGGAACCTGGGTAGGAAGATTTTCGCGACGGACCTCGCCCCCGACGGATTCCACGTCCAGCCCCGCCGACGCATCGAACTCGCAAAACGCGATGTGCGCATGGATATTTTCCAGCGTGACATGGCCGAAATCCGTTCCGCCCTGCTCGCGAAAGTTGCATCCGTGCACATGGAGCGGCCCGCCCCCGCGCATCATCAGGCTGCAGATCGACTGGCGTTCGAAAAGGTTGAAGAGAGCCTCGGCCGGGCCAGTGCTGGTCAGGTGGACGCCAAGCTGGTTATCCAAAAACAGGTTGCCGGCGAGGTGGACATCTGCGGCAGATTCCGCATGCACTCCCGCCCCCGGGCTCTCGGGGGTTGTGCCGACCGATCCTTCGATACACGAATGAAGGAGGGTTAGATGGGATCCTTCGCCGGCCAGGATCCCGACCTGGCATCCGGAAATCGCGCATCCCCAGACTTCGGCCCTGGCCGCGCTCTCCAGCGAAACCCCAACCTCAGAGCGGTCGACACGGCACGACTCCAGATGAAGTGAAGTCGACGATCCCGAGACAACAATGCCGCCGGAAATGTGGCCGTTGGAAAGGATCAGGCTCCCGCTGCTCATCCGCACGCAGGGAACATCGCTCCCCGCCGCGCTCAGGTTGATTCCCGAAAGCCAAATCGATACGTCGCGGTTTGAGGACACCGCCGGCTGGCCCGCCTGCGCCTGAAATGTCACCGTACCCGGACGCAGGGCCCGGATAAAAAGCGACCGGTTGCCCGGAGGGGCCGGGTAAACTCCGGGGGGGAGAAGGATGCAGTCGTTGCGGTAGGCTTTTCGAACCGCTGTCAAAAAGCCTCTCGCCGGGGTGCTGCCATCGTCCGGCTCCTCGACGTACACCTCGCGCACCTGGGCGGCGGCGTGCATTTTCTCCTGCGCGGAGAGGATGGAAGATTGGCGGAGGACAGACTTCATGAAGCAGAGACGACTGAGAAAACCCGAGGTCAGAGGAATGGAAAATCATACCACGCACCGGGATGTTTGAAAAGGATATATCGCGGAGGCGGGCAAAAGACCCAGCCCCGGTGGACCTCAGCGTCCGGACACGCCAAAAGCCCGGGGAGGCTGGACGCGCCCGCTCACCGATTATCCAGGGGAACGTAGCTGCGGATCTGCGGGCCGGTGTAGATCTGCCGCGGGCGGTAGATCCGGGCTTTGGGATCGTCCATGACTTCCTTGAAGTTGGCGATCCACCCGGGCATGCGCCCGATGGCAAACATGACTGTGAACATTTCGGTCGGGATTCCGAGCGCGCGCATGATGATGCCGCTGTAGAAGTCGACGTTCGGGTAGAGCTTGCGCTCGAGGAAGTAGGAGTCTTTGAGCGCCGTTTCCTCGAGCTTGAGCGCGATGTCGAGGAGGGGGTCGCTCTTCTTGAGCCTGGCGAGGAGCTTGTCGCAGCTGGCCTTGATGATCTGGGCGCGCGGATCGTAATTTTTGTAAACCCGATGGCCGAATCCCATGAGGCGCTTGCCTCCCTCCTTCGATTTGACGGCCTCCAGGAATTTCGAGCCATCATCCCCCTCGTGGCGGATGTGCGCGAGCATCTCGAGGACCGCCTGGTTTGCCCCGCCGTGAAGCGGCCCCCAGAGCGCGCAGACGCCGGCCGCCGCGCTGGCAAAAATGTTTGCGCGGCTGGAGGCGACCATCCGGACCGTCGAGGTCGAGCAGTTTTGCTCGTGGTCGGCATGGAGGAGGAAGATCTGATCGAGGGCGGCGACCGCCTCCGGTTCGAGGTCGATGTCGGCATACGGCATCGAGAACATCATGTGCAGGAAGTTCGCCGTGTATTTGTACTCGGGCTTCGGGTAGACGATCGGGAGGCCGAGGGATTTCCGGTAGGCGAAGGCCGCGATCGTGCGGACCTGGGAGATCAGGCGCGCGCTGTGGCGCTTGAACTTCGAGGCCTCGTACGGGCCGGTGAGCTCGCGGGTGAAGCACCCGCAGGCGTTGATCATCGAGGAGAGGATCGCCATGGGGTGAGCGTTCGGCGGGAACCCCTCAAAGTGGTACTTCATGTCCTCGTGCAGGACCTGAAACTCGGTGAGCGAATCGGAAAACTTGCGGATCTCGGTGCGGGTGGGCAGGTTCCCGTGGATGAGGAGCCAGGCAACCTCGATGAACGTGCTCTTCTCGGCGAGCTCTTCGATCGAGTAGCCTCGGTAGCGCAGGATTCCCTTCTCGCCATCGATGAACGTGATGTCGCTCGTGCACGATCCGGTGTTGCCAAACCCGTCGTCGTAGGTGATCAGCCCGGTCTTATCCCGGAGCTGGCCGATGTCCACCCCGTGCTCGTTTTCGCTCCCCACGATGACCGGCAGGTCGGTTGAGGTTCCGTTGTAGGTGAGGGTGGCTTTTTCGCTCATGGTTTTTTCGTGTGTAAAATGGACTCCGGACCGACGACCGGGTGGAACCATAGCCCACATCCCAATCAAGTTTCCACCAAAGAAGAGAAAAAGTTTTGAACCCTGCCGGCCCCGCGGAATTCCCCCCCTGTCCGCAGGGCCTGACGCGGCCGATGGCGGAGGTTACAATGGCGCGGCCGCCCGGAGTCCGGCCACAGCGGCCTGCAGGAATTCCTCCGGCAGCCTGGGCCCGATGAAGAGCGCCAGCGGGGTGCGGATCTTCGGGGCGGGGCCAACCGGGAAAAATTGCACATCCTCATCGAGCTTCTGAAACACAAAAAACTCGTCCGGCTGGGACTCGAACCGCACCAGGCCTTTGGCCCTGATGACTTCCGGGGGCAGGCTGCCGAGCATCGCTCGAAACGATTGTTCCGACACCGTTTCGGGCAGGAGGTACTCGGACGAGGTGAAGTGGTGGTCGGCGTGGTGGCCTGGCTGGGCATGGTGTTCCCCGTGGTCGTGGTGGCAGGATTCGGAGCAGACGTGTGCGGCAGGCTGCAGAGGGCGGGCGCCGTCCTCCCGGATGCCCGCAAGCTCTGCGGCAAACGCGTCCGGCGACGTCTCGGACCCGCGGATCCCGGCTTCGTGCAGCGAGCGCCGGACGAAGGCGAGGCGGTCCGGCGACACTTCGTCGAGGCGGGAGAGGGAGACGTGCGACGCGGTCCGCGCCTGGCTGCGCTCGAGGGCGTTGTGCCAAAAGCGTTTTTGCCAGCGCTTGGCATCGATGAGCGAGAGCTGGATCGGCAGGGAAAACTGGCGGAGCGAGGGCTCGAGCGCGAGCGCCTCGATGAGCTGCTCCGAGTCGGTTGTCCCGTTTGTCTCGATCACGAGCACCCGCCCCGGGCCATGCTCGAACCGGCCGAGCTCCTCCAGGAGCTGGTCTCGCGATCCGCAGCAGACGCAGTCCCCGCTCAGCGCCCGCACATCCCCGGCCTGGTCGCGGAATTGCTCCGCGTCCACACGCGCGTTCTGGTAGTCGTTGATCACGAGGCCGGGCCGCAGCCCGCGAAGGCCCAGCGCCGGAACCAACGACTTTAGAAAGGTCGTTTTCCCGGATCCGAGAAACCCGACGACGAGCACCAGTGGAGTCATGGCGCGTAAGCTGACATACCTGGCGGGAAATGCAAATGCCCGGACGCAAGATCGCGTTTGCCGGAACCGGGAATCTGGGTAACAATTGGGGAGTCCTTGTGAACAATCACACTCCATCAGAGACCGCCGGGAAGATCAGCCGCCGGGAATTTTTTTTCCGCGCGGGTGCGGCTGGGGCGCTGATTGCGGGGTCCGGGCTGGGCGGGCTGGCGCTCTGGCAGCGGCGGCATTTTGTCCCGGGTTTCCAGGAGAAGAGCGGGCTGCATCTTCCATCGTTTGCTCTGGCGCCCGAGGCGCTGCTGCCGCAGATGGCGATCGCCCACGGCGACGGGCACGAGAAGGTGATCCGGGCGGCGATCGGCGCCCTGGGCGGCATGGGGCGGTTTATCAGCAAAGGGGACATCGTTGTGATCAAGCCAAATATCGCGTTTGACCGTCCGCCGGCTCTGGCGGCGACGACCCACCCGGATGCGCTCCGGGCGCTCGCCCGGCTGGTGCTGGAGGCGGGGGCGGCGAAGGTGCTGATCGCCGACAACCCGATCAACAGCCCGGCGGGATGCTATCTGAAGAGCGGGCTGCTGGCGGTCGCCGACGAGCTGCAGCTCGACCTGCTCTACCCGGAAAGCGGCTCGTTTTCTCCGATCCAGATGGATGGCGAGATCCTGAAAAACTGGTCGTTTTTTGAGGCCCCCTTCCAGCGGGCGACGAAGGTGATCGGGCTGGCTCCGTGCAAGGACCACAACCTCTGCCACGCGTCGATGACGATGAAAAACTGGTACGGACTCCTTGGCGGACGCCGGAACCAGTTTCACCAGCACATCCATAGCATCGTCTCGGATTTTGCGCTCATGATGAAGCCCACGCTCGTCGTGCTCGACGGGATGAACGTGCTCATGAAAAATGGTCCGACCGGCGGGCGGCTTTCGGACGTCAAAAAGATGGGGACGGTCGTGGCCGGCACCGACATGGTTGCGGTCGACAGCTACGGGTACACCAACCTCCTGGAGCGCAACCTTGACGAGCTGACGTACATCCACAAGGCAAACGCCCGCGGCCTCGGGAACATGAACTGGAAGGAATCCCGCTACAAGGAGGTCCAGGCATGAAGCTCCGCACTGCCCGCCGGATCTCGCAGGTCTTCTTCTTTGCGCTGTTCACGTTTTTTGTGGTCGTCACCGACCTGCGGTACCTGCAGGGCTATCCGGTCTCGCTCTTCCTCGAGCTCGACCCGCTCGTGGCGTTTGCCACCGCGATCACCACGCATACGATTTATAAGGGCCTGCTCTGGAGCCTGGTCCTCATCATCCCCACCGTGCTTTTCGGCCGGATCTTCTGCAACTGGATCTGTCCCTACGGGATCCTTCACCATTTTATCGGATGGCTTTTCGGGAAAGGCCGGGCGCCAGAGCAGGAGCGGATCGAGGCGAACCGCTACCGGAGCATCTACCAGATCAAATACATCATTCTCATCGCGATGGTTGCGGCGGCCGTGTTCGGGTCGTTGCAGATCGGCCTCCTCGACCCGATCTGCCTGTTCTACCGGTCGATGAGCACGGCGATCCTGCCGGCGATCAACCTCGCCATCCCGGGGAGCGTCTACGTGCGCCAGTATTTCCATGAGGGGGCGTGGGCGATCGGGTTCCTGCTCTTCGTGCTCGTCGGGATGAACGTTTTCATCCCACGGTTTTTCTGCCGCGTCCTCTGCCCGCTGGGCGCGTTTCTCGGTGCCCTTGCACCCGCCGCCCTCTGGCGGATCGAGCGCAACCCGACGAAGTGCGTGGACTGCGACCTCTGCCTGAAAAACTGCGAGGGCGCGTCGGACCCACACACCCAGCTGCGCAAAAGCGAGTGTTTTGTTTGCTTCAACTGCATCGAGGACTGCCCGGAGGATGCCCTTTCGTTCCAGTTCATGCCGCCGCTCCAGCACGAGGTGACCCTGCCTGCCGTTCCCGCCCGCCGCGCGTTTCTCGGGCTCCTCCTCGGCGGCGCCTTCTTCGGGTTTGGCCGGTCGTCCGGGGCCTCGGACCGCAACTATAGTAAGAAGGTGATCCGCCCGCCCGGGTCGGTCGAGGAGAAGGAGTTCCTCGACCGGTGCATCAAGTGCGACCAATGCATCCGGGTCTGCCCGACGAACGTCCTCCAGCCCGCGATTTTTGCCGCGGGGATCGAGGGGATCTGGACGCCGATCCTCAACATGAAGGTCGGTTACTGCGAACTCAACTGCACGCTCTGCGGCCAGGTCTGCCCGACCGGGGCGATCCAGAAGATCTCGATTGAAGAAAAAAACGGGATGGGAGCATTTGCGGAGCAGGGGCCTGTGCGCATCGGGACGGCATTCTACGATCACGGCCGCTGCCTGCCCTGGAGCATGGAGACGCCGTGCGTGGTGTGCGAGGAGGTCTGCCCGGTATCGCCGAAGGCGATCTACTCGCGCGAGGTGACGATCACGAAGCGCGACGGAAATCCGGTCACCCTCCGCCAGCCGTACGTGGATCCGGCGCTCTGCATTGGCTGCGGGATCTGCGAGCGCGAGTGCCCCGTGACCGACGAGGCCGCGATCCGCGTCACCGCGATTGGCGAGACCCGCTCGCTCGACCGCCGGCTTCTTCTCGACGGGGGCGCGGCCTGACGCTATGGCGGCAAAACCCCAACCCGTCACGCGCATCCGGACCTGCCGGGCCTGCGGAGTCCGCTACGAATACCCGCTGAGGGGCGAGACCTCGACCCGCCACCATTGCCCGGACTGCGTGGCCGTCCCCCCGCCGCTGCGAAAGGTCTGCGAGCGCCTCCTGCTGCGGGTGCAGAAGCTCGAACGCGAAATCGCACGGCTCAAGCCCGCGCCGTCTGCCGAAAAAGTTTCCGCCTCCTGAAACCGAGGGCCTAAAATCGCGGATCCTGCGCCTTCGCCATCGCCTCGAGAAGGATCGCCGAGGGACCTACAACGGATTTTTCCAGCGCAGCCCTGCGAAACGGGAAAAGTCGGAATCGCAACTGTTCAGCTCCGTCTGGTGTTCGACGGACAGCGCTGCGAGTTGCGCATCGGTGGCGAGATTTCCGCCGCTGCCGAGCTTTTCAAGAAAGCCGAAAAACAGTCCGGCGAATCGTTTTCCGGGATGCACAATCAACAAATTCGGGTGTTCCAGCCAACTCCGGACCCGGCGGGTGGCCTCCTCCACCGGCATGGGTGATTCAAGAACTCGTGGATGGGTCATGAGTCGGATAAATCCGCCAGCCACAATCCAAGGCAGTCCGACAGGCTCCCTTCCCCGCACAGCGCCCTCCCACCATGCGCGCGCGGCCTCGTGCTGCGGATCCGCCGCATTGTAGGCATAAACCAGCAGGTTGATGTCCGGGATGATCATCACCGCAGGGCGCGCGAGGCAAAATTCTCAGCCTCCAATTCGTCCGCAACCTGATTCAGTTTTCTGCGGTCAATTCCCGCCCGGTAGGGCGACCGGTGCGGTTCCACGACAAATTCCGGCGGCTTCTTATTGCGGCGTATCCCATACCCGGCCCTCAGCCGCTCGTTCACGGCCTGCTTTAAGGAAATTTTCCCGGAAGCCCCAGGCCTGACAGGCGTGCCACTTTCGGCGATGCTCCCTCTGGGCGGGACGGCGTGTTTTAGGGTTCGACTCCGGGCCGGAAATTCGTTCAGAGTGCGGCATGAAGATTTTGATGGCGGCGAGCGAGATGGCTCCGTTTGCGAGCACTGGGGAATTTGCCAGCGAGGTTCTTGCCCTGGCCTCGCACCTGAGCGAAGCCGGCAATGAGGTGACCGTCGTCCTTCCATTCTACCGCTGCATCCGCGAGGAAAAAGCGCACAAGGCGAAGCGCTCGAAAATCAAGTTTTCGGTCCCGGTCGGCCCCGCGAAGCTTCCCGCCGAGATCTTCGAGGCCCGCGCGCCGGGGGGCGTACAGGTCCTCTTTGTCGCGCGTGACGAATTTTTTGACCGCAGCGGGCTCTACGGGGCGGACGGACGGGACTACCAGGACAACTCGGCGCGCTTTATCTTTTTCACGAAGTGCGTTGTCGAGCTGGCCCGGCGCCTCTCCCCCGACGTCGTGCACGTGCACGGCTGGCAGACCGCCCTGCTCCCGGTCTTTGTGCGGGACCAGCGGCTCCCGCTGCTGACCGTGCTAACCCCGCACGGGCTCGAGTTTCAGGGGAATTTCTGGAGCTACGACTTTGCGCTCACGAACCTTCCCGGTGAATACTTCTCGGCGCGCGGCCTCGAATTTTATGGCAGCATGAACTGCCTGAAGGCGGGCGTGCTTTTTGCCGACGCCGTCGTCCTTCCCGGACGCCGCCACGTCGCCGAGATGCAGACCCCGGAGTTCGGGTGCGGGCTCGAGTCCGTGCTCCGCGAGCAGCGGGACAAGCTGGAGGGGATCCCGGACGGGCTCGACGAGTCGGCGTGGCCGGTTTTTCCCGCCGCCGAAAAATCCCAGGCGCGCGAGCAGCTCCTGGTCGCGGCCGGCCTTGACCCGGACGGCCGGATCTATCTGGCGGACGCCTCCGCAACGCGCGGGGCCGGGGTCGGCCTCCTGCTCGAGGTCCTGGATCGCATGCCGGCCGAGGATGCACGTGTCCTTCTGCTCGGCCCGGTCGATGCCAGTCAGCGGCAGGCGCTCGAGATTGCGAAGCGGCGACACGCGGGGCGGTTCGTCAATATCCCGGAAGTCGATCCCGGCCTCTTCCACCTGGCGCTTTCGGGAGCGGATTTCCTGATCCTTCCGGGACCCGTCGAGCCCGGCGGAGAGCTTCTTTTGCTCGCGCTCCGCAACGGGGTGATCCCGATTGCCGCGCACTGCGGCGGGCTTCAGCAATTTATTCAGGATCACGACCCGGTCACCGCGCAGGGGAATGGATTTGTCTTCTATCGCAGCACGGTCGAGGCTCTGCGGGATGCGCTCGGACGAGCCTCCCGGACGGAGGACATGGATGCTCTCACCCGCTCGGCCCGCGCCGCTGACTTCTCGTGGACAGCATCGGCCCGCTCGCACGAGGCGCTTTACCAGCGGCTGTTGAAACAATCCGGACGGCTGGCCTGATACGAGAGCCCTTGGAATGGCGGGGATCAAAGAGGTGAAAGCGCTGCGAAAATGTGACAAGCGAAAGCAGGCCCTTGCGTCCCTGATGAAAGGCCATACGCTTCCCAGGCCTGGAGGGATTCTCGAGCGATGGGAGATGGGGGCGCCGCAGCAATCTCAAGCGCGCGCGATGGCTGGATTCCTAAATGGGCCAGACCAGTGCACTCAAAACAAAACGGATCACATGCCGAGGCTGACCTCAACGCAATGAACTTCTACAGTTCCCTCCCGCAGAATTTCGAATCCTCATTCTCTGCAAGGGCTGGCGAAGCTCTCCAGAAGCTGCGAGCAGGGAACCTCCGCCATGTCGAGGGACGGCTCGTTGCGGACGTCAGTGAGCAGCGCCGCAAAAAGTTGTTGGAGGGCCAGTTTCCCATGGCCACTGTGCTGACCTGCAGCGACTCACGGGTTGTGGCAGAATATATCTTTGACCAGAGCCCCGGTTCACTCTTTGTGGTCAAAACAGCTGGAGCTGTGCTGGATGACATCGTGCTCGCAAGCATTGAATTTGGTGTTGCGCATCTGAATACCCCCCTGCTCGTCGTTCTCGGGCACACGAGGTGCGGGGCCGTTCGGAGCGCGGTTTCAAACGCCACCGTTGCCGGCCACCTGCCACTTCTCATCCACCAGATCCAGCCTGCTCTCACGGTATGCAAAGAGTTCCTCCATGAATCCGTGGAGGAATTGGAACTCGACGTGGCCCGCGAAAATACCCTGGAGATCGCCGAACGGCTTCCCGCCATGTCGGCGCCGATTCAGTCTGCCGTGGAGGATGGCCGCGTGAACCTTCTCGGAGCCATGTACGACTTGGCGACCGGCGCAGTCGACTTCTCCATGACGCAAAAGAGCCACCTGAGGACAGCCTGAGCGTCTTGGCCCCTCGCAAGATCAGCAAACACTCAGCGAAAACGGAGCCATCCGTTGATTCGCATCACGTAGAGGGTCATCAAAATGAGTGCCAAACAGAGGAAAGAAACATTGCCGAGAGTGATCGGAAAATTCGTTCCTTCCACATTCATTCCCAGCAGGCCTCCAAACGAGGCCGGGATCAGGCCGATGGCAGTTACCACGGCAAGAAGACCCATGAATTTGTTCATCTCGAATGAGACGAGGTTGATGCGCAGATCGAGCAGGGCCGACGCCTTTTCGTCGAGTTCCTCAAAGGATTCGTGGAGATAGTCCGCAGAGTGACACATCAGGCCAAAAAGATCCTGGCAGTCTGTGGACTTAAAAATGGTCGGGCGACGTCCTTCTTCGATGGCATGAAGGATGTGCCGGAGCCTCCAAATGTCGGATTTGAGGTTGGAGATCGTGCGCCGGAGAAGGTACATGGCATGGTAGATCCCCCCGCCTGTTTTACTCAGCGGCTCCAGTTCGGTGGACCGAAGCTGGGTTTCCAGTTCGAAGGCGCACGCCTCGTAGCGCTCGAGCATCAGCTTAAAGAGCCCGACAAGAAAACGGTAGGGGGGGGCTTGATCGGGCAAGATGGATTCCGCTTGAATAAGGTTCACGATTTCTTCCGGGAGGCGGACGTCTTTTGAGTTAATGAGCATAACGCTCTTTTGAGTGAACACGGTGACAAATGTGACCCGCTCGATTTGATTTGGCCCGTTTGCAGCAGGCCGGATTTGTGGCAGGGCTCCGGCTAGGACGTAAAGATTGGCAACCCGCACAGCCCGTGGGAAACTGGACTGGCTCAAGGCGTTTTTGAGAAGGGAGGAGGGGATTTTTGAGTCGCTGAGTCTCTCTGCAAGTTCGGTGGTTACAGAACCACGGCAGACCGTAATGCCTTCGCGGTCGGTGTTGCTCATCCATGCCAGGGCCTCGTCCTGGCTCATTTGTTCATGGCGCAGCCCTCCGGATTCCCAGATCCCCTTGAAAAACTCCATGACCTGAGGCGCAATGGTTTCCTCGCGAGAGATGAGTTGCTGGGATAACTCCCTGGTGCCGACGTAGCCGAAAAATAGCACAGGTCCCAGGCGAAGGATTTGCAATGCCTGTGAGTTGATCAACCGGTCCTCCACTTCGGGAAGGAACGACAGCATGACAATTGTCAGGATAATGAGATCAAAAATCCGGGATGGGCGCGTAATAAAATGCCTGCGATCCGGTGACCGGATTAACGCGTTGAAATATTCCGCAAAAAAGAGCAGGAAGACCAAGATCTGGCACCTGCGAATCATCTCATGTATGCCGTCCGGGACGCCAAAGACGTTGACCTGAATCGCCATGCTCAAGGCGGCCAGAGCAAGCAGCCCCATGGTCTGCCCTCCAAGGATCCGGTCGATCCACAGGGCCATCAGTTTTTCCCAGCCTATTTTCCCGTGACTCTGTTGTTCCATGGGAGAGCGAGAAACGGAGCTCCCTTCCTCAGTTGAGAAGTGGCTTTGCCCGGGACAGCTTCCTGCTTTCCGCTGCAGGGATTACTGCGCCAACCTGCCCCAAAGAGGAGCACGGTGCCGAGGCCAACCACGTTTCCAATATGGGACTCGCCGAACATGGAGATGTCTTTAACTGACCTTCCGTCGTCTTGACAATGCCAATCTTCAGCCGAATGGCCCGGCTCCTGATCTGCGCCTCAAATCTCTCTCCCGAGGGTGGGATGTCCGCAAAATGGCATCCCGCCTTGCAAACGTGATGGGAACCGATCTGCAGGTTCTCCGGTGGAAAGGCGCGCTTATCGGGGGGATTCGCAGGGCTTGCAATTCATGCGATTCTCTCCATATATCCAGAGCTCCCGGGCGGTTCGCATTGGAAGAGTCGATTTATGAAACCAACAAAGGGTGGTCCCAAACCCAAACCACGCAGGAAAACGCCTGAAGGCACACCCCGCCGTGTCCGCCTCGCCCCACTTCCAGCTCAAGATAGCCCCCCACCATCACCCATCGCTGGCACCATGAAAATGTGTGAGGGGATGGGAACAAGGATTGGCAAATGCACTTCGTTGGCAGTCAACAAAGCCGGATCCGCTGGTAAGAAAATGTGGGATGACGTGGGGCATGGAGCCAGCACGATCGTCCGGAGAACCCGGTCGGCTGCGAAGCAGGTTTCCAAGGAGGTCGATCCGACCGCCGTCGGTGGAGCCGTTGCCGGACTCACCACCGGGGGCATCGTTGGTGCAGCGCTTGGCGGTTCGATGGGTGCGGTCGTGGCTGGACCGCCCGGGGCCATCATTGGGGCCGAGCTAGGGGCGCTGACCGGGACGTCGGTTGGCGTTAAACTGGGCTATGACGTGACCTATGAAGTGACGCACCCGAAAACAGCTCCCAAGAACCAGACCATCTGGGATCGGGTCAAGGGCGTTTCAAGAACTTTCGTTCGCCGGGCAGGCGACTCCCTTGGAAGTGGAGCCGGCGCAGCGGGCGGTGCGGCTGTGGGGATGGCCGTTGCTGGCCCAGTTGGCGGAGCAATCGGGGCCTTTGTCGGCGAATCCTTCGCTGGGGATCTGGTCGAGAACCATGCGGTGGATTTGTACGACCAGACGGCGGAGGGCAAGGCCAAGAAAGCAGCCAAGTCCGCAGACAAAAAAATGAAACGGGGCAGCTTTGGAAAGTGGGTGCAAGGCGTGACCCGCGACACCTCCATCGAGACCGGGGCCGCTGCTGTCGGAGGAGTCGTCGGCGGGGCGATTGGGGGTGCCATGGGTCGCACTCTTGGCGAGCGGGCCGGGCTTGTTGCCGCAAAACGCGTCCACTGGGACGATGCCATGAAGGATGACACGAAACCCAAAAAGCCGGCGGTCAAAAAACGAATCAAGCCCCCGAAATCGGCTGTGAAGCGTGAAAAAAAGCCGGCGCAGGCATGATGCGGCTGGCGCTCATTGATGCCATCGGGCCCTTCTTTCGCGGACTATCTGCCCGGAGGATCAACTGGTCAAAAATCCCGTTTGCCGATCTGCCAATGCACGGGGGGGAGTCGGAGGAGTTCTGGGCGCGACTCCAGGAAGACATCCGGGTCTTTGCTCGAAAGGCTCTGGAGCTTGGCTTTAATGCCGTGACTCTCGATGATGTCGCCCACTTGGTCTCGCACCCCGAATACGAGCCAGAACTCCGGAACCGGGCGGAATTTCTTGCCGGGCACTTTGAGCGGATCATCCGCCACTTTCATGATCAGCAACTCGGCGTGTACATCACGTCAGACTTCCTTGCTGCCACGCCTGAAATCGCATTGAGAATCGGCTCAAGGGGGCTCGCCGCGAGACAATTTTATCTTGAGACGCTGGAACTTTTGTTCAAAAGGTTTCCCGAGATCGATGGAGTGATCCTTCGCGTGGGGGAAAGCGATGGGGTCGATGTCCGCGATCCGCTCCGCAGCCATCTCGCAGCCCGATCCGCCGCGTGCGTGAATCGCCTGCTAAGGTTTGTGATCCCGCGATTCGAGCAGCTGGGCAAAACGCTGATCTTCCGTACGTGGACGGTCGGCGCATTCCCCTTGGGCGATTTAATCTGGCATCGGGGGCGGCTGAAGCGTTCTCTGGAGGGGATCCAAAGCCCCTCACTCATCATCTCGATGAAACCCGGGGAATCGGATTTTTTCCGTCACCTGCCGCTGAGTCGGCAGTTCTTCCAAACAGATTTGCCAAAGATCCTCGAGCTGCAGGCCCGGCGCGAGTACGAGGGAGCCGGCGAGTTTCCATCTTTTTGCGGATGGGAGTTTGAGCTCATCGCCAAGGAACTTGAGCAGGCCTCCAACGTGGTGGGAATCTCTGTCTGGTGCCAGACCGGTGGCTGGCACCGCTTACGACGGCTCACTTTTTTGGATGATCGATCGGTCTGGGTCGAAATCAATGCGGTGGCCGCCATACAGGTTTTCCTGCGAGGGCACTCGGGAGATCGCATGATTGAGGATTACTTTGGCAAAGATCACTTCGCTGATGCCAGAGAGTTTTTGCAACTGATCGATGATGTCATTCTCCAACTTCTCTACATCGAGGAATTTGCCTGCCAAAAACTCTTTTTTCGCAGGGTGCGCATCCCTCCGCTCATTCATGTTTTCTGGGACCGGATCCTCATCGTTGAACCCGTTCGCGAGATCCTCCGGCGGTTCGTCAGCAACCACAAACTCGCCTTAAGCCAAGGCGAGGAAGCATATGCAAAATTTCCAAGGATCCTCGTGCTCGCTGCCCAACTTGGCCTGCCTGTGAAGGATATCGAATTCATGAGGGATTCCTTAGGCATGGTCCTTCATGCGAGACGGTTTTATTTTCAACCTTTTCGTCCGGAGGTCGCCAAGGATATCGAGGAGGCAAAGATCCATTACAAGGCAGCCTGGCCAAAGGAAGGGCGACCGCGTTATCGCGTGAAAACTTCCTTCAAGCCGACCGCTCTCAGATGGCCTGCGGCGCAGTGGTTCATGCGCATCGTGCTGCGTCGAAGACGTGGCTATCGGACTGTCCTGGATCGTCTGTTCACCCTGACCATCCTTTCCTGGGCGTACGCGCTGATCGCAAGAAGTCATCCTAAAGCCCTGCCAAAAACTCTGCGTAAATCTGCCATGGGAGTGGATGCAGTCATACGGTAGCCTGAGCTTCGATACAGGGCGTGGCCACTGATCGCGCATGCCGTGTCCAGGCAATCCGCACGTCCGGTTCGATGAGGGGACTCCCCTTGACGGTCATGGGCGCTCGCGCGTCTCATGCCGTCAGGGTCTCCCTACTCTCCTAAAATCGAGTGTCACCGCTCATGAGCTTGAGGGGATGACATCGCGTTTTACCGCGGCACCCGGGCTGCCGACTGGCCGGCAATCCATCCGGTCGTCCAGGCTGCCTGAAAGTTGAACCCTCCGGTGATCCCGTCGATATCAAGCGTCTCGCCGCCGAAAAATAGCCCGGGCACCAGACGGCTCTCCATCGTCTTCAAATCCACTTCCGGCAGCGGGATTCCCCCGCATGTCACGAATTCTTCCTTGTTCAGGCTTTTCCCCTCGACCGGCAGGATCGTTTTTGTAAGCAGACCACTCAGCCGGCGGGCGGCCTCGCGATCGAGCTTGGACCAGCGCGTCTCGCGGGATATTCCGGCTTCCATGACAAGCTGCTCCCAGAGCCGGGTCGGCAGGGGCGGCCACTTGGCATTTGCCACCGCCTGCCCGCCGGAGGTCTCCCTGCGGTTGCGGATTTCCTGAAGGACCTGCTCGGCGGTGGTGCCGGAAAGCCAGTTGATCTGCAGATCGAACGCATACCCGCATTCGTTAAGCCGGCGCGCCCCCCATGCGGACAGCCGCAAAACCGCCGGTCCGCTCAGCCCCGCGTGGGTGATCAGGATCGGGCCGGTTTCCTGGAGCCCCGCGGCGGGCACCGAGAGATGGACCGGGTCGAGCGAGATCCCGGGCAGCTCGCGCAGCCACGGACGATCAACCTGGAACGTGAAAAGCGAGGGCACCGGCGGCACGAGCGAATGGCCGAGCCCCAGGACCGGATGGCTCCCGGCCCGGCACCCGCCGCCCGCCCAGATCAAGGCCTCGCACTCCCGGGTCGTGCCATCGTCAAGGCGGAGAATAAACCGGCCGGGCGCGGGCGATTCCACCGACATGATCCCAAGCGAGGGGATAACCGTCACCCCGGACTTTTCGGCCTCGCCGACGAGGCAATCGATGATCGTCTGCGACGTGTCGGTCACCGGGAACATCCGTCCGTCGGGCTCGGCCTTCAGGCGAACCCCGCGGGCGGAAAACCAAGCGACCGTTTCCGCCGGGCCGAAGCGGGTGAGGGGACCGATCAGCGCACGCCCGCCGCGCGGGTACCTCGTCGCCAACGCGCGCGGGTCCCGACATGCGTTCGTGACATTGCATCGGCCGCCGCCCGAGATCCGAACCTTCGCCAGCAGCGCCCGGGACTTCTCCAAAATCGTGACCGCCGCACCGGGGTTCGCCCCGGCCGCGGAGATCGCCGCAAAGAACCCGGCAGCCCCGCCGCCAGCCACGATGATCCGTGGACGCCCATCAGCGCCCCCGGTTTGCGGCAGGGCTGGGCTCATGGCGTGGTCGATCATGGCTTCGTTATATGACGGGTTAACAGGAAATTCAAAGGCTTCAACACATTGCCCGATACGCGCAGGCGCTGGCCTGCTGGGTTAAATCGCATTCTGAATGGGGCTGCCAATCGCTCGGAATGGAAGATTCGGGCAAGAACAGGAGCGCGGGGTGGCGATTCCCAGGAAACAAAGCCGGCGGATAGCTTTGAATAAAATAATGCACGTATGCACGGACCCGAGCCTGCATCTTGCAACAGGACGCGTCGCTCCCGACTTTTTCGCAACGTGGCGGCTTGAGCGATTTTGCCATCGGGTGCAATACTTTTTCTTGCGAATTCACGGTGATTGAGCAAACGGTTGCCCTAAGACTAATGAATTCTGTCAGATCAATTTCACTTGCTGCGACCCGCCTCGTTTTCGTCGCATGGTTGATGCTTTTATCTGGATGCAACCCGGAAGAGAGTCAGGCACCAAAGAAAGTCGAGGAGAGTGCGGCTGCAAGCGGCCCGGCGGCGGAATCCGCCGCGGCGGCTTCGGCCCTCTTGAGTGCTGGTCCGTCGGCCCCTCCGGCCTTGCCTCCGCTCAACCTGCAGCTCGGTGGCGGCTACAACGAGCAGTTCGCCAACATCAACAACGAGATCGTCGCCAAGTCTGGTGTGCGCTGGGTCCGCGCCTACGTGAACCTCGCCCGCAACTACTGGATCTTTGCCAATACCTTTCCTCCGCCACAGCCCCTTCCCACACCGAATCCGTGGCCGACCAGTGCGATCACAGGGATCGTCGAGGGCAATCTCATCCAGCAACCCTCCAACGTCAGCACGGATGCCGACACGCTGGCCGTCGCCGCACTCGACCAACTGATCAATACCAAAACAGTCCTAGCCAAGGGAACCCCCGTCAAAGTCATCCTCAGCCTTAAACACGATTTCTCCTATCCCTACCCGCCTAAAGCCACAATCTCTCCAAACCAGTTTCCCGACTTTTCCACCCCGGCTGGGAAAGCGGAAATCGACCAGATGGTCGACTCCATCGTCAACCTCCTGACGACGAACAACCGGGGCGACAGCGTCGACATCGTCGTCACCGGCAACGAACCCATGTTCGAAATCCAGCCGAACAACAATCCGGACACGGCGCGGAAATACAAACTTTACCTCAACCATCTCATCGCCGAGCTCGTTGCCCTGAAGGCTCAGCAAAACATGCTCCCGACAAACTCCTGGGATTTCCAAATCTTCGTCGGCGCCCTGAATTCCCGCCTCGACGCCACCACAGCCGCCGCGAACGTCATCATCCCAGCCGTGCTTGAGGTCGCCCGCGACAATGTCAACGTCGACGGCATCGACCTCCATGAGCACGTCGCCGACCCTGCCCAGGTCCGCACGGATATTCAGTATGTGAAGGACAATACCAAATTTCGACCACTCGGCGCGCAGCCTCTCCAACTCATCTCGAGCGAGTTTTCGATGATCAAACTCTTCGAAGCGAACATGACCACCGCTCCCAACTCTGGCCCGGTTCTTTTTACGTTTATCAACAATACAATCAACCAAGCCGCCACCGGCACCCCCGTCTCCCCGGACGACTTTCTTGCCTACTTTTTGGCCCAATCCTGGTATCAGCCCTACCAAAACTGGTTTAGTCAAATGATCGAGGCCTTCGAGGCAGAGGGAGTTCTGGCTGTGACGTATGGCATCGAAGAGACCCCGCGCTATCCGTGGAATCTCAACAACCTTCTGGCACCAACGGCGACGCCATGGGTTCTCAACGGCGTTTTTAATGCCACGCTCCTCGGGCGTCAGCCTGATGGGTTCCCAACGAACAACCCTCTCGTCGCCCCGGGTTTTCAGCAAACCATCCAGCGGCAGTAACGCCAAACCGACCCCCAGTTTGCAGTTCCCCTTGCATGGCGAGCGACGGTCACAGTCCGCCGCTACAACCTACATTGTCGCAGAACGGCAAACTGGGGGTCAGGGTGCATATTAATTCACTTTTCGATTGACGGCAGCGTGTTTTATGGACGAGGTGGGCACATGGCGAGGAGCATTCGCATTGAATTTTCAGGAGCAAGTTATCACGTGATGGCAAGGGGGAATCGTCGTCAGGGGATTTTTGTGGATGATGACGACCGGCGGTTTTTTCTGCAGTGTCTGGGGGAGGTTTGTGAGAAGACGGGATGGCGCGTCCATGCGTGGGTGCTGATTTGCCGAGCAGATGCTCAAGATGTCGGGTGCACTCGCAAAAGCGAGACGCTCGCGGGGGTATAAACGCACCCCAGAAGTGCTGGAGCACGGGGAAGCGAGAGCCAGAGAGATTCTGAACGAGGAGCTGAAAAAAAGAGGGGCTCGGCAAAGCGCAGTTGCACAACCTGCGGGCAAGTGACCCGCGCAAGGTGGGGATCGCGCAGCAGATCTGGAAAGAGACAACGGTGAGTCAGAGTTGGATCGCATAGCATCTGGCAATGAGGAACGCTGCGAATGTGAGCCTGTCGCTGCATCGCCGCATTGAAAGGAGGATCCTTGTCTGAAAGTGAAATAAAATGCACCCTGACCCCTATTTCCTGACCCCTATTTCTATTTTTGATTCCTTCACTTGCGTCCCGCTGCGGAAGATGCCAGAGTCCGGCACTTATGACAATTTTTGCTTCTCGATTTTTGGTTCCTGCAGTGGGCCTTTTCGCGGCGTTCGGTCTGGGCGCGTGCACGACGGCCCCAACGTCCAGCGGGAGGACGTCATTTACTTTTGATCCGCCGGTCACGCAGCCGAGCAACCCGGGAGCCGTGAAATTGAAGCTCAGCACCGGGGCGCAGCGGCTCTATGTGGTCGAAGGCGACAAGGTTCTTCTGGCGACGCCGGTCACGGTCGGCAAGGCCGGCTCTCCGACACCTCACGGAAACTTTACGGTCTATTCGAAGCAGGCCAACCGCCGCCGCGTGAGCAGTCCGGGAGCCGGCTATCCGATGACCTATTGGATGGAGTTTAAATCCGCCTACGGCATGCACTGGGGATTTGTGAAACCCACCCCTGCCACTCACGGGTGCGTGCGCATGCCGATCAAGTCGGCCCAAAAAGTTTTTGCGATCGTCCGCACGGGGACCCCGCTCAACATTTCGACCAGCCAGCCCTGGGATAGCACGATTGGCAAGAGCCTGCCGAGGCTCGACGACAGCCAACTCCCCGATCCGCCGATGTCGTACCTCCTCAGCCCGCAGGTCTTTGCGGACGCCAGGCAGGGCAAGATGTGGAAGTTCTGATCTGCTGAACAATTGAGGCTGGGGGCTCTTCTGGCTGGCCGTGCGTAGGGAATCGATGTTCAATCGGCATCGTCATGAAGTTCCTTCTTCCCCTCTTTGCATCCGCCGCTTTGGCGGTTGCGGCATCCGACACGCGAATCCCTGAAGAGCTACGGGCCTGGGAAGGTTGGGTTCTCTGGGGGCAGGACACGCGCGACTGTGTGCGGCCGTATAACGATGCCGCAAAGCCGCTCTGCCTTTGGCCGACCAGGCTGGCCCTCGATGTTATCGCAACGGGCGCGCGGTTCGATTTCTCGCTGACTACGTACCGGGAGTCGTGGGTGCCGCTTCCGGGCGGTTTGGATCAATGGCCGCAAAACGTGCGACTTGGAGGTGCCCCGGTGCCGGTTGTCGAGCATGACGGCCACCCGGCGGTGAAGCTGCCGGCAGGATCGCACCGGGTCGAAGGTGAGTTTTGGTGGAAATCGATCCCGCAGAAGCTGGCCCTGCCGTCTGCAGTCGGGATCGTCGCCCTCTTGCTCGAGGGCAAGCCGGTTGACGTTCCGGTCTGGGATGGTGGCGGACACCTCTGGCTCGTCCGGAACTCCTCGGTCGGCGACGCCGATAAAGATTTTTTATCCGTCAAGGTATACGGGGCGCTGGAGGATGGCATTCCGCTTTGGTTTCGCGGGGAGGTCGAGCTGATCGTCTCGGGGAAGAGCCGCGAGGAAGATTTGGGCGGAGTTGTTCCGGCTGGCTGGAAGCTCGCATCCTTGGAGAGTCCGGTGCCGGTCGCGGTCGATGAGAGCGGGCGCATGAAGGCGCAGGTGCGGGCGGGCAAGTGGACGGTCCGGTTTTCCGCATTCCGCCTCGACGACCCGAAGGAATTTGCCTTTGCGCCCGGGGTTGAGCCGGCCGCTCCGGACGAGCTCATCGCGTTCCGCTCGCGGCCGGACTTCCGTCTGGTCGAAATCGTCGGGAGCCCGTCGGTCGATGTCTCGCAGATAGCGTTTCCTGCCGCGTGGCGGGAGCTTCCGGTCTACCGCTGGAATACGGCGGTCCCCTTTCGACTCGAGCAGCGGATGCGTGGTATGGGGCTTCAGCAGTCTGGCGGGCTGAACGTTGTGCGCGAGTGGTGGCTCGACGAGTCGGGCGGGGGATTCACCTTCCGCGACCGCCTTACCGGGACCAGGCAGGAGATCTGGCGCTTGGATGCTGCCGCAGGCCAGGACCTCGGCTCGATCCGGAGCAACGGGGTCGGGCAGCTGATCACGAAGAGCCCGCTCACGGGGGCTCCAGGAGTCGAGATCCGATCGAGAGACCTGAATCTCGAGGCCAACGGCCGGATGGCACGTGGTTCGGGTCTCCCGGCCACCGGATGGCAGACTGATGCCGACTCGCTGCGTGTGACATTGAACCTTCCCCCGGGCTGGAGGCTTTTTGCCCTTTTTGGTGCGGATTGGGTAGAGGGCGATTGGCTGACCTCCTGGACGCTGCTTGACCTGTTTTTGCTGCTCATTTTCTCGCTCGCGATCGGGAAACTTTGGGGGTGGCGGATCGCCGCGCTGGCATTTGTCGCGTTCGGTCTCGCTTACCATGAGCCCGGCGCCCCGCGTTACGTCTGGCTCTGGCTGCTCGTGCCCCTTGCTCTGCTTCGCGTCGTTAGGACCGGCTGGGCTCGCAAGCTCGTCGAATGCGGAAAGTGGATCATTCTTGCGGCGTTTATCCTGATCGCCGTTCCGTTCATCTCGCGACAGATCGAGCAGGCGATCTACCCGCAGCTCGAATGGCATGGTGGGCCGTCCCTTCCACTCTCCTCATCTCTCAGCGAGGCGGAAGGGGAGGTGCAGGCTGCCGCAGCGCCTGCGATGGATAGCTATGCCGGCCTTTCTTCAAGGGACCGAAAGGCCCCGGTGGCTCAGAAGGTTAAAGATGCTTCGAACCTTCTCTACGATACGAAGACCCGGATCCAGACCGGTCCTGGCGTGCCGGACTGGACATGGCGCACGGTCCTCTTTGGGTGGAACGGCCCGGTTTCGGCTGCGCAGCAGGTGCGGCCAGTGATGATTCCGCTTGGCCTGGAGCGCTTCCTGGCCGTCTTGCGCGTGGGGCTGGTCCTCGGGCTGGTTCTGCTTCTTCTTCGCGGACGGCGCACCGTCGCCGCTGCGGCGATTCTCGTGCTGACCCTGCTAGCCCCGACGGGCGCACATGCCGGGGTCCCCGATGCCGCGACGCTTGAGGCCCTCCGCACGCGGCTCCTGGAAACCTCGGATGCCTTCCCGCAGGCGGCTGCCATCCCGCGCGCGAGTTTGCGCCTGAGCGGGAACCGGATGGAGATTGACGCCGAGATTCAGGCGGCTACGCGCGCTGCGGTCCCGCTGCCTGGCCGACTGCCCGCCTGGGCGCCGGTCTCCGTCACCCTCGATGGGAAGCCTGCCGCCGCGCTTCGGCGGGATGATGGCTACCTCTGGCTGCCGGTGCCGGAAGGCGTGCACCAGGTGAAAATTTCCGGCGTCGTGCCCGACGTTTCTGAGTGGGAATGGACGTTTTTGCTCAAGCCCCGTCTCGTAACGGTCGATGCCCCCGAGTGGGTGGTGGCAGGGATCTCGGCCGCCGGGGTGCCCGACCAGCAGGTCTTCTTTTCCAAAGTCCAAAAATCCGCTCCTGGGGAGGCGGCGTACGACCGGCAAGAGTTTGTGTCGTTGGCCACCGTGGAGCGCCGGATCGAGCTCGGGCTGGTCTGGCAGGTGCGGACGACCGTGCGGCGGCTCTCGCCGACCGGGAAGGCGATCGCCCTGCGCGTCCCGCTGCTCGAGGGTGAAAATGTCCTCTCTTCGAACGCGCAGATCGCGGATGGCAGGATCGATGTGAGGCTCGGCGCGCAGCAGGATTCGTATTCGTGGGAGAGCGAGCTCGTGGCAACGCCGGAGCTGAAATTAAAAACAAACCCGGCCGATACGTGGACCGAGGCGTGGCACCTCATCGCATCCCCGGTGTGGAATGTCGGGATCAGCGGGCTTGCCCCGATTTTCGAGCCGGGAAATCCGGACCTCGTTCCGGTGTGGAGGCCATGGCCGGGCGAGGAGGTCATGCTGAGCATCACCCGTCCGGAGGCGATCCCCGGGGCCACGGTGACGATCGATAAGGCGATGCACGAAGCAACGCCCGGCATGCGGCAGATGACATCCCAACTCACGCTCAACCTTCGCTGCAGCCTCGGGGAGGACTTTTTGATCGGCCTGCCATCCGGGGCAGAGGTCACCGGGCTCCAGGTCAACGGCGCACCCGCACCGGCCCGCGTGGACGCCGGCAAGCTCATCGTTTCCCTTCGTCCTGGCGAGCAGGCGGTTCAGGTGAACTGGAAGGCAGAAACTCCATTGGCCCTCCGGGCGAGGGTGGGGAAGGTCCGCCTGCCGGTGGGGAGCGCGAATCTTACAACCGTGCTGCAAGTGCCCGAAAGCCGGTGGGTGCTGTGGACCGATGGCCCGCTGCGCGGGCCAGCCGTGCGGTTCTGGACGGTGCTCGCGTTTTCCCTTTTAGCCGCCGGGCTGCTGGGAAGGCTCTCCTCCTCTCCGCTCCGAACGCATGAGTGGATGCTTCTCGGGATCGGCCTGACCCAGGTTCCATTGCCGGCGGCGCTTGCCGTTGTGGCCTGGCTCTTCTTTTTATCCTGGCGGCGGAGCGAGTCCTTTCTGCGGCTTCCTGCTTGGGGCTTCAATCTGCTCCAGCTGCTCCTGATCGTTCTGACCGTGCTGGCGCTGGCGATTTTTGTTGCGGTTGTTGCCGAAGGGCTGCTTGGAAACCCGGAGATGTTTATTGCCGGCAACGACTCGACCCGCAGCACTCTGCGCTGGTATCTGGCCCAATGCGGAGAGGATCTTCCCCGGCCCGGGTGCCTCTCCGTTTCGATCTGGTGGTTCCGGCTCCTGATGCTCGCATGGGCGCTGTGGCTTTCCGCCTCCCTGCTCCGCTGGCTTCAGGTCGCGTGGCAGAGCTTCAACTCGGGCGGGTCTATTCGTAGAAAACGGCGGTCTGTGCCGCCGCCGCTCGATCCGTAAAACTCAGATCCTGCGCGCGGCCGCCTGGGCCTTGAGGCAGAGTTCGGCCGCTTTGAACGCGTGCTCCTGGCTCATCGCCAACTCGGTCCTGTTGAGCGAGTCCAGGATGAGCTGACCAAAAAACGGGAACCCAACCTTGCCGGCAAGCTCGTAGCGTTTTTCGAGCGATTTGTTAACCAGGTAGAGCTGGTCCCCGCCCTCGCTGCGTCCGACCTCCACATACTTGCGCAGCTCGATGTAGCCTTCTGTTCCGAGCAGGAACGTGCGTCCATCTCCCCATGTGCGCGAGGCGTCCGGGGTCAGCCAGTCGATCCGGATAAAGTTCGTCGCCCCGTTGTCACCGAGGAGGTGGGCCTCCCCGAAATCCTCCAGCTCGGGGAATTCCGGATTGTTGCGGTTTGCAGCCGTTGCCGAAAGGACCGTGGCGTCGCGGGCTCCGCTGTAGAAGAGGAACTGCTCGAACTGGTGGCTTCCGATATCGCAGAGGATGCCGCCGTATTTCTCACGCTCGAAAAACCATGCCGGTCGGGAGACCGCGCTGAGCCGGTGCGGGCCGAACCCGATGACCTCGATCACCTGTCCAATCGCCCCCTCGCGGACGAGCTCCCCGGCGAAGACGGCACATTCCGAATGGAGGCGCTCGCTGAAGTAAACCATGTGTTTCTGCCCCGTTTCCGCAACCGCCTCCCGGGCATCAGCCAGCTGCTCCAGCGTCGTGAACGGGGTCTTGTCGGTAAAGTAGTCCTTCCCGGCCCGCATCACCCGGCAGCCGAGCGCACCGCGCACGTTCGGCACTGCCGCCGCAGCGACCATCCGGACCTCCGGATCCTCTAAAATCCTGTCCAGCGAATCCACCGGGGTCGCTCCCGGAAACGCCTTGCAGAACGCCGCCCGCTTCTCCGGGTCCGGCTCATAGACAGATTTTAAAACCCCTCCTGCCTCGGTGAGGCCGTTACATTGCCCGTAGATATGCCCGTGGTCGAGGTAGGCGGCTGCAAAAACAAATTGTCCGGGCCCGACGACCGGAGCCGGCTTGCCTTTCGGCGCGTAGTTCATTCCATCTTTCATAGCAAGTGGGGCATGGGCATCCTGCCCATGGAAAAAATTAAAGTTTTCCGAACGAATTTGCCATGTCGCGGGCCGACGGACCCCGGCGCACGACCGTCTTTTTGTGGAACCGTGAGGAGGAGATCCTGGCTTTCAGGGCCGCCTCGTACGCCTTGCCGCTCATCGGCAGCGTCACGGTCGTCTTTTTGAAGCTCGACAGCAGCATCGCATTCGCCAGCTCCACGGAGTGGATGCCCTCGGCCGCCGGAGCGATCAGCGGAGCACGGTCCAAAATCGCCGCCACAAAGTTTTTTAAAATCCCGACATGCTGCTCGCCGCTTTCCTCGACCGGAATTTCAATATTCCACGTCTCCGGCCCGGCCCATTTTCCGGGCGTCGTCCGGCAGAACTCGCTGACCGGGACGACGGTCCGCACAAAGTGGATCGCCCCACGTTCGAGGACCACACGACCGCGGTCGCAGGCGATCTCCATCCGGTTCGTCCCCGGGGCCTCGCCGGTCGAGGCGATGAACGTCGCCGTCGAGCCGTTTCTATAGCTCAGGTACGCCGTGACGTCGTCCTCCACCTCGATATCGTGGTAGTGGCCGAGCCGGCAGAATGCCGTCACGGTTTCCGGCATCCCGAAGATCCACTGGAGGAGGTCGAGGTTGTGCGGGCACTGGTTCAGCAAGACCCCTCCGCCCTCCCCCTTCCACGTCGCACGCCATCCGCCGGAGGAGTAATACGTCTGCGAGCGGAACCAGTTTGTGATCGTCCACTGCACGCGCTGGATCGCCCCGAGCTCGCCGCTCTGAACCAGGTCCCGAAGCTTGGTGTAGTGCGGGTCGGTCCGCTGGTTGAACATCGCCGCAAAGACCGGCTTGCGCCCGGCCGTCCGCGAGGCTGCGATGAGACGCTCGCAGTCCGCCTTGTGGACGCCGATCGGCTTCTCCACGAGCAGGTGCAACCCCGCCTTCAAAACCTCGACCCCGATCCGCACATGGTCCCAGTGCGGCGTCGCGATCAAAATCGCGTCCACAGCGCCGGAGGCGATCAGGTCGCGCGCAGATTCAAATTTCCGGATTTCCGGAAACGGCCCGAACGCGGCCGGATCGGTGTCCGCCGCCGCGACAAGCTCGAGGCGGGGGACTTTTCCTTCCAGGATCCAGCGGGCGTGTGCCGCCCCCATGGAGCCGAGACCAATGATGCCAAGACGAACTGTTTTCATAGGATGTTGGGAGAATCTGCTGGTAAAGCCAACACGTGTTAGTAGGTTTCCGGGTCCATGGGAAGCAAAAAAATGTCATCGATCCGTTCGACCGCCGAGTTGGCCTGTCAGCTGGGGATTTCGAGGTGGGCGGTTTCGCGCGCGCTCAACGGCCGGTCGGGGGTGAGCGCGGAGACGTCGCGGCGGGTTCGCGAGGCGATGGCCCGGTCGGGATTTCTTCCCAGCCCGCTGGCGCAGGGCCTTCGGGGCGGGCGGACGAGGTACGTTGGCATTTGCCTGCCGGAGCTGGAGTCCTTCTATCTCGAGCCCAAGCTGGAGCTTCTGCGCGCGGAGCTTTCCGGGCGCGGGTTCCAGGTGATCGTGGGGATGACCGATGGAGATCCCGCCAACGAGAGGGCGATGCTGCGGCAGTTTGGTGCCCTGCGGACAGCCGCGATCGTGGCGGTCGCCTCGAGTCAACCCAGGAGTGTGATCCAGGCCCTGGAGGCGCAAGGGGCTCGTCTTCTCCTGGTCGATCCGCTGCGTGAGGGGCATTCGGGAGGGATCGCGGTGAACCGGCGCACCGGGATGCGCGAGGCGACGGCCCATTTGCTCGAGCAGGGGCACAGACGTTTTGGGCTGCTGGGCATTTTGGGCGATACTCTTTATACGAGGCGCAGGCTCGAGGGGGTCGCGCTTGCCTGCTCCGAGCGCGGGCTTGCCGCCCGGCGGGCGGTGCGTTCGATCGCGCTTCCCGACAGCGGGGGCAGCGAGCTGCAAAAAGGATTTCAGGCAGCGGGAACGATCCTCCGACTTCGTCCGGTGCCGACGGCGATTCTGGCTCTGAATGATCTCGTGGCCCTGGGCCTCATTCGCGGGCTTCAGGAAGCGGGCTTGGCGGTCCCGGGCGACATTTCGGTGGTGGGCTACGACAACCGGGAGATCGGCGCCTTCAGCACGCCGAAGCTCACGACGATCGACGCGCACCCGGATGCTCTCATGCGCCAGGTGGCAGCCGACCTGCTTGCGATGATTGAGGGGGGCGACCCGAATCGCACGGGCACCCTTTGGCCCGAAACAAATCTCGTCGTGCGGGACTCGAGCGGGCTGGCTACATCTGCCAGGCCGGCTTGTTCTGGTAAACCCAGCGGTAATAGTCGGCGCGGGTGAGTCTCCCGGCGGCCGCGGCGTCGATGTGGAGCCGAACCTCCGCATGCATCTGAAGGATCGAAGCCGGATTGCTCGCGGTGATCGGTCCCTCGACCGCTCCCGAAACGGCCTCCGCCTTTCCGGGACCGAATGCCATGAGCAGGATGGAGCGGGCCTCCATGATCGTCCCGATCCCCATCGTGATCACGTGGTGGGGGACGTCGTCCGGCGCGGAAAAGTACCGGGCATTGTCCTCGCGCGTGCGCCGCGTGAGAGTCTTGATCCGGGTCCGCGAGGCGAGGGACGATCCCGGCTCGTTGAAGCCGATATGCCCATCCGAGCCGATGCCCAAGATCTGGAGGTCGATCCCCCCGGCCTCGCGAATCTTGCGCTCGTAGCCGGCGCAGGCGGCAGGGACCTCCGCACCCGAGACCAGCCCGCTCGGGATCCGCGTGCGCGCCGGATCGATATTGATGTGGCCAAAAAAGTTTTCCTGCATGAACGTGTGATACGACGCCGGGTGCCCGGGCCCCAGACCGAGGTATTCGTCGAGGTTAAACGTGCGGACGCGCGAAAAATCCAGGCCGTCCTCCCGGTGCATCCGGATGAGCTCGCGGTACAGCAGGACCGGCGTGCTGCCGGTTGCCAGGCCAAGGACGGCGTCCGGCTTACCTTGGATGATCCGCGCGACCATTTCTGCGGCCCTCTTTGAAGCGGCCTCCGCATCGTCCGAAATAATGATTTCCATGTCTCCAAGGCACCTCAACAGATCCCGGACCGGACAACAAGCCATAGTCCACAGCCATACTCCACCGCGTAACGTTTTCGGAAAACAGGAACCTACAAGGGCATGAAGTTGGAAGGCACGCTCATCACAGCCGACGCCATGCACTGCCAGCAGGAAAGCGCCCGCCTGATCACTCAGGACCATGGTGCCGACTCTATCTTCGGCCTCAAAGGCAACCAGAGCGGCATCCTCGAACGCGTCGAATGCAAACTCTTACTGGATTTTTGCCCCTTGGAGAATGAAACGGCTCTGCCTATTTATCGTGGTCTCCTCTTGATTTGACGTCTTGGCGTGCTTATTTGTGAAGCAAGTCATAAATTTGCCCATCACAAGAACCACCAAACCTTCAAAATGGATTTTCCACGCCAAATCAAGCACACGACATATACTGCCCCAAACCTTGCGGCCTGGCTGCCTGCTCTCGTGTGTTCAATGCTGTTGGCAGTCAATGGGGGAACCGCTCTCGCGCAGACATTAAATATCGTCAACAATTTCTCCCAAGCCCATGGCGGCAGCTATTTTGGCAGTAACCTCGAGAGCGAGGACATCTACATCTACTTCACTGGAACCAATGTGAATGCCATCACCTACAATGGTGGGACAAACGTTGTGGCCCAGCAGGGGGTCCAACTCTCCACCGTCACGAGCGGCCAGTTTACGCTCGGCAACACGGTCGTTGGCGCGCGGGCCTACGCGATGCTCGGGAGCAACCAGACCGCCAGCATCAGCCCTTCCGGCCCGAGCCCGATCACCACGAGCAACCCTTATTCCTACATCGAGTTTACCACGACCTCCGGAGGACTAGGCGACCAGTCCTTTATCGACCAAGTCTCCTTTCCCACCAAGTTCTCGAACGGGTCTGCGACCAACTCGTGGGCGTCGGTGACTACGCCCCAAAGCGTCGCAGGAGCTTTCAACTCGGCCTTCCCGACGGCCCCCTACGCGCCGGCCGCTGGCGTGGTTCCCGACTCGGGAACACCTTATGAGCCTTCCTCTCCCATTACCGTCAACCGGACGGTCGGCGCACCGGTCAGCGCCACAAGGATCATCGGCCCGAAAAACATCAACGTTCCCAACCTCTCACCGTCCTTGGAAGGCACGGGCTACTCGAACGCGCCGGGGTTCAATGATTACCTTGGCTGGCTCCAGACCAACCAGCCAACGGAGGGCTGGAAGATCGGCTACAACTCGAATGATATTGCGTCTGACCCGCTCAGCGTTCATGTCGGGTATCTCACGGTGACAGGCACGACCGGGAACTACGGCCTCACCATGGGAAACTTCACCTTCGGCGGAAATTTCTCGTCTGGAAATATCACCGGCGGGACGATGTCCAATGGAACGATCACTTTTGCACCGAACAACTCGCAGCAGTCTATCTACGGGGGCAATGCCACAGGAAACTGGACCGATCAGGTCCTCTTCTCCGCCGCAGACCCGCTTAGTATCGTTACGCTGACAGGGGACCTGGTTGGCGACAACGTGAGCTCGATCCTGTATACCGCATCCGGCGCGATTGGCGCAGGAATTCTGGGAAGCGACCTCTACCTCAGCAACGGAAGCAATACCGATTACTTCTTCACCGAGGGGGGATTCACGAATGCGAACGCCCTCACGAGTTTCTTTGCCAACTCGACGTTCGGCAATGCGTCCCAATCCGGATTCTACGATCAATACTGGTCTACAATGCTCAACCAGGCTGGCGGTTTGGACGGGGGGGTGCTTGCCGGATACTTCACCCCTTACGCAGACCACTTTAATGGCCTGAATCCTCTGATGGCCACGGATAGCGGCACGCTGACCTGGGAGCTTGGCATCGTGCCGGAACCCTCAGCTCTGGCGCTACTTGCAATTGCTGCGGCTGCCTTTGGTGTTTGTCGGCTGAGGCGGTCCGCACGCATCTAACTCCCTCCAAACGGCCCGACCTTCAACATCCCACTTCCAGAGATTAGGGACGCCGGGGTTTGTTGTCATGAACGGCCAGAGAGACTTGAAGCGCGCTGCAGAGAACGCCTCGTCACCGGCGTGCCGCCAAGGAAACGGCTTCTCAGACAACCGAAAGCAGCTCGGCCTCGCCACCACCGCTCGACCCCGCTGGCCCCAGAAATTTGCTCCGCCCGCCTCGGCTGGATGGCCGCCCATACCCAGGGGGATCAAGCAGGTTCTCAAGCTGTCGAAAGAGGCGCCTGACGGGGTCATTTTCGGTTGTCGCTGGATTCCCTTCTCAAGCTGGCCGAGATCGAGCCGGAAAATCCTGCGAACCTCTACATTCTGGCGAACGCGTGGTACTTTCATACCAACTATCCGGAATTTTTCTCGGCGATGCGGCGGGCCGTCGAGGCTGGCGGTGTGCCGATGCGGGAGATGTTTTCTCGCGAGCCGATGTTTGCACCGATCCGCGAGCATTCCGAGTTCCGGGAGATCCTGCAAAGCCGTCCGGCGGGTTCGCCCTAGGGCCGCTGCGTTTCGGCGGCGAGGACCCGCAAGGCCGCTTCACGGCAGCCGCAGCCCGGCAATTCCCGATTGTTGGCAAAGCGTGTTTCGACAAGCTCCGGCCCTCGCAGTCCGGTTTAGCAATAGATTGGCACCCCATGCTTTTGCTCCATCTTGAAGATCTGCGCCGAGTCGTCGTAGCCAGTGTCCACCGCCACACGCTGCGTTATAGGCTAATGGAGGACGATCTTCTCCATCATCGGCTCAACTTGGCGGCCGGTTCTGGCGACGGAATGTCGAAATCGTGTCGTGATCGGGATGCGTATCCTCAGCAATAAAACGCACGGCCACATCCCGGCGCAGAATCTAACATCCTACTCAAAGTCATTTTACGCATTCTTGAATCCGGAAATCTGCGGCAAGAAACCTCTCCAGTGAACCGCATGGGGGCTATCCGAGCCCGCGTTCTTCGACGTCGTCCTCATCCCAGCCAAGGACATGGCCGATTTCGTGCAGGAGGGTCGTGCGGACTTCGTCGCGGAAGGTGGTGGGGTCGCCGCCGGCATAGTCGCCGATATTTTCCAGCCAGAGACGGATCCGCACGAGGCCGGCCTGGTCCTCATCAAAGTAGCCCAGCGTATCGGGCTCGATGCCGTCGGCGACATCGGCGGGGAGCGGATGTTTTTCGAGGAGGATTGGCACTGCGCCGATCGCGTTTTGCACGGCCGGCGGGAGTTCGGCGAGGGTTGCAGCCGCGACATCCTCTGCTACTTTGACCATCTGCTGCCAGTTCATCGTGCCAACTTTCCCGGTTGAAAGCGATCTGGCAAACCGATATTACCGCGCGACCATGACTGATTCCTTGACCAATCCGCTCCGCGAGGGGCTTGCCAGCCGGGCGATGCCCGATCCCTGCACGCTGGTGATTTTCGGGGCGACTGGCGACCTGACCCACCGGAAGCTGGTCCCGGCGCTCTACAACCTCGCCGCCGATGGCGTCTTGCCGCCGGCGATCAGCGTCGTCGGGTTTGCCCGCCGCGACAAGTCGGATGCGGAATTCCGCGGCGAGCTCGGCGAGGCGGTCAGGAAATTTTCCCGCCAGTCGGTGAACGACGAGCTCTGGGAATGTTTTGCGTCCTCGATCTCGTACCACCGGAGCGCCTTCGACCATTTTGAGGGTTACGAGTCGCTGGCTCGGCGGCTGGACGAACTCGATGCGGCGCGAGGCACCCGGGGGAACCGGCTCTTTTATCTTGCGGTTGCCCCCGACCAGTTTGAGGTCATCTTGGAAAACCTGCGCAAGAGCGGGCTGAACCACGGGGCCAAAGGCGGGTGGGCGAGGGTCATCGTCGAAAAGCCGTTCGGCACCGACCTGCCGAGCGCGCGGCATCTGAACGATCTCGTCGAGGGCGCGTTCCCGGAGGCTGATACCTACCGGATCGACCACTATCTCGGCAAGGAGACGGCTCAGAACATCATGGTCCTGCGGTTTGCCAACGCGCTTTTTGAGGCGATGTGGAACGCCCGCTACATCGATCACGTCCAGATCACGGCGAGCGAACCGCTCGGGGTGGAGGGCCGGGCTGGCTATTACGACAAGTCGGGCGCGCTGCGCGACATGGTGCAGAACCACCTCCTCCAGCTCCTGTGCCTCACCGCGATGGAGCCGCCGACCGGGCTGGATGCCGATGCCATCCGGGACGAGAAGGTAAAGGTCCTGCGTTCTCTGCGGCCGCTGGAGGGCGACGATGTCTTCCGGCATGTTGTGCGCGGCCAGTACGGTGCGGGGTCGATCAATGGCAAGCGCGTCGCCGCCTACCGGGACGAGGCCAATGTGAACCCGGAGTCCGACACGGAAACTTACGTCGCGCTCCAGGTGAATGTGGACAACTGGCGCTGGGCGGGGGTCCCGTTTTTTGTGCGGGTCGGCAAGCGGCTGCCCAAGGGGGGGACTGAGATTGCGGTCCATTTTAAAAGCGTTCCTCCCGTGCTCTTCAAGGCGACCGGCGAGGCGGTTGATGACAACGTCCTGGTGATCCGGATCCAGCCCGACGAGGGGGTCTCCCTGCGGATGAGCGCAAAGATGCCGGGATCGAGCCTGCGGATCGAGCCGGTGAAAATGGATTTCCACTACGGAACAAGCTTCGGAAAGGCGACGCCCGAGGCCTACGAGCGGCTTCTGCTCGACGCGATGAGCGGCGACCCCACGCTGTTTGCACGCCGCGACGAGGTCGAGGAGGCATGGAAGTTTGTCGATGCGATCCAGGCGGCCTGGCGGACGAGGTCCGAGGACCTCACGTTTTATTCCTCCGGCTCGTGGGGGCCGACCGAGGCCGAGGAACTCATCAAGCGGCACGGGGCGACCTGGAGGCGGCTATGAACGAGCCCGGGATGCCGGTGGAGATCGGCCGAATCGACAAGGAGCTCGGCAAGCTGTGGGAAGCGAGCGACGACACAAAATCCCGCGCCTCGCTGATCAACCTCGTCATCTATTCGGAGGATCCCGGCTCGATGGAGTCGAACACCGAACTGCTCTCGTCGATCGCCAGCCAGCACGCGTTCCGCGCGATCCTGATCCTTGCCGATCCCGGGGCCGTCACATCGGAGGCGAAGGCCTGGATCAGCGCGCACTGCCACCTGTCGGGAAAGGGCGGGCACCAGATCTGCTCCGAGCAGATCACGTTCCGCCTCGACGGCGAGAGCGCCTCCGCGCTGCCAAGCATTGTTTTCTCGCACCTGGATTCCGACCTGCCGCTCTGCTTCTGGTCGCAGGCTGAATTTCGGGAGCCGCTCGATGAGCAGCTCTGGTCGTGGGTGGACCGGCTGATTTTTGACAGCCGGACGTGGGTCGACCCTGCCGCCCAGTTCCAGCTGACCAGCCGGATTTGTGCGGTCACGGAGACCGTGCTGTGCGATCTCAACTGGACGCGCCTGCATCCGTGGAGGTTTGCGATGGCAAACCTTTTCGACCACTCCGCGGCGTTAAAGTGCCTCCCGGAGATCTCCTCCGTCCACATCGAATGCTGCCCGGAATCTTCGACCACGTCGCTCCTCCTTCTCGGATGGCTGGCCGACCGCCTGGGCTGGAAGCTTCAATCCCTCCTCGGCTCGCATTCGTTTTTAACTCCCCAAGGTCGCGAGGTCGGGTTTGAGACAACTTGCCGGGGTGAGAACGGGATCTCGTCCGTCGTATTGTCCGGCGCGGGATTTTCTTTCCGCCTCCACCGCGAGGCGTCCAGCGGTTTTTTTCATGCCACGCTCGCACTCCCTGGAGTGCCGGAGACGCTGCTGACGCTCGGGTCCGGCCGAGAGCGCCTCACCGACACCCTGCTGGCTGAGCTCAGCCGCGGCGGCCGCCATCCGCTCTACCCGCGCGCGCTGGCTGCAATCAGCCCGCTCGTGCCGGGAGACTAACGACCTGCAGAGAGGTCATGGCTTTTGCTTTTTATAAAAGCTGATTGCCGTCACGAGGTCCATCGCACGCTGGAGGACGGTGTCCCGAAGCGGGGGGAGCTCGGAGTCCCGGGTCCCTTCGATTTCCGGGTTGGTATTCGAGAGCAGGGCGGACTCGTTCATCCGGGGGCGCTCGACCTCAAAGACAAACTGGCTGACTCCCTTCTCCCGGCTGGCGGCAAAAATTTCTTCGAGCTCGCCCGGGGGGAGGGCGATCGCGACGTCCGGCTTGACGCCGGTCGGGAAGAGGGGGGCATTGTCGGGCAGGACAACCTGCGAGACGGCCACGCGCAGCGACTTTCCGCCGCCGAGCGGGATGTCTGCAAACTCGACGGCTTCCCCCGCCGTGTCGCTTCCGACGATCATGGCTCCGGCATTAAAACGCAATGTGGCGGCCAGCGCCTCTGCCGCCCCGGCGGTGTCCGAGTCGGTCAGTACGATGATCGTTCCCGAGAACCCGGGGGTCTGGTTCGAAGTGAGGATGCGCTCCTGCTTGGCGCTCGGCTTCTGGATGGTGAAGAGCATCTTGCCGTTCGGGGCAAACCGGCGCGCAAAATCGGCGGCCGCTTCGAACTCGCTCCCGCCTGGGACCGCCCGCAGGTCAAGGATCACCGCAGGCAGGTTCTTTTCCGAAAAGCTTTTGAGCGAGGTGTCGAGCTGGGCGAGCGTCGCCGGATCCAGCCGGCCCGGACGCAGGTAGCCGGCCCGGTCATCCAGGATCTCGGCCAAAAACGGTGCCGTTTCGGCCGCAGGAGCAGGTTTTTCGGTATCCACGATCGTGGCCCCGGGCGAAAGGCGCCGGACAAAACCCTCCAGCAAAGCCTTCTGTCGGGACGCATCATCAAACGATTGGGGCGAAAGGAAATTCGACTGGAGCGCCTCGATCGCCTTCGATGTCTGTGCCGCGTCGAGCCCGTTGACCGTCTCCCGCAGGGTGGCGGGGGGGGCATCGTCCGCAAGAACCAGGGAAACGCTGGAAATCGCCAAGAGCAGGAGTCGTCGCATGGCCCACAAACTACTCGCCCGCAAGCCAGGAGGAAATCCCAAACCGTCCCCGCAAAAAAAGATTCGGGCCACCAACGGAAAAATCAGAAAACAAAGAAAACTGATCCGCGGTGGCCCGAATTGCTGCCTTAACCGATAGATTTGACTGCTCTGCGGACGGTACGTTCAAATTTTTTCCGCTTTTTTTTTGAGTCCCTCCATCAGGATCGTTAGGCCGCTGTCCCTGTGAATGTTACGCAGGAAAAATTTCTACTGGGAACTCCGAGCCCCGGCTCGGCAAACCAAAAAAAATGTCAAGCAGGGGCTTGGCGTTCTCGGGAAGGAAAAAATGGCAGCGCGTACGGGATTTGAACCCGTGCACCAGCCTTGAGAGGGACGCGCTCCCCTATGGTATTCTTGACAGAGTGCCAATAAAGTGCCAATAAATCGGCATGAGCAAGCCCACCACCAAGAAGACCGACACGACCTGGCCGTTCATCAAATGGATCGAATCCAGACAGCGTTGGCAGGTCGACGCCCGCACCGCCAACGGGGGCAAGCGATCATTTCACGCCACCAAAGGCGAAGCGGAATCAATGGCATCCGCAGCACGCATCCGGCGCACAAACGAGGGATCTTCCGCATTCGATGACCGGGAGCTTGCGGAATTTGGCTGGTCGGTCCAACAGGCGATCAAGTTCGCCGTCGCCCATCTGCGGAAACAGAAAGCGTCCGTGACCGTCGAGACGGCCGTGGAAAAGCTCATCGCCGCCAAGAAGGCGGCCGGCCGGGGCGACCAGTACCGCAAGGAGCTCCGTTGGCGGCTGGATCGGTTCATCACCGCCAACAAGGGCCGGACAATCGCCGAGATCACCGCCCCCGAGGTCGGCACGTTCCTTTCCGGCCTCAACCTCGCGCCGGGGACATGGAACACCTACCGCCGCGATCTTGTGACGCTCTGGTCGTTTGCCATCAAGTCCGGGTTCGCCACCGAAAACGAGGCGATGAAATGCGAGCGGGCGCAGGAGATCGACGCGCCTCCGGGTATCCTGACATGCGCCCAGGTTTCCGCCCTCCTCTCGGCCGAGCAAGACGACGATGTTCTGGCGGCTCATGTTCTCGGACTGTTCGCCGGCCTCCGGGTCGTGGAGACCGGCCGGCTCGACTGGAAGGATGTGGACCTTGCCGGGGGATTTATCAACGTGAGCGCCGCCACCAGCAAGACGCGCTCCCGCCGGCTGGTCCCGATCCTCGACAACCTCCGCGCATGGCTCACCCCGATCGCCGAGAAAGCCGGACCTGTCACGAAAGCGAACTTCCGCCGCCGGTCCACCGCAGCACGCGTGGCCGCTGGCATCACGGAATGGCCCGACAACGCGCTCCGTCATTCATTCGTATCATATCGTCTTGCCGCCACCGGGAACGCCGCACAGACGGCGCTGGAGGCTGGCCACGATCAAGCGGTCCTGTTCGCTCATTACCGGGAACTCGTCCGGCCAAAGGACGCCGAGAAGTATTTCGCCATCCGACCCGAGGCCGAGGAGGGGGAGGGCAAGATTACTTCAATGGTCGCTTAGACTGCCGCGCACCTTGGCGCGTTCGCTCAAGAGCATATCGCAATAATCGGCGAAGGCAGACAGTCGGCGCAGAGAGTTCGATAGGCGGGCTAGCATTTCGTCCGACCATTCAGCGAGCCCATCAACGCAGACCATGCACATTCCCTCGGCTTTCTCCGATTCCCCCCTCGCAGATTGTAGTCGCTCCCGGTAGGTGCTCAGAACGACAGCTGCCTGCACCGCCTCGTCAATCGTGGGACCACGGGCGAACCTCTCCCCAGCACGACGCGCTGCGTCCGCCTTGGCCTCGGGGCAGATAATCTGATATTGTTCAAACCTCGGCTTTCTCCCTCTCACCCCCTTGCGCCATTCGACCCATTGCCGCAGGAGTGGCGTGTCTTCATACTCGAAATGCACGCCGTCCGTCCGTCGCGCACCAGGAATTTCCTTTGCCGCCGCCTCACGGGAAATCATGGCGCGAGATAGCCCTGTGAGCTTCACGAGATCAGCCGTTTTTAAGCAATGTCGCATGTATAATTGACACTGTGCCCGATATGCATGGGAACACAACAAAAAACGCTTCTAACGGTCCGCGAGCAGGCGGAATTGCTCAGCATCACATGGCGGGGACTTCAAGATTTCACAAAGCGCCGGATCGTCCCGCACGTCAAGCTGGGGCGGCTCGTCCGCTACAACCCCGTCGAGGTCGCGAAGGCGCTGGAGAAGCTGACCGTAAAGTCGATCTAAACGAAAAAGCCGCCCCGGCAAGGGCGGCTTTTCATGAAATAAACGACATGGAAGCAATACACCATCCCTCACATTGGGCAAGCGCGAACTTCGCAACAAAATCGGAGATTCGCGAGAACGTGCGCGTCAACCTGCTTTCACTCCGGGAGGATGTGGTTTCGCTCGGGTACCGATGGGAACAGGCCGACGAGTTTCTCGACGTAATCGACGATCTAATTGCCGACTGCGACAACCCGGCCATCGACCCCGTGAAACTCGCTTGCCTGCACGTCAAGCCGATGTCCTTCCAACAAGCCATCCGAGACGCTGATAACAGCAGGAGGGTCATTTGAACCTGTGCGCACAAATCAAAGAGCGGCTTTCGATCCGTGAGGCCGCAGCAATCTGCGGGATCGCGCTTCCAGAAAAAGACGGGATAAAGTTCGCCTCACCTTTCAGAGAGGACCGGCATCCGTCCTGCGAAGTTTACAAAGATCACATCGTTGATCGCTCAAGCAACGAGCGGTTCGATTCGATTGCGACATATGCCGCGATCAAGGGATTATCGACATCCGAGGCGGTCAAGGCATTAGCCCTTCAACTCAAGCTCACATCGGAAAAGGCTAATATACGGTTCGCTTCACGCCCCCGGCAGGAACGCGCAGAGAAGCCCGCAGAACGCGCAGAACTTCCGGCGCTACTGGAATACACGGATGATTTAGCCGAGGCCGTTGCAAAGTCCCGGCAACTCAGCGCCGAAGCGGTTCAGATCGCGCGTTCACTCGGCACGATCACCTTTGCAAAAGTGTGCGGGTTCCAATCGTGGGTTATGACTGACCGTCTTTGCCCAGGCTGGGAGGCGCGGAGAATCGACGGCCTGCCATATCCCGCAAAGGAACCCTACCTGGGCGAGCGAAAGTCTCATGCAAAAGGGAAGGGAATCAAATCCTGGCCGATGGGAATTTGCCCGCCGAACCTTAGCGATGACTCGCACGGGTTAAACGAGATCTTGCTGGTCGAAGGAATGCCGGACTACCTGGCCGCCATCGAGCTAATCATTCACCATATCGCCGAGCCCTGCGACCTCATGCCGGCCGCCATGCTCGGAAAAAGCGCGGACATCGCCGCCGATGCCCTGCCCCTCTTCTGCGGACGCAAGGTCGTGATTGTCGGCCACCCGGACGCCCGGGACCGTATAGCCGCATGGACGAAGCAACTCGTCACGGCCGGCGCGGCGTCCGTCCTGCCAGTCCGGCTAAAGTTCAAAGACCTGAACGATTTTTTAACCCAATCACCCCACCGCATTCCCGAGCTCGTGCATGCAATGGGGTTCCAATCACCCGCCGCCGAGAATGACTACTGACAAAATCACCCCGCCAACTGACGAGTGCGATCCCGAAGATTTCTTTGAGATCCTACCACTTCCGGCGCCGCCGCCACCACCCGCGCCGATCTTCGCCGACCTCTCCCCATTCCTCGACGGCACGGCACAGCAGGAGGTGCCAACCGTCGCCCAGGCATGGCAGGGCCGAGCTTTATTCTACTCTGGGCGACTGAACGAGATTCACGCCGAGCCGGGGGTTGGGAAAACCAACATCCTGATTTCCTCAGCAATCGCCGTGCTGGAATCCGGCGGGGCTGTCCTTTACATCGACCCCGAGGACACCCCGCGCGGATTCGCTACCCGCCTCCTCCTCCTTGGCGCTGACCCCGAGGACGTTCGGGCACGGGTCCACTACCTCCACAATCCCGAGCCCGAGGAGATCGGCAGGGCTCAGGAGTGGGCAAGGGAACACAATCCTGCCCTTGTCGTGCTCGACGGCCTGGCCGAGAGCATGGCGGCCGTTGGCGCGAATGAAGACAAGGCCGCAGAGGTCCTTGGATTCTTTCGCTCAACCGTCCGGCCCTTTGCAGAGTCCGGGGCGGCGGTCGTGATCGCCGACCACGTGACCAAGAGCTCCGAGGGCCGTGGACAGTTTGCCCGAGGATCCGGGGCGAAGGCTGGCAGATATGACGGAGTGTCCTACGACATCGTGCCCGGGAAGCCCTACACCCCGCAGCAGGAAGGGTTCGTAAAGTTCAAGATCGCCAAGGACCGCAACGGTGGGGCAGGGCCGCGCGGGAAGATCGTTGCCGAGCTCCATTTCCTGCCGGGGGCCGATGGCCGCACGGTCACAGAGTTTCGGGAGCCCCGAGAGCTGGCCGAGGGGGAGAAGTTCCGACCGACTGCGATCATGGAAAAGATCGCCAAGCACCTTGGAGTTTACGGGACCGCCAGCAAGCGGGAGCTGCGGGGCCTTGGTAAATCTCAATACGTGGACGCCGCAGTTGAAATCATGGCCGAGGAGGGGACGCTTCACATTGAGCAAAAGGGGCAGTCAATCCGGTTTTCCCTACCTCAAAAGGAGGGCTCAAAATGACCAACCGTGTTCCGTGTTCAAGCCGTGTTCCAACCGTGTTCTGGAACACGGCTTGCAAACCGTGTTCCTGTGTTCCTACCCCCTACAGGGGGAACACAGTAGAACACGGTGAAGCTTCAAATTCAAAATGACAAACCGTGTTCCAACTTTTGAACCGTGAAAATCCACCGATTGCCCAACGCAAAAATGAAGCCGCCCGAAAGCCGCGCGCGCTTCCTCTCCATCGCCGGCCGGATCCTCGTCGTCGAATCCTACCGCAGCGGCCGCGAGTGGGTCATGCGCCCACCGCGCCCCGCTACCCCGGACGAGATCAGATTCGCCAATGTTGCGAAGTTGCATGCCGAGGACTGGGATCACCAAGAACCGCAGATGTTCGCAAAATATGCGAAGTCGTGATATTCGCAACGCCAGCGAAGGGGGGGGCGAAGGAATCTTTTTGAAACCCCCCCCCGCCTGCGGTTGTGGAGTCTCTCGGCGCTTTTCTGTGAGCACCACTTTTCGTTTGTCGGAAAATTAGGCGCGACAAGAAAGATTAGGCGCGCCTAATTTTGTGATTGGCTCGTCACCGCGCAATGACGCGCGTCGCGCGTTTGACATACCTAGAATCCATATGACCCAAACATTCGTCACCGCATCCGAGCTTAGCCGAGAGATCGGACAGCCCTTGTCCCGCATCCTTGCCGCCATCGAAAGCGGGAAGATCCGCCCCGCTGGCCGCGCCGGGGCCGCAGCGAACGCCGCATTTATTTTCTCGGCCCGCGACATCCCAACCGTGCGGGAATGCATTGCAGGCGAGCCGCACGTCTCCGCGCCTGGCCCGCACAAGTGCCAGAACTTGGCGGAAGTGAAGGCCAAGGCCAGCGCCCTCCGCCGTGCGATGCAGGAGGCACAGTAATGGAAATCAAGCTATTTTCGGAGATCAACCACGCTTCGTTGAAGGAGCTCACAGCGCAAGTGAAGCTGGCGGGCAACCGCCAGCTCCTCCTCAAGATCAATTCCCCAGGCGGCTCCGTTGCGGACGGGCTGGCGATGGCAAACTTGATTGCATCCCACCGGCCGGGGTCGTCGTGTGAGATTGTCGGGCTTTGCGCAAGCATGGCAACCGTCATCGCCCTTTCAACGGGCCGTGTGCGCATGTGCGCAAACGCGATCTTCATGATTCACAATCCTTGGACCGAAACCACGGGCGATGCCCGCGAGCACCGGAAGACAGCCGATGCATTGGATAAATTCGCGGCCCCCATTCTTGCGGCCTACACGAAAAAGACCGGCCGGCCGGAAGCGGAGATTCAGAAACTCATGGACGACGAAACATGGATGAACGCCACCGAAGCCAAGAAGCTTGGATTCATTGACGAGATCGGGGCATCAAGCCCCGTCGCCTCCGCAGTCGCCATCCCCGAGGCCCCGGCCTTGGTTCTCTCGTCCGTCGAATACGGGCGGCTCACCCCAGAAAAGAGGCGCGAGTTTTTGCGGCTCGGCGGGCAGTTTTCACTCACCAAATGCTGATCCCTCCTATCCCGCCTAGCACGCAAACACCAGGATTTTACGAGAACCACCACAGTCTCGCCGATCGGTTCGGCGTTACCAAAGAGGATATTTATTGGGCCGCGCGAGCAGTCGGAGTTGGATTCTCAATTCCACAAGCCCCCGGGTTAATAATCAGCTTCACCGAAGCCGACGCGCAAAAAATCTTCAACCACCTAAGCAAACCCACAAACACACTATGACAAAACAAACTGTTGAAAAATCACGCACAGCCATTGCCGCGCAAATCCAAACCCTTCGTGACGAGCTCACCGCGCCCGACATGATTGAAAATCACTATGCAATTCACACACGCCGCGCCCTGCGCTCGAAAATCGCAACGCTGACAGATCAAGTCATTACTCGCGGGAAGCGTGCTGGATTTGGGTTTAACTCCGCAACGGCTGCACCCGTATCCCTGGCGGAAAACCTCGCATCCGAGCATGGATACGAACTCAGCGCGTTCCTTGCGATTAACGCCGCGATGAGCACCCCGGAGCTTGACGAGGCCGAGGCGCAAATCGCCGCCATCGAGGCGCAAATTGCCGACCTTGAAGCGCAGGATTTGGACGTCCGCGAAAAAGCGGAATCCATCCGCCGCGATGTCGCCGCGAAGCTGGCCGAGGCCGAGGCTAAGGCCCTCAGTGCCCCTGCCCTTGTGGCACTCAAAAAGCAGCTTTCCGCAATGGAGTAGCCCATCTTCCGGGCGGGGGGGTGGTTGGCCGGACTCCTCCCAGCCCCTCGTCCGGATTTCTTTTTCAAACCATGAGCCGATCCATTCACGAAGACCTCGAAACCTCGCCCGATCCCGCGCACGGCCCCGGCCCGGACGAGGAGATTTCGCGTTTTGAAAACGCTAAACCCTCATCGTCTGTGCGCGATGACGATGAGCTTGCATCCGACCTCTGGGAACTTCAACGGATCGCCCCGGCACCATGAAAAAGCCCACCGTTCCGCCGAAGATCGAGGAACCGCCCGTGTGTGCGGTCAAGCTGACCGCTGGTCAGATTCGCACGCTGGCCCCGTGGTGCGCCAGCCAGCCCGCAGGGACGCGGATCTTCGCCAGCCCTGACCCATCCGCCACCGGGAGCCCTGTGCTCCATTTTCGCGCCATGAGCGCCCGCAAGTCTGACATGATCCAGATCATTGTCGGGGCACCAGAATTTCTCATCCCCCTGATCGGGGCAAAACTTCCGGCCGCAAAGCCAATCATTGACCCGTCTTGACGGAATCCGCGTTGCCGCTCATGTTGAGAACTTGTGAAGGATGTTATTCATTGGGCAGTAACGGGCGCAGGGTGGGGGCTGGTAGTGGCTACCGTGATTGCCGGGCTCGTGCTGATAGCGGCCTTGTTCATCCTGTGACCTTGAAGCCGCGCACCTACTGAAGCTTGATGGAATCCCCGGCGGATTGGTAGGAGCGCAGCGTCTTGCCATCAACCCGGATCACTGCGGGATTTGTCCCAGACGCCCCCGTGCTGCCGCTGGCATCACCTGAGATGGCCGCGCCTCCTGCGCGGGATGCCACACGGGCCGAGAATCCTTTGCCTGAGATCGCCCAGCCGCCGGATGTGCGCGCGGCCCGGTAGGTCTCCCCGCCATAACTGATGCTGAGCCCGCCAGCCGATGACCCGACCCGGCCGGACTTTTCTTTTCCGTAGAGGTTGAACCCGGACGCCCCGTCTGTGATGCGGACCGGCTCGCCGCTGGTGATCGTGGCAACAATGGCGGCGACATCTGAGCGGCTCACGTTGCGGGGGTCTTCCGCCTGGCACAAGGAACCCATCGCCAAACCGACCACCGCCACGAGGAGTCCCGCCTTCATGGGAAGACCCTACTCCGCGCGATGGGAAGGGGCAAGATTTGAAATCTGACCCCTGCCAGCGTAGGGGAACTTGATTTCAGCATTTTGAATCCAGAAATCAAGTTTTCGCCCCCAATCTGGCGAAAACCGACGCGCGAGGATGTGTAGCGACAACTAAAACTGACTCCTGACGACGATTAAAACTGACCACCCCTGCGGCAGGTAAAATGGGTGGTGGTGGTTTCGGCGTGGCATTCACGCCGGTGGGCAGCCTGAAGTGGCGGCCTT
>Ga0247832_1000216_pt1 | contig 118389 bp, 112 predicted proteins | sample LaCruzMarch2015__10_FD_192407 | JGI IMG/M metagenome (GOLD analysis project Ga0247832, IMG submission 192407) | Freshwater microbial communities from meromictic Lake La Cruz, Castile-La Mancha, Spain - LaCruzMarch2015_4m | ecosystem: Environmental > Aquatic > Freshwater > Lake | place: Spain... | reverse complement strand
GATTCCAATAACTTTTATATGATGCGTACGTTTTATCACAAATATTACATTTATATTTTTTTTTGAGTAAATTAATAGTCATATCTAATATTATATAATATTATTTGTTTATATATATTTAAAATAGATATACATTGTTAGCATTAGCGAAAGCAAATATATATCACTTTTTGAGCTCAAAATATTTTCAAATATAAAAATAATATTGAGATTATTTTAAGAATATATTTATATACAATAATTATAAATGTTTATATTATATAAATAAACGATTTTAATACTTGATATAAATATTTATATAACTTATAATATACAGTTTTATTAAAATTAATTATATATTTAACATTTTATTTAAATAATTAAATATTAGTTTTTTATTATTTATTTCATAATATATTTCAATAAATTTAATATTATTATCATTACAATATTCTTTTTTATTTATCATGTTTCTGGCTCAAAATTAATCCTTCTTCACCACCAAAAAATAGAATAGGTTTATAATGCTGAATTAATACAAATGCTACTATTATTAATAATGTTGATAATAAAGATAAAAAATACTGTTATATTATTATTAGAAGGTCAGTTCAATTGACTCATCAAAAAATTAATATACTGTATCAATTACATGCGATTCATAGTGAACATAAAATGATAAGCATAAAAATACATTTAATTTTATCGATATAATTAAAATTCATATATGTGAAAATATGAATTTTATGACAGAATTGAAGATAATATAAAAGAATTAATTAAAAAATATGAAATTAATACTATATTTAATAATCATACATAAATTTTTGAAACTAACGATAATATATCATTAGATAAAATTTTAAATAAAATTAATAAAATTAATAAAATTATTAATTATGTTACTAATCCTTCTATTGAAGATATTAAATTTAATAATTTATCTAATACAGTAACCGCATTATAATCTGATAATAATTATTATTAAAAAATTAAATTATTAGAAATTAAAAATATTGCTATTATTGAAAAAACAAAAATTGAACAAGAAAAAAAACAATTAGAAATTTAAAATAATTTATTATTTTTTAATTTAATGAAAATAAAACTAAACAATTAGAATTACAAATTGAATTATATAAATTATTTGAAAAAATAATTTAATTAAAATTATATAAATTTAATATATAATTCCCCCCATAATAAAAATGACACTTAGGTCACTTTAGGTCATTATTATAAATAGTAAAAATAATTAATAATGCCTTATTATATATTAATATTATGATAAATAAAAATGAAAAGTCATTATTATATAAATGTTTATTATGTAACAAATTCTATGCATCTCATCTAGTTTTTGGAATCATAATAATAATTTTCATAAAAATGAATACAATAGTAATATACAAAATAATAAATTTAATACAGTAATTACTAAGTCTAATACAGTCAAGTGTGATAATGAATATAATTATAAATGTAATTTTTGTGATAAAATATATAAACATTCTCAATCTAAATATAAACATCATCAAATATGTAAATATAATAAAAATAATAATTCAAATAATGAATTATTAGAATTAAAAAATACTATTGAAGAATTAAAAAGAAATAATAAAAAATCAAAATTTTAACATGGATACTAGTTAAAAAAATCTTAGATAATTTAGAAATAATATATCAATAATAAATAGTAAATATAATCAAAAACTAATTCTTATCTAAATAAAAAATATTATACAAGATATTTATAATTATTATTTATTATAGATATATAAAAATTTATATATCAACACAGTTGAAACACACAACAATAAATTTGCATGCTGTACAATGCTCAATGCTAAGCATAGGGATGAGACTTGACATGAGAGTGGTCACATCTCAATGTCGCCACCTACCCACCTTGCCCAATTCTTCTCTGATTGGGTGAGCTTGAAAGATGCCTCGTTTGCGAGAGTGATTTCGTACTGCTTGTATTCATCTTCCATTGAAGTGAAGCGAGAGTGCCGAAGATCTCTTGCCGCATCCCGTTGAAGCTCTTTGGTGCATCTATCACAGAACCAAAAGTTACCTGCACTATTGGTTAGAGCATTCCAAGTGGGTGAGCATGTGGTAGCGTAGCATCCATAACAGAATCCCTCGCCTGCTGCACCACCAATCTGAAATCCGTCAGCTGGTTTGCTGTCGCCTGCTGCACTACCAAGCCGAAATCTTTCAGCTGGCGTGACACGGTTGGCCATTTCAATGGAAAAATGGGGGCTAGCAAATGTAAGAACTATCTGCCAGCTTGAGCCAAAATGGCTACGGTAATAGTCCAAAATATAAAGAACATTTTAATACTAAAAATATCAATTTTTTAAATAAATTATAAAGAATAAATGCTATTAAGTCATTGAATTTCCACCAAGATCTTTGTTTATGTTTGAAATGTTGCATATTTTTTACCTTTTACTGGTATGAGTTTATGACCTAATTTACATTTTATATTACATTTATTTAATTCATTAATCTTATCAATATTAATAATAAAATTATTAATATATCCATATTTTGATTGATAAATTATAATACAATTAGTAGTCATCATTAATGATAATATAAAATAAAAAATTATATTAAATCTACATTTTTTTATAAACTATACAATAAACTAATTATTAAACTATTAATAGTAGTAATAATAACTTTTATTATATAATATAATTTATAAAAAAAATTAATCAACTTCTATAAATTTTTTATTATTATCTAATTTTATAGGATTTATATTATTATTATTTAATAATTTTTTACTTGATATATGAGATAAACATATATTAGGTAAATTATTTAATATTTTATCTAATTCTCTTTCATAAATTGTTTTATAATTAAGTGAATCTAAATAATTATTTAAATTTTTAATAGCATCTGGATTATAATTAAGTACTTCTACTTGATCTCTAACTTTAACTTGATCAATATTTATTATTCGTTGTAATAAATCTTCATTATAGTTTCTGAATTTAAAATATACATATGCATAGAATTTTATTAAAATATCAAGTTTTTTTCTAGTTAAATAATTAATATTAAAACTGGATATAATCATTTTATAAGATACATGTACATGTGTTTCATTAAATCTATGCATATTAGTAAATATTTTCATTACACTATTATAGATATCTTTAATTGTATCATTAATAATAACATATTTTTCAATATCATTATTATCAGTTATTAATATATAATATTTCAATAAATCACTTTTCAAAATATTAATAGTATCTATATATTCATTATCAAAATCTTTAGTATTAATATTTTCTAAGTTACAATAATCATGATAATATTTTTTTGATTCTTTTAATTCTTCAATAAAATAAAAAAAAGAATCTAATTTCAAATCAAAATTAACATTATATTTTTTATTATCAATACTATAGATATTCATTATTAATATTTAATAATTTTAATATAATTATTAAATTAATCAATTTTATTTAATTTTAAACAACATTATCATAATAATTATTTAAAATATGAGATAAACATATACAAGGTAAACTTTCTATTAATTTATCACACTCTATTTCATATATTGTTTCATATTCTAAAGAATTTAAATATTTAATTTTATTATTTGTAAAATCAATATATCTATCATTATTATTAGTATAACGTCTATTATTACTACAAACTAATGGAAATATACTTATAAATTTATAATCTATATCTTTTAGATTTTTAATTAAGTAATATTTATTATTTTCACTATCGTGTTCATAATATTTTAGAATCATGTTATTATTATATAATGTATCTAAAATATAATCCATTTTTTGTCGAGTTATAAAGTTAACATCAAAATATCCACTTTTACAATTGCTTAAATTTTGAAATAATATTTCAATAATTCACCTTCTAAAATATTAATATTTTTAATATATTCATTATCAAAATCTTTAATATTAATATTTTTTAAATTACAATGATTATGATAATATTTTTTTATAAAATGATTCATTAAAATAAAAAAGTAAAAAGAATATAATTTCAAATTAAAATTAATATTATATTTTTTATTATTAATGTTATATATATTCATTATTTATATTTAAAAAATATTTTTTTATATAATAATTGTTAAATTAATTTTATTTTAGAGTTAGCTATTTTGTATTTTTAGATTTATTGATCTTAATATTATTTTGTTGTAGGTTTAGTTTATTTTTAAAAAAATTGAAAAATTAAATTAATGAATATCATAATATAAATTTATTATATTTTGAGGTGGTATACACATATTTAAGTTGAGGTATACACATTTAAGTTATAAAAAAATGTTAAATTGGCCATCATTTGATAATATTCATAAACTATTTTCTCCAAAAACTATATGTGATGATTTACTAGAAAAACAAGTAGACTTTACTATTAAGATTGATGGTTCTAATTTAAAGCATACATATTAAAAAAATAAATTTAAAATGGGATATTATTTCATTAAATGGTAGAAATTGTCCTATTTGGGCTAATAGTGATAATAAATTAATTACTGACATAAAATATGGTAATGCAGGTAATTTAAATAATTTGCCTAATGAAATATTTGATATTTCTATTATGATTGCTGAAAAAATGAATGTTGATGAAATTATTATTTTTGGTGAAGTATTTCGTGCAAAAAATAGTGACATAAATGCTAATTTTGTTTCATGGCATCCATTTGGATATTTAGAAAATCATTATATTTCTAAACCAATATTTAAATTTTTTACAGTAAGTTTTTTTGATAAAATTTGTCCTATTCCAACTGATATAACTGATTTTAATACTATGATTGATTTTTTAATTAAGGCTACTAATCATTGTATTTTTCCACCATTATGTATGTATTCAGGAAAATTAGGAAATGGTATAATTACATTATCAAATTTAATGTTATCATCAGATAAGAATTTTGAAGGATTTTTTATTATTGATAATAGAGAAAATGGTTATAAATGGAAAACACCTAATCATGAAGAACAAAAAAAAATTTTAAGATGTAATGAATGTATTTTTCTAAAAGAAGATTCTAAACAAATTTATGAAATTCTAGAAAATATATATTTAGAACATATTAAAATTAAAGATAATAGTTTAATTATTAAGAATTCTGAAAACTTTTTAAAATCTGATATAATTAATGCATTTAATAAATTATGTACAAAAATATCAGATTTTACAGACCTTCCCAAAAAAGATCGTTTACCATTAATTGATAAATTAATACCAGATATTGTTGAAGAAATACTAAAACAATATAGTGATTGTAATATTGAATTACCATATTCAGAAGATGAAATTATAAAAAAATCTAATACTTTAATAAAACAACTTATTATGAAACTCTAATTTATAAGAATTAAAAAATATAATAATAATAATTCATTTACACCCTTGAAGATTTATTTTTTTATAATTACTCATTTATATACTTAAATGAATAAAAATAATGTTTTGTTATTATTATATAATAATTGCTAAATTAATTTATTTTATATTTTTATTAGTTTAAACTATTCTCAAGTATTGCTAATTGATAATTTTTATTTGTATATTCTTTAATAAATTCTACTTTTTTAGAACACTTTTCTAAAAATTGTGCTTCAAAACTATTATATGGTAATTTTGCTTCTACAACTATAGCAGTAGCTTCATTTATGGCTAATACACAACAGTTTACAAATGCAATAGTTTGAGTAGAATAAAGTAGATCATATTTATTTAAATTATTTTTATATTCATATATTATTTTAGAATCAATACTTTCTGTATCTTCAGACATTTTCATTATATGATCTAAATAAGCTTGTTTTGCATCATAATAATATTTTTTTATTTCTATAGCATAAAGTAGAGAATCAGGAATAAATAACTCAATAAGAATAAGTAATATAGTATTTTCTGTAGAAAGAGGAAAAAATTTTTTTTCAATTATAATAATAATTTGGATTAATAATAGTACTTTAATTATTTTATTATAATTAGAAATACTAGAAAAATGTTGAATACTAGAAAAAAGTGTAGATTTAACATTAGAATTAGTAATAGAAATATCTGAATTAATAAAATTATTTGAAGAAATGTCTGATCTTATAATATAGTTAATAATAAATTTTTCAGCAAGTATTAAAAGTTGTTTACCAGATTTGATACTATCAAATCCAATATCATTTGGAGGTAAGTGTATTTTTACAAAATATGGATGTAGTTTTTTACAAAAAGGGTCTGAATCTTTAATAAGTTCTTCACCAATATAAGAAAACGCAATACTAATAGTATTCTTAACTTCAGCAAATATAGCTTCAAATATTTCATTTGATATGTTATTATAATTTATTACAATTATAGAAATTCCTGATATTTTAAATATAGGTTCCATCATTCAAATTGAAATATTTATTTTTTAATACAGAAACTAAATAATCTAAATAATAATATAATATTATATAATTTTAAATAGATCAAATATTAAAATATTCAATTTTATTAAATATTTATATTTCAATAGGTGTACATATAATAAAATACTAATTTTTTAATATCTTTTGTAGAACTTTGTCTAAACTTTTATTAAGTAATAATTATTTTAAATGTGCAAAGGTGTAAAATAAAATATTAATAATATACAAAACAGATGTTATTATGCAATTTTTTTTATTCAAATTAATTAAAATATATTTTAAATTAATATAAAAATTTAATAAAATCTAAAGAGAGAGATAGCATTACTAAAAATATTCTTCAGAGGAAAATTATTTAGATAATTTTAATAATTCTAGTTTAAGTTTTAAATTTTCATTTTCTAATTCTAATTGTTTTGTATTATCAGTTAATCTTAATTTTAAATTTTCATTTTCTAATGCTAATTGGTTTGTTTACTCCGATTCTAATAATATATTTAGGTTATTTTTTTGTATAATTAATTCTCAGCATTATTCTAATTAAATTTTGTAAATTATTATTATCAATATTTAATATTCTTACTAATTTTTTTATTTTATTATATAATTTACGCGCTGCGTTCATATTATAAATTTTAATTATTTTATTATAATTAAAATTTGTCCTACAGGTATATTATCTTTTAAATAAAATTACAAGCCTATGATAACTAAAATAATACTTTTTACATTTTATAAATAAATTTGATAATTATTAATCTCTAATTTTCCATTGCAATTGCGAGCGATAAATACCACTATCAGCATATTCATTATACTCTATTCTTGGAACAAATCCACATTCACATATATATGTATCCCTCAGATAATCGACTAGTCTATATGTCGAACACCAATTTTCAAAATGATCCCAGTCATCATTTTCTTCATATAATGTTGTCTTATTTGACATTATAATTGTTATAATGAAGGTAGTCTCTGATGAAATATTAATTGTATTCAAAACATCTAATAGAGATACTACCTGACCATTTAAAATATAATTTATCTTCAAATAGCCACCCGATTTTAATTCTGACGTCATTATGTGATGAATTATTCTATTATTATAACACTTTGCACATATAAGAGTCATTAATTCACATAGATTACCAGTGTACATAAGTTCACCATTTAAATTATTATACACTTGTACATTTGGAAAATCTTTATTGTGTAAAATTGATACAGTTTTTATTTCATGTTCTACCATGATTATAAAAGTTATAATTTATTCAAATTAATAATCTCAAAAGCTACGGTGCAAAATAAAACTATATGAACCATTAAATTAAAAATATTTCAATTTTATTACATTAAAATTAGTATATTTAGAATAATAAAAAAATTGAAATATTTTTAAATTCTAAATTGAGTAAATATTTTTATACCGTAATAGTTTGGGTTATTATAGATTTTTATTATAGTTAATATAACTATAATAATTAATATAACTAATGTGTTGTTTAGTATCAAGGTGTAATATTAAATCAGCAATTATTAAAATATATTATTATTTTTATAATATGTTTAAAAAAAATACAAACAATAATCAAATATTAACACAAAATATAAATCATACTTTACTATCAAATGAAATTAATAGTACAATTATTTCAGATTCTCCTAATACAAGTGTGATTAATGCAGAAACTGACAATAATACTATTATTTCAGATTCTCCTAATACAAGTTGTGTGATTAATGCAGAAACTGAAAATAAAACTAATAATGATTGTATTATAAATATTCTTGATTCTGCCATTACATCTGATACAATAGAACTTCATCAAACAATTGATGAAGATGACTTATTGTTTAAAATGATTGATAAAAAATCTAAAATAATGTATATAATATAATATGTAATTTTATTCATTATTTGTTAAGTTGCAATCATTGTTCTAAAATATTATATGTAATGCTAAAATAAAATTTTAATTTATCTATTGATTTTTAATTATATTTTTTTAACTTTATTATTTTTATAATATCCATATAATTTATCTTTATTATTATTTTTTATTGTATAAACTTCATCATTTATTAAATAATATTCTGTATTTTTTAATATAATTATTTGTATTTCATCATTTGATTCTTCATTTGATTCTTCATTTGATTCTTCATTTGATTCATTATTTGATTCTTCATTAGATTCTTCATTAGATTCATCAACTATGTCTTTAATAAATTGTATAGCTAATTTATTATTATTATTCAAATTATTTAATAATTCTATAATTATTTGTTTATTATTATCACAGTATTCAACAATTTCATTTTGTTTATTTATAGGTGGAATCGGAATTTTTATTTTTTCTAAATCCGTTTTTTTTATACAACCTAATCCAATTGTATATTTTGCCATATCCATGATTTTATTTTTTTGAGATTGTAAATAATAATATAAATAATCACAATTAATATTATTGTTTGGAACTATTGCAAGTTGATGTGTTGTAGAAGCAGTTTTACCAGAAACTCTAAAAACTTTTCCTAATCCAATTTTATCACCATAATTTCCTTCACCCGCACCACCATCTTTAATTAATATTAAATAATTTTCATAATCAAAACAAAAATTATCACAAAAACCTTCTGGATTATTTACTTTACTTGTATAGAATGGATATTTTCCAACATTATTACAATCTTTTGAATTATATTTACCTGATTTTATTTCATCGCATATTTCATTTAATTTTTTAAATATTATATTTTTATTTTTACATGATAAATAGAAATATCTATCTTGTCTATTCTTTAAAAATTCTATTTGTTTTAACAATTCAACTGATTGTTCTTGCCATTCTATTAATTTTTCAAATATATCATATTTTTCATCTAATAATAATTTAAATATATTATTATTTTTATAATAACTTACTGTATCTTGAATTTTTATTTGTTTATTTTCATATAATTTATCTAAAAAATCAATAATTTTATTTTGTTTTTCTATTGATATTATTGGTATTTTTATTTTTTTAAAATTTTCCATATCTAAATTTTTTTGACCAGTTCCTCTTGCTAAATTATATATTAAATATTGATTAAATACTAAATAATATCCAATATAATTATTATTACCATATTCTTTATTAATTGATATTGTTAAACCACTATCATTAAGATAAAATTTTTTATTTAATAATCTAACACATAATTTAGATAATGCAAACCTTGCAATTAATATATTATATCCTTCTCTATTAAAAGTATCTGTGGTAAATGTTTTATCACCACCACCATATACATCATACTCTCCTGATGTTGTATTTTTTTTTACAATTCTATCACCATACTTAATTTTACAAACTTCATTTAATTCTAACCATTTAACATGTTCTTCATCTTTACATTCATCTTCTTCTACATTATATTCTGTGTAATTTAAAGAATATTTTTTTGATGCTATTTCTTTTATGTCTACTTCTTTAATAAAATGTTTTTCTTCAGTATCTGGATTAAAATCATAAAATGTTACTTTTTTTGTTGAATGTACTTTACTAAATATTAATTCTCTTTTAGATCCTTTAATTTCTAATATATCTTTCCTTTCTTTTTTCTTTGTAAAAAATAATATACATGTTTTTGATGCGGTTGATGTAAATGTTCCTGCTGGACATAATATTACTTCATGTAAATCACAACTTTTCATTAAATATTCTCTTATTTTATCGTACCCAGAAGTATCCCCATACATTTTTTGACCATCTAACATTACAGTAGCACAGCGTCCATTTATATTTAAACAATGAATCATCATTTGTAAAAATAATACTTCTGAATTTTTACCACCTGCTTTTATTGGAATATAATCATCTAATATTTCAACACTTTCTAAACTAGATAATAATTCATCATAACTTATACTTACTGAAAATGGTGGATTAGCAATAATTGTATCTACTTTAATATTATGAAATTTTCTTATACTATCAGCACAAATTACATTTGGTAATATTTCACCCGTATTTATTAACATATTTGATAAACATAAATTATAAATTTTTCCTTTAATTTCAATACCATAAATATTATTAATTAATTGTTTTCTTAAATCTTCATTTGATATTTTATTATTTTTTTTGAAATATTTAATAACTGTATTTAAAATTCCTCCTGTCCCTGATGATGGATCTAATACACTTTCAATTTCACCATTTTCTTTCACTTTAGGATTTACTAAACTTACTAATAACTTTTTTACTTTTGTGGGTGTAAAAAATTGTCCCATCTCTGATTTTTTATTACCTCCTGCGCCAAATACAGCATCTACAAATATTCTTTCATATGCTTCTCCTAAAATATCATGTTCATAATTATCAAAATCAACATTACTTAATGTAATAATTATTTTTTTAATTGTCGATGATTCTTTAATAAATGATTTTTTACCATCTTCAAAAATATCTTTAAATTTAGGATGTTTAGATAAAATTTCTTTCCATAAAAAATTATCAAATATATTTTTTATATTATTTTCTTTTTCTGCTATTTTAACATATTCAACTAATTTAGTAAATTTAATGTATTCTAATTGTTCAATAAATTTTTCTTTACCATATTTTTTAATTCCATCGTGGTATAGTTCTAAATTATAAATATCAATTGAATTATTTATAATATGTTTTTCTAACTGTTTAAGAATTAAAAAATATGATAATTCATTTAATGCTTCATCTCCAATTAAATGTTCTGCATCATTTCTTAAAATATCTAAACATGTTTTAAATAGGCTATGTAATTCTGATATTTTATTATTTGTAATGTTTTGTTGTTCTTTCATATCAATTATTTTATTAATTGGAATACATCCATTTTTCTTTTTTAGATGTCTATCTAAATCTACTTTCTGTTTAAAATCATGTTCACAAAAATTGCATTTATAAGTCATTTTACTCATATATATATAAAGTTATATTAACTTTATATATCAATTTTTTTTTATTATAATAAAAAAAATAACTATTTTTAAATAGTTAATTATAAAGTAAAAAAAACTTGATTAAAAAAAAGCTAGTTCTTCAATATTATTATATTTGATAATATTTGATAAATCATTAATATTATAATAATCTTTCCATAAATCATATGGTGGAAAATTATTATCTAGTTCTTTTAATTTTTTTGCAACATTATTTAATTCTATATCATTTATTTTATTACATAATAAATATTCATTAACTTTTTTAATACATGTTTCAAAATTATAATATATATTTTTAATACTTAAATAATTAATCCAATTAATAAATTGTTCACTAAATTTTATTTTTGGATCTTTAGGTAATCTTAAATCTTTATCGCACCATAATAAATATTCTTCAGGACTTGAAAAATTATAATTTGATATTATTTTTTTTGTTTTTTCATATGAAATATCTTTTTGAATATTATAACTTAATAAATCTAATATTATTGATTTTATTTTTTCAATACCATCATATTCATTACCATATGTTTTTATAGTGGATAATTTTTTATTTATATCATTAAATATAATTTTATCAAAAGTTAATCCAATATCAATAATTAAATAATGTAATACTTGTATAACTTTTTCAAATTTATTTTCAGTTTTAAAATTAATAAAAATAGGAATAAATACTACTAAAAATTTATCTAAATTTGTTTTATTTATTCCTAGTTCATCAGGTCTTAAACCTCTTCCAACACATTGAATTATATCTTTTACTGATAATTTTGGATCACATATTGACATAAAATCCATTTTATTAAAATCATAACCCATGCTATATTTAGCTACTACATAACCAATACTTTCATTATTATTTTGATATATATCTATATTTTTATAGTCATAATGTAATTTAATTATTTCAGGTTCATTAAAATCATCACCAACCAATAAAAAGGGTTTAATAGTTGTTTCAGTTGCTTTATATTTAATATAATGTTTATAGAATAGGTTAAAAGCATTAATTTGTTTATTATGAAAACTGAAACCAAATTTTCTTTTTAATCTTGTAAATCCTTCAAGATTAAAATATAATAAATCATTATTATCATTATTAATACTAAATACATGTGGTTGAATAGAACATAACCATTTTAATTTTATTAATTCATTAACTTTAATAGGTGAATATAATTCTCCAAAATATTTAATATTATTTAAACATAATTCTTTATTTGGCGATGCTGAAGTAAATATACGATATTTTATAAAATCATTATCAATTAACCAAAATAATTTATTTTCATTATTGATCCATTCTTCAACTGCCCAATGTGCCTCATCAAACCAAATAGTAATATTTTTAATATTATATCTAATGATATATTCATTAACTTTATCAGATGATTGTGTACAAGCAATCATTAATTTTTTATTTGGTAATTTAATAAAATCATTAAAACTAATAGTATTATTAGAAAAATTATAAACATCATATTTATAATTTAATAAATCTAAATATTGTGATTTTATATTTTGAACATTAATAATTTTACGTGGTGAAAAAATTAAAATTGTATCTGCATCAATATTACTAAATAAATTATATGAAATAACACTTTTACCACCACCAGTAGCTAATTCAATATATATTCTATGTTCTTCATTTATTTTAATAGTACTATAATTAATAATAGTTGATTGATATGGTCTATTAGTCTTTAAGTTGCAAAAATTAAGCGTAGATGCATAATTTTTAAGTACATCTAATAGATTTTTAATATTTATTTTTTTAAATTGATAATATGATTTTCTAATTAAATTATTAATTTCATTTCTTGATAAAACTTTAAATTTAATATTTATTTTTTGTAAAAACGGTATTACAAGTTTAATAATATCATTTTTAAAAAATTCAGTACCACCATTAAATATAATATGTAAATCTAAACTCTTGAAATAATTTTGTAATAATTTTTCTAATATTTTCATTTTATTGTGATGTATTTGTATCACTAATTCAAAATAACCCCGTTTTATTTCACCAGTTGTATATACTACGTCTCTACTTATAATACATTCAGTTATACCAAATTTACAACTATTATATTTTTGGTATAATTCATTTATTCTAATATATAAATATCCAATTTTATTATTTGTTGTCATTATAATAAGCAATAAATATTAATTTTATAATTATATTTCAATTTTTTCTTTATAACAAAGTCGCAATTATGGGGACTTTTTAATCTAAAAATAGTACATCATTATAATTATTAAGTTGATTTATAATTCTTACATGATTCATTAAAATATTATTATTAAATAAATAATAAACATATTTAATTTTATTTATTTGACATTAGAACAAAAAAAATAAATTATTATCTTATATTAAAGGTGTGTTTTATGAAACTATTCAAGAACTATTTAGTATTAATGCTATAACATTACCATGTGTATATTTAACCGCATTTAATACAGTAAAAGAATTAAGAAATATTATGAATATAGATAGTAAATATTTTGATGATTCGGTAGTATATAAATTTGGATTAACGAAATCATTTGAATCTAGAAAAAATGGCCATAAATCAGAATATAAAAAATTAGAAAAATTTATTGATATGAAATTAGTTTATTTTACATATATTGATCCATTATATATTTCTCAAGCCGAACTAGAAATTAAAAATTTATTGAATGACTATAAATTATATCCTGAATGGGATAATCACGAAGAATTAATAATTATTCCTAATAATTTATTAAAAATTATCAAAACTATTTATGAAAATACGTTTTATTAGAAATCTAAAGATTTTTAATAAAACCTATTCAGATTAAATTAAAAAATAATAAATTATTTTTTAATTTAATGAAAATATAGGTATGAAATACTCTATACATTAATTATTATTTATTTCATTTTTTTATTAATTTATTCCTAGTTAAATTATTAGGAATATGATTATAAATTTATTAACTTACAGATCTAGATAATGAAAAAATTATAAATAATAAAGAATTTATTGAAGCTAAAATAAATAATAAAAATTTTGAAATTGAAAATTTAAAGAAAGAACTTAGAATTAAAGAATTAGAATTATTATTAAATACTAAATAATAATAACTTTTATAAATTCTTCATTATTATATAATTCTCTTTCATAAATTGATTTGTAATTTATTGTATTATTATACAAATTATATTCATTTTACATATATATTAATTAATTTAGCTAATTGATTTCTAGTTAATAAATTTATTTTAATACTTTCAATAAAAATTACATCTTCTTCTGTATACTTATTTGCAAAATTTTATTTAATTCTTTAAAATAAAATTATATTATATTTTAAAGATAATATTATATAATGGTAAATTTTTTTTATTTAGATAAAGATCCAAAAAAATGTGCAAAGTACTATTGCAACAAGCACATTTTGAAAATTCCAATTGAGATTGCTCAAATTCTATCAAAAATACATTATGAACTAAAGTCTAAAATAGATTATAGTAAAATATATCAGAATTCAACTGTTGTAAAAAATACACTTGGACCTTATTGTTGGATAAAAGAATCATTAGATAATTATTATTGGGCTAATCAATTAGGATTAGAACTAATTAACGAATATAAATTTAGATATAATAAAATAGAACATAAAACTGAATGTATTTTACAGTATTTATATGAAAATCCACCAAATTTACCAAAAATAGGTGAAACTAAATTTATAGGAACAAATAAATATGATATGTTTCAATATATCTCAAATGATCCAATAATATGTGCCAGATATAATTATGCAGAAATGAAATGTATTACTGATAAATGGAATAAAGATGGGCATCCTGATTGGTTTATTAAAATAAAAAAATCAATTATATCCAAGAAAAAAATTTTAATTGAAAAAATAAATAGACAAGTTAAACAATTTTTACCCATTCTGAGTATAAGTAGTCCATCAACAAAGGGAACTAAAGTTTATAGATTTCATAGTTTTTTGAGAGTTTCATATGATACTCTTTTTCAAGGAAAATGGGATGTAAAAGCTAAAATGATGAATAAATATGATAAACATAAACCTTTAATCTCACAATTAACTTATCCACAGTTATATTATGTTTATAAAATAACAAAATCTATGGAGAATAAAAAAATATTAGAATTATTAAATATTCAATCCTTAAAATATCGTAAAAAATTAAAATTCCCAAATAGTAAAATAAATTATTTCTTAAATCCGGAATATTATATTTACCGCTACAAGTCAGATGAAAAAGAAGTTTTAGAAATTGAACCTTATAATACTGAAATTTTAAAATCTAAAGATGATCTTTATGATTTATTTATAAATTATTTAAATAACAATGATTTAATAGGTGCCGATATGATACGCAAATTTATTCAAATTAGTATAAAAAAAAATAAAGATACTAATTCATTGGTAAAAAAATTACAAAAAATTAATAATAATCAAATTTATTGTAATTGGATTAATTCTTTTAATTGGAAAATATCTGATCCATATAAACCTAGTAAATATATCAAATAATAATTTTATAACAAAGCGTAGATGCATAATCAAACATTTTGCTTTTCTATAAAATATGAAAGATGAAAAAAGATAACATTAAATAATTTAGTATTTTAGCTATATAAACATCAAGAATCTTCAACAAGATGAATAATACTCTGAGATAAGATAAACAAAAATTAATAGATAATTTATAAATAATAAAAAACATAGATTTGACATATCATAAATAGGTAGTAAATAGAGCTAAATATTAATTTGTATCAAACAAAAAATATTAAATTTTTGGTAGAAATTAATCAACTTCTGGATATTTTTAATAATTGATAAATTAATTTATTTTTATTAGTTTACACTAATATCAAGTATTACTAATTGATAATTTTCATTTGCATATTTAAGGTTGTACTGATTTTTTAAATAAATATTATTTAAAAAATAAATTTATTTAATATATTAATGAAATATATTTTAATTTTTTTATTAATACAACAAACTAGTTGTGGACCCATTGCATATGCAACTTGCCAAGCAGCATGTGCTGCTGTTGCTACTGCTGCAGCAGGTGGTGGTGCTTGGATGGCTATGCCAGCTGTAATGGCAGCATATAGTATTTGTCAAAGTGCAGGTGCTGCATCATTAATTGCACCAATACCATAGATAATTTATATCTTACATTAATTATAACTAATCAATTAATACAAATTAATTATTATCATTTGGTTCTATAAATACTATGGCAAACATCTGGTCATGAAAATTTATATTGTAAACAAAAAAATAATAATATTAATATCAATTGTTATAGATGTGGTAGAGACGGGCATATTAGTAATAATTGTTATGCTACAAAACATATAAATGGAAAATTATTATCTTAATAAATATTTAAATTAATTTTTTTAATTACTAAATATCAATAAATATATATTTTTAATATATTATAATTTATAATTTATAATTTATAATTTATAATTTATTATATTATAATTATTACTAATTTTTAATATATGAATATAAGATAAATATTTTAATATATTATCAGTAATTATATAATTTTCATTTAATATTAATGTATGTATATTAAATAAATATTTAAAAACCAACTTATAATATTTTTACAATTTATTATATTGATTAAACTTATATCATTAATATTTTTATTAAATTACAATTTTAATATATATTTTTATTGTAATCTAGAGTTAATAATAGAATTACTATTTAATTATAATATATAAATATTAGGCATATATTATAATCTATCATTATTGATATTATTATGTTATAATTTTAATATATGTATTTTTATTTAAATATTATAAACCATAATTCAGTGATTTTAATGTAATATATTTAATTTTATATTTAATATATTTTAATTTTAATTTATCATCAGTTTTTATTAAATTTAATATATCTATTGCTATTTCTTCATCACTTTTATAATTATTAAAAATATATTTGTTGCCTAACCACTCCTTAATTTTTAAATTATTTATTATAAAATATTTTTTTACTTTATTAAATTTATTTTTTAATTGTAAATAAGGATTTGATTTTATTATTTCTTCAATATTATTTAAATCAATTAAAGTTAAATATATATTTTCTTTATTAAATATATCTTTTGATATTATTTTATTATATAATTCTGATTCTTCTGATGTAGATAATTGTTTAGGCTCTACTATTAAAATATTAGATTCTTTTAATATACTATTTATATACTGCAATATATAATTATATTCTTTTATATAAAATGTTATGTTTTTCAAATATTTATTTATCATCATTCCATTAAACCCTAACCCATAATCAGTTTTTTTAAAACTAAATTCTTTTATATTCAAATCTTCACTATTCAAATATATTTTATATAATTCTTTAATAGAATATATAATACTATTAAAATTTTTATTCAATGCAACAATATGATTTGTTAAATCTTCATTTTGTTCTTCAGTTAATGATATATCTGATATATAATTTATATCTATATTAAATGTTTTGTTTAATAAAAACTTATTATCTTTTAATATATATTTATTTAAAAATAATGATGTAAAATACTGAAAATTGGAGTTATAATTTAATAATTTTCCAATATATTTATAAATATATTTAATATTATTATCATATAACATAATAGTACAAGCAATATATATTGTTATAATATCAATATTATGTATATCTGTTTCTTCAATAGTATTATTAATAATTTTAAATAATATAAAATTATTTATTTGTTCTAATATTTCTTTTATTTTTTCATTTGATATTAATATATTATTTTTAATTATTTTTAATTTTATATTAAATACTATTTTATCTTCAAAATATATTATCATATATTTTGGAATTATTAAAATTTTATAATTATTTTCTGGTAATTCATATAAAACAAATAATAAATTATTATTATTATTATTAATCTTATTATAGTCTTCAATAAATATATTAGGTAAAAAATATATATCATCAGATAATTTACAAGCTAATTCTATATTAGATATTAATTCAGTTTCTTTAATAAATTTATCAAAATCAAAATATAAAGAAACAGTAGGAATTAAATTTTTAATATGATCTATTGAAAAATTTAATTGTTGTTGCATTTTATCAAAAATAATATCATTTATTGAATGTTCATTTTTAACATTATTAACTAGTCTAATTTGGTCATTATTAAATTTATATTCTATAGGATCAGTATTAATTATTTTTTTTAGTATAGTATGAAAAAAATAATAATATGGATCAGTTATAGTAACTTTTATTTGTATAGATTCAGGCAAATCACATCTACTAGTTTCATAATCTATATATTTTATAATATCATTTAAAAAAGTGGGTGTATCTATTTCTATATTATTAATTTCAAAATAAATATTAGGTAATGAACTATTATTATTATTATAATATTGTATCCATATTACTATTTCATATAAAATCTTTGGATCTTTTTTTTTAATATTATAATTTTTAATATTATTATAAAAATTTGAAATAGATAATATGAAAAATATATGTTTTTCAAATTCAGAATCTATTTTATAACATATAAATGCACTATATTTATCATCATATTTATTATGAATTTCTAAATTTAATCCTGAATTAAATGTACTTAAATATAATATGTCATTCATTTTGTGTAGCAATATAGAGGTAGCATGATTATCACTACCAATTTGAATTAAATTAAATTTTGAATTTAATTGTGAAATATCTGATTTAAAATTATGATCAATAAATAATCTAGAACCCATATAATCTTTCATATTTCGTCTAATCTCTAAGTTTCTATCAGATGAATAATATAAAAAAGTTATATAGTCTTTATTATTAAGTTGGTTTATAACATAATCAAATATACCAGATGATGAATATCCAGCATCTTCATTTATAGTACCATCTAATAAATGATAAATAGCTGGTCTTATTCTATTAATTATTTCCATTTATATTATATAAATATATAAAATTATTTTATAAATTATTATTTTGTTAAATTAATATATTTATAAATAAGATTAATATATATATAATTAAAAACTTATTATATTATATTATAATATGATTAATGCCTCTAAAAATTTAAAAAAAAATATAAAAATAACACAATTACAATATAATAGTGATATGTCACTAAAATATAATAATATAAGTAATATTATTAATGCATCTAAAAATTTAAAAAAAATTATGAAAATAACACCATTGCAATATAATATTGATATATCACTCAAATATAATAATAATATTTTTTTAAAAAGAGAAGATTTAACTCCAGTTAAGTCTTATAAACTTAGAGGTGCTTATAATAAAATTATTTCATTACAAGATACTTCTAATGGAGTTATTACATGTTCAGCAGGAAATCATGCACAAGGTGTAGCATATAGTTGTAAAAAATTAAATATTAAAGGTGATATTTTTATGTCATTAATTACAACTCAACAAAAAATAGATAAAGTAACAAAATTTGGTGATAATATGATAAATATACATTTAGTTGGAAATAATTTTGATGAAACTTTTGAACATTCAATTAATTATTCTAAATTATATAATAAAGAATTTATTCATCCATTTAATGATCTAAAAGTTATTGAAGGACAAGCAACTATTGGATATGAATTATTAAAACAAAATAAAAATATTGATTATATTTTAGCACCAATTGGAGGTGGTGGATTATGTGCTGGATTATGTAAATATATTAAAGAAGTAAATCCACTAATAAAAATCATTGGGGTTGAACCTTTAAATGCCGCTTCTATGTATAAATCAATAAAAGCAAAAAAAATTATAAAATTAGAAAACATAGATACATTTGTTGATGGTGCAGCTGTTAAACAAGTTGGTGATTTAAATTATGAAATATGTAATAAATATTTAGATGAAATTATATTAATTGATGAAGGGCACGTTTGTACTAAAATATTAGAAGTTTATAATAATCAAAGTTTAATTATTGAACCGGCTGGGGTATTATCATTATGTGCATTAGATTTTTTAAATATTACAAATAAAAATATTGTTTGTATTATTTCTGGTGGAAATTCTGATGTTTTTAGAATGAATGAAATTATGGAAAGATCTCTTTTATATCAAGGCTTAAAACATTATTTTAAAATTGAATTAAAACAAAAAGTTGGCGCATTAAAAGAATATATTTTAAATATATTAGGTGATAATAATATAATATATTTTAAATATACTAGAATTATTAATAAAGAAACTGGTCCTATAATTTTAGGTATTGAAACTAAAACTAAAGAAGATATTATATATATTATGGATAAAATGGATTTATATAATATAACTTATGAAAAATTAAATTATAATGATATTTCTATTTAATAATATAAAAATTATTATTTATTGTTTAATTCAGATAATTATAATAATTTTATTTCAAAAAATATTAAAAATTTATTCTACTAAATATTAATTTGTATCTATAATATTATCAACAAAGTTTATCCTGGTTATAGAGAAACTTTTAGTAAAGTTCAATAATAATTACGCCTTTGGTAGTAATGCATGATAAATATAATAATAATTTATTTAACAATTGCATTTGTAGTTATTAATAATGGTAATATAATTTAGAGTAATTTTAATTATAGTATATATTCTAATATTTTACTATTAATAAAAAATATAATATATAATTATAATTTTTATTAAATTATAAAAAAAATTGATATATTATTATATAAATAAATTATATAATAATATATTTATATTAATTAATAATGATATTTTATACATTATCTGGTAGATCATATATAATAGAAATTAATTTTGATATATGTAATAATTTTGATGATTTTTATAATTATGTATTGTTACATATAAATATAGAAAATATAGAAAATTGTATTATTAAATATGTTTATAATGGAGATAAAATTGATTCAAATAATTATAATAATTTTATTGGAGAATTTAATGATACTACACAGATTACTATTATATATCAAGAATTACCAAAAATTTATTCAACAAATAGTGCATTTGCAATTATTAATAATGAAAGTAATATAATAACATGGGGTAATCCTCAGCACGGTGCATTTTCATTTAGTGTACTGTCTAAATTACTCAAGTGGAAGAAATGCAATAAAAATATACTCAAAATTTATTCTAATAAATGTGCATTTGCAGCTATCAATAATGAGGGTGAAGTTATAACTTGGGGTGATCCTTACGCTGGAGGTGATTCAAGTGAAGTTCAATCACAATTACTTAAGTGGCAGCTATGCAAGCAAAATATACTCAACATTTATTCTACAAATAGTGCATTTGCTGCTATTAATGAAGAGGGTGATGTTATAACTTGGGGTAATTCTGATAGTGGAGGAGATTCTAGTAAAGTTCACTCTCAATTATGTGATTGGAAGCAATGCAAGAAAAATATAGTAAAAATTTATTCTAACAATTATGCATTTGCTGCTATTAATGAAGATGGTGATGTTATAACTTGGGGAGACCCTAATTATGGAGGTGATTCAAGTAAAGTTAAATTACAAAATATACTCAAAATTTATTCTACATCAGGTGCATTTGCTGCTATTAATGAAGACGGTGATGTTATAACTTGGGGTGATCCTGATAATGGAGGTAATTCAGATAAAGTTAAATTAAAAAATATACTCAAAATTTATTCTACAGATAGTGCATTTGCAGCTATTGATAATGATGGTAATGTAATTACTTGGGGAAATGATTATGTTGGTGGTTATTCTAAACCTCACCAAAAAAGTATATATCACGATTATTTAATAATACGTTGTGTATATAAATTAAAAAATATAGTAACAATTTATTCTAATAGTTTAGCATTTGCAGCTATTGATAATGAAGGTATTGTAAATACATGGGGGTCTATTAATTGTAAACAAAATTTAGATAAAATTCTATATAAATTAAATAAAATTAAAAAAATTTATTCTACTAGTAGTGCATTTGCAGCTCTTAATGAAGATGGTGATATTATAACTTGGGGTAATCCTAATCGTGGAGGAGATTCAAGTGAAGTTCACTCTCAATTACTTGAGTGGAAGCTATGCAATAAAAATATAAAAAATATTTATTCTACATATGGTGCATTTGCTGCTATTAATGAATATGGTGATGTTATAACTTGGGGTCATCCTGATAATGGAGGTGATTCAAGTAAAGTTAAATTAAAAAATATAATAAAAATTTATTCAACAGAAAAAGCATTTGCTGCTATTGATAATAAGGGTAATATAATTACATGGGGTAATAGTGAATATGGAGGATCATCTATAAACTTAAAGTTTAGTTAAATAAAATATTTATTAATTAGTATTTTGTATAAACATTATTTTACGTTTCAGTGAAAAAAAGTGTAATAATGTTTATTTAGATTTAATTTTATTATACAAAAATATTAAAAAAAATTATTTTATAAATTTAATATTTGTAGTATTACACCTTTTTTACTGAAAAATGAAACATTAAAAAAAATATAATTGCATTCTATATTTTTATTTACATAAAATCATTATTGTATGCATAATATTATTTCTAAATTTTATTATAAATATAAAAATTTAGAAATAATTAATAAAAATAACTAATATAATTAATTATTTTTATTAAAATAAATATGATTATTATTTTTAATAATAAATTAATTATTATTATAGAAAAAATAATTTTATTTATTAATGAACAAATAAAACTTGATAAAAAATCAATATTTTTTAATAATTTATCTAATAAATCTTTACTTAATATTACTAAACATAATAATGAAATTATATATAAGATAATTTTAAATACAAAAGATATATATAAAAATTTTAAAGATTTTTTTAGAAAAAAATAATGTTTTTGAATTAATTAGAATATTATTAATTAAGATAGAAATTTGGAATAATAATTGGAAAATAAAATTAAAATATTTATTTGATTCTAATGATAAAATAATATTAAATTTATATAAAATATATAATTTAGATTCAAATTATTTAGATGACTATAATTTTGTAATTATAGGTTGTCCAGATAGTAAAGATTTAGATATTTGTATTATAATATCAGAATCTATTGATATAAATTTAGTAAATATAGATTATAATAAATTAAAATTAAAATTAGATAATAAATATCAACATAAAAAAATAGATTTAAATATTATCCATGTAAAAGATGGAAAAGTAATTAAAGTTAAAAAAGGATGTTTTAATATATTACAAGGTATTATTTATTATACTCAATCATTACATATGATAAAAGATAACCAAATATTTATTCTTCCACCAGAAAAATATAATATTAATGATAGAATCAAACCCATATTAAATTATATTTTATATAATTTAAAATACATAATTAATAATGAATCTAATGAATTAATTAAGAAAGATAAAATTAATGCAATTAATGGAAATATTTATGATAAATTTATTTTTATAAATAAATATAATTTACATAAGTTATTAAATTTTAATATTGAATCTGAATTAGTTCAAGATGTTATCAAAACAATATTCTTTAAGATTGTTACTATAATTTTAATTGATAATAATAAATATGAAAATTAAGATTTTTATACTAAAAAAGGTCAAGCTAAATTATTAAATGAATTATATCCTAATACATATAATTATTCAATATATTATTTATATAGAGGTAATGATGGTATTCAAAATATTAATCATATAAAATTTATTTTTGCTGAATTTATAAAAATTATTAATAAATATATTATAAATTTATCATTTGATTGGAAAATTATACAAATTAATAATTTTTTAATTCAAAAAGATGAAACTTATATTATAAATCATTTAGATATAAAAATGCAAAAATTATTTTGGTTATCTACAGATAAACCATCAAAAGAATTTATTGAATATTTTAAATTAATATGTTTAGATTATAATATTGCAAATGTATTTCAGATTCCATCATCATTAGAAATAGATATTAAAAATTATAATGAATTATTAGAAAAATCAATATTAATTCCACAAAGATCTAATGAATGGTTTAAGTTAAGAAAAATATATCTTCCTAATGGTGTAAATAAAGAAAATATATATGATAATTATATTTTTGAAGATGATTGGGTAGAAAAAATATTTCATCTAATAAAAGGATCTATAGGGGAACAATATATAATGTATAAAACTGACTGGAATAAATTATTTCCAGGATATAAATTTATTAATGTAGGATTATTAATTAATAAACTTAAGTATACATCAATATCACCAGATGGATTTTTAGTAAATAATGATACTAACGATATTATACCTATAGAAATAAAATGTTTAAAAATATACCAATCTATTTATTCTAACTCATCTATTAGAGAAATAGAACAAGCTATAATACAACTAAAACAAATTACTAACTATTTAAGTAATATTAAAAAAGGTATTATAATATTTTTATTTTTTGATACAAAAATAATAAAATATACACTAATTAATTTATAAATTATATTACACTAATTAATTTATAAATTATATTACACTAATTAATTTAGATAATTTAACTTAATAAGTATTCTTTATTAAAAACATTTATTAATAAAGTAGTTTTTTATAATTAATAAAGTAGTTTTTTATAATTAATAAAAATAAATTATTTTATTTTTTAAATGTATCATTGTCTAATTCACGATATCCTAAATCTATTGAAGGATTTAAAAACATTGATTCATAATCTTTAGATACTTTATAATCAAAAACTAGTTGTAAATTATAGCTATCAGAATTAATATCATTAATTATAGGATTAGTATTTTCATCATTTTCAATAATTATTGTTTCAGTAGTATTATTAAATAAATAAATATTAATAATTATAATTAAAATAATAATTAATATTAAAATAGAGTTCATTAATAATAAAAATATTTTTATTAAAATAATTAAAATATCATTTAAATGAAGGTATATATTCCCAATTTAAATATTTACAAATTTTTTTCCATATTTGATCATTTTCCATTATTTTATCAGGATCTTTATGTAATGGAAAACATTCTAATAAATGATCTAATTCTAATAATTCACAAAATTTATATAAAACATAAGAATATGATAAGAAATTTTTACGATCTACACTTTTATAAATTAGCCATGGTTCTTGTATTTTATAAAACATTGAAATAAATAATTTTTCCATATCACCAGTTATTTTAGGAGGAGGTAAATTATTTAATTTATTAATAATATATGCAATATGTTCATAATAAATATTATATTTTATTTTTTTAAGAATAGTTTTCATAATTTTTTTATTAAGAACAGATAAATCCATAATTCTATTTTTATTTAATTCTTTTAATATATCACAAAAAACATATTCAGGAATATCAGGACTTTGTTTTGCTTGAAATTGATTTAACCATTCTCTAAAATGATTTAATCTTTTATAGGGTGAATAATCTTTTATTTGTTTATCTTCATCTAATATTACTGTTTCGCTATCTCCACAACAGGGACATACAAATGCACTTACATTTAAATCTAATATTTTTTCAATATTACATTCACTACAATATTTAATTCTATTAGAACCATCATCATGATTTATCCGTATACCATTTATCCTTTGACAATATTTTTCAAATAATACAGATTTATTACTTGGTTTTTTTTTATTTGATAAAAAATCTAATATTGATTTACTTTCTTTATTTTCTACAATATTATTTCGTGATTCGTAATATTCAAAAATTAAATCACCAGCCATATCATAATAATCCATTTCATTATAATTAGAACATATATTTACATAATTTTGTTCTAATTCTTCTTTTTTATCTAATAATAAATTTTTTTGATCAATATCAAAACAGTTATAAATTTTATCTTTTAACTCATTAATTTCATTGCTTATTACATCTTTACTAAGGTTTTTTTCATTTAATTGAATAATCATTAATCTATGTTTATTTTCTAATGTAGATAGTTCTTTATTTAAAAATTGTTTAGTTTCTTTATATTTTGAAAGTTTATTATAGTTATCAAAATCTATTTTTTTATTTGAAACTTGATTTATCATTATTAATATTTTATAAAATATATAAATATATAAACTTTAAATAAAAAATAATAAAAAAAAATTTTATTATTTTTAATAATTTAAATATATTTTATAGAATATTATAAAAATATTTAATATTTTATTAATAAAATATTTAAAAATATTTAAAAATTCTTATAATGCGTAAAAAATTATAAATTTAAAAAAATTATTTTCTAATTATAATTATATAATATGGGTGGTGGATTAATGCAATTAGTCGCTTATGGCGCACAAGATGTATACTTATCTGGAAATCCTCAAATTACTTTTTTTAAAGTTGTTTATAGACGTCATACAAATTTTGCTGTAGAACCAATTGTACAAACATGGAATGGGTCAGTTGATTTTGGTAGACAAATTACATGCACTATTAATCGTAACGGTGATTTAATTACTAATATGTATATTGTTGTATCTTTAAGTGCTGTTAAATCTGCTACTACAGTTTCTGGTGCAGTAGGTCTTAATGCACCTTCAAATGCATGGGGTTATGTAAAACGTTTAGGACATGCATTAATTAATTGGTGTAAAATTGAAATTGGAGGTTCACAAATTGATCAACATTATGGTGATTGGTTAAATATTTGGTATGAACTTACTCATAAAGCAGGCCAAGTAAGAGGATATTCTCAAATGATTGGAGATATTCCATCTCTTACTAATGTTGATACTAATGGCAAACCAGCTTATACTATGTATATTCCATTACAATTTTGGTTTAATCGTAATAATGGGTTAGCATTACCTCTTATTGCTTTACAATATCATGATGTTAGAGTTACAGTTATGTTTAGAAATATTAATGAATGTATTAATTATCAAGGAACTACAGTACCCTCATTCACTAACTTAATGACTAATTCATTTTTAGTTATTGATTATATTTATTTAGATGCTGAAGAAAGAAAACGTTTTGCTCAAGCATCTCATGAATATTTAATTGAACAATTACAATTTACAGGTGCTGAAACTATTACTGGTAATACTAATAATGTTAGATTAAATTTTAATCATCCATGCAAATATTTAGTTTGGGCACCACAACTTGAAATGTATTATACACCCAACCAATGGATTTCTTATGCATTTAATGGAAATTGGCAAACTGCATTAGATAATTTTGCTAAAATTGTATGGTTAGCTAGTCAAGATAATTTAGTTTTTACAAATAGTTTAGGTTCAGGTAATGTTGGCCTTAGTTCTAATGCAATAGCCGCACTTACTGCTCCTGCTACTTTGGTAGGATGTGCTATTGGTCTAAGTCTTGCTGCGGCTACTTATACAGTAGGTGATTTATCTGATGGTCAATATAGAAATAATCTACCTCTAGCTATACAGATGTTAACAAGAAAATTACAAGTTAAAGCAGTAATTACTCAAACAATTACTACTGTAGGTGGATGGATTTATTATTCAGGTACTCCATCTTCAGATAATTCATCTTTATTAGATAGTGTATTAAATAATTTAATTGTAGTTAATAATGACTTAACTATTAATGATATTTCAATGAATTTAAAATCTTTACTAGACTATTTTAATTCTACCACATTTGGAAATGCCCCATCTACTGTTTTAAATGCAGCAGCACTTACTGTAACTAATTGGTCTAATTATGGAAATAATATTGATGGATCTGATAATCCAATTGCTGTTAGTAAATTACAACTTAATGGTCATGATCGTTTTCAAGCAAGAGATGGTCATTATTTTAATTATGTACAACCATATCAACATTTTAGTAACACTCCTGCAGATGGTATTAATGTATATAGTTTTTCACTTAAACCTGAAGATCATCAACCATCTGGAAGTTGCAATTTTTCACGTATTGATAATGCAACATTAAACTTAATTTATGGGCAAAATAATGCTATTTCTAATACTTGGTTTACTGATTATGCTAATGGTAGTGGGTCTTTACTTAATATATATACAATGAACTACAATGTGTTACGTGTTATGAGTGGTATGGCAGGAACTGCTTACTCAAATTAACGTTATTATTCATACGTTTATATACAAAATTATTATGGTTTTAACAATTTATTACCATAATAATTAATGCCATTTTTATTTAAATAAAAATTGAAATAAACATATTTAAAAAGATATTTTAGTAAAATATTAATGGAAGTTTTAAAGTTTTATAAAAATAAATGTATTTTAATTGATACAATAAAAATAGATAATGAACATAGTATCATTATATCTAAATTAAAAAATTGTTTAGTAGAAAGTTTTATTTTTAATAATGATGATAAGTTATGGTACTATAAAAATTATAAATCTACTATAAAATTATTTGATTTATTATATTCAAATAATAAAAATTCAAAATTTACTTTTATAAATAATAATTATAATGATTACAGACAAAAAAATATTATTATAGAGCCAAATAATAAATATTCTAATATATTTCCAGAACCTGAAAATAATAAGATACTTGAATATGGAACACCTTATCATATTCAAAGTGGTAGATACTCTGATCAATTTAGAAATATGTACTGGAAAGTAATAGATAATAATAATGATATATATTATTTAATGCATATTAAAGATAAAATTTATACAAAAATATCATGTAATGATATTTATAAAATTATTAATATACAAAATAATAGACCAACTTGGTATTTACAACAAAATGGATATATATCAACATGTATTAATTCTAAACATAAAGTATTTTATCTCCATCAAGTTATTATGGATGTTCACGATGAAGATTTATCTGATTATAAAAAAACTATAGATCATATTAATCGTGATAAATTAGATAATAGAAAAGAAAATTTAAGAATAGCTACAATGTCTGAACAAAATATAAATAAAAATAAACCAGAAAGAAGATGTGATGCTATTGATTTACCAAATGGTATTAATCAATCAGATTTACCAAAATATATTGTTTACAGAAAAGAAATACTTGATAAAAATACTAATAGATATAGAGAATATTTTTATATATGTAATCATCCTAAATTAAAAAGATGGGAAACTACTAAATCAAATAAAATAAGTATTAATGATAAATTAAATATTGCTATTCAAAAATTAAATAAATTAGATGATTCAGATAATGATTCAGATAATGATTCTGATACTAATAATGATACTAATACTAGTTCTGAAACTAACCTAAATAATTATAAAATAAAATCAGATTTAGTATTACCTATTCATATTAGTTTAGTAAAAGATAATACATGTTTTGTATATGATAATAAACAATCCCATATTAGATATAATTTAAAAATGACAGTTAAATCAGATAATTTAAAAAATGAATTAAATATATTTATTAATAAAATTAATGAAAAATATCCAGAATTAAAATTATATAATAATAATGAAATTATACCTAATGAATCTTTACCTAATGAATTAAATAATAATAATGAATATTTATCAAGTGAATTAAAATTAAAATTTCCAGCTAACTTTTCATTTTATAAAGAAAAAGAAAAATATTATTTTCAATATTCTAAAGTAATAAATAAAGTAAAAATATCAAAAAAAATAACAATAAATAGTAATGATATTCAAGATGAATTTAATAAATTTATAGAATTATTAAATAATATTTATCCAGAATTAAAATTAGAGAATTATATAATTCCAAATATATTACAATATAAAATAAATATTATTCCAGATAATCAACCTATAAAAATAATTAAACCAATAATGCCTAAAAATTTTTCAATTACAAATATTAATAGTATTGATTATATACAATTTAGTAAAATTATAAATAATAAAAAACTACAATATAAAATAAAAATAAATTCATATAATTTACAAGATGAATTAAATAGATTTATTGATTCACTAAATTTAAATTATTCATTAAATTTAAATAAAAATGAAAATATTATTGATACTAATAATTGGAAAACACAAAATAATATTATAGATCATGATAATCCAACTGATAAACAATTAAAAAATAGAGATTTAAAAAATAAATCATTAAATAAAAAAAAAGAATTATTAGGAATTGAAGAATTTAATAAACAAAATAATGATTATATGAAAAAATATAATAAATTAAAAAATCTTAATAAATTATTAACTTAACAATTTTTTTATATTATTATAATTTATTATTATAATATAAAAAAATCTAAATTATTTATATAAATGAGTGTAAATAATAGAAAATTAAAAATACCACAAATAACTGAATCACCAAATAATAGCGAAATTATGGATTTAGAATATAATAATTTATATAATCATTATTATAATGATGATGATGATAATAATAATAAATTATATACACCAAAAATAACTGAACTACCAATTAATAGTGAAATTATGAATTTAGATTATAATAATTTATATAGTCATTATAATAATAATAATAGAAATAATATTGTATTTTTTGATCAAATAAATCAACCAACTATTGATAATTCATCATCTATAGATGAATCTAATAATAATTTAAAAAAATATGATAAATATGAATATAATAATTCTAATTTAAATAAAATAAAATTAGATAAACAAGATTTACAATCAAATAATAATAGTTTTTATTTAATATTAATGATATTAATAATATTAATAATATTAATAATAATATTAAATAAAAAATAAAAAATATAAATATATTTTTCGTCTTTGCAACCTCAATGCAACTGTGAATTGCTACCTGGTGCAGTCAGGTTCTTGGGCATGTGAAGGATGGCATGACCACTGTTCTGGGAACCTAACCATGAGGTCAGGGACTGAACTTTCTGTGTCTAATCCTAGGTACATCATCTTCTCAAGTTGTGCCATTCCTCTCACTACAATTTGAGAAGTATGCTCTCTTGCGAGCATTTCACCAAATCTTCTACTTGGCGGTGATCTTGATCTATGAAAGGTCCTTCTAAAACGAAAAGCCGCAGAAGCCGCAGAAGCCGCAGAAGCCACAGGAGCCACATGAGCCACAGGAGTTGCAGTTGGTCGTGCTGCTGTCCCTGTTGCCCTTGATGCATCAGCTAGCTCTGCAGCCATCTGAGCAAAGAAGGCATCCACCTCCTCATCAGAGAAGGAAACAAAATCTCCCATCTTCTTTGAAGTCGGGTGAATGTAAACCAAAATTGGCCTTGAGCCAAAATGGCTACGGTAAAAGTTTTTTGTGTTATAGAACATTTAAATATTTAAACTTTCAATTTTTATTATTTAATATTAATTAATAATTTTTCTAAGTATTAATAATAATGACATCAAATAATATTAATTTAGAACAAAATGGTAGAATATTTCCATTATGGATTATGAATAATTTTAGAAAATATATATTACCAAAAATAGTTACAATTGAGGGTGTAGATCCTTGTGATCAAAAAAATAATAATGATTTAACATTATATCAATCTTTTATTGGTCAATTTTTAAATTATCAATCACCTTTTAAAGATATATTAATATATCATGGAGTTGGTTCTGGTAAAACAAGAACCGCAATAAATATTTATAATTTATTATTTAATTATACTCCAAAATGGAATATATTTATATTAATACCAGCTGCTTTACATGATGATCCATGGTTAAAAGATATTAAAAAATTTATGTTAACAGATAATTATGATATTAGATTTAATAATATTATTTTTATTCATTATGATTCCCCCTTTGCTGATAAAGATTTTTTAGAAAAAGTAAAAAATGCGGATTCAAGTAAAACATCTATTTTTATTATAGATGAGGTACATAGATTTATAAATAATGTTTATAATAATATTTATGGTAAAAAAGGAAAACGTGCTCAAATAATATATAATTATATAATTGAAGAAAAACAGTATAATCCAAATAATAGAATAATATTATTATCAGCTACTCCAGTAGTAAATAATCCTTATGAGTTTGCATTAATATTTAATTTATTAAGATATAATATATTTCCAACATCTGAAAGTATTTTTGAACAATTATATATTTCATCAGCAAATTTTGATTCATTAAATCAAAATACTAAAAATATGTTTCAAAGAAGAATATTAGGTTTAGTAAGTTATTATATTGGTGCAACACCTGATAAATATGCAATAAAAACAATTCATTATGTTAATATTTATATGAATCCTTATCATGAAGAAGTTTATAATTATTGGGAAAATATAGAAAAACAAAAAGAAAAAGCACTTTATAAAAAAAAAAGAGGAACTATAGGTGATGATATGTCAACTTATTCAGCTTATACAAGACAAGCATGTAATTTTGTATTTCCAAATATATCTGATAAAGTTAATGGTGAAAAAAGACCAAGACCTGCTCAATTTAAATTAAAAGAATCATTAGCTGTAATTATTGATGAAGGAAATAATAAAAATAAAAAAAATAGTGTTTTGAAAAATAATAATGAAGCATTAGAATATTTAAAAGCTACAAGAAAATATATAAATAATTTTATAGAATATGTAAAAAATATATTAAGAGAAGATATTACAAATAATTATTCTATATCAGATGATATTAAAATATATATAAATAAATATTCTGCTGATTTTGATAATTTTTTTAATAATGAAAGTAAAAAAAGTAATGTATTTAATATATTATATAATTGTAGTGCTAAATTTATAAGATTAATTTTTAATATATTTAAAACAAAAGGAACCGTATTAGTTTATTCAAATTATGTTGAAATGGAAGGTTTACAGTTATTTAAAATATATTTAAATTTTACTGGATTTATTGATATAGAATTAGATAAAGAATTTGATAAAAATAATTTAAATTATGATAAATTACAAAAAGATGAAAAAAGATTTTGTGAATATCATGGTAGCATAGATAAAGAATTAAGAAAAATTAATAAAAATATATTTAATAATAGTATTAATAAATATGGTAAATTATGTAAAATTATAATGATATCTCCAGCTGGTGCTGAAGGTATGAATTTACATAATGTAAGACAAGTTCATATAATTGAACCATATTGGAATGAAGTTAGAATAGAACAAGTAATTGGAAGAGCTTTAAGATATTGTCATCATAAAGATTTACCAATGGAAGAAAGAACTGTAGATATTTATAGATATAAAATGATTAGAAAAAATAATATAATTACAACTGATCAAAAATTAGAAAATATATCTAGAAAAAAAAATAATTTATTATTATCATTTATTGATGCTGTTAAAGAAGCATCTATTGATTGTGAACTTTTTAAAAATCATAATATGATGGGTTATAAATATAAATGTTTTCAATTTAATGAAGATTCACTATTTGAAAAACCAACTGGACCTGCATATAATAATAAAATAGATTATGATCAAAAAATTAATAATGGATTACATTCAAATGATACTAATATTAAAAAAATTAAAATAATTAAAATTAAAGCAGTTATAAAACAATCTGAAAATATTTTTTCACAAGATAATTATTATTGGTTATGTGAAGATTCTGGAGTTGTTTATGATTATGAATTATTATTTCCAATTGGAAAAATATATAAAGATGATAATAATATGTTTTCATTATTAGATGATAATACATATATTATTGATGAAATAATTAATATTCCATCATATAATATTTATGAATAATTAAATTTGAACTTTATTATATTTTATATTTGCTAAATTTTTAAATAAATTATTTATTTGATTTGAGTTATTATTTATATTTTTACCCATAATATTATTATTTATATCTACATTATCTACATTATTTTTATTATTTATATTATTTACATTATTTACATTATTTTTATTATTGTTATTATTTTTACCCATCATATTATTATCCATATCCATCATATTATTATCCATATCCATCATATTATTATTATCCATACCCATCATATTATTATTCATACCCATCATATTATTATTCATACCCATCATATTATTATTCATATCCATCATATTATTATTATTATTCATACCCATCATATTATTATTATTCATACCCATCATATTATTATTATTATTCATACCCATCATATTATTATTATTCATACCCATCATATTATTATTATTATTCATACCCATCATATTATTATTATTATTCATACCCATCATATTATTATTCATATCCATCATATTATTATTATTATTCATACCCATCATATTATTATTCATATCCATCATATTATTATTATTATTCATATCCATCATATTATTATTATTATTCATATCCATCATATTATTATTATTATTATTCATATCCATCATATTATTATTATTATTCATACCCATCATATTATTATTATTATTCATACCCATCATATTATTATTATTCATATCCATCATATTATTATTATTATCATTATTATAATTATTATATTTTGAATTATTACCATTTAATATATTATTCATAAGTTCTGTAGTATTAAGTGATGATTCTGAATCATTATTTTGTTTTTTATTATTATTAATATATCTTATACCTTTTATACTATTTTTCATATATATTTATAGTAGGAAAATAATTTAAATTATTAATTAAATTATTTTAAATTTTTTTTTTTTTTTATTTCATCTTGAATTTTATTTAATTGATTATTTAATAATTCATTTTTTTTTATTAAACTATTATATTTTTTTTCTAAATTATAATAATTTTCTACAATTTTTTCTAATTTTAAAATTTCTTTTTTTAAATATTCATTTTCATCATTATTAATATTAGTTTCAGTTAATAATTCTTTTTTTATTTCTTCTTTTATTTCATTTTTAAATTCATCTTCTGTCATTTTTTTAAAAAATGTTGATTTTTCAATTTGAACTGACCATGTTAATTTTCCATTAGTTAACATAATATATCTACCCTGTGTATCTATTCTAGATAAACTACCGCCTAATCTAAATACTTGTTCTTTATTATCTTTAATAGTAAAATATCTAATATGTGTTCCAATAGGAATATTTATTATATTATTAACTTTAATATAATCTTTTAATTTATCTTTAATATCTTGTTTTGATAATAATTGTTGATGTGTTCTAACAGGTTTTATATAATTAGACATTATTAATATAATATAGAAAAATCTTTATATAAAGAGATTTTAAATTATGATTTTAATGAATACTTTTAATTGGTATCAAAAATATAAACTAGATATAATCATTGATAATGAGAATATTAAAAATTATATTCATAAATTAACAAATATTAATATTGCTAATAATTTAAATAATAAAATAAATACTATGGAAGAAAATTATAATAATAAAATAAAAGAATATATGAAAATAATTTTAAATCATAATGAATATATTTCTAAAATAAAAAATAAATCTTGTTTATTTATTATACAACAAGAATTAGATATTATTAAAATATTAACTAAATATACATTAGAAAATAAAATTTTAGATTTAAATTTTTATATTCCTTGTTTAAATTTATTATTAGAATTAAGTGAAATATTAAGAATACACTTTAATCAAAAAGAAATTATAAATAATAATATTAATAATAATTTATATAGATGTTCATATAATTTTTGTAATTATAAAGATAATTGTAATTTTTATTATAATACTATTATTAATAATAAAAAAAAATGTTATCAAGATCATTATGTTCATAATATGGTTTCAAATGATATAAAAATATTATTAGATTATATTAATAAAAATAAAAATAATAATGGTATAATTTTATATAATAAAGATGTTTTAAAAACAATTAATACTTTAAGTTTTGTAATTAATCATATGGAAATTGAATTAAGAAATAAATCTTTATATTTATCTGAAAATTCTATTTTATCTATATTAAAAAAATAAAATTATCTATTAATAGGTTTTATATATTTTAAATCTAAAAAATTAAATATATCTTTTTCAGAAGTTATATTTATATTTTCATTATTTTTTATATTAATTAATCCATATTCAGATAATTTATAACCTTTATTTTTAGCTATAATTCTTAATTTTTTATTAAATTCAGCAGATCCAGTAAAATACATTAATGCTGAATGATAATAATTAAATGTTACAAATCTAATATCAATTCTTCTTATTAAATTATTTTTATATTTACAAAATCCCATATATTTTGTTTTATAATTTTTATCAGTAATATCATCAATTAAAAATTTATTGTTATTATTCTCAATACATTTATTTTTTAAAATTTTTATAATTTTTTTTAAATAATTAGTTTTATTATTAATATTAGTATTTTTTTTACTTATTAATAAATCAATATCATTAGATGTTATTTGTTTTCTTCTATATGAACCACATATTTTAATAATAAATTTATTATTTTTATTTAAATTATGTTTTATATTATACTCTTTAATAATATTTTTTAAAAATATTTTAATTTGAGTTGTTTCATATCTAGGTATATTTCCAAAAAATTTATTATAATATTTTATTCCTAATTTTATTTTATCTGAAACTTTAATAGTTTTATTTTTTATTTTTTTTTTTAAATCTTTAATAGATACAATACCATTATTATATAAATCTAATGCATTACTTCTACCTATCCCAACAATAGTTTCTAATTCTTTTATTACATTTTCTTTATAATTATTATATTTAAAATTATCAAGTTCAGATAATTTTCCAGTATTTAATATTTCAGTAATTCTATCAATAGTTCCTTTTCCAATTCCTGGTAATTTAAAATCTTTATTAAAAGTATTTAATGTTATTTCATATTGTAATTTTTTTATAATATATAATGCTTTTGTTATATTTTTTAATCTAAATGTATTAATTATTATTAATTCTTTATCTTTTTTTATTTTACTATCATCCAATTCTATTTTTACATATTCAATTAATTTTTTAAATTCACTAATTATTAAACTATTCATATAATTATATATATTAAAATAATTTTAAAATAAATAAAAATACAAAAAGATTTTTGTATTTTGTGTGAAACAAAACTTGTCAAAGCCTGCCAGTCTGCCAGTCACTAATATCTTAAGAACGGGTTGTATGAGATGTCATCTTCCTCATCCGTCTTTGAAAAATGGCATTGAATAGAAGACTCCTCATTTTGTGCATCTTGCTCTGCCACATCACGTGCATGCTGAGCATCACTCCTCTTGATTCGAAGAACCAAGTTTGCAATCTGCATGAAGAGAATGAAGCCAAGTTTTTCAGCTCTAACGTGCTTGGCCAAAACAATCCAACCTCTTCTATGCTGACATTCCCTGCATGACATTGGGCAGTTCTTGGAGGCGATAAAACTGTCATCATCAGCATAATCAGCATAATAAGGGGGCAGATTTGCATCTGACAGTTCTGGCACTTGCAATAACCCCCACGGAGTTCTTGGCCATCCGTGTAGTAGATAATGCTGCTCAGAAGGATTCCATTCATGCGATAGCCATTTTCCAGACAGGAGCATCATTGTGACGAGTTGTGTCACGAAGGAGATTCCATCTCCACTCATGAAAGAGCCTTTCTTGAACAACCTCATGAGTAGCTCTCTCTTTGATGGAGGAGATGGAGGAGGTGGAGGCAGGTGCTTCCATTCATCATCCTCTCCACGGCGTCGAAGCCTTACCAGAGTACCCGCAGAAAACGGTGTTCCATCTGGCAAGCGGTTGAGGCCTGCTTTTGTACGGCGGGTGATGCGATCGCCTCTAGTCTGAAGAGGCGACATCTATCAGGCTTGCTTTTGAAGCCTAAGAGATTTGGGTGCTTGACCAGGGAGCGTCTTGCTAGACACTTGACCAGGGAGCGTCTTGCTAGACACTTGAGCCAAAATGGCTACGGTAATGGTTTTTTTCAATAGCCACATTTATTAATTTATTTTTTCAATTTTTATATATTAGTTAAAATATAATATATAATATAAATGAATATTGATTATAAAAAAATATTAAATATTAATAATAAAAAAAAATTACATAAATTTAATTTAGATAAACCAATATTTAAAAATAATTATTTATTTCATTATTTAATTATTTTAAATAATTTAAAAGCATTAAAATTATATAAATTTCCTATTTATATAGAAAATGAAGATAACTTAAATGGATTTAATTTAGCTGCAAAACATAATAATATGAATATTTTATTTTATTTATTAAAATATTATTCAGATTATATTTATAATATTAATAGTGATAATAAATTGTTTACAAATTATTTAAAATATAATAATTTTAATATTTTACTTGAAAAATATGATTATTTAGATTGGGATTTATTACTTAATTTTGATATAATAAATAATATATTTATTAATAATAATTATAATTATTTATTAAAATTTATTAAATTATATAAAAATAAATTTAATTTAATTGGGATTATAAATAATAATTTAATTAATCAAGAAGAAAAAATTATACTTTTAGATAAATTTTATAATGATATTATAAATTTAAAAGATATAAATAATAAAGGATTACTTATTTATACAATAGAATTAAATAATAAAATAATATTTAAATATTTACTAAATAAAAATATAGATATTAATTATTTTGATAATAATTCATATTCACCATTATTTTATTCAATTACAAATGATATTAATAATAATAAATATTATTATACTAAATTATTATTAAAAAAATTAATAATACATGATCCATTATTTTATAAAACATATAATAAATATTTTAATAATATGATACATATATTATTATTATTAAGAATAGAATATAATAAAAAATTAAATAAAAATATTAATTATAATATTGATTTAAATATATTAAAATATTGCGATTCTGAAAGTTGGAATTTTAATAATTATGAAAATATATCTTCATTAGAATTATTAGTACAATTAGATTATAATATTTATTCTAATATTATAATTAATAATAATATATGTATATCTAAAAATAATTTAAATATACTAAATAATTATAAATTAATAAATAATAATTGGTTAAAATTATATAATAAATTATCAATATTAAATATTAATAATAATGATAATATTAATTTATATAAAAATAATGATAATGATAATATAATATCATTATCATCTAATATTATTGATATATTAATTTATAATATATATTTATTAAAAAAATATGATAATTTATTTATACCAATTATAAATGATACTTTTAATATTAATTATATTAAAACTAATAATTTTATAAAGTTACCTTGTTTTATATTATTTAAAAATAAAAATAATTATTTTATACATCCATATTTAAATCATATAATAAATAATAATAATAATAAAAATTATATATTATTATATATTAATATTCAAACTGAAATTTTATCTCATTGTAATATTTTAATTTATGATTTAAAAAAAAAAATAATAGAAAGATTTGAACCATATGGAAATGAATTTATTTCTGATATTGATAATATTTTAGAAGAAGAATTATGTTGGAATACTAATTTTACTTATATTAGTCCAAAATCATATTTACCATTAAATAGTTTTCAAAATATATCTGACGAATCTAATAATAATGATGTAATTAATGGTGATCTAGAAGGGTATTGTGTATATTGGTGTTTATGGTATATTGAAAATAAATTATTAAATTCAACAATAGAATCTAAAGTATTAGTTGATAAATTAATTTTAAAATTAAAAAAATTAAATATATCTTTTAAAACTTATATTAGAAATTATTCATTTAGTATATCAAAAATTAAAAATAAATATATGAAAAAAATAAATAAATTAAAATTAAATATATATAATAATTATTATAAAATTATAAAATATTTTATTAATTAAAAAATTGAATTAATTAATTATTAGTTAATAACTCTAATAATATCTTATATATTTTAACAATTAATAAATAAAACGCTTTAACTAATTTTATATTTTTAGGTAAAAAATAATTATGGATTTAAGTAAAGAATCTACAAATTTTGAAAAAGAATTTCCAAGTTTGAATAAACAAACTAAATGTGAAAAAAAATCTACAAATTTAAGTAAACAAACTAATTTTGAAAAAGAACCTACAAATGTTAATAAAGAATTAATAAATTTAGATAAACAAACTAATTTTGAAAAGAGTTCTTCTAGTAAAGAATCTATAAATTTTGGTAAAGGCTCACAAAGTATTAGTAGTCAAAGTGTTGGTAAAGGCTCACAAAGTTTTGGTAAAAGTTCACCTAGTTTTGGTAAAGGTTCAATTAATTGTGGTAAAGGTTCTAATTATCATGATAATAATATTAGAGAAATAACTAAAAAAACCCAACAAAATAAATTATCAAATTTAAAAATAAAGTACGGTGATCTTATTCAAATGATAAAAACAGAAGAAATTTATGGTATTGTACATCAATGTAATTGTTGTAGTATTACTAAACGTGATGATAATAATAAAATATTCAGAGGTGCATCTGGTTTTGCAAAAATATTATTTGATGAAATTGAAGATGCCGATATTTATTGTAAAAGACCAAAACATAAATTTGATGATTATTATTCTTTGTATATTGATCAACCAGGTACAATATCAATATCTGGATCTAAATATAAAGTGATAAATTTATTTTCACAATTTACATATGGAAAAACAGATTCATTAGGAAAATCAAAAATATTAGATTATCTTAAATATCATATAGAATATGCTAAAAAAAATAATTGGATAAAAGATATAGATGAATTTGAATCACCAGAACAAAGAATAGAATGGTTTAAAATATGTTTAGAAAAAACAGCATTAAAAGTTCCAAGTGGTTCAATAATAGGAATACCATGGAAAATTGGATGTAATTTAGGTGGTGGAGATTGGAATATATATTATGATATTATATATAAATTTGCTGAAAAATATAAAAATTTAACTATAATATTAGTATATAATCATTATATTATTTTAAATAAATAATTATTTTTTTATAAATTAATATATATATGTTAAATAAATATATAAAATATAAAAATAAATATTTATTATTAAAAGGAGGATATTCTAATTCTCCTTTTAATAAATGTAATTTAAAAATTATTATTAATAAAATAAGTAGTACTACTGATTTAAATTTTAATATTGAAATTAATTGTTATTTATTAGATAATGATAAAGAAAACATTTTAGAAGAAATTACAAAACAAATTAAAAACAAATATTATTTTAATATATTAAATTATAATGAAATAGATAAATATATTATATTAGATAATATAATATATTTAGATAATGATAATACTCAAACTAATTTAGTTTTAAATGAAATTTATTATAAAAATTATAATAATAAATTTTATAATGATATATTTAATAATAATATATTTAAAAATACTTTAGAATTTAAAGATATTATTTTAAATTTTAATTTAATAGAAATTAATAATATACATATTAATTTATTAATAAATAATATTGATATTTTTTTAAAACCAATTATAGAAAGAGTTACACCAACAATTACACCAAAAATATTAACATTAAAAAAAATTGATGAATTATTAATATCATTAAATATATTTTTAAATAAAACAGATAAAGATAATTTAATATCTTTAATTATAAATAATAACTGGATAAATAATAAAGATGTAATTTTAAAATTAATTAATTATAAATATATTGATATTAATATATTTATAATATTATTAAAGAATAAATTAATTAATGAAATAAATTTAAAAGATAAAGATATTATTTGTTCTTTAGCTAATTCTAATTTAATTTTAAATACAGATATTTTTAATATCTTTTATATAAAAAATATAGAAAAAAAAAGAGTTTATATGTATGAAGATATGTATGAATATATAGATATTATGGAAACAAAATATATATTAAATGATGATGATGATGAATTATTACTTATTATGATTAATAAATCTAATATAATTGAATTAAATGATATGATTTATAATTTTAAAGAAAAATTTGAAAATAAAGAGTTTTTATTAAAAGTTATTAAAATTAAACCTTCTGAATTCTTAAATTTTGATATAAAATTTAAAAATGATAAAGATTTTAGTTTAGAATGCATTAAATCAAATTATAATGTATTTAATTTTTTAAATCCTGAGTTTACTAAAGATAGTGATTTTATTATTAATGCTATAATAAAGAATTATAATATAATAAAAATAATAAAATTAGATAAATATAATTTAGAAAATATATATACTGATTTAAAAATTATAAAACATATTTTAATAAATAATTATCAATTTATAGAATTATTTATTGATAATAATGATTTTAATAAAAAAATAAATGATATTATTTTGCAAGCTATAGATGAAATAGTTAATATTAATAATGAATGTAAATTAATGTTAAATAAAAGTTATAAATGTAATATTAATTTAACAGCTATATATATAAAAAATAATTTAGATAAATTTATATTTTTACCAGATAAATTAAAAAAAGATGATAAATTTTTATTAAAAATTATTAAATTTAATCCAAATGCTATATCTTATTTTATAGATAAAAATGAAAATGAAGATTTTTTAATAAAATCAATAATTGAAAATGAAAATACATTTAATTATATTAATAATAAATTTAAAAATATTGATTTTATATTAAAAATAATAGAAAAAGATTCAAATTTAAAATTAAATAATTTTTATAAAAATAAATTTATATTATATAATATAATTTTAGATAATAATTTTTTTATTAATTTAATAAAAATAAATAAAAAATGTTTTGAATTTATTGATGATAAAAATATATTATTACATGTTGTAAGAAATAGTTATTTTAATTATAATGATATATATAATAATATACAAGAACAATTTAATTATGATGAAGATATTTATAGAGCTGTTATAGTTAAAATAGAAAATAATCCAGATAATATTGAAACTCAACTTGAATTAGAAAAACAAGTAGATTTAACAAAATATGAATATTAATAAAACTATTAAATTAGTATATATTAAAATTATTAATATATATATATTATAAAAATAAATTATATTATAATTAAATACCAATCCATGAATCTATAAATAAATCTTTAAAATTAAAATTATTTCCATTATAATTATATCCAATCCAAATTTTTGGATATATAACTATTTTATTTTTATTATTATTTAAATATCCACCAAACCAACTAAATGTTGAATTTGCAATTATATTATGTTTACATAAACTCATTATTAATAATTGTTCAAATTCTTGTAAACTAGTATTAATATGAATAAAATTAATATTTTCAAATTTATTTTGTAATTTATTTAAATAATCATTAATTATAATAATATCATCTTTTATATAAAAACATAAAACTGACCAATTATTTTTATTTGTTTTTTGAATTAGTAATTCTAATGAATTAATATAATAACTTAAATCAAGTATATGCATATTATGTGCTTTATAATCACCTAATCTAAAATGTAAAGATATATTACTACATCCTATTGCACCATTATTATTTTTAATAGCAGAAATTCTGTTAATTTTATTATTAGGAAAATTAATTTTAGAGATTTCATTTAAAAATTGATCATTTCTATAATCTAAATTAATATAATAAATTATATCAATAAAATTATATGGATTTTTATTATCAAATAATTCTATACATTTTAAATTAGATTTTATATTTATGTAAGTTGTTATTAGTATTATAATAATTATAATTAAATATATTATCATAATTTATATATATAAATTAATTTTATTATTATAAATAATAATAAAATACTAATTATAATAATTAAATTATAATTTGAACATAGTTTATCATCTTTTTTTATTGAATTTAATTTTTGATATGAATAATTATTATTAATAGGTATAAATGTTTCTTTATTTTGATCTAAAATAAATGACCGTTGATCTTCCATTCCATCTTTATCACTAATTATAAATGGAAAATCTTTATAATATATAATTTTTGGTTTATTATAATGAAAATAATTATTAATATATGATTCATCATTCCATATTGGTTCATAATTTAAATTTTCTTTATCATATTTTTGATTATAAATTAATACTATACAAAAATTATTTATATTATTAATTTTCCCACCAAAAAATGCTCCCTGATAATACATTTGAAATAATTGTGTATCATATGGTATATATGCTTTTGATAATTTATTTCTATCATATGATTTTTCATATTTCATTCTAGTTTCATTATCAAAATGTTCTGCACCGACTAAATCACCTATAAATAAATCTTCATTAAATTGTTTATTTATATTTGTATCTGCATCTAAATAAAATATATAATCATTATAATTATTATAATTAATAACTTTTAAAATAGATGAAAATTTTGCATTTGTTCCATCTTGCCAAGATTTATGAATAGTATGGTAATATTTATATTTAAATTGTGTACTAGAAAGTGTTTCACTATGTATATTATCTATATTGATAATATTTTTATTTATTTTACTAAAAGGATCTTGATCTGTAAATAAATGAAAACATATATTTGTGTTTCCTATATAATATTTTATAAAATTATTTACAAGTCTAATTCCTAAATTAAAAAAATTATTTGTACATAATATTACTATATGAATTGTCATTATAATATTAAATATATTTATTATATTTAATATTATTAATATATTTTTACAATTAATAAATATAATATTTCAAGCATCAGTATATGTACTTCCTGCAGAAATAATAACATTAGATAATATTTCATGAAACTTTTTATAAGTCATATTAGGAATTACTGGAATATCTAGTTGATTAAAACACGTATGAGATTTAAATAATTCATTACTACTTGGAAATATAGTTATTTTTGAGTCTTCTCGTAATGATTCAGAACTTGTTATAAAAAATACAAATTGTTTTAACCATTTTAATTGTTCATTAGTAGAATCTGTACTATACTCTTTAAGTTTTTGTTTTAGCCAATCAATACGTTTATTTAATAGTAGCAATTGATTAGAACCAATTGTGTTTATTGTACAGTTTGTTTTAATTATATTATCCCAATTAAGTTGACTAAATAAATTACCTTGTATTATTAATCCTACATCCTTAGAAGAATCTTCTAATGCTTCCTTAATATCATTATTAAATCCATTATATATGTATTGGGCAATACTTATACAATTAGCATATTCAAAATAAAAAATATCATTTAATTCTTTAATAACATTAATAAAAGAATTATAATCTATAATTTCTAGATATTCACCGTCATCTTTATCCATATTACAAATTATCATAATATTGTTAAAATCAGTTTCAGATATTTTATTTTTTGAAATAAAATCTTTAATAAACATTTTTAAATTATCTTCAATTGTATAACTTTCTGGTATATTATTTAAATAAAATAATAAGTTAATAAAATAATACTCTGATGTATACTTATGAGAATTTGTTATTAACTCAACATTAAATAATTCAAAAAGTTGTTCTAATAAATTATTTTCTAAATAATTATGTAATAAAAATGATACACCTATTTTATGATAATCAAAGCATATTTCTAATAAATATAATGGAATAGTATCCTTAATATATGATATATTTTTTTCTTTAAAAATTGTAAAGTAATTATTAGGTACAACATTTACTAAAATAAAACGATTACTTGAACTATTAGCTGGATTAGTATTATATCTAAATATATAATCTAATAAAATTCCTATATTTTTTAATGAATTATGATATTTTTCCATAAGATCAACATATGTTTTTATAATATAATTTGTTTTTATTATGTTTAAATTACGATGATTAGGATATTTACTATTATTATATTTTAATATTCTATTATCACTATTATCAAATATTTTTTTTAATAAAGTAACAAAAAATTGTTGAGATATTCCACCCGCATCTATTCCTATATTTTCTAAATTATCATTCAAATTACTAAATGAACTATTTTTAAAATAGTGACCAAATAGTTCATTTATGCCATCTCGTTTATTAATTCTATTATGTATGTCTATTACAAAATCTAAAACATATTCTGGATAAAGATCTAAAATAACTTCATGATAATTAATTGTAGTACGTTTAATATATAAACATTTTTGTTTAATTGTAAAATACATTAATGGGTTTATAATATTATACCATTTACCATCTTTTTCATATAATTCTTTTTTAATATTATCATATGATGATACAGAATTATTAAATCTAACTTCTAAAATATTAGTTTTATTACTATTTAATTTTATGGTAATTTTATTTTCTATATGTGTATGGTATACATTTAATTCCATATTATTTAATGATGGTTTTTCCATCCATATATCATCTTTAAAATCATGTATATATTGTTGTTGTCTAGAGTCCTTAATTAAAATATTAATTAACATATATATTCCTCTTGCATTTATAATATTACTTTTATATAAATTCATAATTTTTAATGTATCACATATAATATTTTTTAATTTAGTTATATTTATATAATTTGTTATATTAAAGAAACTTGCATAGGTCTCATAATTAATACCATTAAATTGAATACTACATAATTCATTACTTGTACACTTTAGTATAATATTATATGTATTGCTTAAAATATTAACACTTGTATATTCATTATAATAAATTTCATAATCTTCATCTTGTATATTAATACCTAATTTTGTTTCTGAATTAGTATTTTCTTTAATATCATTAATAAAATCATATAAATATGCTTCATTAATTGCCTGTTTATTGGTCATATTTAAATTTTCACAAATATTATTGCCGGCTCCTTTTAATTTATATATATTACTAAAATTATAAATATTATTAATGTCTTTTAATTTAAAATATTTTGATTTATATTTTAAATATTTATTATGATAAATACTCATATATATATATATATATAATTAAATAAAAAATGAAATATGATTTATTTAATTATTATGAGTATTTATATATTCAAAATGGATACATTTATTGTGTTATCATTAATAAATATAATAATATCATTAGGAACATTAATAATATATTTAATTGGTATTATATTTTCAATAAATGGATATTATCAAATATATTTTATAACTGGACTTAAAGTTTCTAATATTAATTCAATAATTAAATATAGTTCAATAAATTTAAATGGATTAAAATCAGGATTAATTTTAGGAAAATGGTTTATTGGATTTATTGATAATCAAAAAAAACTTTATATTTTAATGTCAACAAATCAATATAATATAATTTTTAATTGTGATTTAGATGAAAGTTCATTAATAACATTATGGGAAAGAGATGGTAATTATTATAATATATTTTATAATGATAAAAAAATTCAACCTACAAATTATATAGTAACAAAAGAACAAGATGTACTCATTAATAAAATAATTACATTTTATAATAATAATGAAAATAATAGTTGTGTAACATTAATAACTGGTCCTCCAGAAACAGGTAAATCATTTGTTGCATTACAATTATGTAAAAAACTAATATTAAATGGTGCAGTAACAGTGCATTTAATAGATACACATATACCATCTGATCCTGGCGACACATTTTCATCTTTATATTCAAGAATTGAACCATCAAAAGATTCCCCATTAGTTTTAGTATTAGAAGAAATAGATATTTTAATAGAAAAAATAATATTAAATAATATTATATCACATAAATTAGTTCCAATTTTAATTCAAAATAAAACAGGTTGGAATCAATATTTTGATAGATTTAATAGAGGTATTTATCCATATGTATATATTTTAATGACATCAAATAAAGATACAAAATGGTTTGAACAACAATGTAATTCATTAATTAGAAATGGTAGAATAGATTTAATAGAAACATTAAATATAAAAATAAATAAAAATTAATGTTTATTAAATTTATATAATTCTTTTAAATATTAGATATAAATTCATTATCAAATTCATCTAAATCTATACCAAGATTTTCATTATTATATACATTTGGAACTAATGATTTTAATTCTCCCATTTTTTCTAATTTATCAGCATCTTGTTTATCATATTTATGAATAATATAATATTTATCTTCAGCAGTAAAAGTATTATCTTTTTGTATTACAACTATATTTCCTTTTTCTATTTTTTTTTTTCTAGGACCTTTAATTAATGATCCTCTAGCTTTTGCCATTACATTAATTCCACTTGTTAAGATTGTAACTTCAAATCTTGCATCAGATCCTTTTGCAGCAACTATTTGTGCATATTCTTCATTATCTTTTTCAGATCTTAATATAAATTCAACATATTTTGATTGTTTGTTTTGAATATGTTTTTTTTGATGAGTAGCCATTTTTATATATAATAAAAATATATATCATTTTAAATTTAAATCAATTTTTTTTAAGCTGAACAATTTTCACATATAGATTCTTTAATAATATTTGGATCTATTGTAAATTTAGTAGCATCTGATGAAGGCTTTGTTCTTAAATAATACATACCTGTTTTTAATTTATTTTTCCATCCCCAAAAATGCATTGAAGTTAATCTCTGATAATCAGGTGAATCCATAAAAATATTTAGTGATTGTGTTTGATCAATAAAAGGTGATCTTGCTAAAGCTGCTTTTAAAACCCATAATTGTTTTATTTCCCAAATATTTTTATAAATTTCTTTAATATTAGATGGTATTTCTAGTATAGATTGTATAGAACCATTATTACTAATAATTTTATCTTTTAATTTTAATGACCATACTCCAATTGATATTAAATCATTAATTAAATATTTATTAACAATTATAAAATCACCTGCTTGTGTTTTTCTTGTATAAATATTATTTGTAAAAAATTCAAAACATTCATTATTACCTAATATTTGACTTGTAGAAGCTGTAGGCATTAAAGCAGTTAATAAACTATTCCTAGTACCATATTTTTGTACTTTTTCTTTTAATATATTCCATTTTTCAGTGTAATGTAATTTAATATTATCCCACATATCAAATTGTAATTTACCTTCTGAAAATAAAGAACCTTCAAAAGTAGAATAACTTCCTAATGTTGTACTATTAATATCTTTATTTAATTCATAAATTGTTGGTTTTAATTTATGATATATATTATTATATATATTATCTTCAATAATAAAATTTTTATCATAATATTCTGGATAATTTATAGATAATTTAATTAATTCTTTAATAAAATTACATCTTTCAATTGCTATATCATTTGATGCAGTTATACAAGCTAAATATATTGTTTCCATTATTTTACTATTAAATTCAATAACTTCATCTGATTCAAATTGTAATCTCATTAATACTAAACAATCTGCTAAACCTTGAATACCTAATCCTATAGGTCTATGTTTCATATTTGAAATTTTTGTTTCTATAACAGGATAATAATTAATATCAATTACATTATTTAAATTGATTGTTGCTAAATAAGAAATATCATATAATTTATCAAAATTAAAATTTGAACGAGTATATTTATATAAATCATCCCAACCACCAATTAATATATTATTTATAAATATTTGTGGATAAGTAATATTATTTTTATTTATTTTTAATTTTAATTCATTAAATGTTAAATCATTTCTTTCAATTTCAATATATTTAATATTAAAATTATGTAAATAATTTTTTGCATAATTACAATATTTACAATTAGGTGTACTATAAATTGTCCAAATATCATTAGAATTAAATTCATATTCTTCAATACATGATTTTAATGATATTGATGCTAAATTACATACAGCATATTCTTTATTATCTGAATATTGAACAATTTCAGCACATAAATTACTTGATTTTATTGTTCCTAAATTTTTTTGATTATTTTTTGAATTTACTGAATCTTTATAAACTATATATGGTAATCCTGTTTCTATTTGCGCATCTAATATAGCTAACCATAATTTTCTTGCATCTACTTTTTTTCTATATTTATTTTCATTAACATATTTCCAATATAAATCTTCAAAATCTTTTCCATATACATCTGTCAATCCTGGACAATCATCACTACTTAATAAATACCAATCTTTATTATTTTCAACTTGTGTCATGAATAAATCAGATATCCATAATGCTAAAAATAAATCTCTAGTTCTTTCAGTATCAGAACCAAAATTTTTTCTTAATTCAATAAATTCAAATATATCAGGATGATGAGGCTCCAAATAAATAGCTATAGATCCGGGTCGTTTTCCACCTTGATCAATCCACCTAGCGATTTCATTAAAAACTTTTAAAAATGGAATAATACCATTTGATTTTCCTCCAGTACCATTTATTAAACTATTATTACCTCTTATATTTGATATATGTAAACCTATTCCTCCAGCCCATTTTGATATTTGGGCACAGGAATTCCATGTTTTAGTAATTTCAGTTAAATCATCACTAGTTCCTAATAAAAAACAATTTTCACAAAGTAATCCTTCAACATTATAAGAATGATCATCTTCAATTCCAAGTGTATATACATAATTAGGTTTAATTACAGTTTTAGTAATACTATCAATTCTTAAAAATATATTATTATTTATAATTTTTTTTTTATTTATAAAAGATTCATTTTTATATAAAAAATCAAAACAATTAAATATATTATAATTATTTTGATTTGTATTAATATAAGAATAATTAATTCCATGTAATCTAAAAACATGATATAATGAATTATGTAATAAATTATTATTAATAAATTTATTATTTTTATACTGTGATATTTGCATACCTTCTAAAAAATTATTTAATAATTCATTATCCCAATTAATCATACTTTTAATTAAATTTTCATAATCATTTGAAACATAATATATAAATAGTGTAGTTAATATATGTGAATAATATAATATTGATTTATTATATTTATTATATTCATAAACTGGTTTTATATTAAAAATAGTATACATTATATTATTTATAATATTAATTATATTATCATTTAATTTAGTTATTTTAAATAATATACTCATATAATTAGTACTGCCAATATTTATATATATACCAAATAGTTTTGCAATATCATTATTTATATATATAATATTTTTATATTTATTATAAAAATTATTACATATAATATTTATAATTTTAGTATTATAATTATTTCTAAAATATTTATATTTATAAATCATAACATCAGATAATTTTACATAATATTTTTTAATATTATTATATAAATGTAAATTATTTAATAAATATGCATTATATGTATTTACATCTTGATTATTAAAAATTTCTTTACATATTTTATTATCATATTTAGGTATACCAATAAAATATTCATCAGTTAACTCATCTATTGAACGCCATTTTGGATTTAAATCTAAATTAGATATTGACCAAAATCTATGATTATTAGTTACATAAATAGGTTTACTATTATAAACATTTAATAACATTATATGTCTATTATCTAATTTATTTTTATGAAGTTGTAATACTTTTTTTATATTACCAGTATGTGTAACTATTCTATCATTTATTTTTACATCTTGAATATTTTTTATTCCATCCATTGTAATTACTTCTGTATCTTCTACAAAACAACTTGATAATTGCATATGATTTGTTCCTGAATTAAATAATGTGGGACTAGCATGAATATAATTACCTAATGATAATTTATCATAGGTTTCTTTAATTTTAGTTAAATTACCCATTTGTAAAGTTATTGATGTTCTTAAAAACATGTCTTGAGGTCTTTCAATAATATTATTATTATCTTTTAATAAATAAGCTTTTTCTAAAGTTTTATAACCAAAATAATCAAATAAATAATCTCTTTCATAATTAATCATATTATTTAATTCATTTTTATTATCTAATATATACTTTAACCAATCCTTATTAATAGTTGGTAATAATAACATTTTATCTGTAAAATTATTTAATGTTTGTTTATGTAACTTATATATTAAAAATCTACTTCCTAAATAAGAATAAAAAGGATATGTTGTTGATAAATTTATACATATTTCTGCACATTGATTATCTATTTCATCAGAATTTATTCCAGAATAAATATTAGATTCTAATTTATCAATAATTTTATTAACATCTAAATATTTATTTTTAATTTTTAAATCAATATTTATTAATTTATTAATTTTATTTTCTATTTTTAATTTATCAAAAATTTCAATAGAATCATTTTTTGTTATTAAAATAGACATTATAATTATAAATTAAATATATAAAAAATTTTTATATCAATTTTTTTATTATTTTTCTATATATATATATATATATATATATATGAAATTAACTAATGAAGAATATAATATAGTTAATAAAATTATTAATAAAAAATCTTTAACAGAATATGACCAAATAAGTATTTCTATTAATCCATCTTTACAAAATAAAATAAATAAAATAAAAAAAAATATAGATAATGAATCATTTACCATACAATATATGTTACTTTATATTATAGATAAATTAAAAAAATTAAAAAATAATAAACAAATAGTTTTAAATGAGTTATCTATATTATCTAAAAATATAAATAATGAAATACAACAATTAAATAATTATTTTAAAAATATACTACATTTACAATCAGGTGGTACTGTTAAAGGTCTCCAATTTTTTAATAATTATGAAGCAAAATTATTTCCTACTAACCAAATATCTAGTGCACACAATATAGTCCATATAATAAATACGTTATGTAATGCTACCCTATTTAACACAAAATCACCAAACTTACAGATTATTATAAATAATTTTATAATAATTTGTTATATATTAACTAGGTTTAATAATATTAATCATAATAATGATATACTAACATATTTTAGTACCTACATATTTGGTACTAATACAAAATCGTTATTTCATTTATTATATAATAAAAATGACATAACAATTAATATTATAAACATAATTAATGGTTTATTAAATATAGATATAATAAAAAAATTTTATTATAATTATAATACTGAGTTAAATGCAATCTTACCTATCACTTTTACATCAATAGTAAATGGCCAAAGTATGGCCAATATAATACACCAAATTTTACAAATAGGGGTGAACCCTATATGGCAAACCATATATGATACTACTAATAATACCATCGCACCTGTATTTAATTTGTTTATAGATCCCAATAATCTATCAAATTTAACTAGAATAAGTCTTACACCAGTAGAATTAACTCAATTGAACACAACTCTACAAACTTACAAAGCATCTGCATCTGCAGATGCTGCAAGAGCAAGAACAGCAGCAACTGCAGCAAGATTAGAAGCAACTGATGCAACTGCTTCAAGAACAGCAGCATTTCTTGCAGTAACACAAGCAATAACTGATGCAACATTAATATCAACAACAACTACAGATGCAGCAGTAATAGCAAGAGCAACAGCAGCAGTAGCTACAGCAGATGCAGCAGTAACAGAAGCAGAAAGACAAGAAGAATTAGCAGTACCTGCTGCTATTGCTGCAGAAAAAGCAGCAGATACAGCAGATGCAGATACAGCAGAGGCAGCAGCAGCAACAGCAGCAGCAGCAGCAATAGCAGCAAGAGCAGCAGCAGATGCTGCAATAGCAGCAGCAATAGCAGTAAGAGCAGAAAAAGATGTAGTACTACCACCACCACCACCACCACCACCACCACCACCACCACCACCAGTACCAGTAGCAGTAGCACCAGCAGAACTTAATTTAATTAAAGAATTAATTATAAAAAATGATAATATTATATTAAATAATAATGTTGATAATAATGTTAATTTAGATGTTAATCAAATATTAATAGATAGTGAAAATATTATAAATACTTTATATAATCAAAATTTAATTAATGATATTACTGATATAACTACTAATATTAATTTAATTAAAACTAAATTGAATGAATTTAATGTAAAAAAAAATGAATTATTAAAAATTACTAATTCATTAAATAAATTAAAATTAAAATTAAAATCAAATATGTAATATAAAAGTATAGGGTTTTAGTAAAAATATTTTTTATATATAATACAAAAAATAATTTTATAATATTAATATATATTGTAATAATATGCAAAATTATTTAAATCATAAACAAAATATTATTAATATTAATAAATTAAAACATAAAGAATATAAAAATAATAAAGATAATTTTATATCAAAATTTATAAAATTAAAAAATTATATTATTGATATAATAATATGTAAATATAATATTAATTTAAATATAGATCCAATAAATACATCAAATAATATAAATACTAGTTTAGATATACAAAATATTGATTTAAGTATTGAACAAATATTTGATTCTAATAATAAAGAATCTATTATAAATAAATCAAATAATATAGATTTAATTATAAATCCAATACTAAATAATAATGATAATAATTTAGAAACATCAAATAATATAGATCAATTAATTAATTTAAAAATATTAAATAATAAAGATACTAATTTAAATTTAATAATAGAACCTATACTTGATAATAAAGATATTAATTTAGATATATCAAATAATATAGAATTATTAATTGATAATAAAGATACTAATTTAGAAATATCAAATAATATAGAACAATTAACTAATAATAAAGATACTCATTTAAATTTAATAATAGAACCTATACTTGATAATAAAGATATTAATTTAGATATATCAAATAATATAGAATTATTAATTGATAATAAAGAATTAATAATTGATAATAAATATATTAATTTAGAAATATCAAATAATATAGAATTATTAATTGATAATAAAGAATTAATAATTGATAATAAATATATTAATTTAGATATATCAAATAATATAGAATTATTAATTGATAATAAAGATACTAATTTAGAAATATCAAATAATATAGAACAATTAACTAATAATAAAGATACTCATTTAAATTTAATAATAGAACCTATACTTGATAATACAGATATTAATTTAGATATATCAAATAATATAGAATTAATAATTGATAATAAAGATACTAATTTAGAAATATCAAATAATATAGAATTAATAATTGATAATAAAGATACTAATTTAGAAATATCAAATAATATAGAATTATTAATTGATAATAAAGATACTAATTTAGAAATATCAAATAATAAAGAATTAATAATTGATAATAAAGATACTAATTTAGAAATATCAAATAATATAGAATTAATAATTGATAATAAAGATATTAATTTAGAAATATCAAATAATATAGAACAATTAACTAATAATAAAGAATTAATAATTGATAATAAAGATATTAATTTAGAAATATCAAATAATATAGAATTATTAATTGATAATAAAGATACTAATTTAGAAATATCAAATAATATAGAATTATTAATTGATAATAAAGATACTAATTTAGAAATATCAAATAATATAGAACAATTAACTAATAATAAAGAATTAATAATTGATAATAAAGATACTAATTTAGAAATATCAAATAATATAGAATTATTAATTGATAATAAAGATATTAATTTAGAAATATCAAATAATATAGAATTAATAATTGATAATAAAGATATTAATTTAGAAATATCAAATAATATAGAATTAATAATTGATAATAAAGATATTAATTTAGAAATATTAAATAATAAAGATATTAATTTAATAATAGAACCTATACTTGATAATAAAGATATTAATTTAGAAATATCAAATAATAAAGATATTAATTTAAATTTAATAATAGAACCTATACTTGATAATAAAGATATTAATTTAGAAATATCAAAAAAATCTTTTGAAGTAAATAATAATATTTTTGAATCAATATTTGATATAATTGATAATTAAAACAATCATAATAATATTTATTTTTTATAATATATTATAGTTATATATAATTATATTAATTATTATTTTTAAATAAGGTATTATTAGTTGTAATTTTTATATATAAAATTAATATTTATATATAAAAATTTGTTATTAATAATAATATTAATGAATTATCAATATTATTCAACAGATAATCCAAAATTAAATGAATTAGTATTAGTACAATTTATAGAAATAAATGATTCATTTTTTAGTGCAAAATTAATAGAATATTCATATAATGGAATAATGACTTATCAAGATGCAACAAAAAAAAAAAAAGTAATATCATGGAATAAATTTGTTCAACTCAATAAAAATATGGTTGCTAAAATAATTGATATAAATGATAAAGATAAAATAGTTCAATTATCATTAATATATTTAGATGAAGATTATAATAAAAATTTAAATGCGATGCAAATTCAAATAAAATTATTAGAACATTTTAATGAAAATAAATATCTTGAAAAATTTATTAAATCTTTATCAATTTTAAATAATATTGATTATATTTATTTATGGAAAACATTAGCATATGATATAGATATTAATAGACGAATTTATAATGAAATAAATAATAAAAATATATCATTATGGAAATATTTTAATGACAATTTTAAAAATATAAATATAAATAATGATATTAAAGAAGCTGTAATATCATTATATACTAAAAAAAATGATATAATTTTTAATAAAATTACATCAAAAATAGGATTAATTTCAATTAATGGTATAAATATTTTAAAAGAATCATTAAATAATATTTTAAAAAATATTAAATATAATTATGTATTTAAATATGATGCATCACCCTATTATATATTTCAAACATTTTCAGAAGATACTACAATAAATGATCATAAAGAATTTATTGATATTTTAGAAAAATATATAAAACAACATAATTTATTAATATATATAAAAATAGATTATATTGGTAAATAACTATCTTTTCATTTTAATAATACCCATAGAAGATTCTAAATTAATTTGTGATGATTGAACTGGTTTATTTCTTTTAATAACAAAATCTGAATCAATATCTGAATATATTTTATTAACTTTATCAATATTAACTTCTTTAATTTTATATATTTTATAAGATTCTTCTATTTGTAATTGTCTTGATATAATAGGTGGATTTAATAATAAATAATCTTTAGTAAAATTAACAAAATTAGATCTAAATTCATTAATTGATAATATTCCACCAAATTCTTTTAAAGTAATCCAATGCGGGGCTGGTTTAATTATATTATAAGTTTTAAATGTATTATAATATAATAAATTAATAAGTGAGTCTCTTTTAAAAGTTAAAGAATCATTTAAATCTAAATTATAACTTTTAGTACAATTAAAACTACAAAAATGACCAATACAATAAAAATTATTATTAAAATAGTTTTCAGGTAATTGTAATGGAGTTGTATCAAAAAAGTTTTTACACCACCAACATTTAACATTATCAGTTAAATTTATTGTATGTGTTATTATTTTATTAACAGATGATTGATTAATATTACTATCAATATTTTCTATAGTTTCAGTATTTTCAATATTATTTTTAATATCATTATTTGTTATAAAAATATTTTTTGAATAATAATTATTATTATCACTATTATCATCATCATTATTAATATTATTTTTAATATTATTAATATAATTTAATGATAATGGTAAATGATAAATAATATTTTCATCTTCTGAATTCATTATTTCAATAATTTTTGGGGGTGATGTATTAATTAATGAATTATATAATTTAGGTTTTCTACCACGTTTTTTTTTAATTATATTATCATTCATTATAATATATATAAAAGAATCTTTAAATTTTAATAATATTTAAAATATCTGAATAGCTGATTTTTTTATTTTTTTTGGATGTAATATTTTTTTTTGATTATTATCACTAACAGTTATTGTTGTTTCTGACAATAATCTATCATTATTAGATGATAATTCTTCTTGTGTATCTAAATTTTGTTTTATAAAATGTTCATTATTTTGTTGTTTTTGATTATGTATTTTATTTAAAATATTTTTTACATCATCAGGAACAGTAATATTATTAAATTTATCATTAGATGCAATAGGTATATTATTAGATTTAAAATTCATAATATTATTTTGTTGAATTTTTAATTCATTAATATTTTTTTTATGTAGTTGTTCTTTTTTATTTAATTCAGTTTTTTGTTTTTCTATATTAATTTCTTGAGGAGACATAAATTGTGAATTTTGTTTTTTAGGATTTATAATTTTACTTAATAATCCGGGGTTTGATGTTAATAAAGTATCAAGACCTGGTAATTTTGATGCAAACGATTTTGAAAAATGAAATGCAGATGCAGATGCGATTATTAAAAATAATAATTTAATTTCAGGAGCCATTTTTCTTCCAGTACCTTTATATTTTTCATAAATTTCTTCTAAAACATCTTCCCAACTATCAACTTCAACAGACATATGTTCTCCCCATCCAGATAAATGAAAATCAAATGGGTCATATTTATCATTTAAAAATTCTATTACTGATACAGCTTGTAATAAACCATTTTTAAATATTTTAACACCATTTCTTTTATCTACAAAACTTTTTAATAAATCATATTCGTATTGCATTTCTTCTATTGAACTATTAAAATCATATTCTTTTGATAAATTAAATCCTTTAGTTTTAATTTCACATAATTTTCTTAATAATTCTATTTTTTTCATTCTAATATCTTGTGGTGATAAAACGGGTTCTGTATTTAAATTATATTCATTATTTATATTATATTCGCTATGTTGATATTTTATTTTTTCAGAATGTAAATTATTATTATTTTCATTATTATTTTTATTAATATTTGATTTATTATAAGGTTCTTGCTGATTTTTAGATGAATTATGTATATTATTATTCATTGGCGGAATAATAATTTTTTCAAAAATTGGTTTTGATTCAGTTATATTTTTAAAATTTTCAGATTTTATTTTAGAACTATTAGATTTAGAACTAATAGATTTAGAACTATTAGATTTAGAACTAATTGATGATTTATTATTTTCAGTATTAATTATATTATTATAGTTTGAAGATTCAGATGTTACATCTTTTGGAATAATTTTAGTTGGATTTGCAAGCATATTATAATAAAAATCTGTATCAGTAGTTAATTTTTTATTATCTAATATATTTTCACCTTTAGCATTTTGATATAATATATTATTATTTGTAATTGAAGTTTCAGAATCTGACATTATATTTAATAAGAATCTTTTCTTTAATTTTTAACGCACCTATTAAATATATAATATATATATATATATTTAAAAGATATATAATTATATATTATATATAAATGACTAATATTGATTATTTAACTGAAGATAATTTTATACCATTAGATCAAAAATATGTATGTATATCATTTTTAACTGATAAAGATAATAAAACAACATTATCAGGTATTAAAATTAGAGGTGTTTTTTCAACATATGAATTAGCATGCGAACATGCAAAAAAAGTTCAATCAATTGATCCTTATTTTAATGTTTTTGTAGGTGATACTGGTAAATGGTTACCATTTGATCCAAATCCAGATTCAGATGCTGTAAATTCAGAATATGCTAATGAACAGTTAAATAATTTAATGAAAGGATATTTAGAAAATCAAGAAAAAGCTAAAGTTTTTCATGAACAACGGAAAACAGAATTAATGAGAAAAAATATTTTAGAAAATTTAGATTCAAAACAAAATGATATTTTAGAAGTAAAAGAACAAATTAATAATAATAAAGAAAATAATAATGATGATTTAACTAATAAATTAAACGTATTAGAAGAACAACTTGACAAAATGAATTCAAAAAAAAAAGAATTAGATATTGAATTAGAACATTTAAATAAAAATCTAAAAAAGTTTGATAAAGAACCAAGTCCTCCTAAAATAATTACATATGATTAATTTTTAATTTTTTCTACTAAAATTTTAACTGAATTTTTTTTACAATTAAGTGAATTTGAGTTAAATAATTCAATTTTATTATCCCAATTTGAATCATATTTATTATTATGAAATTTATGAAATTTTTTAGAACCTACTTTAAAGGTAGGAGTAATTTTAGCTTTATACCAAAAAACTTTATCAGTAATATTTTTACTATGAACTCTATTATTAATAACCATAATACCATAATTATCAGTAATATCACTAAAAACTTGTCTAAAAATATCAAAAGTAGGAAACATTCCTGCATAATGTTCATATAATCTTTTTTGATTAGAAAAAGTATCTTCAGCTAATAAAAAAACATAATCAAAATTAGATCTCATTTCAGGAGGAATACCAACAGAATATTGCATTGTTAAAATAAATGATATATGATGATGTCTTCCATTAAAAAATAATTCTAATATATTTGGATCTTTTAACCAAGTACCTTTAGAACTCATACAATCATCCATAATTAACATTAATGAATCATCTTTTATAACTTTATTTTGTTCAATTCTTTTTTTATTATCATCATTCATTTTAGATTGTCTCTGATATATTCTAGATAATATATCACTAGAATATTCTGAATATATATATGAATCAGGTATAAATTCAGAATAAAAATTATTAAGTTTTTCAGTTCTACTTATAGCAATAGCTGTAGCAATATTTCTTTTTAAAAACATAATTTCTCTAGTTAAAAAAGATTTACCAGTTGCTCTTTTTGCAATCATAGCTATTGTACAATGATCAGCCATATCATTAATATTAAATTTTTTAATTTGTAGTTTAGTTGCACCATATCCAACTTCTTTAACTGTCATTTATATTAATTTATTATAAATAGATTTTATTTTAATTTATAATAAATTAAAAATTAGGCATTTCTGTATATACTAATTGATTATTAGTATAATTTTTTTTATTAAAAATCATAAATGGATTAAAATAACATTTATCATTATATAAATTATTTTGATTTTGTAAATAATAAATTATTAATCCTATAATTGAACTTATTAAAATAGGTAGTTTATATTTATCATATATGGATGTTCTAATTTTATTATTTTTTTTATCATCTATATGTTGAAACCATAATATGAATATAAAAATAGAACTAATAATTAATAATTGAAATACTATTATATTCATTAAAATAATACAGATTTTTTTTTCTGAATTATTTTATAATAATGACTTTAAAAATTATTAAAATAATAAAATATATTATAATATTTATTATTACAAGTATTTCATGTAAATATATACCATTAAATAGTTTAAATATTAAAGAAATAATGTCTATTAGTTTAATATCATCTTTAACATTTTGTATATTAGATATGTTATCTCCTAGTATTAAAATAATAAAAAAAAATGATTCATTTGAATGTAAAATATAAATTTTTAAAATTTTAAATAATTATTAAATATTTTTTTTGAATTTGAATTATTTGAATTAGAAAATACTTCAATAGTATTATTATTATGTGTATTAATTAAACTAGTATCTGATTCAGAACCTAAATCTTTATTTAAAATTTGTTTTATTTTAGTATCAATATCATTTATTTCAGGATTAATATCACTTATTTTTTTTTTTTTTAATTTTTGAATTGAACTATTAGGTGTATTTGATATATTTTCAGAATTAATTTCTTTTATATCTGTGCCATTTTTCATACTTACTGATTTATTCTGAATAGAATTATCAATTGATGTAGCGGATATATTTTCATTTAAATTAGATTTGTTAATAATTGAAGTATCTGAAATACTATTAGGTATATTTTTTATTGATTTTTTATTTTGATTAGGTTTTGAGCCATTAATAATATCTAAAATTTTAGAACCAATTGTTTTATCAGAATTATTATTACTTTTATTTAATTGATCATTATCATCATCATCATCATTATCATTAATACATAAGAAATTATTTATTTCTAAATCTTTTTTAGCTATTTTAATAATATTTCGTTTATCAATTTCACTAATAGTTTCATTAAAATTATTATTATCAATATTTTCTTCTAAATCTTCACCTAAATATATTTGTAATATATTTTTAAAATATTCTTGTAATATTTTTCTTATTGATTCTTTAATACAATCTTTTATAATAATAATACAATCTCTTTGATTTCGTTTAATTTCTATTGGTGGATATTCATGATATAATAAATATGGATTATTCCATATTTCACGTGCACATTCAATATATACCTTATGTATAAATTTATTAATTTTAATATTTTTATATAGATTAGAATCAATTTTATTTTTTTTTGATGAGTTAGGATTAAATGTTAAAACTACTAAATTAGATTTTAAAGTTGCACTAATTAAGTCAGTTAACCATTCTTTACTTTTTGTAGTCTCTATAATTCTATTTGTTTCAATATTAATTGTATTTTCATTCCATTCTGGAATTTGTTTTAAAAAATCTTGATAAATTTTTAATATATCATTAGATTCAGAAATTGTTAATGCTTTTTTATAAATTGATTGAAAACCATCATAAATTAATGGAGCTAATATATTAGATAAATGAATAGTATATTCATTTTTCGTTTCAATTAATAAATTAATCATTTATTATAATATATAATAGAAAATTATTTTTTTTATATTTAAACTTGATATTTATTTAAAAAATTTTATTTAATAATAAATCTATAATATAAATTAAGGAGATAATAAATTTCCACTTTTAGAAGATAAATTATTTAAATCTTGTTGTGTTAAACATGCACATCCACTACCATTTTGAAAATTACATGAAAAATTATTTGCAACGTAATTATTATTTGGTGTATCTGCACCTAAAAATGTAACTGGCCATTGATTTTGATGACAACAACTTTTTGAACATAATTTAGTATCAACTAAAGTAGGTGTTAATTTTTCAATTTTATTACAAATATCATTCATATTAGTCATATTACAATTATCAATAATAGGCAATATTATAAAAAAAAATATTATTATACATATACATAATATAATAATCATTATTATTATTATTTAGATTTTTATATATAATAATAATAAAAAAATCTAAATATTTTAAAATGATAGAAAAAAATAATATATTTTATAAAATTAAAAAAAATAAAAAAAAAAAATTAAAATTATTTAATATTATATTAAATAATAATAAATTTAATAATTTTAATTTTGTTAATTATAATAATATAGATAATACCTCAAACCCAAATGAAAAAATATCTATTAAATTATTAAATATTATAAATGATGATAAAATATTAGTTAATTGTAAATATAATTTATATGGAATTTATCAAAATAATACAAAATTATGGATATGGGCAACTTCATTACAAAATAGTAATATTGATATTATAAATAATATAAAAAAAATAAAAAGTTATTATTATTTATTTGAATATAATAATTTAAAATATACTAATAAAAATTTATTTTATTATCAATTTTTAACACAAGATGTTATTTTAATTAATGATAAAAAAATGTTAAAATGGATTAATGAATTAATATTATATTTATCAAATGATATTTATTATATTAATTTTTTAGATTCAAAAAATAATTTACAATTTTTAACTGTTAATAAAATTATTGAAAAATTTATTTAAAATTATAACTTATAAAAAATAATATTAATTTAATAATAACAAATATTTTTACGTATTAAGATATTTATTTATTAAATTGTTTTAATTTTGTAATTCTTTTTTTATCTTTAGAACATAAAATATTAAAATTAATAGTTTTATCAATTTTTAAACATAATTCAATATCTTTAATAGTAATTTTCTTATTATAATTATTTAATATATTAAGTAATTTTTCTTCTTTACCGTAATATATTAAATAATTACATATTCTATTTAATAAAAGTATTTCAATAATTGGTTTATTAAATATAATTTTATTTAAATTATTAATATTTTTTCTATTAATATTTTTAAGTGATGTTTTATTAAGATCTGAACTAAATTTAATATTTGATAATGATAATTTAATATCATTACAATTATTAATCCAATATGATGTATTTATACATGTATAAAATCCATGAATGTTTTGTAAATACCAATTTTGATCAGTATAAATACTAGTTTCTATATTATCACCAATAGATATTGAATCAGATACGTTTACAATTGTTTTTATATAATCTATATTTGAAGATTTTGATTTAAAAATCTTATCTAAATAATTTTCATGAATCATTAAAGGTAATAAAACTTTTTCATTTTCATATAATTTAATAATTGTATCATAATCTAAATAATCATTAATAATATTTTTAGTAGATTCAAATAATCCAATAATAGTATTTTTTTTTCTAGAATTTTCAATAAATTTATTAAAAGTATCATTTGTTATTAAATTATTATCAATATGATAATATAATTCTTGAAATAAAATAATTAATCTTCTAATATCATTTTGTGAAAATTCTATTAATTTATCTATAATATTATTAGATTCAAAAGTAATATTTTCACTAATTGCTATTTTATTAATTAATTTTTTAATATCATTAACATCAGGAATATTAAAAACAATTTCTGAACATCCTTTTTTTAAATCATATAATAATTTAGTATGTTGATTATTTGAAATAAATATTAATGGAAAACATTTATATTTATTATTATCTTTATAAATATTAATAATATATTTTTTTTCACTAGTTAATGTAATATTTTCTGTTTCATCAAATACTAATGCTATTTTTTTATTTGAATTATTATTTAAATTTAATTTAGAATATATAGAATTATTAAAATTATAATAATTATTTAAATCATCATATATTTTTAAATCTTTAATATCATTAGAGTTAATGATTCTAACTAAATAATCCATTTCTTCTAATAATAATTTAATTGTTAATGTTTTACCAATTCCTTGATAACCAGAAATAATAATACTTTGATTTTTACTATTTTTTAAATTATTCAACCAATCTTTTATTTTATTAATTTCATTTATATTTCCTATTATATCTGATAATATTTTTGGTTTATATTTTATTATCCATGAATTAATATTCATGTTATTTAATTAGATTAAATTTAAACCTTTATATAAATAATAATATAATATATAAAAATATTATAATAATATTTTTATATAACTAAAATCTAAAATACTTCTTTTTTATATTATTGAGAAAAAAAAATGTTTAAAAAATATAAAAAAAAATTTCTAATTCATTATATATAACTAATGGTAACTGAACATTCAAAATCAAATACTATTGAAATTGAAGTTAATAAATTATTTGGAAACAAAAATAAAATTTTACCAGAGATTTTAAATTATTTAAAATCAAAATATAATAATAATGACTTAATAGAAGAAATTCAAAAGATTTTTTTAGAAAGATATAAAATAGTTATGAAAAGAGCAAAAAAATTTGCACAATTAATAAGAGATAAATATGGTAATAATAAATATCCTTTCCATCTAATTTTAGAAAAAGCAAAACTTATTAAACATAAATATAAATTAACTGATAATGAATTTAATGAATTTCAAAAATTATATGAATCAGAATTAGTAGGGATTCAAAGTCAAGATGTATTAATACCTGCTAATAATATGACTAAAATATTTGGTACTTATACAATTACAAGTACAGGATTTATGAATAATATAAGTGATACTGATAATAAATATTTACAAGAAATCTTAAAATTATATACACTTCATAAAGGATTACATTCAAATATATTTTTACAATCATTACAATATACTAGTTGTAATTTATTAGGATTAGCTGGTTCTTATAATATATCTAAAGATATTGTATATAATAGTATTCATCCTGTAATAGCTGCATTATTTATACCAAAAATTAATATTTTAGAATCAGTTTTTATTAGATCAAATATAAGTAGAATGGTAAAACATAGACATAATAATGAACCATTATTTAAAACGGATCAATCATTATATTATTATTTATTAAATGATAATAATGATATAGTATGTGATGGTAGATCTCCTATGTTAGATTTATTAAATAGATGTCATATTCAATATAATTTATGGAATAATATATTACACCTAAGAAGTGGTAAATATTATAATAATACTATGCAAAATTTACTAATGTCAATTGATAATTGTAAACAAAATAAATATGATAATCCTGATATTATATATGGTAAACATGAAGGAGCAATACTTAAAAGATTATTTAATGCTTTTTCTTTTAGACCTGTTATTGTTACTAAAATTATGGATATTAATAAAAATCCTTATCAACAAACAAATATTCCATTACTAGATAGAATACATCTAGTTAATTTATTTGATAGAAAAGATGGCAATCCAATAGATCTTCAATCTTATTTAGATTCAAAAGATATGGTTATTTCAAATAATAAATTAGGATTTAGATATATATCAATTACACATACTGATGGAATTTTAGTATTTTATTTAGATAGACGGAGTTCATTTTTAAATTTAATGAAATATAAACAAAACTTTGATATTATTAAAGGTCCTATAGCTATTAGTGGATTACCTCAAATAGATACAAATATAATTATGAATAATATTGAGGATGAGATTCAAATACAAGGAGATAAATATTCTTTGCAATCAGTTGTTGTTGTAGAAACAACTGATAATGATAATTTAGAAGATTCTAGAATAATTGGAAATTCTACATATATTAGAATGTATGATTCTAATTTTAATGGTGATTTTGTTAAATATGATCCTTATGGTGTAACAAAAATTGATTTTTCTAATCCATATGATGATATAAATCCTATTGTTACTGATTTAGATAATGCTGATGTTTATGAAGCTTTTCTAAATAGAGGATCTATATTTGTTTATAAATTAGATAATCCAAATGATGATTCTAGTAACTTTTTATAAAAAAAATTATTTAATATTCTAAATTTAAATAATATTTTTATTTAATATACCAATTATTAAACTATAATAATATTTAATATCATATAACATTTCTAATAATTTATTATTATTAGTATATTTTAATAATAAATTATTAATACCAGTCATAGATTTATATAAAAGTTTATTTATATAAAATAAAATATTATCTCTTATATAAATTAACTCATATATTGTATCTTCTATAATATCTTCTATAATATTAAATATAGTATTATATATATTTTCAATAAAAGATAATATTTTTGATATATTATATTCAATAATATTAAATAAACTATAAAATATTATTGTATAATTATCAATATATAATATATTATTACTATATAATAATAATAAAGAGGTTTCTTTTATATTTTCAATTAATTTTAAGTTATTTAATAAATTATAATTTGTATTATAAAATGATTTACATTCTTTTATTGATAATAAGATAATATCGTCATTATTATATTCAATAATATTATTGTCTTTAAAAACACAAAATAATAAATTCATTATTTTTTATAAAATATAATAATCTTTATATAATTTATTATAATGATAAATAATAAATATTTAGTATTAATAGATACATCATATTTAGCTTTTTATAGATTTTTTGCAACTATTAAATGGTATTCATTAAGTAATCCTGAATCATATAAAGATATATCTAATATAGATAATTATAATTGGATTGATAATACTATTTTTATTGATAAATATAAAAAAATGTTTATTGAATCAATTATAAAAATTATAAAAAAAAATTTTAATGAATCAAATATTATTTTTTGTATGGATTCATTAAAAAATAATTTATGGAGAAATAAAATTTTTAATAATTATAAACGTAACAGACCTGACTTATCAAAAAAATATAATTTTAAACCAATTTTTGATTATACTTTTAAATATTTAATTTCAGATATTATTAAATTATATAATAATATTTATACTTTATATTATGATAAATTAGAAGCAGATGATATTATTGCAATTATTACAAATTATTATAAAAATTCAAATCAAATCATTTATATTATTTCAGGTGATTCTGATTTTTTACAATTAGGTAGAGAAAATATATTTTTTTATAATTTTAAATTAAAAAATATTATTAATATTACAAAAGAAGAAGCAAAAAAGAATTTATTAAGTAAAATTTTATTTGGAGATAAATCAGATTGTATAAAAGGTATTATTCCAAAAAATATTAAAATTAATAAATATGATTTATTAAATAATCATATTAAATTAAATGATTTTCTTAATACATATCCTGATATTAAAAAAAAATTTATATTTAATTCTAAAATAATTGATTTTAATTATATTCCATCAAAATATAATAAAATTATAATTAATTTATATAATGAATTATAAGATATAACATATATATTATAAATTTAAAGAATTATATAATTTATAATATATATAATGAATAAAGATTATTATCAAATTTTAGAAATTAGTAATGATGCATCAAAAGAAGAAATAAAAAAAGCATATCGTAAATTAGCATTAAAATATCATCCTGATAAAAATAGTGATCCTAATTCAGAAGAAAAATTTAAAGAAATTAGTGATGCTTATGATAAATTATATAATAATAATGAAAATATTAATAACTCCCATTTTGATATATTTCAAAATGCATTTAATACTAATGATATTTTTAGTAACATATTTAATAATAGTCATATTAATATATCAAATCAATTTAGTTTTTCTAGTGGAAATATGAATACATCATCTGTTTCAAAATCAATTATAACAACTATAAAAGATGGTAAACAAGTTATTATTGAAACTACAACAATATTAAATTCAGATGGTTCAACACAAAAAACAGTAATTGAAAAAATATTATAATTAAATTAATGCATATTTAATAACATCCTCAAATTTTTCAACAGGTATTACTTTAAAATTACTATTAATTAATGATATATTTCTTTCTTTAATAATATCTAAATTTTTTTTATTTTCTTTAGGTATTAAAACAACTTTAATACCTGCTTTTTTTGCACCTTCTAATTTTTCTTCTAAACCTCCAATTTTAGTAATATTTCCTTCAAAATCAATTTCACCAGTCATAGCAATATCATTTTTTATTTTTCTATTTGTTAATAATGAATAAATAGATAATGTTAAAGCTGCTCCCGCACTAGGTCCATCTTTTGGAACTGATCCATCAGTGCAATGAATATGAATACCCATTGGTTTATTTTTCCAATTATATAAATATCTATTTTTTAAATATTTATCTAAATAATTCCAAGCTAATGATAATGCAACATCAGTACTTTCTTTAATAACTTTTTGTAAATTTCCAGTTGTTTTTAATGATAAGGCAGTATTACTTGGTATCCATAAAGTTTGAATAGGCAAAATACCACCTAAACCTAATGAATTTGCATATAATCCATTAACAATACCTACCTTATCATTAATATGAGTTTTATCTGGCTCTATTTGATTTTTATTTTTTAAAAATAATTTTATATGTTTTAATTCTATTTTAAAAGGAAATGATATTTCTTCATTATCTAATTTATTATCAATTAAATATAATAAGTTTAATTCTCTAATAATAGTGTATAATAATGATTTTAACTTTCTTACACCTCCTTCATATGTAAATGTATTAATAATATATTTAATTATATCATCTGAAAAAATTAATTCTGATGTATTAAATCCAACATCCTTACATATACTAGATAATAAATAATTATTAGTAATATGAATTTTTTGATTTAATAATAAATATTTTGTTTCAATTGTAGTTATTCTATCTAATAATATAGGATTAACATTACAAGGATTATTAAAACTAAATATAATTGTTGCTTGAGATAAATCTATATCAATACCATGAAAATATTTATCCCTAAAATGAGAATTTTGTACTGGATCAGTTAAATGTATTAAAATATTAGTAATTTCTTCTCCTCTGTAAGTTTTAGATATTTTATCTAATTCATCAAAATAAATAATTGGATTCATACATTTACTTGTTATTAATCCATTAACTATTCTACCATAGGTTGATCCCTCATATGTATAAGAATGACCTTCTAAAAAAGATGAATCTGTTGCACCACCTAATGAAATAAATATAAAAGGTCTACCCATTGCTTTTGCAATACCTTCTTTAATTAATGTAGTTTTTCCATTTCCTGGCACACCATATATACCTATTACATTTCCTTTAGCCTTAGGATTTTTTATTTGTTGTCCCATTATTTGTATAATTTGTCTTTTTGCTTCATCGTGTCCATAAACTACATTATCCATAATATTTTCTAAATTTTGTAAAAATGATTTAATTTCTGTTTTATTTATTGATGATAAGGTTGTTCCTAAATATTTACCAAATGGTATTGTCATTAATGAATCAAACCACGTATTTAATTTATTATCCATATTAGTATTTAATAATAGAGTATTATAAGCTTTTAATATATTATGTTTTTGACTAATTTCTAATGGAAAATCCATAATTTGAAAAGGAATTGGTTTTTCTTTAGATTGAAAATCACTTATTTCTTTTAATTTATTTAAACTATCATTCTTTTTATTAATAGGTAAACTCATATAATAATTAATAATTTCATTAGTTGGATCATAATAATTATTTTTAAAAATATAATTAATTAAATTATTTGTATCATTATCAATTAATTTATTAGGTTCAAATAAAGTTTCTTCACTAGTACTATCATCACTATCATCACTATCATCACTATCATCATTATCATTATTATTATTATTATCATTATTATCATTATTATCATTATTAATATCACTAGATGTATTAGATAAAATATTATTATCAGTAGTTATTTTAATTTTTTTATTACTTTTATTTAAATTATTTTTTATAAAATTAATACATTCAATAAAAGTTTTATTTTTATTTTTTTTATTATATTTTAATATAAAATTTAAATTATTATTTAATATAGATAATTCAGCAAGTGTTTTTAAATATGCTTCTTTTGATAAAATATTTAATGATGATTTATTATAAAAATTAATTAATTTATTTAATCCTAATTTTAAACTTGTAATAAATTCATATAATTCATTATTTTTTAATTCTAAAATATTATTATTTAAATTTAATAATGCTTTAAAAGATGAATTATTTAATTCATTCATAATATCATCACTTAAATTTGAATCTAATTTTCTTTTAGTATTTTGTTTTTCAATAAATTTAATATATAAATCAACATTATTTGTCATTATTAAATTTAAATAATAATATTTTTTTAAAACCTTTTATCATTTAGAGATATTTATAATAAAATTATTATTATAAATATCTATTATAACACAAAATTTATATAAATAAAATTATAATTTTACTAAAACAGTACTAATAATAATAATATTAATTATACCAATTACATTTGAAGATATACAACATATAAATATGGTTTTATTCCAGAAAATTATAAAAAAATAATAATATATAAATTTAAATTAACATATATTTTTATATTTATTATGTAATAAATATAAATTATTTAATTTATTAATAATTTTAAATTTATTTAAATTATTTTTTATAACTAATATATCTAATAATTTTTCATAATTAGGTATATTTAATTTTAATGTATTATTATTAATATCAGTATGTATTGCTTCTAAAAAATATTGTTTTGCAATATTAAAATTATTATAAAATTTTTTAGGAATTTTATAACCTAATAATTGTAATTCACTTAATGTTTTATTAATTGATTTATATTTTATATAAATATTATAAATTATATTATTATTAATATCTAATATAGGACAATAATCACATCCAAATAATATACATAAATCTATAAATTCATCTTGATTTAATTTAAGATTATCTAATATAGAATTTAAATTTATTTCAAATGGATTTTTTGTAGATGATAATAAATTTTTAATTATTTTTGGTGATCCAAATGTTAATATATCCATATCATCTGTTAATACAGCATCAACTAAATTATTTTTACATAAATAAGATAATTCTGAATCAGCTTCTTCTCTTGCATTTATATAAGGTATACCCATATATTCTAACAATTCTTTACATTCCATAATTTGATCTTTAGTAATAATAACGGATCTTTTAAAATATTTAATTTTATCATCCTCAGTTATTACATTTGATAATTTATTTAATGCATTTTCTTTACTTTTTTTTCTAATATATAATAAATTATTTTTTATTTTAGGAGGAGGTCCATCAAATACATAAACAGGTATTATACCTTTATTTAATAATAATAATGTTTTATTAAATAAACCTATTATATGAGAAATAGGTTTTCCATCTAAATTATATATATCAGAACCCGAATTTCTTATAGAAATTACAACTTGATATAATAATATTGATATATCAATTGCTATTTTTTTACCATAATAATTATCAATATTAGTCTCTTTTATAATATCTTTATAATTTAATAAAAATTTTAATAAATTTTTAATTCCCATAGACTTATAATATAATTAATATTATTTCTTTAATTAAAATAAAAATATTATAATATATTATAATATAATATAATATAATATAATGATTTATACAGTATTACATCCCATACAAACAACATTTAGTGCACCTGATATAAATGTAGGTTTAAAAAATTTAGTTAAATTACATTATAAACAATTTCAAATGAATAATATATTAGTAACTAAAGATGAATTAAACTATCTATCAAAAGTTAAATATTATACAGATAAAGGTTTAAATAAAATAGGCTTAAATACATATAATATTTCTAAAAATGAATTATTTAATTTATTATCAAATAGTTCTGATAAAATAGTAATAGGTAATGTTCCTCCCCATTTACGAACATCTTTTCCTATTATTAATACTAAAAGATTACAATCACCAATAGGACTATTTCCCTATCAAATACCTGTAATTAATGCTAATTAATTTATTAATTTAAATTACCTGTAATTAATGCTAATTAATTTATTAATTTAAATTACCTGTAATTAATTTATAGTAGCTGGTTTTAATTTTTTTATTGCTAAATTTAAATCTGCAATAGATGGTATTAACGATGGTCTAATTGGGGGTGGAATTATTTCATTTTTAGATTCATTATTATCATTACTTGATTTATTTATAATTTTAGGAGAAATAATATTAATATTATGAGGTATATTACAATTAATTTGTAGAAATGAAATATTTAATCCAATATTATTATTATTTTCATTATACCAAATATAATTAATTTTTATAATAATATCTAATTCTTTATTAATTTTTATTTCATTAATATTAATATTTGTTACTATATTTTCATCAATATAAATTTTAATATAACTAATATTATTTTTTTTATTAATAATACTATTAAATTCAATATTTGGAAATCTATTAACAAAACAATTATATAAATTTTTTTCAAAATCTTTTATAAAATTAATAAAATTATTTGTTAAATCATAATTTGGATAAATTGGTATATTTTCTAAATTATATTTACTATTTCCTAATTTAAATAGATTTCTTATTTTTGGCATTTTAATACAAATATCTTCAACATTTTTATATTCTTCTTTTTGATAATAAATATAAAATTTAGAATTTATTTTTTTACCAATTATAATATTTTCAAAATCAAAATTAATATTTTTTTGACTACAATCTATTAAATAATAATTCATTATTATAATAATATAATGAATTATAATTATATTATATCAATTTTTATATTAATATAAAAAAATATATATATTTTTATATTAATATGTTATCATTTCCAATACAAGAACAACAAACAGTTAAATCTAATAAAATCTATAAAACTTCATTATTAAATATAGATAGTTCCCTACGAAATATTAATCCAAAAAATATTTGTAATATTACTAATATTAATAAATTACCAAATAATTGTTTACAATTTAATAAAGATTCAAATATCATTAATATTAATTATCCTAATCATAATTTAAATATTAATGATAATATTGTAATACAAAATGTTGAAGGATTTACTAAAATATTAATGAATACTTTTTATTTAATTAATAATTTTAATTATTTAATAATTGATTTAGATAATAATTATATTGATCAAAATTATATGAATTATACAGATAATTTATATATTAATATAGAATTAATTAATAATAATATAATTAATTATTATATTGATAATTGTATACCTTTTAATTATATTATTGGTATCAAAAATATTAATTTATTAACAGATATTAATAAAATTATAATTAATTCCATAGAAAATACTTTATTTAAAATATTTTCTATAAATGATATAACATTATTATATAATAGAGTTATATTAATTAGTTTACCATATCCATATTATAGTATTAATAATGATTATTATATTATTAATACTACTCTTAAAATATCATATTTACATATTGGAGGTATTGATATTGGTTATATTAATTCTGATTATCCCATTAATAATATTAATTTTCAATCTCAACAAACTATTTATAATATAGTTGATAAAAATAATATTCAAATAAAAAATAATAATTTATCATTTATAACTATAAATGCAGGTGGTAATAATATTAAAATATTTAAAATAATTAATACTATTGATGGATATCCTGATGCTGATAACTATATTATTAATTTAAAAAAATCTTTTACTAATATTATAAATATTGAATTAGTTAGTACTGAATTTCCATATATAGATAATGTTATTAAAAAAAATATAAATGATAAACTATATTGGAAAAATATTGAAGATTTTAATAATATTTATTCAATTCAATTAGATGAAGGATTTTATAACATAACTACATTATTAAATAATTTAAAAACAAAAATGAATAGTGTACCCAGAATAAATAGTAATAATAAATTAATACAAAATTCTATATCACCTATTACAAATTATTTTGATATAACATTAGATCAATATGTACATACTATTACTTTTTCAGCATATAATTTAATTACATTGCCAAGTTGTTTATCAATTAGAAATGAAATTATTAATTTAAATAATTACTATATTTTAGATATTATTTATCCATATAATATGGTTGATGTTGGTGATAATATTACTATATTAAATTCAAATGAAGTTACTATTAAAAATAATATTAATGATAATAGTTATCAAATATTATCTATTAGTAATAATTATATTAATAAAACACATTTAGTTTATTCTATTAATAAAAATACTAATACATTTAGTATTATAATTGGAGATACTGATAATATTATTACTACTATTGTTGCATATTTATCTAACGGTGGTGAAAATATTCAAATTAAAAGTAAAACAAAAGTTAGTTTATTATTTGATAAACCAGATACTATAGGTAATATTTTAGGATTTAAAAATGTTGGTAATTTATATTCAGTTACTAATTATAAATCAATAATAACTAATCAAGATTCTTATATATATAATAATAATTTAAATAGTGTTGGTAATACAATTAATTATAATAATGGATTTATTAATTTATCAGGAAGTAATAATTATATTTTAATGTATTTAAATGAAATTGAATATATATATAATAATAATTTACAATCTGCATTTGCTAAAATATTATTATCAGGAAATCCAGGAGATTTATTATTTAATACATTTGTACAATATCCAAATAATATTTATTCTAAAATCTTTCCAATTTCAATATTAACTGATATAAATGTTAAATTTTTATATTCAAATGGATCCCGTGTTAATTTTAGAAATTTAAATCATAGTTTTACTTTAAAAATTGTTGAAGAAATTATACAAAATAATGATACCTATCTTAATTCTAATTCAATATCTATTTATAATGAATTTAATAAAAAATTTTCAACAGATGATAATAATTCTAAATAATTTATAATTTAGTTACATTTTATAAATACTTTATAATAATAGTTGTTCTATATTTTATTTAAATTATAAAACAATTATTCAGAATCACTTAATATTGGTTTATTAAGTAAAATTAAATCTGAATAGTTATTATAAAGTCTTCCTTTTATATTTAATATAATAATTATTATCGATATGAATAAAAATTATTATGTTTGGAATCATCCTGATGTATTAATATTACTAGTAATGACAAATAATTGTTTTATAAAAATTATAAAACAATTTAATATATTTATTATTATAAAAAATTGATAATTAATTATAATAAATTATAAGTTATAATTTAGTTAATGTCTTATACAACAATTAATGAATATAATAATTATTTAGTAGAAAATCAAGTTAATATTAATATTATTGAGTATGTTAAAGAAGTTAATAAATTGGAATTTAATATTGATATATCTTTTATTGATGAATTTATTGAATTGGTTAGTAAAAACGAATGCTGTATTCATCATAATATGTTACAAAAATATGGTATTAGTTCATTAAATAGTACTACTAATGATATTAAAAAAATGTTAATTCAAAATGAATTTATAGAAAATAAAGATTTTAAACTGGGAAACGTTTCCCAGTTTAATAATTCTAATGGTGGACGTGGAAATAAAAATGAATATTATTTGCATCCAAGAGCATTTAAAATATGTTTAATGAGATCATTAAAAACTAAAATTTATGCTAAATATTATTTACTTTTAGAAGAGTGTATAAAATATTATAATGATTTTCAAGATAAATTAAAAGAAAAATATATTATTAAATTAAAAGATAAACATAAAGAAAATAAAATATTAATTAAAGAAAAAGATCATAAAATTGATTCACTGGAAGAAAAATGCTTAAAAAAATTAAAATTTTTTTAAGCATTTTATAATTTATATAAAAACCAAAGTTTTTTATATAAATTGACAAACTTAATATAATTATTGAAAATAATAAAGAAACTAATAATAAATATGATGAACTGTTGAAATATAGTAAAAAATCTGAAAAACAAAATCGTAAATTAGAACAAAAATTAGATGATGCTAATGATAACTTAACTGATATTAAAGATGAATTATCTGAAAGTAATAAAAAATTAGGTTATGCTTGTAAAAAATTAGATGTTGCTGTTGAAGATAGGGTATCTATTTTTATATTTTTTTTTTAAAAAATATAAAAATAATTAGAATTAATAATAAAAAATTTTAATTTTTTATTATTAATTGTTCCCAAAACTGAAGAATATGATAAACTTGAAAGTATTGCTATTCTAAAATGCATAAAAAAGAAAGCATTATTTAGATATTATTGTATTAGAGGCCAATTATATCATGTTAATAAAAGAATTAAAAAGAAAACTACAGAAGAAAAATATGAAGAAATAATAAGAATTGATGATGTAACACATTCAGTTAATCTATGGAATAGATTAAAAGAAACATTAAAAAAGAAAGTAGAATATTGTGGTAATGAAATGAATTTAATTGATATAAATGAAATTAAATTTATTGATATAATTAAAAATGTATATGATAAAAGAAAAGAAATTATAATTGAAAACAATAATAATGATGATAGCGATTCTGAATAAATTATATTATAATATATTTAAATGGATAATGTGTTAATTTTATAAATTTAAATCATAGTTTTACTTTAAAAATAATGATACCTATCTTAATTCTAATTCAATATCTATTTATAATGAATTTAATAAAAAAATTTCAACAGATAATAATAATTCTAAATAATTTATAATCTAGTTACATTTTATAAATACTTTATAATTATATTATTTCTAAAAAAAAATTAAAATAAAATTATAGTTTTTTATATTTTATTTTAATTTTTTTATTTGCCAATAATAGTTTTAATAATTTTGTTAATATTAACTTTATAAAAAAAATGAATTTAATATATATTATAATTATAATATATTATTATTGATGACACTTAATCAAATTATATTTGAACATATTGATGATAAATATGCTTATGGTAAATATGGAGATTTTAAAGTTATAATGATGACAAAAAATAGATATATTAATGCTACAAAATTATGTAAAGAATATAGTAAAGAATTTAAACATTGGAAAGAAAATAAAAGTAATCAAGAATTAATTATTGAAGTAGAAAACGAAATTTCTTCTGCAGACGGAATTCCGACTGTAGAAAATAAATCTTTTATAATAATAAATGGTGGTAAAAATCAACTTATTAAAGGCACATATGTTCATGAATTATTAATACCTCATATTGCAAGTTGGATTTCTTCAAAATTTGCAGTAAAAGTCAGTAAAATTATAAATAGTTATATTGCTAATGAATATATTAATGAAATTAGAGATAAAAATAATAAAATTTGTAATTTAGAAGAAAAACTTAATATAATTATAGAAGATAATAAAGAGACTAAACTTATAAATGAAAAATTATTAAAATCTAATGAAGAATTATTAAAATATAGTAAAAAATCTGAAAAACAAAATCGTAAATTAGAACAAAAATTAGATGATGCTAATGATAACTTAACTGATATTAAAGAAGAATTAACTGAAAGTAATAAAAAATTAGGTTATGCTTGTAAAAAATTAGATGTTGCTGTTGAAGATAGGGTATCTATTTTTATATTTTTTTTTTAAAAAATATAAAAATAATTAGAATTAATAATAAAAAATTTTAATTTTTTATTATTAATTGTTCCCAAAACTGAAGAATATGATAAACTTGAAAGTATTGCTATTCTAAAATGCATAAAAAAGAAAGCATTATTTAGATATTATTGTATTAGAGGCCAATTATATCATGTTAATAAAAGAATTAAAAAGAAAACTACAGAAGAAAAATATGAAGAAATAATAAGAATTGATGATGTAACACATTCAGTTAATCTATGGAATAGATTAAAAGAAACATTAAAAAAGAAAGTAGAATATTGTGGTAATGAAATGAATTTAATTGATATAAATGAAATTAAATTTATTGATATAATTAAAAATGTATATGATAAAAGAAAAGAAATTATAATTGAAGAAAATAATAGTGATGATAGTGACTCTGAATAATTATATTATAATATATTTAAATGGATAATGTCTACTGAATTTGAATATACATTTTTATTTGATGATATATTTACTGAAAAAAATTTTTAAAAAAAATTAAAAAATTTAAATGCAAAAAAATATAAACCTATTTTATTTAAAGTTACTAATAAAAATAATGATAATGAAGATTTGTATATTAGATTAAGAAATGAAGGAAAGAAAAATACTTTTACTATCAAAACACAATTAAACTTATTATTTGTTAAAGAACACGAAATTGAAATAAGTGATATAAATAAAATGAATTTATGAAAAAGTTAGAGAAATATATAAAGTTGGTAAAATAGAAATTGTTTTTGATACTTTTCCTGGATTACTAACTTATATTGAAATAGAAGCTCCTAGTAAAAAAGAATTAGATAATTTCTGTAATAAAGTAAATATTGATATTGAAAAACATTATACAGGAAAATTATATACAGAATTATATGGATTAAAATCACTAAATAATATGATATTTAAAAGTTTTTATAAAGATTATATAAATGATATTCAAAAAAATAAAGATATGTTTAAAAATATTTTAATTAATCAAATAGATAAATTTAAAAAAATTATCTAAATATACTGGCAAAAACAATTCAATAAACTGAATTCAGTTTTTATATTAATCTAATTTATTATTTAATGTAAAAATATACGCAATATTTGCAATTTTATTTTTTATTCCTTCTCGTAATGTTGATTTAATTTTTGCAGAAAAAATATTAAAATGATTTTCTATATTGTTATCTAATAATTCTTTTTTTTCTTCAAAATATTTTTTAAATATTTTATAACTATAATCACATAAATCATTTAATAATTGATTTTTATTTATAGCAATCCATTTATCTTTATCATAAAAAAATCCTATATTAGATCTAATATTTGTTATTTTAACATTATTATTTTCTTTATGATTTTTATTAAATTTTATATTTTCAATTAAATTTGATAAAGGTTCAGAATAATTATTTAATAATAATTGATTAAATAAATTATTTTTAAATTTTTCACTTATATATTCTAAATTATCATTATTATAATTATTTACAACAATATTAATAGTTTGATTATTATTATTATTATTATTATTATTATTTGATATATTAGTATTTGATATATTAGTTACTATATTTTGTTTATTAGTTACTATATTTTGTTTATTAGTATCATTTATTTTTATATTACAATTCTTTTGATGATAATATTTATTATGTCTTTTATCAAATTCTTTATTACAATATTTACATTTATATATACCTATGGTAATTATTTCAGATTTATGATATTTATTTTTATGATTCCATAAACTTTGATATGATTTGTAATTTTTATTACATATAATACAAAATAAATTATTCATAATATTATGTATATATGCTTCTTTATATTAATTTATTTTATAAAGTTTAATTTGTAATATTAATTAATGAATAAGATACTTAAAATATAAATTGTGATAATATATTTCATTAAAGATTCATCGGTTTAATTTGTGATAAGTGCACACATAAGAAAATAATTAATTTTTGAAAAATAATATTAATTAATGTTGTCATAAATAATTACTCTAGATTAATTAATTTTTTATTTATTATTTTACATAGTTTAATATATATATGGAATTTAATAATTTGTATATTTATTTTTAATATCATTTATTTTTCATAGATTATATTTTAAAAATCGAATGAGAGTATTTTCTCTAAAAATATTTGGATATTTTATTTTTAGAAAGTTTAATTTGTAATATTAATTAATGAATAAGATACTTAAAATATAATTTGTGATAATAGATTTCATTAAAGATGCACCAGTTTAATATGTGATAAGTGCACACATAAGAAAATAATTAATTTTTAAAAAATAATATTAATTAATTTTTGGAAAGATATAATTAATAAATATTATTAACATTAATGTTTTTATGAATAATTACTCTAGATTAATTAATTTTTTATTTATTATTCTACATACTCTAATATATATATATATGGAATTTAATAATTTGTATGTTTATTTTTAATATCATTTATTTTTCATAGATTATCGGCAGAAGGTAAAACTAATTTCTTCGATGTAAGACCAACACAATACCTGAAAGCTAATGTTATGAATAAATCTAGAGATAATATTTTTGAATTTACTGAAAATTTTTAAGAATTTTAAACAATTTTTAATTAATTATTTATGTTAATTAATTAAAAATAACTAATCTATGGAAAATATTTAATATATTTATAGATTTATTAAAAATATAAATGGATCTATATATTAATTGAAAATACAAACTGATCTATAAAATAATTAAAAATTGAATATTATGCTTATTTCATAGACTATTAGATCGTACTGTAGCCATTATGGCTCAAGTCTGATTCTATAGAGATCGTTTCAGACATCTTTATGATAAAGGTTCAGAATAATTATTTAATAATAATTGATTAAATAAATTATTTTTAAATTTGTCACTTATATATTCTAAATTATCATTATTATAATTATTATAATTATTTACAACAATATTAATTGTTTGATTTCTATTATCATTATTATTATTTATTATATTATTTATTATATTTTATTTATTTACATTATTTAATGTTATATTACAATTCTTTTGATGATAGTATTTATTATGTCTTTTATCAAATTCTTTATTACAATATTTACATTTATATATAGGTTGACTTTTTTCTTCTGGTATATGAAATTTTTTTTTATGAATCCATAAACTTTGATATGATTTATAATTTTTATTACATATTACACAACTCCATAATAAATTATTCATATTATCATCTATATTATCTATATCATCTATATTATTTATATTATTATTATCTATATTATCTATATTATTTATATTATTATTATCTATATTATCTATATTATCTATATTATCTATATTATTAATTTGTTTATTATATTTATTACTATTATATTTTTGAATATTAATTTTGTCATCTATTGATAATATTTTATTATTATAAGTAATAAATTTAATTTTTGTTAAAATATCAGAATCAATTTCTTTTACAACACTAATAATTGGACTTATAGTATTAATATTTTCGCACCATATTAATATTTTAGCAATTTTATTACTTTGTTTTCTCAAGGCTCTACTTATTCTTTGAATTATTCTTATTTTTGATACGCAATTATAAGTTATATACACACTATTACAACTAGGTATATCTATACATTCATCTAAAATTCCTACTGAACATAATACGCTTATTTCATCACAATTATTAAAATAATTTAATTTTTTAATTCTACTATTTTTAGTATCTGAACATATTATACTATCTAAATTATATTTATAATTATAATAATTATTAACATCATTAAAACATTTTATAAAAATATTTATATCATCATGAGAATTAAAATAAATAATAGTTTTTAATTTTCCTAATATTTTAATACATTCAAAATAATATAATACTTTTTTAATTAATAAACTTTCATAATTAATATTTATTTTTTCTAATAATTTATTATAATTATCTTCTTCGTGAATTGGTAAATATAATTCATAATCTGAAATGTAATTATTTATAATTGCATAATTAAAAGTCATTTTATAAATAATTTTTCCTAAAATATCTTCAATATTATATTTTTCATCTCCATCATAAATTTTAGGTGTTGCTGACATATATAATTTTTTATTTTTTGATTTAATAATTTTATTTATATTATCATCTTCGTTAAAAATATTTTTATTACTAAGATTATGAAATTCATCAATTATTATAAATGAATTCTTATATTTATTTATAATATCTACTATTATATCTGCACTTTTATAAGTAGAACCAATAACTATATTTTTAAATTTTTTTATATTTTCTAAAATATAATTTAAATTTCGGGTTCCTTCGCTATCTACTATAATATATTTAATATCGTCTTTTTCTTGCGGGTGCATGCACGTACTATATTTTTAAAATTTAATATATTTTGTTCTGTATGTTGTTTTAATGGAGATAGTATTATAATGATATTATAGACTTCAGATATTAAAAAACTAGTATATGTCTTACCACATCCACAAGGCATTTGTAGAATACCATTATTATTATCTTTATAAAAATTATTAAATTTTTCAACACATTCTAATTGATAAGTATAAGGAACAAATATATTTTTAGGAATTAAAATATTATTTTCTATGGGTAAATGAATAAATGTATGTGTTCTACCTTTACAAACTTTCATTAGATTATAAGAATATTTATTATTACTAGTATAAATAATTCCTTCTTTATCATAATGTTCTGATTGAGCCATGATTGCAAAATATCCAGATAGATCTTTAATACACAATGTTCCTTCATAATTTTTACATTGAATAAAACTAATTTTATTAGTATCATTATTAATTTTAATAATATCAATGCCAATATCATGAATATAATTTTTACAAGTGTCTCTGTTAATTCTGCAATCATCTATATTATCTATTAATTTAGCATTAAATAAAATAAAATCAGGAACATCTTTCCATAAATAAGCAATACAATTAATATTTTGAGAATTATTTATATAGTTACATATATATTCTTCATATATAGTTCCCTTATCTATTTTATTCATATTAATATATAATTTTTTATTTTTAAATATATTTAAAAAATAATAATAACCTACATATTTAATAATATAACTAGCAATAGTATATATAAAAATTATGGATATTTCAAATAATAAGAAGTTACTAACCAATTAAGCACATTTGTAATATTCCTGAATATAGATAATTTTTTTTAAACCATCGCTTTATAATTATACTATTATTGTACTACTTAAATATTCATTAAAACTTTCAAAGTTTAATTTGCGATAAGTGCACATATATGAAAAATAAAATCAATAAAATTAATATAATTGATTTAGAAAATTACATTAATTTAGAATTAGAGATTCAAGAAAAAATATTTAAAAAAAATGTAATTTAGTATTGTGTAAATCATTTGGAAAAAAAAAATCATAATAATTTAGTATTATAAATAATAAGATGTTATTTAATCTTACAGTTGAAGGAATTATATGTCATAATATTTTTACAGAAAGAAATATTATAGACTGATATGAATATAAAATTAATATTTTAAATAATTTAAATAATATTAATTTTAATGAAAATATAGAAAATTATGTATCAAGTGGTAAGTCATTACACGTTTTAAGACCGAAAATGAGAAAAATATTATACAGTAGTATTGTATTAAATAATAAAATATTTGAATAAATTAGATATGATAGTTATCAATCAAAAAAAAATTTAACATTAAACATAAAGATATATGGCTTTAACAAGTTCATGCAAAGTTTTACTTTTAAATGAAATTTTATCAGAACTAAGTACTGAAGATACAACAGAAGTTCCTAAAGGTGGTGTTATTAAGAGTATTAAATACAATAATTAAATGGCCTGGTTGAAATTATTATTCTAGTTGGACATGGATTATTAAATTTAATACAATACAAAAGTTATGTTCATAAAATTATAAAAAAAGACTATAATAATTTCATAAATTAAAAATATAATATGTTTTTATTTTTAGTTATTTTATTAAAAATAATTATAAATTAATCACTATCCGAATTATTAGATTCTATATCATCATTAATAGTAACTTCTTTTCTTTTATCATATACTAATTTAATAGTATTCCATAATTCTTCTTCAGTTATATCAATTAAATTCATTTCATTTCCACAATATTCTACTTTCTTTTTTAGTTTTTCTTTTAATCGATGCCATAGATTTTTTGAATTAGGAACATTATCAATTCTACTAATTTCTTCATTACCATCTGATGTAGTAAATTTAATTTTAGTATAATTTTCTTTATTTATTTTTTTATTACTTTTCCTATCAACATAAGTAGATTGTCCACAAATAGCATAATATTTATATAATGCTTTCTTATTTTTACTTTTTAATAATATAAAATCTTCTAATTTATCTTGATTATCAGTTTTGGGAACGCGATCTTCAACTGCAATATCTAATTTCTTACAAGCATAGTTCAATTTTGTATTAGATTCTGTTAATTCTTCTTTGATATCATCAAGATTAATTGTGATATCTTCTAATCGTTGGTTCATTTTGCGATCATTTTTCTTACTTCTCAATAATAATTCTTCATTAACTTTTAATATTTCATTATATTTATTATTAGTTTCTTTATTAATTTTATTTGTTTCTTCATTAGATTTTAATAATTTATCCATTTTTGCTTCTAATGAATCAATTTTATTATCTTTCTTAATAATTTTTGATTTTAATTTAATAATGTATTTTTTATTTAATTCAATTTGATAGTCATTATAATATTTTATACATTTTTCTAAAAGTAAATAATATTTTGCATATTTTCTAGTTTTTAATGATCGCATAAGACAAATTTTAAATGCATCTGGGTGTAAATAATATTCATTTTTTATAACAGAACCTCTATTTTTTCTAACCTCCTCAACGTTGAGGAGGTTAAAATCTTCATTTTCAATAAATTCATTTTGTTCTAATAATCTTTTTATATTTGTTGAACCATTTTTTAAACTTATAATATTATATTTTTCTAACATATTATGATGTATACAACATTCATCTTTACTAACTAATTCAATAAATTCATCAATAAAACTAATATCAATATTATATTTAATTTTATTAACTTCTTTAACATAATCAATAATATTAACATTAACTTTATTATCAACCAAATAAGTATTATATTCCTCAATTGATTTATAAGTCATTAATAATTTAATAATAATATATTATATTATATATTATTATCAATTTTTATTTATAAACTTACTAATAAAATATACTAAATGATAATAAAAAATAATTACTATCATAATTACTACAAGTCTCTACCATTTTTTGATTATTTAATTCATGAATAATTTGTATTATATAATTCTTTATCTTGAAATATTATTAAATTTAAAATTAAAAAATTATGTTTTGTAAATGTTATTTTATAATAATTTAATAATAAATTATTATAAAATGTTAAATACCAGCATATATATGAAGATTATACGATTGATAATGAAGAAGAATATTGTGTATATATAATAATATATAATAATATATATATACAAATTGTAAGTGATTCTTACATCACACAATCTGAAATAATATTCAAATATATAGAATCTTAAATTGATATAAATGATCTAAATTTAATAGAAAAAACATTATTTTTACCATTTGAAAAAAAATATATAGTTTTAAGTGGAAATATATTTAATTTACTTTAAGTACAGATTTATAATAATTATATTTTGTAATATATTTATCTAATAATGTTTCAATAATAAAATTTGAATTATTTTCTATAGATCCGCCATTTTGAATTTTATCAATTGACGTGTTCACCTTTAACATGAAATTTTATAACAGAATAAACATTCATAATGACACATATATTTATTACAATTTAAACATAATATAACTGTTTGGTTAAAGCATTAATGAAAAAAGCACAATATAGAAAGTATAAATAAATATATCAAGTTGATTTAGATATAATAATAAAAATTATTAAAAATGGTGATGTTGAAATTAATGAAATAAATAAAGAAATGGAAAAAAACAATTCGGAGGACAAAAATCAAATAAAATTGATGACAACGGAATATTATATTTATTAATTCCAAATTACTTATTTTGAGTAGTAATACTTAAAAAATATATGATAAAATAGTTAATTCAATAAATATTTTTTAATTAATTTTAATCTATTTATAATTAATTAAATGACATTTGATATAAAATATCATATTAAAAAAGTAATTTATAAAAATTCTCAATTATTAAGAGACAATCTCACACAAATTAACAAATTTTTTAATAAAAAAATTATTCATTCATTGATTGGTGGTGGTGAAGATTTAACTATAAATTACAAAGATAACGAATATACATATACTCAAATTATGGATGAAGATTATTATATATTATATTCAGAAGACGAATTTGATTGTGTATCTATAGTAATTGATAAAGAAAATCAAGTAGGTGAGATACATGGAATAGGAAATTTTAAATCATGTTTAATTGATTCAAATACAAAAGTAGGATCAACATTATTAAAAATAACTATAAAAATGTTAAAAAAATATAAAAATAAATTTGGAATAAATAAAATAATTTTAACAGATAATAGTATAAAAAAATGCGAATCTAATAAAGAAGATACGGGTCCTTCGGACCCTGCAGGGCTAACGCCCGTTAAATTATCTCATATGTTGATTTTATTAACTGGTGATACATGGATAAAAAATATTCTTTGAATATTTTTTATTCAATTTAAAAAAACAAAGTTTTTCTAACATGGTATGGCAGATATGGTTTTAGGCCTATTGATGTAAATACTTATAAAAATGATGAAATATTAAATGAAAATTATAATAATAATAAATTGATTATAAATAATATAACTATTAAAGAAGCAAATATTATGAAATATATAAAAATGACTAAAAATAAAGATGTTATTAATGCAGTTAAAAAAATATTAGAAAAAGATGAAAATATGTTATTGAAAGATTTTCTACAAAAATTTCTTAATGAATATGAATCAACCAGCACTTATTTTTCTTTATTTTATGATAGATTATATAATGATTTAAAATTAGAAAAATTTTATAAATTATTTTTTGGATTAAATATTTAATAAATAAATAAAATGAGAATATACAAAAACTTCATATTTTTAATACCTAATTTAATTATTAAAAATATGATAATTACACTTTCACCATCTTATAAAATCTTATAATTCATCATCGTTAAGATTAATATTTTTATCAATATTATTTTCTAAATACTTTATAATATTATTTAATATTGTTTAGATATTAGTAAATTCTATTTAAATTTATTTTTCATATTTAATTTATAAGCCAGTACATTAATATCTTATATATTTCTTTCATTTTTGGCAAAACAACTAAATTTTCTAAATTAAAATCTTCTATTTTACTATAAATATGTTTTATCACTATGGTATCACCTATAAAAAATATTTTTTTATTTTCTATTAAATTTGAACTATAATATCAATATAATAATTATTCAAATCTAATATTTGCACTGCAAGTTTTTACGATGATTAGATGATTTTAATATAATTATTACTAAAAATACACTAAATAAATTCTTAGAAAATAAATCAAGAATATTATAGGCTGTATTTTTTTGTTCATATGGTAAAAAAGCAACAACGCCATATATTGTCCATATAATAAAAAAGAACCAATATAATTTTGTTTTATTACTTTCTGTATTTGTTATCAAATATTTATCATAAATCATCTTAAAATAATATATAAATGGTATGAAACCAATTATAATAGCTGTATTATAATCCATATAATTTAATTCTCCAGCTAATCCAAATAACATCATTATTATATTTAATGTAACTATTTTAATAACAAATATTTTGTTCTCACTTAAAAATTCTTTTAAATTAGAATCATCTTTATTATTTAGATAAGACATTAATGTTATTAACATAGTTGGTGTAGTTACTATCCAATCTAAATATCTGTATGGAGTTATATTTTTAATTAATTTAAAATTAATAATCATCCAAGTATAAAAAATAAATTCTATAATTTGAACACCTAATTCTAATTTTAATATATCTTTAATAATTTTTTTATTATTTTTAACATCAATATTTAATCCATATATATTAATTAAACCAACTATAAATTGAATTATTAAAGAAACATATGCAGATTCATATAACATTAATATTAAATAGAAAAAATTTTTAATCATAATTATTAAAGAAAAATATATTCTATTATATATTATTATCAATTTTATTTTATTACTACATTTAATATTACTTTGATAGATAAATCAATATTATAAAAATACTATGATAATTATAAGCATTACATTATTTTTTAATATTTTAATTATTGTTATAAATTATTTTTAATATAGAATAGTGATAAACTAATTAATTATTAGATACATTTGAATTTAATTAATTACTATTATTATATATATATATGAATTATCATAAAAAATATATAAAATATAAATATAAATATTATAATTTAGAAAATATAAAAGGTGGTACTAGTTTTCAAGAAAATTTAGATTTATTTAATGAAACATACAAACCAACAATTTCATTAGATGAAATTTTAAGTGCAGATTTTTTATTAGGAACTATTGATAATTTGTTTGAAAAAAATCAAACTTTAAATCAAAGTATTTTTTATTTAAATAAATTACATTTTTTTCATAAAAGATCATTAGACATTATATTAATATATGAAGATTTAAATATGAAAAATCAAGACAATTCAGAGTATACTAAAATAGATATAAATGAAATGAATTTGTATATACGTGAAATATATGACAAGTTACAACATGAAATATTAATACTATTTAAAAATATTACATCATTACATGCAAGTACACATACAATTATGATAATAATATTAAAATATTATAATATATGTATTAATCATATTATGAGATATATAAATAATTTAGAAACCAATTTTATATATAGTAATATAGATTGGTTTAATTTTAATTATCCAACATCATTCGATAAACAAATAAAATTATATATTTTAAGAGAATATATCATAGGAATCATTCTTTGTTTTGCAAATATTATTTATGATATACGTATATATATTTCAGATAAAACTAATAATTTACCAACTGAGTTTAATTTTAAAATATCTGGATCTGCTGAATTATTAAGTGATATTGATATAAATATACATGCACAATATAATTCGGCAATTGCTATGAGTATTGTAGAAAATCTGGCAGAATTAATTACATGGTTTAATCATACAAAATGGCGTGTTGATTTTTACGGTGATATAATATATATTTATTCTTTAAAGGAACAAACACAGATTAAACAATATATTAAAATTAATAATGATGACAAAACGCTGTTAAAAAAATTATTAAAATATGTTTATATTGGTTGTTTAAAAATTAATACATGTAAATCAAGTCGTGATAAAATAATAAATATAATAAAATTAATTATGGAAACATTACTAACTACAGAAGAATTATTAATTATATTTGAAGCTGGAGATAAACTTGATAAAATATATAGTAAATATTTAAATGAAGAACATTCTTATAGAATAGAAAGAGTAAAAAAATTTGATGAAGTAAAAGATTTAGAAAAAATAAATAATTTTAATTTAGAAAAAAAATTTAAATTTAAATTTAGAGAAAAATATTATAAATGGTTATCAAAAGTGGATCAAGATTGTATTAACTATAAGAATAATAGCAATGATATAAATGCTTTAGAAATATATGAAAATATGGCTCATGCTAATGTGTATAGAGAAGAAAATTATATGTTAATTGGAACAGTAATTAATATAGTAAATTGTACTCAAGATAAAAGTACTGACCCTACTGATACTTTATGTAATTTAACATATTATACTTATATTTTAAGTATAATTGAACAATTTGGATTTATGATACATTATATATTTAAATTAAATATAATAGGATATGCTTGTGTAGAAGCTGATATTTGTAATTTACAAGCAAATAAATATTTTGAAAGAATACTAAATATTTTAATTAAAATATTAAAAATGCCTGAATTAAATAATATTACTAATCAGCCAGAATATACATTATTAATGACAACAATTAATAAATGTAAAGAAACTTCTGAATTTATTACAAAAATAAAAAAAGAACGTAGTTCTCAAAGTAATAAAACTAAAGATTGTGATAAACATAGTGATTTTAAAATTTTAGAATCTTTTGATAATATTATGGAATTATTTAATAAAATTATGAAATCTAAATTAGTTTCTTTATAATGTTTATTAAATCTGTTAATTATATATTCTAAATTATCATTATTATCATTATTAGTATTTGATATATTTTGTTTATTAGTATTATTTAATTTTATATTAAAATTCTTTTGATAATAATATTTATTATGTCTTTCACTAAATTATACATTTATATATAAATTGACTTTTTTTCTAGTATACAAATTTTATATTTTTATAGAATAATACTTAAAAATAAAAATATAAAATTTGATATGATTTATAATTTTTATTACATATTACATATTAGTTAGGTATGCTCCTTATCCAACTACAAAATATTAAAAAAAATAATATTTATATATGAAATGTGTTAACATTTGTTTTATTCAATTTAATTTAATAATTAAATAAATTTATGAAAATATAATATATAATTAATTATTAATAAATACTATTACAATAAATATATTGAAAACACTTATATATAAATTAAAAATGTTATAATTTCTAATATATATATATATAATTATGTCAGAAATTAATTTGTGTCCAATAAAACATGTTTCTTGTTGTATTGATAACTATAATGAAAAAAACTATATTATTTCAGATCATAAACCATATTCTATATCTAAGCCTGACCCTATAATAACATTTAATATAGGTTGTAGTTCAGATACAACAAAATGTAATTATTCATACCTAGAAGCCGACTATGATATGAAAGCTGACTTTATAAATACAAAAATTATAAATAAATATAATTATATATTTATACAAGAATATAGTCCTGATATTAAAATATTAAATAATATTAATATTAAGAGCATAACAACTATAACAGGACAAATTAAACAAATTAATAAAAACTCATATTATTATTATTATTCAAAACCTATTAATAATAATGAAAACAACTATTTATTAACAATATTTAAAATACCAAACACTGAACAACTAGTAAATATTAAAATGTTAGAAGATAATAGATTACAAATAATAGAGTTAGAAAGTATATTATTATTAAATTGTAAATTTAATGTAATAGATGCAACGCCTGAAAATAATATTTTATATATTGAATTTTTAACAAAAATTAAAGAATATATTATTAATAAATTAGTAGAATATAAAAAACAGGAAAAAAATGTTACAATTATTATAGGTGGAGATTTTAATACACATAAAATGGACATATTAAAAGATATATTATTACCTAGGACTGGTAAAATTAGGTTATTACCAATAAGTAATAGTATAACACATATGAAAAAATTAAGTAATGATAGTATTACTATTATTACTTCAAATAATTCAGTAGATGTAGAAATAAATTATAATAATTATATTAATAGCCTAATTATAGGCGTAATTAATGATAAATTGAGACTTGTGAGTCCGGATCAAAAATATAAAAAAATTGTAGAATTGGAAAAAGTAAGACAATATATGTATGATAATATAAAAAATCAAGAATTTGTCGCTAAATTAGGATCAACTAAAGATTTACAGGTTTTCAACAGATGGCTAGTAGAAAAACTACGTAGTTCAATACGGGAAGACCTACAAAAACGGGAAGACCTAAAAAAAGCAAAACTAGCATCTGATGAAAGAGCCCTACAAGAACTACTAGAACAAGAACTAGAAAATGAATCAGACCACATAACGCTAACAGGATCACTAGTATCTGATCAATCATCTGAATCAGACTCACAAGAACAAACAGACCCACCTACACAAACAGAACCACATGTACAAATAGAACCACCTGTACAAACACCGCCCGAATCAGATCAACTAAAAAAAGTAGATAACCCAGACCAACTAAATGGTATAGGATTTAAACCACTAATAGAATATCAAATAAATAATGTGAATACATTATCATCTATTAATGAAATATTATTATCATATTTAGATAGTAATTCACTACGTAATATATATAAAATTCTAAATGCGGAAGGTATTAAATATAAAGAAATCTTATATAATAAGACTAAATTATGTGGATTATATTTTATTTTTAAATATTATAAATTAACAGATGAAATATCGTCTACATTAAATCAAACTAACTATTATACTGAAAATCAATTTATAAAAATATTACAAGAAGGGCTACCGTTAAATAATTCAGATAAAATAATGAAATTAGATACTGTACCTAATTTAATAAAAGAATTAAATGATTGTTATGGAAGTGATCCTTTAGAAGTTAACCAATTTTTTAAAACAACTATTCATGAAAAATATATTGTAAAAGACACAGAATTGATATTAGATGAAATAAAAATAGTGTATAAAACATGGTCAATTAATATGCTTATTAGTGAGTTAAATCAATTTTACCTAGATAAAATTAAAGTGTTTGTTAATAAAATGACTAAAATACCTATAGACTTATCACAAAATATTCCATCTTCGGTAAAATCAGTAGACGAAAGTAAAACTAAATATTTAAAATATAAACAAAAATATATGAAATTAAAAAATAAATTACTATTATTAAAAAAAATACATTAATTTATTTTACACCCTTGAAGATTTAAAATGCCGATTTTACTCAACACAAAAATATTCAAGGTTTGTCCGTTGCAGAGCGTGTAAATTATGATTTTGTTAAGGCGACTACCTTAACTGATTTATTATCTTTCTTTTGAACGACTTTTTTAATTCTATTAGAAGGTTTCTTTTTATAAACTTTCCTGATCTTTTGTAAGCTCCTTTAATTATATTTTCATATTTTTCAATAGATATATTATTTAATAATAATATTTTATTATATAGTATTATTATTTTTTATTTTACTAAAATGATTTAATAGTTATTAATATTTTCATATTATATTTTTTAATTTTAATTCTACACATTTTTGCATCATTAAAATGTAATACTTAGAATAAAATTAAATAACATATTTATATATAAAAAGTAATTATAAAATTAAATGACATATTGATATAAAAAATAATTATTAAAAAATAATAAGCATTCTATTTATTTTTTAAATTAAATTTAAAAAACTAAAAGTTTCCTGATTATATGATTAAATCTAGTGTCCAATAAATATTAAATAGTTTGTAATTTATTTTATAAGCTTTTGAAATAGAAAATATTTAAAAATAACATTTTATATAAACCTATATGAAATTTTTATTAAATAAAAAAAATAATTATACATTAAGATATAATATAATAAATGATTGTGGTAAATGTGTATATAAATTTGTAGAATATTCTAATTCTATTATTAAATATAAATGTATTAAATGTGAAAATATTATTATTAAATATAGTAACTCTAAAAATATTAATTATTATTTTAAACAAAAATTATATTTATAATAAGTTTTATTTTATATATTTTATTAGTTGCATCAGTTTTAATATTATAATTTACTATAATTATTTAAATATATTTTTTATAAAATAATTTTTAATTAAAATTATATTTAAAATTTATATTATTAGTATTTAATTTATGTATTAATAATTAAAAATTACACAAAATAAAAGTAACCTATTATTATAAACTAATTTTATTTATTATTTTAGTTTTTATACATCTAATAATATATAAAATAGTAGTTAGGTATGCACCCTACCCAACTAAAAAATATCTATAAATAAAATCTATATTTATATATATGAGTAAAGATAGTATGTTTATAAAGTTATTAAAAAAGCACACTAATATAGATATTGATTTTATTAATACATTTTTTAAAAAATTTAAAATAAATTGTGAATTAGATTATCATATTAAAGATGAAGATGCATCTGAATATTTACAAATTAAATTAGATACTTTAAGAAGAAGATTATTAAATAAATTTTCAAAATCAAAAAGATTTATTGAAAATATTGATTATATTAAAATAAAAAATGGTAGAACAACTGGATTAATATATATGTTAAATTATCAATGTTTTGAAAAATTAGCAATGAGTGGGGATAGTGTTAAATCAGAAGCTGTTAGAAATTATTTTATAAAAATAAGAGAATTTATAACAGAAAATCAAGCTATTATATATCAAAGTATTGAAAATAAAGAAGAATTACATAAATATAGTGGTCATGATTCTATATATTTTTTTGCAGCTGATGATAGGAAACCAGATTTTATTAAAGTAGGAAGAACAAATGATATTGTGAAAAGATTAAAAACTTATAATACAGGAAGAATTAAAGAAGTAGAACTAAAATATTTTGCTTTAGTAAAAAATCCAAAATTAATAGAAAAATGTATAAAATTATTATTAAAAAATAATCAAGTATTTATAAATAGAGAAATATTTAATATAACTCCACAAAAATTAAAAAAAATAATTGATGAATGTTATTGTAATTATGTTTCAAAGAAAGAAAATGATAAATTATATGAAGAAGTTGCAAATTTATTAGGTTTATATGCTTATACTAAAGATAAAATACATATTAAACCTTATGTTATTATTAAGGAATAAAATATATAATTTTAAAATTTTATATATATATTTAGAATTTAATAGTCTAATGAATTATCTAATTCTTAATTAAAACTTTAATAAATTATTAAAGATACTAATTATGATTTAACATATTATCATCTGAAATTTTTATTAAATAAAAAAAATAATTATACATTAAGATATAATATAATAAATGATTGTGGTAAATGTGTATATAAATTTGTAGAATATTCTAATTCTATTATTAAATATAAATGTATTAAATGTGAAAATATTATTATTAAATATAGTAACTCTAAAAATATTATAAATTAATTCTACAGTATAAATTAAAAAATTATTTATATCTATTATAATAAATGGTTTAATATTAATTTTATTTTTAGATACATATTTGTAATAATATTTAAATTAATTATATTGATAATAATGATTAAAAAAATGAAAATCTTATTAATTAAAATATAATATTTATAATAAAATAATGAAACAAAAACAAATATTTGAAGATATACCTTATAATATAATATATAATATATATGAATATGATGATACTTATAAAATATTATTTAATAATGTATTAGAAGAATTAGTTGATAATTATAATGAAAAAAAAGATAATAAATTAAAAAAATTTATAGTTAAAATGTTAAAAAATGAATGGTATAATGATGAATATGTTGATTATATATATCCTAGTATTAATTTTAATATTATAATTAAAGCTATGAAAAATGAAATTATTAACAATCCTATTATTTTTAAACATATTAAATTTATATTTAGATCATTATGTCATTATAATGATCTAAATATGCGTCCACTAGATATTGTTAATGATATTAATGATAATAATGATAATAATGATAATAATGATAATGATACACTTAAAACAATAAAAATACAAATATCTAATTTTCTAAAAGATATAATAGATGATTCAAAACTAGAACAATTTTTATATGATTTTATAGATGGTAATAATATAACACTTGATTGTTATTTGTTATCAGATAAATATGATGATTTTAAACAAGATCTAAATGAAAAATATAATACAAAACATATTTTTACAAATTATAAATTTAAAAAACAACCACATTTATATAATTATTTAACTAATGATTTTAGTAAAAATAGTAATAAAAATTATATTAATTATATTAAAATAATTTTGAAAAAAGCTGAAAAATTATATATTGTAAAAAATGGTTTATCCAATAATACAATACAAATAAGATATGATTATAATAAAGTATCAAATGAAAGATTATGTTATTATAATTTTTTATAATATATATTAATTATTAAATATTATTTTTTGTTATGGTATATATTTATATTCTAATAATTGAATATCTTTATCTTTTAATTCATTTTTATGCTTTAATAATTTATTATTATGTGTATTGTGTTATTAATTCCGAATTATATTTTTTTTGTATTAATTCTGTTTCTAATTTATGATTTTTATCATATAATTCTATATAATAACTAATATAAGAATTTTGAATTATTTTATATTATCTTTATTAATTATAACTAATTCTGTTTGTTTAACATCTTTAATTTAATATTCTATTAATTTATTTTCATTAAAATTTGGTATGGTAAATATGGTTTTAGACAAATTAAAGTTAATAATTATGAATATAATAAATTATTAATTAAAAAATAGTATTATTTAAATAATGTTATTTATAAAATAGTTTAGTTTATACTAAAATATCAAAAAATAATACTATTTTTTTTCTAATAACCTAAATAATATATTTTTTCATTTTGCATGGCACCCATGCAAAATGAAAAAATATGGGAAATTATTTTCAATTCATATATATATGAAAGAAAATGTTTTCATTAAATTATTAAAAAATAATACAACAATTGATACTCAATTTATTATTACTTTCTTTAAAAAATTTAAAGTTGGTAGTGAATTAGATTTTGATATAATGGTTAAATAATTATTCATCATCACTAGTATCGTCATTATTATCGCTAATTATAATTTCTTTTCGTTTATCATATACTAATTTAATTGTATCAATAAAATTATTTTCATTAATATCAATTAAATTCATTTCATTTCCACAATATTCTACTTTCTTTTTTAATTTCTCTTTTAATCTATTCCAAATATTAACTGAATGTGATACATCATCGATTCTAATTAGTTCTTCATATTTTTCTTCAATAGTTTTTTTTTTAATCCTTTTATTTACATGATATAATTGTCCTCTAATACAGTAATATCTAAATAATGCTTTCTTTTTTGTGCATTTTAATATTGCGATACTTTCAAATTTGTCAGGTTCTTCAGTATTAGGCACCCTATGTTCAACAGCAACATCTAATTTTTTACAAGCATAACCTAATTTTTTATTACTTTCAGATAATTCATCTTTAATATCAGTTAAGTTATCATTAGCGTCATCTAATTTTTGTTCTAATTTTCTATTTTGTTTTTCAGATTTTTTACTATATTTAAGCAATTCTTCATTAGATTTAATAAGTGTATTTAGTTTTTCTTCTAGTGAATCAATTTTATTATCTTTTTCTTTAATTAATATTTTATTTTCTTTATGTTTATCTTTTAATTTAATAATATATTTTTCTTTTAATTTATCTTGATAATCATTAAAATATTTAATACATTCTTCTAATAATAAATAATATTTTGCATATTTTTTAGTTTTTAATGATCTTATTAGACAAATTTTAAATGCTCTTGGGTGTAAATAATATTCATTTTTTATAACAGTCCCCCCTTGAGATCTGACCTGCGAAACGTTTCGCAGGTCAAAATCTTCATTTTCAATAAATTCATTTTGTTCTAATAGTTTTTTGATATCATTAGTAGTTCCTTTTAAATTAGATATACCATATTTTTGAAGCATATTATGATGAATACAACATTTATTTTTACTAACTAATTCAATAAATTCGTCAATAAAAGATATATCAATATTAAATTCTAATTTATTAACTTCTTTAACATACTCAATAATATTAATATTAACTTGATTTTCTACTAAATAATTATTATATTCATTAATTGTAGTATAACTTGTCATTAACTAAATTATAACTTAAAATTTATTATAATTAATTATCAATTTTTTATAATAATAAATATATTAAATTATTTTATAATTTTTATAAAACAATTATTTGTCATTACTAGTAATATTAATACATCAGGATGATTCCAAACATAATAATTTTTATTCATATCAATAATAATTATTATATTAAATATAAAAGAAGACTTGACAATAATAATTCAGGCTTAATTTTACTTAATAAATGAATAAGATTAAATATTTATTTCTAATTTAAATAAAATACTATTGTAAAATAATTATTAGTCAGTGTCATCGTTATTATTGCTAATTATAATTTCTTTTCTTTTCATATACTAATTTAATTGTATTAATAAAATTATTTTCATTAATATCAATTAAATTATGAAATATTAAATAAACTATTAAGTTCATTTGCTGTTGATGATTAATTATTATATAAAGAATTATTTTTTAATTAAATAAATGAACTCATCTAATTATATGGATTATAGAGATCTACTATACGAAGAAACAAATTTAGTATTTAATGAATCCGATTCAGAAGACTTAGAAGGAGAAATAAAATGTAAAAATTATGAATTATGTAAACATACAGTACCATTAAATCATTGGGAACATCATGCAAATTATTTATGTATGACTTGTGGTGATTGGTTTAAAGTTGGTGGTTTCGGATGGAATGAATTAGAATTTAGGGAGGCCTACGAAGAATGTATTGTATGTTTAGAAAAAAATATAAAACAAGTTAAATTTCCAACAAATTGCGGTCATTGGTTTTGTGTATCTTGTTCTAGAAATATTTTATTTTGGGACGAACAAAGATATCATTTATCACCTATTCCATTTGGTTGTCAATCTTGTCCAAATAACTGTATAAATCCAACTAAAGGTAAACAATGTTATTGTAAAGAATATACTGAAATACAAGATAAATGGAAACTAGAATATCCTGATCAATTTAAAAAATGGAATGATTCAGAAGATTTTTCTATTGATTTAAGCGAAACAGAACCCGGTAGTATTTTTGGTTCATGTAAATGTCCTATATGTGAAACAAAATATATAAGAAATAGATAAATTAAAAAAAAATATATATTAGTGTATATTAAATAATTATAATATTTTAGCTAATAATTCAATTAATTTAACTAATTTTTTGTATTTTGTTTTATCTTCATAGCTTTTTTTTTAGAATTTTATTTTAAACACTTGGGAACTATTGATTTATATCTGTATTTCTTTGAAACTAAAGACTTTTAATTTATTTAAATTTTTACTTTTTAAACATTTTTTAATTTGTCTTTAATCTAGTACGTTCTTTTTTTAATTCTTTAATTTTATTATTTAATTCTTTAACTTTATTTTTTCTTATTTCTAATTCATCGTCATGATTTTTAATAATTTTATAAATTTTAATTGCAAATTTAGGTGATATCCAGCAAATAACGTGTGGTAATAATAATTCATTAATATATATTCCATTAACTAATTTTTGATTATTATTTTTTATTTCAATGATAGATTCATTATTTATTTCATTATTGACAACATTAATTAATTCAATATTATGTTCCTCATTACTCCAATCATGAAAATTTTTGTTATATTCTTCGCATATATTTGTTATGTTAATAAATCCATTTAATGTCATCATAATAATTGTAAACTCTCCATATTTACCATAGGCATAATCATTATTAATATAATCATATATTGTTTGTTTCAAGGTCATTAAGGAATCCTCTACTTAGCCGAATATATAAATTAATCAATTTTTTATTCATATGATAAAATAACATTATGAATTGTATAAATAGTATTAATAATATTCATATTATTATTTTTACAATTAAATAAATGGATTCTTTTATTTTTATTAGGATAATAATAACCATAAACAAGTATTTGTCCTAAAGCATGTTTCCATAATTTATATTCTTTAACTTCTATAATTTCTGTATTGGTAACAATATCAATTTTCCCACATTGTGTTACTACTTCTAATTGTCCATTTAATTTATCATTTAATTTTAAGACTATATTATATTCATTGTATATATTACATGGTTTTCGAATCCAATCAATAATATTATCCATTAATAATGGATGCACATAAGAACCTGTAATGATTTGATTTCTTCCGCCGTTTATTAATATTATAGATTTATTATCGGCTGAATAAATATCTATTTCTACTTCATTAATTAGTTCTTGATTATTTTTATTTTGTTTCCAATTAAAAAAATCTTTACTATATTCTTTACATAATTTAGTTGCATTAATATATCTATTTTTTGTCATCATAATAACTTTAAAATCCCCATATTTACCATACGCATATTTATCATCTATATGTTCGAATATAATTTGGTTGAGTGTCATTAAAATAAACAAAATAATATTAATAATATATATTAATTTCATTTTTTATATTGGCGTATTTATTGTAAACATATCTTGAATGAAAATTTAACAGCTAATAAAATTATTAAAAATATTATTTGTGAATATGAAGAAAATAAATATATTGATAAAATGCCACATTTTATTCTAAAATTTTTTGAAAGAATAGAATGTAAAATTGAAAATGAAGATACTAAAAAAGCAAGAAATAATATATTAAAAAAGTATGATGATAAAAATACATTTATTGATAAATTAAATAAAATGATTAGTTGTTCTATAAATGAATATTTAGCTCTTGAAATAGAAGATACTATTGATGATGAAATTGATTCTGATTAATAATTATTTATTTAATTAAAATATTATTTTAAATTATAACATTTTTACGTTACATAAAAACTGTTTTACGTTTATTATAAATTTCATTAATTTTTATTTTAAATTGCGATTCATCAATATTAATTAAATTTAATTTATTATGACAGGTGTCAATATTATCTTTCAATTCTTCTTTAATTAAACACCATAATGTAGAAGCATTTGGAACATTATTTAATGATAATTCTTTTTTTTGAATATAATTTTTTATTATTAATTTATCTATTCTATTTTTTATATATTCGTTTTTGGCTCTTAATACTATGTATTTATACTCTTCATTAGCATTATACATAACAATAAATGATTCGTTTTTTAATTTAGATTTAGTTTTAACAACACGATCTTCTACAGCAATATCTAATTTTTTAGCGACAATTTTTAAAGTTTTATCAGTAATATCTAATTTTTCATTAGTATCTTCTAATTCTTCATTAGTGTTTTCTAATTCTTCATGTACTTCATCTAATTTTTCTAAAGTTTCATCCAATTTATGATTGGCTTTATTTAATGATTTTTCCATAGATTTATTAGATTTTAATAATTCTTCATTATTTTTTAATATTTCTTTATTATTTTTTAATAATTCATCAGTTTTCTTAATTAATTCATCAATTTTATCATCTTTAATTATTAATTCTGCTTCTTTTTCAACTATTTTAGATTTTAATTTAATAATATATTTCTTATTTAATTCAATTTGATAATCATTAAAATATTTAATACATTCTTCTAATAAAATATAATAATATGCATATTCTTTTTTATTTTTTGATCTCATTAAGCAAATTTTAAATGCTCTTGGATGTAAGAAATATTCATTTTTTATAGATGATCCACCTTGTGATCTGAGATCTCGAACTTTCGAGATCTCAAAATCTTTTTTTTCTATAAAATTATTTTGTTCTAATAATTCTTTTACTCTTGTTGTTCCTTTATTTAATTTTAATACTTCGTATTTTTCTAACATATTATGATGGATACAGCAATCATTTTTATTAACTAATTCAATAAATTCATCAATAAAACTAATATTAATTTTAAATTCTAATTTATTAACTTCTTTAACATAATCAATAATATTTACATTAACTTGATTTTCTACTAAATAAGAATTATACTCTTTAATTGTTGTGTATATCATTAAATAAATAAATTTAATTATTTATTATATTTTATTATCAATTTTTATTATTTAATTAATAGTTATATTTATTTAATAATATATTTGAATAAAAATTTAATAGCTAATAAAATTATTTAAAATATTATTGGATAATATGAAAAAAATAAGTTTTTTTAAGGCTGACAAAAATATTTTTTTGATTTTATTTTCGTCAGCCATAGAGTAGAAGCATTAGGAACATTATTTAATGATAATTCTTTTTTTGAATATAATTTTCTATTATTAATTTATTTATTCTTGTGATAATATATTGTTTATTGGCTTTTATTACTCTATTTATAATCTTCATTTGCATTATACATAACGATAAATATTTTTTTGTATTTTCATTAATAATAAAATGGAGAATTTATATATTTGGCTAATCAAATTAATATTATTGAATTTGTTAAAGAAGTTAATAAAATTAAATATAATATTAATATTAGTTTTATTGATGAATAATGAAGATTATTTATATTAATATTAATAAGTTATTATTAATTAATGGTTATATAAATACATAAAGTCATTAATATTTATATAAAAATGTAATTCTAATAATTAGTATTAGAGATATGTTAGCACCAAATAATATAACTAAGCCATTTGAAATAAAATTTATTATATTTAATAATATACCATTAACAAAACAACAGAATATAATTAGAAAAAAACTGTGCAAAAATGATGATTTGAAAAAAATACTAAAGGAATCGTGCTGTGAATTAAATGATATGATAAAGTTTTTGGATAGAGTAGAACCATCTATTTGTTCATTAGATGAACATAAACAATTACGAATGTCTTTTAAATCTTTACATGATGACAATAAGAAAGAATCAAATTCGTTTATATTTAACCAAAACCATTCTATGTGTAAAGAATATTTTAGTATTGACGAATTAACAATAATTTCTCAAAAAATAAAAGAAAAAATAGAAGATTATCTCCATTATGAAATAAAATTATTATTGTCAAATACTGATTTTAAATTATTAGGTCATAAATATACAGAAGGTAATAAAGCTTGGGAAAGAAAACCAAGTGATAATCCAGAATGGGCGAAATATGAAATTGAAGATTTATTTTTATGCCATAAGTGTAAAGGTTGGTTTTCTTATCTTTATTATAATCAAGGAAAAATAATAGCATTATGTGATAGGATTGGTACATATGAATATATGAATGATGATGAAGATAGAGGAGGTAGAAGATGGGCGTGTAATTATTGTATGGATAAAATATTATATGATAATAATATTATTACTATTACAAATATAGATTGTAAAATTATAAAATTCAAATATAAACACCCAATATTAAATTGAATAAATAAATTAAAATTGCTAATTTATAGAAACTAATAATAAATATAATCACACTACTTTTTTAATATTTCATTATATTTATTATTAGTTTCTTTATTAATTTTGTTTGTTTCTTCATTAGATTTTAATAATGAATCTATTTTATTATTTTTTTCAACTTTAATTCTTTTATTTAATATATAATTAAATAAAAAAATTGATATTTATATATTATTAAATTATACTTAATAAATAGTAATGGATTTTGAAACAATTAGACTTAATGATCAAGATTATTTAAAAAAAAAATCAAAAATTAATTTTTTATCAAAAGATTGTGATATAATTGAAGTATTTTCATTAAATTAAAAAATAATTTATTATTTTTTAATTTAATCTGAATGGGTTTTTATTAAATAAATTATTTAGATACAGTAAATTAATTATTTTAGATAGAACTAAAATAAAAAAAATAGTAGTTATATTACAAAATCCTTCTGATAATGATGATTTATTAAAATCATCTAATTATTATAAAACTATAACATTAATAGATGAACAAGATAATAATATTAATTGTATAATTATGATAAATCTTTTTGCAAGGATTGACTCAAATATTAAAAATTGGCCAAATATTAATGAATTAATTAATCAAGATGAACAAAATAATATGATTTATATTAAAAATAATATTTTTAATTCAGAAAGTAATTATGATGAATATTATTTAGGATATGGAAAAAAACATAATTCTTTAGAATTATGTTTTTTGAATAAATTAATAAAAATTATAATTTTTATTAATTTATCAACATATAAACTATGTGTGTAAGCCAAAAATATTTAGACCAATATACTGTGATTTTTTATCAATTTTACTACCATTGGAAAATATAATAATGAAAAAATTTCATTCAACATATTGTAAAATAGATACCAAATTTGAATTACCAGGTTATCCATTTCCAAGAGGAAAATCAAAACCAATTAATATTACTTTGATAGATAAATCAATATTACAAAAATACTATGATAATGATAAGAATTAATATTACATCAATAAATTATACGAAAAGATAATTATTAAATTAAATAAATTTATAAAAAAACTTGTATAAAATCATTAAGGGTGGTTATTTGATGATAAATTAGTAGATTACCTCCTCTAAAAATTATTTATATTTTTTTATTTAATATAATAAAAATTAAAAATATATAATAATTATATGTTTTTTTATATTACACCTTTTTCACTGAAAATATATATATTATTTTTATAAAACGAATAAATAAAAGTGGAATATGTCTTAATTAAAAATAAAATTTTTTAATTTCTATAAATTAACTAACAAATAATAAAAATATATTCCTAATATACTAAAAACTCTAAAAAAATATTTTTTTAGAATTATTACACCTTAAATATTTTATTAATGCATCTCTAAGAAATTATATTTCTACTTTGTAAACTAGTAAAAATATGATTTTTATATTTTGGATAGAAATTAGTAAAGATTATTTAATTGTAATACTGATAAATTATATTATAAAAAGTTTTTAGATGATTATATTTCTTTTAATTTAAGTTTATATTCTAATATTTCAATATTGTTTGATTGTATTTCATTTTTATGTTCTAAAATTAAAATATCATTCTTATGTTTTTCATCATTTAGTTTTAATTTATATTTATTGATTTCATTTTTATAGTTTGATTCATTTAATATTAATTTATTTTCTAATTCTTTCATTTGTAATAATAATTCTTTAATATGTCCAGAAAATTTATTTTGTATCATATCATATTGATTTTTAATTTTTTTTAAGTATTTAGGATTTATAATTACTAATTCATTGAAAGTTTCATATTTATATAAATATTGATAAAGATAATCTTTTATATTTAATTCAGCATCATAAATAAATTGTGGATCAATATAAGAAAACATTAATAAATTTAATTCTACATTATTTAATTTACCATAAGTATTTTGATGATCTTTTAATCTTGTTTCAATATCTTTAGAACAACCAAACTTACAAACTATCATATCATTATTATAAATATTAGGTATATTAAAAGTTTGTCTTAATTTATCTACAGTATTCAAATTCAATAAATATATACATGGAATAGTACTTATATTTTTATTAAAGACTTGTTTAACTGCTTTTACACTAACTCCTAATAAATTTGATGTTAATACTTCCTTTTGTTCTTTTGTTCCCATCTGACAAGTAAATAAAGTTTCAGTAGCCCATTTAATAAAATGTGTTGTTTTATTATTTCTAGAAACAAATAATACTCTTAACATGCCTTCATATGTTAAAAATAATTCTTTTTTATATTTATTACAAGTAGAATTTATGCCAGAGCCTAATTTTTTACAATTAAAATATTTATAATGTATATTTTCGCAATAACCATCAATTTTTCTTTTATCTGTTATTATAATGATAATGTTTTCCATACTAAAAGATGTTGAAACATCTTTTACTTTAAAATAAATTTTATTATATTCTCTTATGCCCCTTGATTCAATTTCTAAAATATTACCTTCAGAATCTTTAAATTTTTCATCATTGTTTAAATGAATAATATCTGGTGCTTTTTCTATGCCATTATCGTCATTAATAACATCATCTTTAGATTCAGATTTATTATTTAATTCAGGAATTGTTTTAATAAATTCAAAGTTAATAAGAACTCTATCAAATTTTGCCGACTTTCCATCATTTTGGATCCATGTTTCATTAATTTTTCTCGCGTATATAAATTGTGAAGAGTCTATTTTTTTATTTCTAATTATATCTCTACTTGATCTACATGAATGAGAGTAAATAGGTGCATTTGCTAAAATATAATCACCTAAAATATAATTAACATTGTTGATAATAATGATTTCCATAATTATAATTATAAATATATCTTTAAATATTTATACATGTAAAAACATAATAAATTATTAACAGTATAAAATTATTCTTATATTTTTATTATTTATTTTCAATTAATATTCATTAGTTTATTTTAATATTAATTTATTTTATAATTCTTTAATTATTTTAAAGATATAATAATTATAATTATCATGACTTATAATTTAAATATAAATAATAATATTACTAACATGATTATTAGATTTAAATTAGATAATGATGCACCTAAAGATTTTGTAAAAAAATGGATAGAATTGAAAAATAAATGTGAATCTTGGAATACTGAAACTGATTCAAAAAAAGAAATTATTGAAGAATGGTTAAAATATTGTAAAATATCATCTAATAAAAATTTACCATTTCTAGATAGATCTGAATTAGGAATTGGCTGTGATAATAATCTTAAAAATAAACAAATTAGATTTAGATCATGTAGTGAACAAAAACCACTTGAAGATTATGATATAATAATTGATAAAATTTATAATACTAATTGTGATAAATGGAATTTAGAAGAATTACGATAAACAAAATAAAATTCAAAGAATTTTATTTTGTTTATCATTATATGTTTATCTAAATATTATAAAAATCTTAGATTTTTATAATATTTAGATAAACGAATTACATGATTTAATTAATGCATTTGTTATATTTGCTGAAGATTATATGAATTCTAAAGGTGGTATTAATGGATTTATAGAATTTAAAATTAATCCAGAATTTAATTATCAAGATGATTCGCCAGATGACAATAATTTAAAATCTAAATTAAAAAATGAATTAATAAATAAATTACAAAAAGAATTAGATTATAATAGAAATAAAGTTTATGTTTTAGAAGTTTGTAAATTTATTAGTAATCCTGATGGACCAGAAGGATGGAAAAATAAAGGTGGAAAACAAGAACATATTGGTTATATGCAAGCTAAATTTAAATCAAAAGATGATGCATGTTCATATTATAATAGACATAATCCACATATGAGAGAAATAAATGCTCATGGAACATTTCAAAGTGATTGGGATCCTGAAACAAAATTATTTTATATAGTTAGAGAAAATTATGGTTTACTAGATAATATTCCTCCATTTTCAATAGATGATTTACCTATAAATGGTTCATATAAATATCTTAAATAATTAAATTTTTATTTATAAATTTTTAGATTCTATTGTTATAATAATATTAATTTATTAACATAAAATTGAATTATATAATATATATATTTAAATTAAAAGTAATATATTATAAATTTATTTAGAGATTTTTTTGCTAGACACCTAGGAATAATAACTAAAAAAATATCTAAATTATATCATTATTTTGTTCATATATATAATTATTTACCGAAAAATTATTATTATATTTTTTTCATATAATTCAATTATTTTTATGTTTGAGTTATCATTTATTGATAATCTTTTTATAATATTATTCATAAAGTTTATAATACCTATTAAAATCTACACTTATTTTTGTAATTACTATTTTTATTATTTTTTCTAGTTGTTCAAAAGTTAATTCAATTATTTTAACATTATTTTTTAATTCATTTGATATATAATTATATGTTAAACAATTTGTTTTAATTATATCTATAGCTGTTATCATATTATTTTTAATTTTATTACTTGCATATTTAATTGATGAAAATTTGTTATTAACTGCTAATTTTACTATTTCTATATTATTTTTAATCTATTACTTGCATATTGTAAATTATGACCATTTATATTAATAGCAAATTTTACTATATCTATATCATCTTTTAATCTATAACTTGCATAATTTAATTCTGTTGTATTTTGTTGTATTATACATTTTAGTTCTATCAGGCGATGTATATTTTTTTAATATGAATACATAATTCTTTATTTTCAGTTTCAAGAATGAATAATTTTATTTATATATTCTATAAAAAAAAATTATGTATTCAATTATATGATAAGGTGACGATTTAACTATTATTTATAAAAAATAATCAATACCTTAATTACTACTTAATATCAATGAATATATTCTTTCAAAATTATTCTTATTTTTATTTATTTTTTTTAATTGATGTTTTACTTGAATTTCCTCCATAATCAAATTACTTAGATATCTTTTTCAAGATGGAAGAATGAATAATTTTCTCGGAAATTTCTTTGATAAAAATGAGCCATATAAATTATCTATCATATTTAACAAAAAGGTTGTAATTTTTCTTAAAAAATAAAATAGAATTAATGTGTAACTTTTCCTAAAAAAATGATTTAAATATATATTTAAGATATAGTAATATTATTTAATGATTTCATATGATAATATTATTGAAAATATTCATCCAGATTGGTTATTATTTTTTGAAGATAATAAAGATGAATTATATAATATCATAAATGAATTATCTCATAAACAATTTTATCCATTAGAAAAACATATATTTAGATCTTTGAAATATATATCATATAAAGATATTAAATTAGTTATATTAGGACAAGATCCATATATAAATATAGAAAAAGATAAACCACAAGCAACTGGATTATCTTTTAGTGTTCCTAAAATACATTCTAAAATACCTCCTTCATTAATGAATATTTTCAAAGAAATTAAAAATTGTTATCCCGAATATAATATACCTAATCATGGATGTTTAAATAGATGGGCTAAGAAAGAAAATATATTATTATTAAATTGTGCTTTAACAGTTGAACCAGGTAAATCAAATAGTCATAAAGATTTATGGTTAAATTTTACTGATAAAATAATAGAATATATTAGTAATAATAATGATAGTACTATTTTCTTACTTATGGGTGCATTTGCTATAAATAAATCACAATTAATAGATTGTTCCAAACATAAAATCTTTTCAACTGTTCATCCATCACCATTATCAGCACATCGTGGATTTTTTGGTTGTAATGTTTTTAAATTAATAAATGAATTTTTAATAGAAAAAAATATTAATATTATTAAATATTAATATTTTAGTTATGATATTTTTATTTTAATTTATCACTTGCATCTTGTAAATAATAAGAATTATTTTTTAATTTATTTATAATGTCTTTATTATAATCTAATAATATAATAGTTAAATTATTATTTAATATTATTATGTCATAATCTAAATCATATAAATTAGTATATATTATATCATTAATATCCATTTTTTATATTTTATAAATCATTTTTATTTTATTATATTCTGCTAAATATGCAGTTCCATTGGCGCCACTACCTATTTCTTTAATTAATTTAATATTTGTTTTCATATATAATTATTCATAGATAATATTTATAATAATATTATTTCAATTATTTATTAGTTTTATTAAAAATAAAATAAATAAACTTGATAATAATAAAATAAAATTATTAGTTGGTTATTTAGATTGTTATATAGGTAAAAAGATAATATTTTATCCATTAATCGCAGATTATAAATTTTTTATAAAAATTTCACCTAAACAATTATATATACAATATAATTTAGACTTGTAAATTATATTTGTAAAAATAAAGAAGAAATTATAAATAATATAACTACACATAATTTATTACCACCATTCAAAACTATTAATGATTTAATAAATAAATATAATAATGATATTAATGATTATGTTAATAATTTAAATTATAAATTATATTCTTCAAAAAAAAATAATTATTTTTATAAGTAGTTACCCTTAAAACTAAAAAAATATTATATGAAAATAATAATTATGGTATCTTTTGCTTTAAAATTGTTAATTTAACTTTTTTATTATTTAATTAATTTTAGAATTCAAACTTGATAAAACAAATATATTTATGCCTTAATATAATTACAAACATATTATTCATAAAATATATGATAAATTATTTAAATAAAAATAATTAAAAAAAGAGGTGTGGGGGGGGGGGGTAATTCACACCCCCCCCTAATAAATAAATTAAAATATTTTCTAATTATTAATATATGAATAATTTAATTGATATTTATAATAATATTTTAAAATATGATAGTAATATTATTAATTTTGTAATAGATAAAAATAATATAATATGGTTTAAATTTTTATCTATTAGTAAACTATTAAATTATAAAAGTTCTAAAGATGCTCTAAAAGTTCATGTTTATAAAGAAAATAAAATAAGATTTAAGGAATTAGATTTATATTTTAAACCAAAAGAACAACTAGATACAATTTATATCAATGAGAGTGGTTTATATACTTTTTTAATAAAATCTAAAATGCCTAAAGCTATAGAGTTTCAATTATGGATTATTAATGATGTTTTACCTAATATAAGAAAATATGGTAAATATGAAATAAATAAAAAATTAAAAAATAAATTAAAAAAATTAAATACTAAAATAAAAGAATTAGAAAAAGCTAATAAAATTCTAAAAAATAATATGACTAAAAATAAATATCCTATAGGTGGTCATATTTATGTTATTATGGATAATTCAACAAATAAATATAAAATAGGTTATACTAAAAGTCTAAAAAAAAGATTAGAAGTTTATAATACTGGTAATGCTAATTTATTATCATATACATATTATAAAAAAACAAATTGTGCTTATGAAATTGAATTATGTGTAAAAGCATTATTAAATAAATATATTTATAAATCAAATAAAGAATTTTACGATTGTTCATTAGATAAAATAATTGAAGCTATAACAAAATGTATAAAAATAGAAAAAAAATGTTCAAAATGTAATCAAATTAATATAAATAATATTCAAAATGGCGGATCTATAGAAAATAATTTAAATTTTATTATTAAAATATTATTAGATAAATATATAACAAAATATAATTATTATAAATCTTTATTATGAAAATAAATTAAATATCAATATATTATTTATTTTGCTTTTTTTTATTATATTTTTTTTATTATATTGACGTGTTCACATTTAGTTTATTCATTTTAATATTTTTTTTTAATTATACTAATGAATTATTTTTTAGTTGTAGTTATTTTAATAATATCAAAATTATTTTTTAATTCATTACTTGCATATTCCAAAGCATAACGCTATTACTAACAGCAATTTTAACAATATTAAAATTATTTTTCATTTCGTCACTCGCATATTACTAACAGCAATTTTAACAATATTAAAATTATTTTTCATTTCGTCACTCGCACATTGTAACATATCTCCATTTATACTAACAGCAATTTTAACAATATCAAAATTATTTTTAAATTCATCACTTACAAATGGTAAAACACAAATACTATTACTATTACTAACAGCAATTTTAACAATATCAAAATTATTTTTTAATTCATTACTTGCATATTTCAAAGCATATCCTCTATTACTAACAGCAATTTTAACAATATAAAAATTGTTTTTTAATTCATCGCTCGCATATTGTAATACACCACCTTTATTACTAACAGCAATTTTAATAATATCAAAATTATTTTTTAATTTATCACTTGCAAATTGTAAAGCATATGCATTATTACTAACAGCAATTTTAACAATATCAAAATTGTTTTTTAATTCATCACTTGCATATTTTAATGCATAACCTTTATTACTAACAGCAATTTTAACAATATCAAAATTGTTTTTTAATTTATCACTTACAAATTGTAAAGCATAAGGATAATTACAATTACTAACAGCAATTTTAACAATATCAAAATCGTTTTTTAATTCATCACTTACATCTTGTAAATAATAAGGATTATTTTTTAATTTATTTATGATGTCTTTATTATAATCTAATAATACAATAGTTAAATTATTATTTAATATTATTGTGTCATAATCTAAATTATATATATTAGTATATATTACATCATTATTATTTAAAATTTTATAATATTTATCATCTAAATTATTAAAATAAAATTTAATTTGTAAATAAGTTAATGATAAACTTTCAACATTAATAATTTTATATAATTCTCCACTTACAAAGTTTATTTTAATTTCATTCATTAATAATAATAAATCAAGTTATACTTTAAAATAATTTATTTTCATTAAATTAAAAAAAATAAATTATTTTTATGTATTTAATTCTTTAATAGTATTATTAATATAATGACCAATTATTTTATAAACAATATTATAATTATTAAAATATAATTTATTTCATCATACATTAATAATATAAAAAATGAGGAATATATCCTTTAATATTATAATTTTTTATAAATTAATCAAGTTTATCTAAATACATTTTTATATTTTAATTAATAAATATTTTTAGAATTTACCAAAATCACTACATTGAGTTATCCATTTAATATTTTCAAAGTTATCATCAAGTAATAATAATTTATGAATTTTTGGTATATATTTCTATTTTTATTATAAATTATAATGTTAGTTATTATATTTAGAATTTTATATATAATAAGTATAAAAAAATTTTAAAGATTTTATTACTCTGAATTAAATAATAATACCTATATTAGAAATAATTTGTAAATATTTAAAATTGTAATTGCAATAAATAAAATATTATATCTAAAGAAAATATATATTTACAACAGTACAATAATAATATTAACTGTACTCAAATTAAATGTGATAATTTTGAATATATGAAATTATTAGAAAAATAATACAACTTTTTATATAAAATAAGTTAGTATTAAATATTATAATATCAGTTGGAATATTATAATATTTAATACTAATAATGAAAAAATATAATTATATTATAAATTTAATTTCTGAATGTAAAAATATAGAAATTATTATAAATATTAATATTTAAATTTATTAAATTTAATAATTAAATATACAAATATAAATATTTAAAAATTCAACTAAATGCAGCAAATTATGATCCAGTAATTTTATAAATTAAAATAATAAATTGTATTGAAAGATAAATTAAATAATTTAATTATTTAATTTATAAAAAATTGACAATTAAATATTATAAATTAATAAAATTTAAGTATCAATGATTCAATATACAACAATTGAAGAATATAATACATATTTAGTTGACTCTGCTAATCAAATTAATATTATTGAATTTGTTAAAGAAATTAATAAAATTAAATATAATATTAATATTAGTTTTATTGATGAATTTATAGAATTAGTTAGTAAAAATGAAAAATTAATAAAAAATTTTTTTTATTAATTTTATATTTTAAAAAATAATAAAACAAAGTTTTATTATTTTACAAATGAATGTTGTATTCATCATAATATGTTACAAAAATATAATATTATAAGTTTAAAAGGCACAACAAATGATATAAAAAGATTATTAGAACAACATAATTTTATTAATAATGAAGATTTTGAGCTGCGCAACATTGCGCAGCTCAGACATCAAGGAGGTACTTCTAATAAAAATGAATATTATTTACATCCAAGAGCATTTAAAATATGTTTAATGAGATCATTAAAAACTAGAATATATGCAAAATATTATTTACTTTTAGAAGAGTGTATTAAATATTATAATGACTATCAACATAATTTAAAAGAAAAATATATTATTAAATTAAAAAATAAATTAGTTCAAAAAAATAATAAAATATGTACATTAGAAGAAAAAATGGATAAATTATTATTAGTTAATGAAGAACTATTAAAAAGAAGTAAAAAATCAGAAAAACATGACCTAATAATGAAACAACATATTGAAGATATTACAATTAATTTGGATGATATCAAAGAAGAATTAGTTGAATCTAATACTAAATTAAATCATGCATGTAAAAAATTGGATATTGCTGTTGAAACCAGAGTTCCAAAAACTGATAATCAGAATAAATTAGAAGATTTTATATTACTTAAAAATAAAAATAAAAAATCATTGTATAAATATTATGCTATTCGAGGTCAAACTGCATATGTTGATAGGAAAAGTAAAAAAAAAATAACTAATGATAATTATCTTGAGTTATATAGAATAAATGATGTTGCTAATTCAATTAATTTATGGAATAGATTAAAAGAAAAATTAAAGAATAAAGTAGAATACTGTGGTAATGAACTTAATCTGATTGAAATAAATGAAATAAAATTATTAGATAATATAAAATTGGTATATGAAAAAAGAAAAGAAGTGACTTTAATTGTTAATGAAGAAAAAGAAAATATATCAGAAAGTGATTAATTATATTTTATATTATAAAAATTAATTATTTAATATTATTTAAATTTTATATTCTAAACCATAATATTTTATTACTTGAATCTTTAATTATAATTAGTTTTTTTATATATGCCCATCTGTATATATAAAATAGTCAATATTAAATTTATATATATCATAAATATTTATTAATTTATTTTCTTCTTCATATATATCTTTAATTAAATCAAAAAATTATTAATAATTAATATTATATAAATATTTAAAAAAAAATAATGATAATTTATATAAAAAAATTTTATAATATTTACATATTATTTAATTAGTATTTATATTTTAATTAATAAAAGTTTTATATTAAAAATAAACCTGATAAATCTTTTTAGAATTTACCAAAATCACTACATTGAGTTATCCATTTAATATTTTCAAAGTTATCATCAAGTAATAATAATTTATGAATTTTTGGTATATATTTAAGACAGCCAACTGTTATTTTATTATTATTATATAAAAATAATATAGTTATATTAGGAATATTTTTAAATCCTATATTTGTTATATTTCTATTTTTATTTAATTCTAATATACTAATATTTTTTATATATTTTAATCCGTTATTAGTAATTAATTTATTTTCATGTAATTGTAATTCATATATATTAGGAATATATTGTAAACCTACATCTGTAATATTTTTATTACTATTTAATTCTAATGTATGAATATTAGAAATATATTTTAATCCTTCATCTGTAATATTAGTATTCATTTTTAGATTTAATTTATTTATTTTAGATAAATATTTTAATCCATTATCCGTTATAAGTGTATTATCTAATAATGTTAAAGTATGTACATTAGATATATATTGCAAACCGTCATCAGTTATATTTGTATTACTATATAATTCTAAAGTATGAATATTAGGAATATTTTTTAATCCATTATTAGTTATTTTTTTATTATCATATAAACATAATGTATGAATATGTGAAATATATTTAAGACCAGTATCAGTAATTTTATTATTATACCATAAACATAATTTCTTAATATTTTTAAGAAATCTTAAACCTTCATTTGTTATATAATTACTACTTAATGTCAATGAATAGATATTTTTAATATATTCTAATCCATAATTTGTTATATTATAATTATCACTAATTTCTAATGTATGAATGTGAGATAAATATTTTAATCCATTATCAGTAATTATATAATTTTCATTTAATATTAATGTATGTATATCAGATAAATATTTTAATCCAGTGTCTGTAATTTTTTTACCATTTAATTCTAATGTATGTATATTTTTTAAGTATTGCAAACCTATATTATCAATATTTTTATTAAATGGTAATATTAATGTATGTATATTTTTTATATATTGTAATCCAGAGTTAGTAATAGTAGTATTACTATGTAATTCTAATGTATGAATATTAGGAATATATTTTAAGCTATCATTATCAATATTATTATTATGTTCTATTTTTATTGTATGTATTTTATCTAAATATTGTAAACCAATATTTGTTATATTTTCACCATATAAATATAATATATGAATATTAGATAAATATTTTAAACCATCATCTGTAATATTATTATTATTTTTTAATTTTAATGTATGTATTTTATCTAAATATTGTAAACCATTATTAGTTATAGTTTTATCATTAATAAGTTCTAAGTTTTTTATTTTATTTAAAAATTGTAATCCATAATCAGTTATATTTTCATATAAATTAGATACTGATAATTCAATAACATTATTAATTAATTTAAGTCCGTTATCAGTAATATAATTAGTATCTAATTTTAATGTTTGAATATTTGGAATATATATTAAACCTTTATCAGAAATATTAATATTTTTTGGTAAAATTAATACTTTTAAATTAGTTAACAATTTTAAATGATTATTTTTAATTTTTGTATTATTAAGTAAATTTAAAATTGTTAAATTATTTAATAATTCATTATTTGAATAGTATTTATTAACACACCAATAATTATATAAAATTGTACTATCAAAATCTATTATATAAGCTATTAAATTTATGTTCATTATATAATCTTATTAATATTTTTATTTAGATTATATTTCAATTTTTTATCTAAATAAAAAATAATTAAAATAAAATGTAAAAGATTTTATTTAATAATCAAATAAATTAATAAATGTTTGCATACATCTAAAATGATTAATAATAAATGTAAAAATATTTTCAATATTAACATTCCAATATTTTATTATTTTATCTATAGTATAATTATAAGTTAATATTTTATTTTGTATATTTTGTATACCTTGTTCAGATATAATTATTGGTAGATTATTTAAATGATTAGTAAAAATAGTTAATAAATCTGATAAATTATCTGTATTATTAGAGTCATTAAATTTATGTATACTTATTTTTACCATTATTGGACATAATTCAGAATATAATATATCTAATATTGATTTATTACTATTTTTAATATTTAATGTTAATAAATTATTAACTAAATTATAGTAATAATTATTTTTTTAATTTTTAATTTTCTATAATTTTAGTTAGTTATTTATATTATTTTATTTACTAAAAATTTAAAATTATTTAAAATTTTTTAAATATTTTAGTTGTTCAGGGTGGCTGAACAACTAAAATATTTAAAAATATTTTCTATATATATTATATATGAATAATAATTTTATTGAATTATTAAAACAATATACAACAATTGATAAAAAATTTATTGATATTTTTTTTAAAAAATTTAAAATAGGTGAAGAATTAGATTTTCATATTAAAGATATTGATGTTGCTAAATATTTAGATATTGAATTAAAAACACTTAGAAAAAGATTAAATAATACATTTTCTAAATCAATTATTTTTATTGAAAATGTTGATTTTATAAAAATTAAATCTGGAAAAACCACATCAGTAACATATATGATAAATTATCAATGTTTTGAACGTTTAGCAATGGGTGGAGATACACAAAAATCTGAATCAGTGAGAAATTATTTTGTAAAATTAAGAGAATTTTTAACTGAAAATCAAAAATTAATATATCAATCATTAACTAATTATGATGAATTAAATAAATATTCAGGCTATGAAGCTATTTATTTTTTTGCTGTTGATAATAGGAAAAATAATATATTTAAAATAGGTAGAACTAGAGATATAATTAATAGATTAAGAAATTATAATATTGGTAGAATTAAAGATATAGAGTTAAAATATTTAGCATTAGTGACAAATTCTATATTAATAGAAAACTGTATGAAATTAAAATTAGAAAAAAATCAGTTAATTGATAATAGAGAGATTTATCAAATTGAACCAAATAAATTAAAAAAAATTATAGATGATTGTTATTGTAAATATGTATCAAAAAATAAAAATCAAAAATTATATGAAGAAATTTCTATTTTACTTGGATTATATGCTTATACTAAAGATAAAATTAATATTAAGCCTTATATTATTATTAATAAATAAAATATAAAGTATTTATATTATAAATAAATATAAAAGATTTTATTTAATAATCAAATAAATTAATAAATGTTTGCATACATCTAAAATGATTAATAATAAATGTAAAAATATTTTCAATATTAACATTCCAATATTTTATTATTTTATCTATAGTATA